>Ga0247611_10009786_pt1 | contig 11427 bp, 9 predicted proteins | sample 177DNAGHGhighgp2_FD_192422 | JGI IMG/M metagenome (GOLD analysis project Ga0247611, IMG submission 192422) | Sheep rumen microbial communities from Palmerston North, Manawatu-Wanganui, New Zealand - 1770 DNA GHGhigh gp2 | ecosystem: Host-associated > Mammals > Digestive system > Stomach > Rumen ... | reverse complement strand
ATCTGAACAAGAATGCCATACACGCATGCCGTAATCACATTATGATCAACAAGTTCGATGAGAACCATGTGAGGCGTGTTAATCAGGGAGAAGTGGACTGCCTGTATCAGCTCATATCCGAGGTGAAGGAAGCAGGATGCACACCGATCCTGGTCACAACTCCGTTCCTTCGTGAATACACTGATGTGGTTAAGACTGACACATCTTTCTTCGCTGATTTCTACAGCCTTGTTTATAAGATCTCATCAGAGACAGGAGTGCCGTATTATGATTACGGATTTGATGAGCGCTTTATCGACGATCATTCTCTGTTCATGAATTCAGATCACCTTAACATGGAAGGCGCCAGAATATTCACGGACATACTGATGGAAGAAACCGTAAACTGATATCAGCCTTTATGAGGTGATTCCAGTTTGGAGTTGTCCTGCATATCCATCCACATTCCGAATCCGAATGACTGGAATGAGAAGAGCGTAAGGAGCAGGAATGTGATATACCATCCTGTTGTAACCGATCCGTAGAAGATGATTACGTCAATGAATATCTTTATGAACACAGGGATGTTTATGAGTGTCATAAGGAATCCGAGCATATAAAATACAAACAGCGGATGGAAGCTTCCTGTAAAGTACTTAAGCCACAGTCTCTTGAAGAAATCGCGGACAAGCAGGAAAAAGATCTTAGGAGCGACCTTGGCTATCTTCATCTTGGACTTCTCACCAACGTTATAGACCGGTTTGATAGGAACTTCACGGAGTGTTCCTCCTGCGATGTTCAGCTTTACAAGGATATCGTTCGGACATCCGTATCTCGGATAGATATTATAAAGATCGATCCTGTTCAGAGCGGAATATGAGATAGCCGTATAACCTGTCTGAGTATCAGATATAGACCAGTATCCTGAAGCAACCTTTGTCATGAGACTCAATACGTTGTTGCCGAAATATCTGATCTGCGGAACTATATGTTTTGCAGCGGGGTGAGCAAGTCTGTTGCCCTTTACATAGTCTATGCTCTCGTAAATGACAGGTGATACGATACTTAACAGTTCGTCAGGATCCATCTGACCGTCACCTGCCATAACAGCGGTGCAGTCGATCTTAAAATCACGGCACCACTTGTAACCTGTTGCAATAGCAGCACCAACACCTGAATTGACTTCGTTGATGAGGACGATCCTGCAGTTTGTACCATCATTTACGACTTCGTGTGAAGGGAAGAATGCCTCTTCCTTCTGACGCACTTCATTGAGAACGATATCTGCACGGTTGTAGATAGTCTCCTCCATATCGAATACGGGTTTGTTGATCGTTACGACCTCTGTCTTATCTTCCTCTATGCATTTAAGTACGACATCAGCTGTCTTGTCTTTGGAACCGTCATTTACGATAACGATCCTGTCAACAAAATCAGGCATGGTATCGATTACCATCTTGATCTGTGTTTCCTCGTTATATGCAGGTACAACTACTGCAATCGTCTTCTCGTTGAGCATGTATATCCTCCTACTTCAACATATAGATTGTATATGAATTGGCACTTTCACTGTTGATATGAATTTGCCCTTTAATGTACTGCGAAGTTATAAAACTGTCAATTTCAGTATTATCCCAGTAGATCTCTCTGTTGGCATCAGTAATGAGTATAGCAGATATTCCGAGTTTTTTTGCTTCCTCATAGAATTCATCATCAGTATCAGCATGCCTTAGAGCATCCACAGGCTTTGTCCAGAAACAGATGCCTCTGTTGTTGAGATAATAGTTCATGTTGTAATTGTCAAGGAGTATCTTTCCGGGTTCGTTCCTGTCTGTGAACTCTCTGATGTCATCGTAATAGAAAAGGCATTTCTCGTTGATGTCATGATCGATGATGTACAGGTATTCAATGCCGAGAGGTATTGCAAGATATACTATGACAATAAGTGATGACGTGATCTTCTTCCAGTTCACTTTGAGAGCAAATACAACATCCTTGATGAAGATGCTTATGAGAAGTGCGTAGAAGATATACATCTGAACTGTATATCTGAAGTTTCTGTAGCACCATTCAACATATGATCTTCCTGACCACTGGAATATCTCTGTAAGCATAAGGAACTGTGCAAGAGCGATCATGATAATGAAGAATGTCGCAGATCCTGCCTGCTTCTTTTTCAGAAGCATGATAAACATGATTATCGTGATGATAAGAGCCGGGATGAAAATGATGCCGTTATCCTTCGTGATGATGCCGAGTATCTTATCCCAGTAGTTCATATTATGTCCGAGTGAATTGGCAAAATTCGTTACATATGTATCATAATATGTTGTTCCCTCGAAAACATCCTCAAAGTCAATGAGTCCGCCTGTCATGCTTCCTGTCTCAAGGTATGCCTGGAATATCTGATAACTTCCCAAAGCTGCACCGATACCGCAGGGAATATAAGACAGGATGAGATTGCCAACCGTGCCTCTTTTTGCAATGAAATACCATATGGTAAACACAAATCCGACTGCAATAGCAGTAATGGCATTTATGGGATGGCCCACCATGATGAATGCAGTTGACATCATAAGTATGACCGCGTCTAACGGACGTATCTTGCGGGGAAGACCGATAAGAAGTATCGCGAAAGCGATAAGCGGTATGAGTCTGAATCCTTCGCGGGTCATCGAAATGACAAGTGCGGAGATGTTCTCGTTTGCAAACAGTATGCAACTCGTGATAAGACCTGAAAACTTTCCTCTGAATGTGTATCCGAGAGCAAATATGATGCAGAGCATATAGATATAAGTCAATCCGAATGCCATTCTTGCTCCAAGATCATGGGGATAACCGACCTTGTCGGCATAAAGAAGTCCGTTGGACAGGTATGCAGGCCATACCGGACTGTGGATGTTGCTCAGGAGTGTTCCTGCCGCATCACCGTGGAAGTCATTCATCGTACCGAACTTCAGGCCGATAGTGTAGTCGTATGCTTCACTTAAGTACTGGATCGCATCAGAACCGATAACTGTTCCTATGCTCCTGCCCATTATGTATTTGATTATTACGAAGAGGACAATGGAAGCAATGCAGGTAATGAGATATTCACTGTCTGCAAACATCTTTGTGAAAGGCTTGCTGCCGTAACTTACTACGAAGAAGACGACTGCGGCAAGACCGATAACACCCAAAGTTGCGAGCATTACATATGAGTTGTTCATGGCGTTATTCTCAAGTGTATTGATCATGATGCCGGAATTAATTAGCTGGAACAAAGTAAGGAATCTGGCGGTGTCACGCTGTTTGTCATTCTCTGATGTTTTTATATAGATGATGCCGAATACGACGGATGCGATGAATATTGCAGCAGATCTGATGATCATTGAACTATATGACGCGGATGCATATGTAAGCCTGCATGTGATCAGAAACAGAACAAGAAAACCGCAGTCCAGGGCAATTCTTTTCCCGGACAGCCTCGTTGCTTTCCTGCAGAGAACATACGAATTTGCAAGGAACAGGATTCCTGTAAGAGTACCCGTACTGATCAATAACGTAATCGTAAATCCGCCCCATCCTGAAATATAGCTTGACGCCGGACCGCTTATCAGCGCTGAACAAAGCCCCACAATGGTCAGTTCGGATATCTTTCCTTCAAGTTTCAGGTCTGTTCCGTTGCGCCTGAAGTACAGGATGAGGAAAACGGAACAGATAATATAGGGAATTATCACATAAACGATGTTATGCATCCTGAACGGTATAACTGTTATAAGAAGCATGTAGATGCCGAGAATGTATGGCAGAGATGCCGCACCAATAAGAAATTTAGTCAGTCTGGGCAGTTCAAATCTCTTGAGCAGCGGTATGGCAGCAAGACCCAGCGTTGATGCGAGGAAAAGACTGCCGAGAAGATATACTACTGCGTGAACTGAATTCATATCCTGCCCTCCTGTACTTTATGCGTGAATCTGTAGACAAATATAGAGAAACAGCAGTATGACAGTGCGGTGGCAATAGCGGCACCCGTCACACTGAAAAGGATGATAAGGATGATGTTGAGCGTGAAGTTAAAAGCAACTGTTATCGTATTGGCAATAGATTCCTTGCCGGGATGACCGAGCTGCGACATCGAATTGCCGTATATGATAAATATACCGTTAAAAGCTATAGATATGCTTATGATAATGAGCGGGATGATTCCTGCGGTAAACTCCGTCTTGCCGAGTATCATGATATATGCGTAATATGCACCAATCAGGAGACCTACGAGGGGGATGGCCGTAATAAGACAATATTTTGTCCATTTCGTTTTTTCCTGCTTCCACTTTGAGAGATCTCTTGACCATTCAGACAGGAAAGGATTCACATTCCTTCTGATGACCATATAGACTTGATAGAATCCTTCGGTAAAGAGCGTAACAAATGAATAAACACCAATAAGCGCTTCATCTGAACAGAACCATCCGAGGCAAAGAATATCAACTTTTGTGTTAAGCTCGAGAACTATATTGGAAGGGAGGATCTTGATACCGAATTCGATAAGATCACGGGCAAAGTTGCGGGATATCTTACCGCCGAGTTCGTGCTGCATCTGAAGGTAGATCAATGTTGCGATAAGAAGGATTAATTCGCCGATTGCAAATGCCAGAGTCAGCTTGGGACCGTCAATATGAATGACTGCAAGCACTATTATGCCTACGCATATCAGGATGTTGCGGAGTCCCTGAAAGATCGCATAGGCAACCATTCTTACCCTTGCATTTATGTAATTAAGCAGAACCTTGTTGACAGAGAAGAAGAGGAGAGCCGGGATGATGCACATAAGTGACATCCGGCGCTGTTCCGTGGTCGGGAAAAAGAAGACCACGCCTTCTCCCAAAATGATAACTGCCAGACTGAAAATGACGACAACTGCCAGAGATGTTGCCAGAAGGCTCCGGCTCTCGTTGTCGTCATATTTGCTGTCAGAAACTCTCTTAAGTACCGACATATGTACTCCGCAGACACTTATCTGCGAGAGTACTATGTAGTAGGAATATGCTCTGTTGAATATACCGAGTGTCTCAGTGTCGTAGAAAAAGAGGATTATGGTGCTGAACAGCAGCCCCCCGAGCGCCATGATCAGGATGCTGCCGTAATTCCATATCAGATCTCTTCTACTGTTCTGCTGCATCCGATCAATATCTTGTAGGTGTGTTCTCTATAGCCTTGAGGACCTTCTCCATGTCAACACCGATCTTATTGAAATACCATGTCATGGAGTTCTTACGTACCTTGTTATCCTCGTATACTTTAGCAAGAGCGGTCTCACGGTCGATCTGACCCTCACGGATCTGGTTGCTCCTCAGAGTATCATTCTCTGTAAAGCCTGCGAGAGTGTAGTAGATGTAGTTATAGAAAGCGGCTGTTCCGTCGCCGATTCTCCATGTGGTGTTGCACTCGGGATCCTTCTCCCAGCCGTACTCGTTGAGAAGAACATCCTCAACAACATTCTCATCCCATCTGACATATTTATAGATGTCGATCTGTTCCTGCTTAACACTGTAGAATGAGAAGAATGCCTTCATGGTATCTCCCATTGATCTGTTGAAGTAAGCGGGATTCTTGAAGAATGACTTCATGTAATATCCGATGAGCTTCATCTTCTTGCCGAAAGTAAGTGAATAGATCCTGTCTGCATCAAAGTTAGGTGATACACCGCAGAATCCTGTCTTGAAATCTGTCTTCTCAAGAGGATTTGTACCGATGAAGACAGTATTGATATCATGCTGTTTGGAAACCTTGTTGATCTCGGAGAAGAACTGCTTGTCGCCTGCCATAAACAGGGGCACGAGTCCGAGGTCGGGTTTCTTGCACCATGCTTCAACATTTGCTTTTACGTTAGCAAGCTTCTTAGGTGCATCACGGTCGATCACGATACGATCGACGCCTAAGATGTCGCACATCTTCTGTGCATTGCGGTTGCCGACTTCCGTAGACATACCCCAGTCATATGTGAATGTGATGGGGTGGAGGTTAAGAACCTTTACAACATAGTGGAGCAGGTAGCTGGAATCTCTTCCGCCGCTGAACATGACTATGCAGTCAGGGCGTCCGTCATCTCTTCTGATCTTGTCTGCGATAGCGGTAAGCTCGTTCTTATCTCTAAGTTCGACCTTACGGTATGCGCGGCAGTAATTGCATTCGCCCTTATCATCGAATTCGATGAAAGGCATTGTTTCAGGAAGGAGACATTTTGAGCATCTTCTGATCTTCTTGATCTTCTCAGTGTTGTCAATAAACATATGCGTGACCTCTTTATAAAATGTAGTGCCTGAGAGATGATCCCGGGCCCTGTTCCAAACCGTTGACTATTATAACATAATATTCTTATATACCACTTTTACCCGCCCTTGATAATTATCCAAACTATGATAGTATTTTACTGATTATTTTATAAAGAATAACAGTTTCGACTGATTTTCGAGGTGTCAGTATGAGTGATAGAAAGCAGAAACTGACGAAGATCATAGATATCTTCCTCAGCGAAGAAACATTCTGTTTCTACATTGTATCCTGCATGATACTTATTCCGCTCGGGGAATTCATAACGAATCTCCGCGGGGTGGCTTTTGTAACACAGCCTATTATATTTTCCATTTATTCCGTTGTCGGCGTATTCCTTATCGCTGCCAAGTTTGCGCTGCGGCCTGACAAAAGACACTGGTCTGATTTCTTCTTCTTCACGTCGATGATTTTCATGTTCCTGTCTCTTATCTACTCCAAGGATATCGCCCGCGCGGTCCGCGTTGATCCCAACTGCACAAATGAGTATCCTGCATACTTCCTTGGATACTACAGCATGATGTTTGCCGGCTTCCAGCTGTCGAGCAAAAAACTGCGTAAGATAGTTCTGTACACTTTTATCGGCATATCCGTACCTGAGTGTATCCTGGGTATAATGCAGTCATTCGGATTCAAACTCGTCTATCAGATGCACGGTAAGAACGTAACAGGCAATGATATCGGTGTTCTCACCCAGAACTCGAACTATTTCGGAGGACTTGTCGTACTGTTCCTTGGCGCTGCTCTCGGCGCTGCTTTGTTCACAAAGAACAAGTACCGCAAGATCTTCTACTATATCCTGTCAGCTGCATGCGTTTATTGTTCATATGCTACGACATCAAGATCCTCATGGCTCGGTGTTGGAGTAATGCTCATTACATACATGATCATATTCGGCGTCATGAGCCGCAAATACAAGGGAGAGAAACTCTATAAGCTCTATCTTAAGGTTCTTGTCATAGGCGCTGCTGCAGTTGTTGTCTGCGGCATAGTTCTTATCATTGCAAGTCCTCTGCTCATGGAGCGTGTTACAAGATCCATGAATGAGATCAAAGGATTGATGAGCGGTGATATAAGCCACTTCGGTTCCAACAGAGGATATATCTGGACATATTGCCTTGAGGCCATCCCGAAGAACTGGGTGATCGGAGTAGGTCTTGATAACCTCTACTATGTATATACGACAAGTAAGCACTGGATGCCTGCAATGTATTACAGCAACAGAGCTCACAACGTGTTCCTTCATATCCTTACGACACAGGGTGTATTTGCCTTTGCAAACTATATGGCAATGCTCATCGTGGCAACAGTATCCGCTGTTAAGAGGATCGTTAAGAATGATGATGAGGAAGACCGTCATCTGACACTGACATACTTCGCAATGTTCGTAGGATATCTGGCAGTTGCTTTCTGGATCTGCCGTGTATTCAATGTTGAGATGTATTTCTATATTACTTTGGGCGTTATGGTTCCAAGGATCCATAAGGAGATCAAAGCATGAGCAGATTAACGGATAAATCATCGAAGATAATCGATATTATTTTCAGCGAGGAAGTGTTCTGCTTCTATATCATCTCCTGCATGATCGCAGTCCCTCTTACTGAATTTATTGCCGAATTAATGGGTCAGACTCTTGTGGCAGAACAGGTGGTCTTCTCAGTTTACGGTATTGTGGGTCTGTTCCTCTGCACAGGCAAGCTTGCATTGAAGCCCACAGGCAGACACTGGTCTGATTTCTTCTTCTTTACGCTTCACATATTCATGTTCCTGTCACTTATCTATTCATGTGACATAGCACGTATCTTAAGAAAGAATGCAACATCTAATGAGTATCCCGCCTTCTTTGTAGGTTATTACTGCATGATGTATGCCGGATTCCAGCTGTCGAAGAAGAAGCTCCGTCAGTTCGTTCTTGCGACATTCCTTCTGCTTGCACTTCTTGAAGGCATCCTCGGAATATTCCAGACATTCGGTATTGCACCTCTTCCTATGCTGTGGACAGAGTGGATCCTTGAAGTATTCGGACTTACGCCTAATTCCAATCTTTTTGGAGCTTTGAGTGTTCTCTTTGTAGGAGCCTGCGGTGGTATGTTCATCTTTGCAGAGAAGAAGGGATTCAGGATCGCAGCCGGTGTTCTTACTATAATTTCTATCTACTGTTCTGTTCATTCTCTCGCACGTCTTGCGTGGCTTGGTGACGGAATTGTCGTAGTGACATACTTTGTATCGCTTCTTATCATGATGAAGCGCAACAAGGGTGATGAGAAGTATAAGATCATGTTCAAGAGATTCCTTCTCTGGCTGGCTTTTATTGCAGGCGGTATTGTGCTTGCTATCCTCAAGAGCAATTCTCTCAGCAAGAGAATTGAAGTTACATCAAATGAGATCTCAGCCGTCACAGAACAGGGTGATATCACAAGAGTAGGATCCCACCGCGGAGTTATCTGGAGCTTCTGTCTCGAAGCATTGCCGAGACATTGGGTAACAGGAGTAGGTCTTGATAACCTCAAGCAGTGCTACCTCGAGAACCGCAAGTGGGTTCAGGGAATGTATTACAGCAATCAGGCGCATAATGAGTATCTGCAGGTATTAACGACACAGGGTATATTTGCATTCATCAATTACATGGCTCTCATTATTACATCAACTGTTATGGGTATTAAGAGAGTAATCAAGAACGATGATGACACTGACCGTTTTATCACATGGACTTATCTTGCGATGTTTGCAGGATTCAGCTGCGCCATGTTCTTCCTGTTCAGATCATTTACTGTAGAGCCTTATTACTTTGCCGTAATCGGTCTGATGAATCCGAGAGTGCATAAGAAGATCGCTGACCGGAAATGAATAAAAAGACAGTTGCAATAATACTTGAAAGCATTCCTGTTGTCTCTGCAGTTTTGTTCTTTGCTCTGACCTACGGCACAGATCTGACATCAAAGGTGATCGATGTAATACGTACCGTTACGGTGCTGGCTGCGTTTGCCGGAGGAGTATTCTTCTTTGCCGGTAGAGCCCTTGCAAAAGGTGATAAAGCAGTTCTGGTTCTAGGCATATTAGACTGGATCGCAGCAGCATCGATAATAGCGTTCTACATTCTTGTTATTTTCTGTTTTGGCCTCTGATCATTTGTTTTTTGGAATTAACCGCGCTGTATCACGTCTGTAACATTGTTATTTTAGAATATGGCTATCATAATCTGAAATAATCACAAGTGGGGGCGTGAATATGGAAAACACAGAAGAACTGATCTCCAAGAAACAATTGCTTCGTATGGCACACATTTCATATGGTACATTGTATCGTTGGAAGAGGCTCGGTCTTATACCCGAAAGTTGGTTTATCCACAAGGCTACAGACATCGGCCAGGCCACATTCTTCCCGCGTGCCAAGATATTTGCACGCATAGACCGCATCAAGGAACTCAAGAACGAGCTTACCGTTGAGCAGATGCAGGAACTGTTTTCTGCAAATGTCGAGAGCTTCAAGATCCCTGTAAAGGATTTTAAGGAACTTAATATTGTAAGCAAATTATCTATGACTGCATTCATGAGTGTTTTTCCCACGAAAGAAATGCTCGACTTTAATGACGTCTTCGGCATGTATGTTGTTGATCACCTCATGAAACTGTCAGGTATCTATCTCGAGGATGCAAAGCAGGTTCTCCGCCTTCTGTGCAAGTATCTTAAGACGGAAGCCAGCAAGGATTATCAGCTCCTTCTCCTGCGCAAGATGGGCGTTCCCATGACAATGCTTGTAAGCGGTGAGGATGAGATCCTCCTTGAAGACAATACAGAGATAATCGCTTGTGCAAATCTTATGGAATTTGAAGAAGCATTGAAGGATCAGCTGATCGCGTGAGGTAAAAGATAATGAAGAATGAAGAATTGATCAATGCAGTTGCAGTAATAGCAGAACCGGTACGCATACAGATCTTAAGACTGATCGCATCCCGCGGCGAGTTGCGCGCAAAGGATATATTGCCTAAGTTCGATATTACGCAGCCGACACTGTCACACCATATGGCGATCCTTGAAGAGCATGCTCTCGTCTCAGCACGTAAAGACGGCAGATGTGTATATTATTCTATTAATAAAAAAACATTTACTGCTATAAATTCTTTCTTCCATGATTTTATCGCGCCGTCCGGAGGTGAGATCGATGTATCCGTCAAGCCGAAGAAACCTGTGGCGAAGAAGACTGAAGATAAAAAGGATACTGTAAAGAAGGCCCCTGCAAAGAAGGCTGATCCTGTTAAGGAACCTGAGAAGAAGAAAAAGGATAAAGATAAGGATAAGGATAAAGACAAAAAGAAGAAGGATAAGAAAAAGAAAAAGTAAAATTATTATCGCCCCCCGGCAAAGAAGCCGGGGTTTTTTGTCACTTAATTGACACTTCTACATAACATCACTATAACAAATAAATTTTATAATTCGATTATGGCTGATAAGAATCGGTCTAGTCTGCATTGGAGTTGACTTGGTGGAAAAAGAGAATCTGAAGGATCTCAGCCGGCAGGAACTCGTAGATGCTTTGTACAATCTGATGAATGATGGCGGTGATTCCGGCCAGCCTCAAAAGCCGGTCCATGTTCCGTCAAAGAAACAGGTTGCATCAGAGCGCAGGCGCTTAAGACACAGAGCGCAGGTTACGAGGTCTGTTGTGTTGTCGGTAGGGGCGTTGATCGTGGTAGCAGCGATAGCGGTCCTGTTATCTTCATTTGTTTTTCCCGTTATCCAGGTTTCCGGAGACAGCATGGAACCGACTTTGGGAGATGGAGATATTCTGGTCCTTCTTAATACAGACAATTATTCAGGCGGACAGCTCTGCTGTGTTGCCTGGCAGAACAAATTGCTTATCAAGCGTGTCATAGCTTTAGGCGGAGACACTGTTGATATAGATGACAATGGCAATGTCTTTGTTAACGGCACAGAACTGGATGAACCTTATGTTACTGATAAGTGTTTAGGAGAATGTGATATGGAGTTTCCTTTCATTGTGCCGGAAGATAAGGTCTTTGTAATGGGTGACAGGAGAGCGTCGTCCATTGACAGCAGGAGTTCAGCGATCGGTCCTGTAGGGACAGATCAGATTGTAGGAAAAGTATTATTTAAAGCATGGCCTTTGGGCGGAAAG
>Ga0247611_10009784_pt1 | contig 11430 bp, 9 predicted proteins | sample 177DNAGHGhighgp2_FD_192422 | JGI IMG/M metagenome (GOLD analysis project Ga0247611, IMG submission 192422) | Sheep rumen microbial communities from Palmerston North, Manawatu-Wanganui, New Zealand - 1770 DNA GHGhigh gp2 | ecosystem: Host-associated > Mammals > Digestive system > Stomach > Rumen ... | reverse complement strand
AGCGACAGAGCGCCTCTTTGATAGAAAACACCATAAATGCTATCGAGGCTGAAGATTTGTTAACGCGATTCCAACATCGGCAGAATTACGGTAAAGACCGTGAAGAGCAACTTTTCAACATTGCACTTGAGCTCGTTATAACGTGGATTAATCGCTTGCTTTTTCTGAAGTTGCTTGAAGGTCAGATTTTAAAGTATCAAAATGGCGACAAGAGCTATCAATTTATGAATATTGATCGGCTTGGTGATTTTGATGAGGTAAACCGTTTGTTTTTCCAAGTATTAGCTCGTGACTATCCTGATAGAGGAGAAGAAGAAATTAAGGATTTCCCGAATGTTCCTTACCTAAACAGTTCTCTTTTTGAGGTTACCGAATTAGAGCATGATATGATTCGTATAAATGCGCTTTCGCAAAAAAAGAAATTACCACTTTCAGGAAAAAGCGTATTGAAGAACTCTGTTAAATACAAAAATGTTGATGAATTACCTATTTTAGAATACTTGTTTGAATTCCTCAATGCGTATAATTTTGCCAGTGAGAGGACAGAGGATATTCAACAAGAACCCAAGACTTTGATAAATGCTTCTGTCTTGGGACTCATCTTCGAGAAAATAAATGGACATAAAGATGGCGCAGTCTTCACACCAGGAAAAATCACCATGTATATGACCCGCGAGGCTGTTAGGTCAACTGTTATCCGCCAATTTAAAGAGCATTTCAAGTGGGAGAAATGCGACACCATTCAAGACATCTATAATAAAGAGCCTGATGTCAAAGAGGCCAATGATCTGATAAACGCTTTAAAGTTCTGTGATCCAGCTGTAGGGTCAGGCCACTTCTTGGTATCAGCTCTTAATGAGTTGGTTAAGGTAAAATACGATCTGGGGATATTGGTTGATGCTAATGGAAATCGTATTCGCAAAAGCGATTATGAGATTACGATTGACAATGACGAACTCATTGTTAATGATAGCAAAGGCGATCTATTTGTCTATAACAAAACAAATAAAGAGAGTCGAAGAATACAAGAGACGCTATTTAATGAAAAACGCCATATTATAGAAAATTGTCTATTTGGAGTTGACTTGAATCCAAATTCTGTAAATATCTGCTGTTTGCGTCTGTGGATTGAATTGTTGAAGAATTCTTATTATACTGCTGAAAGCAATTATGAACATTTGGAAACACTGCCTAATATTGATATTAACATCAAGTGCGGCAACTCCATATTAAATCAACACCCACTTGACTCTGACATCCGTCAGGTTTTGGCCTCTACAGGGCTAGAAATAAAAAAATACAAAGAGGATGTTGCCGACTACAAGCGGATGGCTAATAAAGAGGCAAAAGCTCGTTTGAAACATGATATAGACATTATCAAATCTTATCTTAAGAAAGGTCTGAGCGAGAATTCTCCAACTTATAAGAAATGGGTTTCTGTAGCTAAGGAACTAGGTGATATGCGACTCCAAGGTTCTTTGTTTGGAGATGCAGACAACAAAAAGAGTCAATTCGCCAAGAAAATAGCAAAGCTGGAAAAAGAAGAAGCAAAACTAAAGGCTTTGGTAAACGATATTCGCGACAATAAGATTTTTACCAGTGCTTTTGAATGGAGATACGAAATACCTGAGGTCCTTGATAATAAAGGCGCGTTCCAAGGGTTTGATTGCATCATTGGCAATCCACCTTACGGAGTGTCTATTAAGGGTGATTATCGTGACAAGGTAGTTACCATGTGGAAGAATGTACCAGATTTTGAGATATATTACTATTTCATACAACTTTCGTATGCTTTGCTAAAGGATAATGGTTTCCTCTCATTTATTATTCCCAACTCATGGCTATTTAATGTTTATGCCAAAAATTATCGCAATCAGATGCTTGATAGGTGGGAGATAAAAGAGTTGCTCGACTGTTCTAACTTTAACATTTTCAAGTCAGTGACAGTGCGAAATTCGGTAGTTACTATGCAAAAGAAAACGAATGGAGGAACCTCTGTTGGATATAGAAATACTGCCACGGCTGGAGATTTTGACGAATTAGTATCAGAACCTCTCAAGTTCCTTGAGCGTGATGAATTGCTGGCCAACAATCAAAACTGGGGCCTTGCATTCTCACGTACACCTCAAGTTATAGAATTGGTAAACAAGATATCTTCCCAAGCACACACACTGTCAGATTTCTTTGAATATTCCCAAGGATATATTCCTTATAGACTCTCTGACTTACAAAAAAAATATGGAAATGAGGAAGGGAAACAAATAAAAGAGAAAAGGCTTTGGCATTCTGATCATAAAGTGACTGATGAATATATTCAAGAGTTATATGGCCATGATATAACAAAGTACTCTTATCAATCTACAGGTGAATTTGTGAAATATGGAAGGCATTTGGCGTGTTATGTTGACTTAAAATTTTTTAGAAATGAGCATCTTGTAGTTAGAGAAATAACAAACCCACAAATAATAGCATGTATAATTAACGATTTGTACGTAAACGACCCTCAGTTAATTGATGTTATTTTAAAACCAAATGAGGCACTTTGGAATCTTCGTGTACTTTGGGCAATTATGAATTCCCGATTGGCGACATTCTATCATTTCAATCATTCACCCAAAGCAACTAAAGGAGCTTTCCCGAAAATTCTTGTTGACGACATCCAATTATTCCCTCTTCCAAATATTGCGGAAGATGACAAGAATGAAATCGAAGCAAAGGTGAAAAGTATTATGGATGAGAAGGCAAAGAATCCTAATGCTGATACCACAGTGTACGAAGCAGAGATTGACAAACTGGTCTATCATCTCTATCAACTTACCTATGATGAAGTCTTGATTATTGATCCAGGAACTTCTCTTACAAAAGAAGAATATGACAAGATAAATTAATATGTTCAAGGATACGACAAGGACTTTGTCACACTATTTGTTCAGAAAGTATAATTCGTAATTTACTATATTGAAATGGATTTAACAAAATTACCACAGGAATTAATTTTTTTTGAAAAAAGGTCATTAGATGATTTTGAAATTGATAACGATTTATCTTCTGATGGTATCCTATATAATAGAATCGTTAACATTCCACTAACGGTTCCACTTGGTTGGGATAAAGAGAAATTACTTTTGGATATTTTCAATGACGCCTATTACCTGACAACAATCATAATACTCGACGATCGCTTTTCATTACATACTCATTCATGGATAAACTTTTATGATTTGAAGTGGAATGATGATATGATTGTATCAGTTATCTTGGGAATGGCGGAATACTATATAAAATACACAACAGATTTGCCTCATCATGCATGTAAAGCTGCAGATGATCTTATTGAAGATTATAAGAGAACTAAAGCAGCAAATGCTGGTATAGGCATAGTTATATTTAAAAAGAATGGCAAACCTGACCATTTGCTCCATCGAGAGCATTTTAAAACTATTGATATCTCTAATGGGCTATTAAAGTATAATACTTTTACCGGGGCTGTAAACTGGGCATCTGTTACAAAAAATTTTGAGATTAATGATGTTATAAGACTTGTTAGAATGCTTGGAAAAGACTTACAAGATAAATGCCTTTTATTACATGACATTTATCGGGATTTGAGGTCTGATGAGAATGGCGGTTTTTGTAGTCAGGAGCTTTATGAATTGATGGGGATACTTGAGTATCAGCTAAAAGAAACAGGTGAGCTATTAAGCAATAAAAAATTACTTCAACTATATAAAGAAGAGCAAGAAAGGCAACAAGAGTATTTTCAAGCAGAAATGGACGCTATGTATAATAGCGGTTTCGAGTCACAAAAAAAGAATTATGAGGAGGAAATAGATAATCTAAAAAAACAAATACTTCAATTAGAAAAAGTAAAGATTGAACTAACGGAACAGAACAGATCGTTCGGAGAAAGAATACAAGAACAAAGTGAAAAGGAACTTAAACTGGTTGATGAGAATAAAAAACTTCAGGAAACAATTGATGAGCTGGATCATCTTCTTGAAGAAAGGGCTCAAGAGAAAGTGTTTAATCAACAGACGGGAAATCCTTGTTTTACTAACAGGCAAATGGGCATTTTTTTGACTGCCGTTGGTAGGATTACTGAAAAAGATAATCCTCCTGGAAAAACTACACTTGGGGAGGTTGTAGAGAAGATTTCCGGATATAAATCAACCACGGCTAGTACTAATATGAGAGGGACTATGCCAAAAACAGACATCAATGCTGTTATTGCTGCAATAGAAGACAAATTCCCCAATCTTGCTGCCGAAGTCAGTAAGGTTTGAAAATTGTAGCCCCCCTACATTGACTTTTGTAGGGGGCTACACTACGGTTTTCATTCATTTTTATTATATTTTTGCACCCGCATTTGGAAGCATCCATTTGCGGGTTTCTTGTTTGCCCTTGACGACGGGCCAGCCAATGCTTATATTGCAACCAATAGGCCGTGTCAATCGTATAGGGCTAAAGGAACAAAAATAGAGTATAAATTAGTAGAAATAGAGTATGAATATTAGTAGAGAAAAACGTGTCTTTTTATTTTTGGTGCGCTTAACGTACCTTTGCAAAGACAAGAAAACGGGCGGTAAACCCATACGTGGGAAATCCGCTATATATAAATAGTATTAACAACTTAATGGTCGAATAAGGAGCGACCGGTTGAGTGAACGGGCGAAGGAAGTCCTGCAGGTGAAAAGACGTCAATTCTGGAACTTCTTCCTCACGAACTCAACGAAATGAGAAATTTAAGAAAAGTCCGTCCTGAGGACTTTGACGTGAAACAGTTGGAGAAGTGGTGTCGTGAAGGAAAGCTTTTCGTAGTCCTCGAGCCTAATACTGACTCCAATGCGTACGGGCGCGAAGTGCTTGACTATGTACGACGGATTAACGCCTTTGCCACCGAGAACTGGGAAGGGAAGATAGACTATCTCTGGAGCGCTATCGTAGATGCACCTTGCTTCAAGGATATTCTTATAATGAAAAACGGGGTACAAAGAGGTCACATCAACAAGTATTCTGTTACGAACCTTGTGTGCCGAATGCAGAATGTCGGAGTATACCGTCAGGATGTCTCCATGTTGTCTCTGCACTTGATGTTAGAGGGCGTAGAGAAGAAGAACAAATATTATAAATCATCAGGCAACTACGAGCTGAACAGGGATGCAAAAGCATTCTTGAGGCAACTTTTACAAGGAGTCTAAGAATGAAAAATTTAGCCCTAAAAATAACACGCTACCTTTGCATCGAAATCAGTCAGAAAAGGGTCTCTACAAACACCCAAGTACGCTGGTTCGCACGAACATTAATTAATTAAATAATTAAAGCTTATGGCAAGAAAAGAAATTGAATACGAACGTAACCAGTTCGGGATTGCCGTCAAGGTGTGTTGCGCCTCGTGTGCCCTGAAGAAGTACTCGTATGACGGCAAACGGCTATGCTCCCTGAATAACAAAGTGGTAAGGGCTATACACGTTTGCAGGAAATGGCAGCTGAGCGAGGGGCTGAAGAACGCCGGACTGGGAGCGGGAGTCGTCAGACACCGGGCAACGAAGGAAGTTTTATTCTAAATGTTTAACCGAGTCGGAGGATGAGCAAGGAAACGTGTACGTACAAATTGAGCTCAAACTAAAACCTTGCACTTCCAATGCTCATAATTCGACAAAAAAAATGAAAAAGTATATTTATATTCTGAATGCCCTGGAGCTGATGTCAAAGCTCTATGCCGGCAAGAGAGTGGAAGGTGTTTTGTACATTGACGAAAACACAGGTGGATTAACCTTCAAGGCGTGGAACCGTACGGCTCCGAAGTACCGTCGTCGCAAGGACGAGCTGGTGCATCAGCTGGAGACGGGCTGGGTGAAGGAGTCGTCGGAGAAGTTCAAGGTGTTCATCAGCGTCTACAAGAAGCTGGGACTGGTGCGCATCATGGACATCATCGACCGCGAGGCGAAGGAGGCCAAGGGTGCCTTGTTCGACAAGGAACTGATAGAAGGTATTTAACGCTAACCTAAACGATAACGAAGTATGTCAAGATTTGATTTAGGAGATAACATCAAGAAGCCCAAGACCGTGCCTGCCACGGTCGAGGGTTTCTGGAAGAGGGTTGACGCTCAGAAGACCGGTCGCATCTGTGCCGAACTGGCTGACATCTTGGAAGCCAAGAGGCGTGGTGACATGAGTCAGGAGGACTATAAGACGAAGAAGGCTGAAATAAAGCTGGGAGCCGCTTTCTACACACCTCATGCACACTTTCTGAAGGGCTACAAGAGCAACGAGGGTGAGCCTGTGGATTCTGGCAAGGCGGTCATAGACCTGGACGGCTGTGCTGACTTCGAACAGCTTTACGAGAGGTTCCTGAAGGGCCACGAGCGTGAGTGGGGCATCAATATGGTGAACCGTTCGGTAAGTGGTACGGGTGGTCATGTGTTGTTCGACATCCCAGAGGGGCTGACGCGCCAGGAAGCTCAGGCATGGCTCAGCCACAAGATGGGCGATGTGGAGTACGACAAGGCGGTGCACGAGCCGGAGAGGGCTATCTATATCCCGTGCCGAGAGTATATCCTGTATATCGACGAGAAGCTGATGTTCAGCGACGAGCTACATCCTGCCAAGCTCTCGAAGGAAGAGAAGGCTGAAGTGAGAAGTCAGACATCAAACCTCAGCCCTCAGACATCGAACATCGTCCCTCAACCCTCAGCCATCATAGCTCCGTCGGCACGGGCACTGGCTGCCTTTGACGAGACGCTGAAGATGACGGAGCTGGACTTGGAGACGCTAAACCGCGAGGGGGTGCGCCATAACACGCTGAAGCTATTGTTGCCGACGTTGTGCCAGATGATGCCGCAAGAGGAACTGCTCGGGGTGCTGCAACAGAAGATGCCCGATTACTCGAAGGAGGAGGACTGCAAGGCGCTGGTAAGCAACTTCTACGAGAAGTATGTGGATCAGAACCGACCGATGAACCTGAAGCAGAAGGAGGTGTTCCTGAAGTCGCTGAAGGCAACGGAAGACTGCACAGCAGAACCGACCCCTTTGTGCAAAACGCCCACCATCACGATTAACATCAACCAGTTGCCGACGGGACTGAAAGAGAGTCTGAAACCTTATCCTGAGAACATGTGGCCAGCGTTGATAGTAGGGCAGATGCCTGCCATGATGGCACTGGCCGACGGGGTGAGCTACCGTTATTGCGACGGCAAGACGGGATATCTGGGAGGTATGGCTATCATCCTTGGCGAACAGGCCTCCAACAAGTCGTCCATCGAGGAAGCCGTGGAGCGTTGGCTGGTGGATTTGCGCAGAGAGGACCAGGTGGTCAGAGACCGTGAGGACAAGGTGCGCGAGGCCAACAAGCGCCGCAAGGCTAACGAGCGGGCACAGGAGCCTCCGGCAGGGGTTGTCAGGGTGGTGCCCATCACCATTTCGTGCTCGAAGCTGCTGAAGCGTCTGAAGCAGTCGCAAGGCCATAGCTTGTACTCGATATGTACGGAGGCGGAGACGCTGATCAAGAGCAACGGCAGTGGAGCGTGGGCCCAGAAGTGGGACATCTACAGAAATGCCTTCGGAAGAGAGCGATGGGGTGTTGACTTCAACTCAGACCAGTCAGAATCGGGCGACGTCAATGTGGCCTATTCGTGGACACTGCTCGGAACGCCAAGAACCGTGATGAAGATGTTCAAGGGCAAGAACGAGTCGAACGCTGAAAACGGACTGTCGAGTCGTATGATGCTCTCGGAAATGCCCGACACGATGTTTGCGAAGATTACGGTGTTCAAGGAGTTGTCGGAAACGGATGCCAGCCGTATCAGCGAGGCTGCTGCTATGCTTCGAGGGGCCTCGGGCTTCTACGACACCCCACGCCTGCGCAAGGCTATCGACAAGTGGCTGGAGGACAAGCGCATAGAGTCGTCGCTGAACATGGATGTCATCAAGGACCGCTTCCGTCGCCGTTCGGCCCTGATTGGATTCCGTTGTGGAGTGGTGTTCATGCTGCTGGCGGGAAAAGAGTCGAATGCCTGCGTTGAGTTTGCCGTGAAGATGGCGGAATATACCCTGCAGATGCAAATGAAGATATTCGCACCTCTGCTGACCAAGTTCCTCCATGAAGGAAACGACGACGGCATCAGCACTTCGGTAAACGGTAGCATCTTCGAGAAACTACCCTCTTCGTTCGACCTTCATGAGCTGCGTCGCCTGAAAGGTAACGAGTTTTCCGAGAATACACTATACAGTATCATCAGTCGCTGGAAAAATGAAGGCTGGATAGAGAAGAAGGGGAAGGGTATGTGGATTAAGAAAAGGTGATTTCTTGCATTCTTGCAATCTTGCATTCTTGCACAGGGCGTTTACAAAATAAAAAATAAGAAATAAAAATGAAAAGTGAAACTATCAATCTCTCGCCACACTTTACGCTGGGAGAGCTTTGCAAAACAAAGACGGGAATTGAGAACGTGCCCAATGAGGCACAAGTGGAGAACTTAAAGCGGCTGTGCCGTTGGCTGGAGCAGTTGCGCAGGCGATGGAATAACCTGTACGGCGAGGGTAACGACCCGATAGTCATCAACAGCGGGTTCAGAAGTCCGGAGGTCAACAAAGCGGTAGGGGGCGTCTCTACGAGCAACCACCTGACGGGCTGTGCCGTGGACATCCGTTGCATCGGGATGGAACAGGCGTTGCGCTATGCCGCTATCTTGCTCGATATCAGCGATCTGAACCATGAGGACTATGACGAACTGCTGATAGAACAGAAGGGTAGGGTGATCTGGATTCACTTCGCCGTACGTTCCTCGGGCAACCGCAGGCGCACAAACTTCAAACGTTAAAAACAAAGAGGGCTGCATCCAACAGGAGGGCAGCTCTCTTTGTATTCGAGCACAAAAAAAAGTCCGGCGGTTATTGGTTTTAGAAAAATAATTTGTATTTTTGCATCCATAAAATAATGATACGAGCTATTCATTAAAACAGTCAAATTGTTTTAAGATTTAAGGAGTCAGATGACATGAAAAGAATACTATTAATATTTGGAATGGTGCTGCTGACTATGACAGGAATAAGGGCACAGCAGCGGGTGATGATTCACACGACGATGGGCGACATCGTGGTGAAGTTGTACGACGAGACGCCGATTCACCGTGATAACTTCCTGAAGCTTGTGCGCGAGGGCTACTATGACGGGACGCTGATGCACAGGGTTATCCGAGGATTTATGATTCAGGGCGGTGACCCGAATTCGAAGGGGGCTACAGCCGACAAGATGCTGGGCGGCGGCAGTCCTGACTATACGCTGGAAGCGGAGATTCGCGAGGGGCTGTACCATAAGCGCGGTGCTTTGGCTGCGGCTCGCAAGGACGATAACATCAATCCGGAGCGTCGCAGCAGCGGCTCGCAGTTCTACATCGTATGGGGCAGGACGTTCAGCCCGAGGCAAATGGAGTATCTAGTGGAGCGGATGCAGGCCGAGAACCCTGAGACGGGAGGAATGACGCCTGGCCAGCGCGAGGTGTATGCCACCTACGGCGGCACACCGCATCTGGACGGCAAATACACGGTTTTCGGCGAGGTTGTAGAGGGTCTGGACGTCGTGGAGAAAATTCAGAACGTGCCGACAAACAGTGCTGACCGTCCGCTGGAAGACGTCGTTGTCAGCATGGAAGTAATGTAACGGCTGGCCTGCTGTTCTATTATAACAAAATTGTGAAGTGGCCATCTGGGAAGACCGCCACTTTTTCTATACTGATTCGGAAAAATAATTAATTCTCTATTGTTGATATAATGGAGCGATAATTGTTGAAAAATAAATGGCGCGGCAACGAGGTTGGTGTCGCGCTAATGTTTTCAGGTGTACCAAATAGATGGCATAGGCTTCTTCACACTCGAATCAACTTTCTTCTGGTTGACCGTCATCTTCTCATTTTTTAATTCTGTCTTTGTATTCATAGGTCCGTTGGTTTTTAGTTATTGCAAATGTAGAAAATATTTCATATGATTATTCTCGTAATGACCAATTGTTAAGGAAGATTAACATAATTATACTGATTGTTGTATATCTATTCACGAAACATCCAAAAGATTTTACACTTCAGGGTAAATAAAACATGTTTTATTTTGTATTGTTCTCGCTTATTCGTACCTTTGCAGCTGATGAAGATTATTCATGTGGATATGGACCAGTTCTTTGCCGCTGTAGAGCAACGCGACAATCCGGAACTGAAAGGCAAGCCAATAGCCGTTGGACACGACGCAGAAAGGGGCGTGGTGTCAACGGCAAGCTATGAGGCACGGCGCTTCGGCGTCCATTCTGCACAGTCCATACAGGTGGCAAAGCGGCTCTGTCCACAGCTTATCATCGTGGAACCGCATTTCCACCGATACAAAGAGGTGTCGGCGCAGCTTCACGACATCTTTCATGACTATACAGACTTGATAGAGCCTATCTCGCTGGACGAGGCGTTTCTCGACGTGACAGAGAATAAGAAAGGTATGGAACTGGGTGTCGAGATAGCAAGGGAAATCAAGAAACGCATCTTTGAGACAACAGGACTGACGGCCTCTGCAGGCGTAAGCTACTGTAAGTTCCTGGCAAAGATTGCTTCCGACTGGCGCAAACCTGACGGTCTGACAGTCATCCATCCCGACCGGGCACTGGACTTCATTGCCCAGCTGAAGGTGGAGAAGATTTGGGGCGTTGGCAACAAGACGGCTGAGAAGATGCACCGCATGGGAATCTTCACAGGAGCTGATTTGCGAAGAACACCATTGGCCCGTTTGACACAGGAATTCGGGAAGATGGGCAGCGTATTCCACGACTTTGCCAACGGCATTGATGAACGGCCAGTCATTTCTGAATGGGAGCGAAAGTCGGTGAGCTGTGAGCAGACTTTTGAAAAGGACATCTACGACAAAGGTGCCGTCACTATTCATCTCTATCATACGGTGCTGGAACTGGTACGCCGCATCGAGAAGGCTGACTTTGAAGGGCGTACCTTGACGCTGAAAGTGAAGTTTGGGGACTTCCAGCAAATCACACGCAGCATCACGGTCGACCATATCCTCAGAACGAAAGAGGATATCCTGCCGTTGGCTAAGCAGCTGATGGGCGAAGTGGAGTTTCAGTCGCACCCCATCCGCCTGTTAGGGTTGGGAGTGGCCAACCAAAAAAGCTCCAACACTCACGAAGATCCACGCTGGATAGAACTGGAACTGGAGTTCGACCCGTGGCCTGAGGTTTAGAATTTTTTGTGTCTTTTCGTGAATGAAGGGTGGTTCACGACCTCCGACAACTGGCAGAATGCATAGCCTAAAACTCCCATCTTCTTAGCAGTTCCCTTATGGTCGAAGATTCTAAGTCGTTCCTATCCACACCGTCTGTTTGGCTTTGCTTACCAGTGAAAGGACTTCCTTGTAGTGGTTCTCGTCTGCTATGTACTTGATGAA
>Ga0247611_10009783_pt1 | contig 11430 bp, 2 predicted proteins | sample 177DNAGHGhighgp2_FD_192422 | JGI IMG/M metagenome (GOLD analysis project Ga0247611, IMG submission 192422) | Sheep rumen microbial communities from Palmerston North, Manawatu-Wanganui, New Zealand - 1770 DNA GHGhigh gp2 | ecosystem: Host-associated > Mammals > Digestive system > Stomach > Rumen ... | reverse complement strand
CAACACGTCATATCCTCCTCATTTCCAGCAGGGATTCATCATGCGCAGAGGGGTGAGCGGTGTCTATATGTATGTGGTAGCCAACGGCAACGAGGAGTCAGCCAACCTGCAGGTGCAAGAGGTGAGAGTATGCACCAGATTGGCCTCCACATTCCTCAACGGCTATGTCGATGACTCCATGCAGGGAACGATTCCGTCAAACAGTGAAATGCAGGCGGTGGAAAGCGGAGGAACAGCCAACGAGAATTATGTGCAGGATGCCACATACCGGATGAAGGACGGTTCGGTGTATACCAAATACAATTGGGCACAGTATATCGTCAGGGACAGCGTGCATGGACTGATGAACAGCAACACGGGGGTATGGAACATCCCATGTTCACGCGAATGGTATCCCGGAGGACCGATGAAGCAAGAACTCACGGTCCATGCCACGGGAAAGTCGCCCATTACCATTCAGATGCTCCAAGGGGAACATTTCGGCACTCCTTCCGTCTACTATCAGCCGGGAGAGCGCAAACTCTACGGCCCCTTCCTTCTCTACCTGAACGGGGGCACAAAAGAACAGATGATTGCCGATGCGAAGTCTATGGCTCATCAGCAGGAGGCAGAATGGCCTTTCGCCTGGTTTGAGCATGAGGAGTATCCTTTAGACAGGGCCACCGTCTCGGGACAGATTCAACTGACCACCGGACAGTCGTGCGACTCACTGCAGGTGGTGCTCGCCGAACCTGACGTGGAACTATACCAGCAGGCCAACAAATACATTTTCTGGGCACTGACCGACAACGAGGGACGATTCTCCATCAAGAACGTGAGGAAAGGCAAATACACACTCTACGCCTATGCCACCAAAGGGGATATCACCGACGAACTCCAACAAAAGGACGTTAGGGTGGGAGACGGGGAGACCGACCTGGGAATCATCAGTTGGACGCCTACATGCTATGAGCATAAACTGTTTCAGATAGGTGAGAACAACAGGATGAGCGACGGGTTCCATCTGAGCGACACCTTGCGCAACTACGGGTTGTGGAACTTGGTGCCGGCGTCACTCACCTATCGGGTGGGAGAAAGCAAGCCGGAAACTGACTGGTGGTATGCACAGACACACAACGGCACTTGGACAATAGAGTTTGATTGTCCCCAGACATACACAGGTAATGCCTATTTCACCGTTTCCGTCGCTGGTGCAGCCAACAAACCCAAGGTGGCGGTAAAGGTGAACGGGACGACAAGAACGACATGGAGTTTCCCCAACAACGATGCTGGCATTTACCGCAGTGCCGTTCTGGGTGGCAGACACCAAGTGAAGACTTGCACCTTCCCGGCTTCCTTGCTGAAAAAAGGCACCAACAAAATCGACCTGACCATGTCGGGAATCGGTAGCAACGGAGGAGTGATGTATGACTGTCTTAAACTGGAGGTGGGGCCTAAAGTCACCGATGGCATCGCTCCTATGGAAATCGACGACAACAGCCGCATCACCATCTACACCCTCAGTGGCGTCTGCATAGGCTCCTTCAACAATCAGTCACTCAGCAACCTACCGCTGCCAAAAGGCATCTATATCTTTAAACAAGGAACGAAATCCGGAAAGTTCGCAAAGTAACTGTTTGCGATGACCATTCCCAACACTTTCACACTTTAAGACACAAAAGTGAGGGAAAAACTTTTTTAACTAAGTGATAGATTAATTGCATGAATGCATTCTATATCAACGGATGAATTCATGCAATTAAAATTTTGAGCAAACAACAACCCGTTAACAAACATTAATAAACAACGAAAGATATAATCACGATAGTTTTTCTATCTTTGTATTTGGTATATCTATTGATTTCAACCAATACAACAACAGATGTAAAACTTACTCTGCCAACAAATCTACAAGGTTAGTCTAAACTTTTTATTATACATAAATCAAACTAATAAGCATTAAATCTATTATGAAAGAAAGATTCAAACAGATTAATTTGCCAAGAGATTTTTATGTCGCATTGCTGACTCTATTCCTCTTAATGCAATTTAATTCTTTTTTTGCACAGACCTATAACTATTCTTATATGCCCGAAATGGGATCATATACAAATACTGGCTCTGGATCCATCAATAAACCTTCGATTGATTATAATAATAGCTCATTGGCTGGTGGAACAGAAGATTATACTAATGGTCAGATTAAGGCAACTGTATATTCCCATAATTCGACAACAATCTCTTTTAGAGTAGCTAAGACAAGCGGTTTCTATAAGAGTGGGAACTCAGGCAAGATTTTTATTCTTGACAATTATTATGGTGATGTTTATCCTACTTCTTTCTACATTTCTAATTCTTCTACCTCATATGTAACGGCGAAAGTAACAGGATATGAAGATTTTTCTGGAACTCGCACCTTTGAAATTTTTCTCATAACAAGTGACAAAGTTTACAAACAATATGGTGGTAAAATATCAATCACTGGCTCTAAAAGCCAATTACCACCAACAATCCAACAAGAAGAACCAACCAATATCACGTCCAACTCTGCAATCTTTTCTGGTGTAATCAACCCTAATGGAAGCAGTACTACCTGGTATTTTAAGTATGGTACAAGTATTTCCATGAACCAAAGAACTAATTCAAAAACAATTCCAGCATCTTATGGCGAAGAAGAAGTATCAATAAAAGTGACTGATTTAAGTTCTAACAATCATTATTATGTACAATTATGTGCAGAAAATTCTGGAGGTACTTCCAAAAGCGATCTTTACACATTCGATACTGATCCCCTACAAAACAATCCGCCATCCATTCCAAGCAATCCTTATCCATCTGTTGCCTCGAAAGATATGCCTGTTGACGGAACTTTATCATGGAATTGCAGTGATCCTGATGGAGATGCTATTACATATAAAGTATATAAAGGTACTTCTAAAACAAATATAGAATTCTATAAAACCACAAGAAGCAACTCATGCTCATATTCTTTTGAACCTGCGACAGAATACTATTGGTATGTAGAAGCTTCAGATGGGAGTCAATCAACGACTAGTCCAACTTGGAATTTCAAGACAAAAAGCAATTTATCTAGACCCACCAACCCATCACCAGCAGACAATGCTTCTGACGTAGATATTGCTGGAATGTTTTCATGGAATGGTAATAACTCAAGTAGTGTTACTTATACAGTATGGATAGGTACTTCTTCTGTTAATTTGAAAGAGTATAAGTCAACAACAGGAACTTCATTGAATTATGAAGCACTTGAATTAGATCAAAATTATTTTTGGAAAGTTGTTGTCACTGATGGAAAAGAGACTGAAAGTAGTGCTTTATGGAAATTTAAGACCAAAAGCAATATTGTTTTAGACAACTGTCCATTTCCCGACTGTCCGGGAGGTGAGATATGCGAGGCTTCTACATATCTCTACAATCTTGGTATCTTGGAGGGAGTCGATGGCAAACTGCTGCCCGATGACCCCATGACACGTGCACAACTCGCAAAGCTATCGCTATATAGTTTGTATAGCGGACCTTCAAATATACCCAGCACGCTTGTATCCGACAAATTCCCCAGCATCTACCCAGACCTGCAAGACCCCCGTGCTTACTACTATCGTCCTGCCAAGGCATTGCTCTATCTGGAATACCAAGATGGTGTCTCACCATTCGACCGCAACCGCTCATTCTTCAACCCAGAAAAGGACATTGAGCGCAACCTGGTGCTGAAAGTTATCTGTGAGACCTTCAACATCAAGCCCGAAACCAGCACATCCAACAATCCATTCTCTGATTTCGACACCAACCAGACGGCATGGGGCTATGCCAAGAAATGCTATGACCTGGGCATTGCCAAACTGGTCAACACCACCAAGTTCCGTCCATTAGACGCATGCAAACGCAAGGAAGCAATACTCTACCTCTACAGAGTACTCACTTCGTCGAAGGTAACGGTGCCCAAACCCAGAAACGCCTACACGCCCAGTGAGTCGAGTTTCTTTATCCCCGCCAACTTAAGTGCCAAGACAATGGGTGTGATGAAGGGCATCGAGGCCGGCAACTTCAACTTCTACCAGAAAGACTTCTTCAACATCGACGGCTATATGCCGCTCGACTTTGGTGTGACCTACAACTCATGCCTCACTGAAATGCCCTCAGACTTCTATCCCGTCTCTCCAATGGGCACAGCATGGTCACACACCTACAATGCCTATATGACCATCATCAACGATGCCAACAACGAAAACAAAACTATTGTTTTCCATAATGCAGATGGGTCTATGCTGCTCTACAACTACGATGACCTGGAATCACAAACTGAAGGCAACTACTTCACCTTGGAGCGGCAGCAAAGTTCTCGCTACACCCTTACCTCACCAGGTGGAACAGTCTATACCTTCGTGCGCAGTTATGCCGCAGACAACATCTACTATCTGACGACCATTACCGACCGCAACGAAAATACATTGACCATCACCTATGAGGACGGTGTCACCATGACTCCTCACAACACCTATATCCGTAGGGTGAAGACGGTCTCCACTCTCGGACGCGACCTCACTTTTGCGTATACCTCAGGCACCGATTTATTGAAAACCGTCACCGACCCATCGGGCCGCACGGTAAGCTTTACCTACAGTGGCAACAACCTGGTTTCTCTTAAAGACGCCAAGAGTCAGACGACATCCTTCACGTATGGAACGTCTGCCAAGGAAACAAGCTTGCTGAAGAGCATCACACTGCCCAAAGGCAATGTCATCAAGAATGGCTATTATCAGCGCAAACTCACCAGTACGCAATACAATGGCGAGACACCCACGAAAGTCACAGTCACGACCAACTACACTTCAGGCACCACAAATACTGAAGTGATTCAGCCTGTCACGGGTAGTCAGTCCATCACCACCAAAATCAAATTGGATGGTTTAGGAAGGGTGAAAAGTGCCACAGACAACGACAAGAATGATGTGAGCATGACCTATGGAGATGCCGACAACTCGACACTGCCCACTAAAATTGTGGACAACAAGACAGGCATCACCACCACTCTCACTTACAACAAAAAAGGAAAGGTGACCAAACGAGTCATCTCATCGGGAGGTTCCTCCATCACGGAGAAATTCTCTTATACCCCCTATAACGACATCGAGTCATATACGGATGCCAACGGCAATATCACCAACTATGATTACGACAACGGCAACCTCATTTCTGTGACCGACGCGATGGGGAATGTGACCAATATCACCAATAACAGCAATGGTGCACCTACTGCCATTACCGACCCCATGGGCCGTATCGTCAAGATGCAGTATAACTCCTACGGCAACGTGAATAAAGTCACCCAATCCGCACTGAGCATCAGCACATCCTTCGGCTATGACAACATCAGCCGCATCACCAGCACGACCGACCTAAATGGGAAGAAAACGACATATAAATACGACAAGAACGACAATGTCGTCTCTGTGACTGACCCGCTCAACAATACTACCCTGTTCACATTCGACGCCAATGACAACCTGACAAAAATCACCAATGCCAAAGGTAAAGAGACCACGCTCACTTACGATGACGACAACCTGCTGACAGAACAATCATTCCAAGGAAGCACCAAGTCATTCTCCTACAACATCGATGGTTCACTCAGCAGCAGCACCTCTGCCAATGGCGACATCCGTAATTACTCATATGATGAGTCGGGCGACATTATTGACGACGACTACGCCTCCTATACCTACAACAGCAAAGGCTGGCTGAGTTCGATAGAGAAGGACGGCAAGAGCATCGATTACTATTATGATGCACTCGGCCGTGTCAGTTCTGAAGAGTATGACGGCCAGGAAGTAGGATACGACTATGATGACAATGGCAATGTGACCTCCATTACCTATCCCGGTGACAAGACAGTGAACTACACCTATGATGCCCTTAATCGTGTAACAGCTGTCACCGACTGGAACGGCGCCAAAACCACCTATAGTTACAATGATGACAGTTCCATCAATTACGTACAACTGCCCAATAAGGTGCGCACCACCTACACCTACGACAAGGCAGGACGGGTGACTGGCATCACCACCAAGCGGAACAGTGGAAGTGGCACTGCCATAGCAGCCTATACATTCACGATGGACAAGATGGGCAACCACCTCACCGAGAAAGTGACAGAACCATACGGAGAGATACCCGACCCCACTGCCGGCACCACCAACTACACTTATAATGCCGCCAACCGCGTAACTAAGGCAGGTGATATCTCTTTTGCCTATGACAAGAATGGCAACGCCACCTCTCGCACAGGAAGGACGATGAAATATGATATCATCAACAACCTGATCAAGGTGACGGGTGATTTCTCAGCCACCTACACTTATGATGGTTTGGGCAACCGCCGCTCTGCCACCCGCGGCGGCACAACAACCAAATATGTGCTAAGAGGAAACAATGTGATTGCAGAGACCAATTCATCCAACAAGGTGCAATACTATTATGTTTATGGTCCCACTGGTCTGATAGCTCGCATCACACCTTCAGGCACCACCCGCTATTATGTCAGCGACTACCGTGGCAGCGTTGTCGCCATGACTGATGCCACTACCGATGCCAACGTGACACACCAATATCAATACGACGACTTCGGTCAGGTACTGCAGTCACACGAAGAAAACACCAACCTCTTCCGATATGTAGGAGTCCATGGCGTTATGCACGAGACAAATGGTCTTACCTTCATGCGGGCAAGATACTACGACCCGACAATAGGAAGATTCAACAGCGAAGACCCTATCTGGTCGACCAATTTGTATCCATATGCAGATAACAATCCAATTACCTTGATAGATCCCAGTGGCAATTCGTATAAATACGTACAGATTAACAATATGAAAGAATTTGATGATTTCATGGGAAAATTGTCTTTCGCAGAAGACAATGTGGAATTATTAAAAAATTTGAAAATAATAAAAGAGAGTGGAATAATAAGTAAACTGACAAAAAAATTATCAAAAGTGACTTTGGCGTATGATATTGCAAAAGGAATTGTATATGTATATAATAGAGACGGTATCGGTGTTTTTGTAACCATATTTAACCAAATTCCAGGTGTAAGTGTCGATAGGGATGAAACGGAACTCCTTTTTAATAGCTTAAAGAGGGGAGTGGATGCTGTCACATCTAATCCCTATTGGTTTCGGAAATATAATCCCCAAAAATATTATAACAATAATTCTCGTAATTAAGTTGAGGCGATTTTGCTTTTTTGGTGAGGGCAAAGTGTAAGTCAAAAATGGAGTGTAACGGCCCGCCACTATGATCCAACTATCATACGTCAACACACCTAACGGTGTTTCTTAATACGAGCAGACAAGATAGCAGATGCTAGAGGAACAGGAAGGCAAACTGCCAATAGAAAAGGAATTTAGCTAGAATTGAATAGAACAAACGTTATAGAATATTATAAATATGAAACGAAATATTTATTTTACCTTGGTCCTTTTGTTTGCAACTCTGCAAACATTTGCCCAGACAACGAATACCTATGAGTATGACGCCAACAACCGTCTGGTAAAGGTGACATATGCCAGAGGCATCACCGTGACTTATACCTACGATGAATTGGGAAACCGCTTGTCGAAGACAGTGGAAGTGCCCAATCCGAAGGAAGACGAGGCGTATGCCATGCTTTCTGAAGATGGGAAGACGCTGACTTTCTGCTACGACAAGCAGCGTGACTCACGCGCCACAACATATGACCTCAACAGTGGCGAGACCGCACCCGCATGGAGTGATAAAGCCAGCAACATCACCAAGGTGGTATTCAACAGCGAATTCAGTCAGGTGCGTCCCACCACCACCTATTGCTGGTTCAACAACATGTCGGCACTCACCACCATCACCGGTATCGCCAACCTGAACACGTCGTCGGTGACGAATATGCGCTCCATGTTCAGCGGATGCGCCAAACTCACCACACTCAACCTCTCGAGGTTCAATACATCAAAGGTAACTACGATGTACGAGATGTTCAAGGGCTGCTCAGCACTCAAGCAGTTGACACTGGTCAGCGCCACCAACAGCGACGGCACCTACACCACTACATTCACCACCACCAAATGTGCAACCTATAGTGGTATGTTCGCCAACTGCTCCAGCCTCAAGGAATTGGTGCTCGCCTCGTTTAGGAAGACCAGCAACATCATCTCAAAAGATATGTTCCTGAACTGCTCAAGCCTTGAGCGACTCTATTTCGGTCTCGACTTCACCAGCCTTGAGAACTCTGCATGTACCGGTGTGGGAACAACAGAAAAACCATGTGTGCTGGAGTGTCCTGCGTTCGACCCCTCTGCCACCACCCGCACACCTAAGTACATGATTTGGAAGAAAGGCTATTTCGTAGATGGTCTGCGCAAGCCATATGTGACACTCTCAAGTGGTGTCCTCACGTTCAGTTACGGCATACCTCCCACAAGCGGTACAGTCTACGCTCTTAATGAGGATGGTGCTGTTCCAGATTGGAATGCCAAAGCATCTTCTGTGAAGAGTGTCACCATCGAGGAGAGTTTCAAGAATGCCCGTCCTACGAGCACCTACTCATGGTTCCGCACAATGGGCAACTTGACCAAGGTCACAGGTTGGGAGAACATCACCACCACTTACGTGACTGACATGAGTTACATGTTCTCTGCAGCGACAAGTCTTGAGAGCATTGATGTCAGCCATTTCAACACCAAGAAAGTGACGAACATGGAATATATGTTCAACCACTGCAATAATCTCACATCCCTTGATTTGTCAAGTTTCACCTTTGCCGAGGGTATCAATACCAAGCAAATGCTCAATGAGGACAAGAAACTGAAGAGTCTCAGCGTTCCGTCAACAGCAGCCAGCCTCAACTCCAATGCTTGCAGAAGCGTAGGTACAGAAGACGACCCATGCGCACTAACCTATCCAGATGGTTTCTCACCCTACAAGACCTCCACTGGTTATGGGTACTATGTGTGGAAGAGCGGCTATTTCCTCTCCCCCACGTTGGGCGATGTCAACCGCGACAAGGTGATAAATGTGACCGACGCCATGTGCATCGTCGACTACACACTTGGAAGACCACTCAATAAGTTCTATTATATCAACGCTAATTTGAACAACGACCAAGCCGTGGATGTCACCGATGCGATGATTATAGTAGACATCATCCTTGGCAGGTCCACCTCAAAGGCACCAGAAACAGCCAAGCGGTCATTTGAAGATGAGATGTTCCTTACCACGGAGGGCAGTGACCTCACATTGCATCTTAGGGATGGTGAGCCATTCACTGCAGGTGAGATGCTTGTCACACTCCCGCAGGGATGCCGTCTCTACAGTGTGGTGATGGATGAAGGCAGTTCAAACGTACACAACGTTCTTCTTGGTGACCTTGGCAACGGACTTTATCGCATCGTCGTGATGAGTCCCAACGGTCAGGAACTGAGCCATGCCAATACCGCCCTTCTCCATCTCTCCGTTAGGGGCAAGCAAGGCGGAGAGGTCAAGGTATCTGAAATACAGATGACCAACAGTTCCCATGAGACGGTCGTGCTCAACGACATCACCGCTACGGTGACCGACATCATCGATGTCAATGCCGATGCCACAGAAGATGGCGATTGGTACAATGTCCAAGGCATGAAGGTGAAGAATCCTGGTCAGCAGCGGGGTGTGTATATCCGAAACGGAAAGAAATACACTATCACCCACTAAAGAAAAGAACAGAAGGATGGAGGCATAAAACCTTCATCCTTCTTTCTTTATCGATTCTTTTTGTTGAGGGGAGTGTCTATCCTCATTCCAAAACATATGACACCCCATCAATTGATGGGGGATGACATCTATCTGCTTAGGGTACATCTGCAGAGGAAATACGTCTTTCATATGAATCAACTCAATTGATATGAAAGCAAATGCCTACCTCATCATAGTGGTGTGCCTCATGCTCTGCGGGAGCATCAGCGCACAGAAAAAGCCAAGGAAAGAACTGTATGTGCCGATGGACTACTCCACCTGCGGCTACCACGCATCGGAATGCGTCATCCCCGATGTGCCGACCGTCATCACCCTGTCATGGCAGCAAGGAGACGACACAGAGCGCATCCAGTGTGCCATCGACGAGGTGTCGCAGATGACACCCGATGCCAACGGCCACCGTGGCAGCATCGTTCTCGGTGAGGGAACATGGAACATCCGCCAACCCCTGCGCATCAGTGCTTCTGGCATCGTGCTGCGCGGCATGGGACGCAACAAGACGACCTTGGTGGGGCACGGCGATGACCGTGGCGCCATCATCTATATTGAAGGCAGAAAAATACAGCAACCCTCTTCCTTTGGAAGAAGGAACATGCCGGGAGCTCCAACCGCCGTTGACACCATCTGGCTCAGCGACAACAAGGTGACGGCAGGCAGCACACAACTCACCCTCTCCTCCCCCACCACTCAACTGCATACAGGCGACCGCATCAGCATCATCAGACCCTGCACGCGACCCTGGATAGAGCATCTGAAAATGTATGACTTCGGCGGCGGACTCGACTTCACCGGATGGAAACCCACCGACATCGACATCACCTGGGACCGCACCATCACCGCCATCGACGGCAATGTCATCTCCATCGATGCACCCATCACCACCACCCTCAGCAGCGAGTGGGGCAAGGCATACATCCTCCGACAGTCACATGAAGGCGAACTGACCGAGTGCGGCATCGAGAACATGACGATAGAAAGTGCCGTCAACGACTGGAACCCCAAGGACGAGGACCATCCGTGGGACGGCATCACGATGGACAATGCCCGCGACTGTTGGGTGCGCATGGTGAACTTCCGCCACCTCGCCGGCAGCGCCGTCCACCTGCAGAAAGCCACCAGCCGCATCACCGTGGAGGACTGCATCGCCACCGAACCCGTTTCCGAAGTGGGCGGATGGCGCCGCCAAGTGTTCCTCACCCGCGGACAGCAGACCCTCTTCCAGCGCTGCGTCTCTCGCCAGGGTGTCCACGACTTCGCAGCAGGCTATTGCGCCGCCGGTCCCAATGCCTTCGTTCAATGCGAAGGCGAGGAATCGCTCGGCTTCAGCGGCAGCATCGGTTCATGGGCAGCCGGTCTCCTCTTCGATATCGTCAACATCGACGGCAGCGACCTGCGTTTCGCCAACCTCGAGCAATTCCAGACCGGAACGGGTTGGAACACCGCCAACTCGATGTTCTGGCAATGCACCGCCGCCGGCATCTTCTGCTACTCGCCCGATGCCGACAACCGCAACAGCGCACATGGCTGCTGGGGCATGCTCACCGGCAACGGAGAGTGGACCAGCAGCAACGACCATGTCAGTCCCCGTTCACTGTTTTATGACCAACTGCAGCGCCGTCTCTCCGACCGCGCAGACTCAAAAGAACTGGTGAGCCGCCTTGCCCACAT
>Ga0247611_10009781_pt1 | contig 11431 bp, 3 predicted proteins | sample 177DNAGHGhighgp2_FD_192422 | JGI IMG/M metagenome (GOLD analysis project Ga0247611, IMG submission 192422) | Sheep rumen microbial communities from Palmerston North, Manawatu-Wanganui, New Zealand - 1770 DNA GHGhigh gp2 | ecosystem: Host-associated > Mammals > Digestive system > Stomach > Rumen ... | reverse complement strand
TGTAATGAATGGCCCTCTGCGGTAGTGGCACTGACAATAATGTCGCCCGATCCGGCAGGCACCAGGAATGTCAGTCCCTTAAACTTCTCGGCAAAGGCGGTCGTACCGGGCACCAGCAGCTTTGCTGCTGCCAGTTCCTCAGGAGTCACCATCGAGTTCAGCACCACCATGCCTCGCGTCTGGTCGAAGCCGTCGGAGCTGCCGGCCGTTCCATCATCATTCATTGTATAGAGCACGTTGTCGATGACAATATTCGACAGATTCGATGCGCTGCCCACCTCTGAGTTATCGACATAGTTTATCTCATGCTCCTGCTCTGCATTCAGCACAATAGGCGTGACAGCGACACCCAACTCCACCTCGGCTGCTACCAGCTGGTTGAGCTTCTGCTGCCCCTCGGGAGAGAGGACAGCCAAAGGATTTCGGAGCGTGATCTCATTGAATCCGCTTACTACCGGCATTCTGTTCTCCTCAGTAGTTGTCACCTGCATGGTCAGCGATCCCGGCTGGTCTTGGTCGGTCAAGATTTCCAGACGCTGCCTACCTTCCGTCATATCGAGAATGGCATAGGGCTTGTCCGATTTAATAGTATTGGCACCCTTCAGATAGATAATCAGCTTGTCCAGTCCACTCTCAATGCCCGAAATATGAGCATTGTCGAGTGTCAGCGTAGCCTCTCCGTCGTAGATCACCGTATTACCGAACAGCGACTTGCGGTTTTCCTCTGTCACCCTCTTGCCGTCAATCTTCAGCTTATAGAGCACACCCGTCACCGTCAGTACATATTCCACTGTTGCTGCCGTGTACTGCGCGCTGCCTGCAAAGGCGGCGGAGATAGTGGTCTCGCCAGTGCCGACAACAGTCACCTCGCCCTGAGCATCGATGGTGGCCACCGACTCGTCAGAGCTGGCATAGCTTACCGACAGCTCATTCGGGTTGGTGAGCACGGGGCGCACCATTGTTCCTGCCGCGTCGAACGTCGTCTCTACGCTCTCCTTGTCCCATGCCAGTCCGGCAGCGAGCTTTTCCTGAAATTCTGCCGTCACCTCAACGTTGAAGCTCTGGTCTTCGGGCATCGTGAATGTAAAGGTGGCGGGAGTTCCCGCTGCGGCAATCCCGTCACCCGAGATTGTCAGCTGCGTGCCCTCACTGATGGCGATACCCCCTACTCTGCGCGCCACTTGTACGGCACTGCCGTCCAGTGTGGTCACCGCCGTCAGGTTCTCCTTCGCCAGGTAGTAGCCCTCGGCGGGAGTCACCGTCAGCGTACATACGCCGTTAGCCACCGCTGCTGTCACCGTGCCTGCGGCATCTGTCGGTTTCTTCACGATGCTTACTTGCTGTTCTGCCCACGCACCGATGCTGGTCAGCATCAGCAGGGCTATCATGGTTATAACCTTATTCATATTGTATTTCATATCGCGCGTACCTTATAATTACTTATTAACAACAACCTTCTGGCCATTCCTGATGTATAGCCCCTTCTGGCTGGGGTTCTGCTGGAGCCTGCGACCATCCAGTGTGTACCATGCGTCATGGTCGGTCTCGCTGGTCTCAATCGTTCCAATGGCGGTAGCACTGCCCTCGCCCTGACCCTTGTCTACGACGAATGTCAGTTTCGGGGCACCTGCTGCACCTGCCACCACAAGATAGTTCTTGCCTGCCGGTATCGCTCCCGACACGCGCATCAACACATTGTTATACAAGCCATACACCGTGCCGCTGATGCTAGCCACCGTCACGTCTCCATCAGCATGCTGCATCATGTTGCCGCCCGTTGCGGCACCCTCTGCCTGGTCCGAGTCGTCGCTCTGGCTAACTATCACGGGCGTAGCCTTCGGTATATAGCTGATGGCCGTCAGCGTAGCAGCCGCACCAGTAATGCCGCTGACGATATAGGCCGAATAGCCTTCGGGCAGCGAAAGGTCCTCGGTAGCATGGTAGTACGAGCCGTAGTTGCCTTCACCGCTGACGCCCAGTTCGTCGGCAGTCACCGTGCGGTGATCTATCTCAAATGTCTTCGTCACCTCGCCCGTATAGTTGCCCTTGCCGGTCACCGTCACAGTGTACGTACCTACTTCCAATCCGCCCTCGTTGGTGACAGTATAGTCGTCGGCAGTGATGATCTCCGTCTCTACTTCCTTGACTGTCATCTTGTCACTGACGGTCACCTCAGGCTTCTGCGTCTCACCATTATACTCGAAGCTCTCAGCCGACAGCGTCACCATATCCTCCGTCAGCGTCTTCTGCCCAATGGTGAAGGTTTTCGTCACTTCGCCCCTATAATAGTTTTCTGTATCCAGATTGGTCAGGGCAGCGACTGTAACGGTAGGAGCATGCTGAGTAGCGGTAGAGAGCGCGGCATTCTGGTTGTTTGCATAATTTACCTCATACAAACCACTGCTGATGGTCGTTGTTCCGTCCTTCACCGTCACGACAGGAGTCTGCGCCATACCGTCGTAAGTTGCTTCAGCAATGGTAATAGTGATGCTCTCGTCAGAAAGAAGCTTGTAAACCCTGAGCGTGTACGATGCCTCGCCGGCGGTGTACACATCCGTTGCTTCAGACGATGCCGTAATGGTGGTCGCACCCATGCCGACAACAGTCACCTCGCCCTGAGCATCGATGATGGCCACCGACTCGTCAGAGCTGGTGTAGCTTACCGACAACTCATTCGGATTGGTGAGCACGGGGCGCTCCATTGCTTCTGCCGCATCAAACGTCGTTTCTACGGTCTCCTTATCCCATGCCAGTCCGGCAGCGAGCCTCTCCTGAAATTCAGCCGTCACCTCAACGTTGAAGTTCTGGTCTTCGGGCATCGTGAAAGTAAAAGTAGCAGGAGCGTCCGCTGCGGCAATCCCGTCACCCGAAATTGTCAGCTGCGTGCCCTCACTGATGGTGATACCCCCTACTCTGCGCGCCACTTGTACGGCACTGCCGTCCAGTGTGGTCACTGCCGTCAGGTTCTCCTTCGCCAAGTAGTAGCCCTCGGCGGGAGTCACCGTCAGCGTACATACACCGTTAGCCACCGCTGCCGTCACCGTGCCTGCGGCATCCGTCGGTTTCTTCACAATGCTTACTTGCTGTTCTGCCCAGGCACTGATGCTGGTCAGCATCAGCAGGGCTATCATGGTTATAACCTTATTCATATTGTTTTTCATATCGCGCGTACCATATTATATTTACTTATTCACTACAACTTATATTTACTTATTCACTACAACCTTCTGGCCATTCCTGATGTACAGCCCCTTCTGGCTGGGCTTCTGCTGGAGCCTGCGACCATCCAGTGTGTACCATGCGTCATGGTCGGCCTCGCTGGCCTCAATCGTTCCAATGGCGGTAGCACTGCCCTCGCCCTGACCCTTGTCTACGACGAATGTCAGCTTCGGAGCACCTGCTGCGCCTGTCACCACGAGATAGTTCTTGCCTGCCGGTATCGTTCTCGACACGCGCATCAACACATTGTTATACAAGCCGTACACCGTGCCGTTGATGCTGGCCACCGTCACGTCTCCATCAGCATGCTGCATCATGTTGCCGCCCGTTGCGGCGTCCGTAGCCTCGCCCGAGTCGCCGCTCTGGCTTACTATCACGGGCGTAGCCTTCGGTATGTAGCTGATAGCCGTCAGCGTAGCAGCCGCACCAGTAATGCCGCTGACGATATAGGCCGAATAGCCTTCGGGCAGCGCAAGGTCCTCGGTAGCATGGTAGTACGAGCCGTAGTTGCCTTCACCGCTGATGCCCAGTTCGTCGGCAGACACCGTGCGGCGGCTGATCTCGAATGTCTTCGTCACCTCGCCCGTATAGTTGCCCTTGCCAGTCACCGTCACAGTGTACGTACCTACTGCCGAGCCGCCCTCGTTGGTGATGGTATAGTCGTCGGCAGTGATGATTTCCGTCTCTACTTCCTTGACTGTCATCTTGTCACTGACGGTCACCTCTGGCTTCTGCGTCTCACCATTATACTCGAAGCTCTCAGCCGACAGCGTCACCATATCCTCCGTCAGCGTCTTCTGCCCAATGGTGAAGGTCACGTCAACAGGATTCGCCGTATAGCTGTCTGAAGTCTGGCTTACGCGTGCATAATAGGTTCCTGCATTAACGGGAGCCGTCTCCAGCGCATTGCTACCCTTCTCACGTTCGTCTTCCGAATTATAATAGGTAATGGCTATCTCGCCTTTGTCTACAGTAGCTGCAATCTCGTGCGCCTCGCCACTGTAGGTTGCGCTCTGCTCACTCTCGGCAGTGATTGTGGCAGCGGCGGCAGCTATCGTCACCTCGATGCTTGCAGGTTCTATCCCGGCATAGTTGTCAGTACCGTCTACCTTATAGTAAACTACATAGCTTCCGACAGCAATCCCAGTGGGAATATCCGTTCCCCATTCACCCGTATCGCCAAGTTTATACTGAATATCACCAAAGGCAGCCACACCGGCGGTCACCAGTTCCTGTGCCTCGCCCGTATAGGCCAGTTCGGCTACTGCGGCTGGTGTGGTGGTATATTCGTTGGCTGCCTGTCCCACCGTGAACTCACGTGTTACAGTCTTCGTGCCACCATAGGTGCTGCCCGTACCCGTGATGTTGACCACATAGGTACCCACCTCGACGATAGCGTCTACAGGCTCTGTCTGGGTGCCTACTTTCTGGTAGCTCAACGTATATTCCTCTGCCGACACCTGCTGCATCGTCTTCTCGGAGTCGTAGACCGTAAACGAGGGTGTGATAGCCTCGCCAGTATAGGTAGCACTGGTTTCACCCATCTTCACATAAGCATCGTTGATGTCGGCCTTGACAGTGAATGTCTGCGACACCTTCGCACTGTACACAGTCGTCTCGCCATTATATCTTACCCAGGCATAGAGCGTGCCCTCGCCTGCTGTCAGTTCTATCTTCGACTCGCTGTTGTACTCGCTGCCGTCACCGCCCTCTGTCCAGCTGTAGTACAGTACGGCATTCCTATCGTCCGTCAGCGACTCAGGCTTCTCAAGTTCCACTTTGTCAGAGCTCAAATAGGTCTTCGTCTCATCATACCCTATCGTGGGAGCAGGAGGGACAACAGTAACAGTCAGTGAGACACCATTCTCGTTCAGTATCCCGACCGTGGGGATATCGCTGGAATCAAAAGGATAACCCGTCACCGTAGCTGCACCATATTGGTCGGCCTTTATCACCAGTTCTCCATCATTCTCTTCCATGGAAACGACCACACCATCTGGAGAGACATCGCCAATCTTGATGCCATCGACGGCAGGAACGAGTGCCGGCAGCGGTGCGGTCTCGCCCTTCACAATGCTTATCTCCGAATTGGCAAAGCCGACGAGCACGCCTGTAGCATTTTCACTCGTCGCCGTATTGCCGAGTACATCGGTATACGTCGCATAGGCCGTGACGGTACAGGGACCTGCCAGCGTCACCGGGTCGTTCGAGCTGGCATCAAACCTGGTCGCGGTCACATCCGTCAGCGACGCGTCAACATAGTCGATGGCATAAAACGTTGTGCCATAGCCGTCACCTGCATTCAACGTCAAATGAGTATCCTTGTCGTAACTTATGGAAGGTGACGGGAGTTTTTTAATAAACCGTGAGTCTGAATTGGGCAGATAGACCATATTTTCACCCAAGGTAGGATTGCCGCTGAAACCCGACCAAGGATAGTCCCCTTTCATACCAAAATACAGCACGCTTCCTTCTTCTGCATCGGCAGCAAGGGCTATCGTCAGCGTGGCAGTCTCTTTTGTGCTGACGACCGCTCCAATCATATTATAGCCACTGAACTTGATCGTAAGCTGGTCCAGCGAGCTTTTGATATCCGTCTCACCGAAATTGGCGAAGACTGCCCCGTTCAGCGTCAGCGTGCTCGTGGTGGCATCGAAGCTCACCTTCCCGCTGTTCACCTCGTCTTGCGAGAAGATGTTCGCAGCATTCTTGCTCGTCACCGCCACGCCAGCCACGGTCAGGCTGGGCACGCTGACCGTTGCCGAGGTGACGTTCCCAGAGGCATCGGTTTCCACTTCAGTAAACTCCAGCCCGTTGCCGAAGGTCGGTGTAGCATAGTTGCCGAATCCGCTGATTACGTTGCTGCCGTCGGTGGTGGTCACTGTCAGCGTGCCGGGATTGTCCTTGTCGGTGGTGAACGTGATGTTCGGCGAGTTGGTTGCCGTGGTGCAGGTGATGGCACCGTTGATGGTGCTCTCCCCCTCGAGGGCAATGGTCAGGTTTTCCGAGTTCGACCACTCCACACCGCCCTCAACCGTGGCTCCGTTCAGCGTCAGCGTGTTCGTCTCCTCGTTGAAGGTGATGGTTTGGCTATCCTCCACATACGTCTCGCCGCCAATCTTCAGTCCTGAGCCAGTCTGGCTGGAGGCCGCTGTGGCAGTGATGCCAAAGAGTACGATGTCGCGTAGAGTAACATAATCAAGATTATTTTTATTGGTTACATTAAAGGTCAGCCTAAGCCTGCCATTTACTGTAACTGCATTATCAAAATGTGCACCCATAATGGGGTAGTCACTAGGCTCCATCTTATAGTCCGTAAAGGAGATGTCGGTGTAAGTACCCTCCGACGATTCCTTCTCAACCTTTGTAAGCTCAACTTTTGTATTGTCGTCGTACATAAGAGATCCAAACACTCTAATACCAGACAACTGCCCCTCGCACATAAAATCGGATGTGACGGTTACGTCTTCATAATGAGTCTTTTCTTGAGAATCTGCATCCTGATAGAAAAAGCCCATACCCGGAGGGTCTGAGTTAGCCGCGTTAAAATCCAACGGGACACTCGAAATCCAGTGATTACCCGTAGAGGATGAACATGTATTGGTTGAGGTGTCAGATGCCGTGAAATGCGAATAGGCATTGCTGCCAAGATAGGCATTATAGAGGTCAATCTGCTTGAACGAGAAGGAGGTGACATTCTCATTCTCACTCTCACCTGTTGCCGTCAGCGTCATCGTCAGATATTCATTATCAATCAACACCGGTCCTTGACTGGATCCGTTCCCATCAGAAAACTGGGTGTACGAGGTGATGTCATTATAGCCGATGGGATACTTCGACCCCTTGGTTAGCATGTCAATGATCGTCGTATTGCCGCCCTTCAAGACTACTGCAACATTGCAAAATGTTGAATTCTTCATCATCTGAGGACTGAGAATACGCACCGTATTACTAAATGTACTTGCATTATAGTAATAATAAGCAGACATTTTCGACTTCGTTCTCAGCGTGATGGAGAGTGGCGTGGTTTCCGAAGCGTCTTTCGACAGCAACACCCCATTATCATCAGACAAAGTAGTAAGAGTGGCACCAGCAGAGACAGAAACCACCTCCCATTCAGGACCTTCACTGGACAGTTCATAATTACCATCAGAGCCTGTCACGCTTGAGATGACAGAAGTGAGTGTAGGACTCGTATTATCGTCGTCTGCCCACGCTCGCTGTGGCAGGAGTGTCATGGCTGTCGCCAGCAACATGCCGAGTAGGGCGAACCCTCGCCCGCTCTGTTTCCATTGGTTAAGTAATAGTTGTTTCATCATAATCGTATTGTTTTTAATGTTTCGTTTCTAATGATAATTCCTCTCACAGTTGATTACATACTACGGGGCAAAGATACGAAAACATTTCGACATAGCCAAGGATTATGACAGAAATTTTGATACCGCACAAAAAAAACAAAGCAAAAAGGTTGTCCAAACCGTGAGTTAACTCAAATGATCGTTTGAGTTAACTCAATCGATGATTTGAGTTAACTCAAAAAAAGAGGCAGGTTTTTCAACCGTCCTAGAAATGAAGGATGCTGATGTCTATTCAGCAATGAGAATCTTCTTGCCCTGATGGATGTAGAGTCCCTTGGCGGAGGGCTGCGCTGACAGGCGGCGGCCATCCAGCGTGTACCAATAGGAATCAGTCGGCAACTGACGCTCACCGGCAGTAGACAGAATGCCCGTGCCTGTGCCCCACTCCACCGGCAGGCTCGAAGCACTGCTGGTGGTCAACAGATAAGCCTCGAAGGGCAGCACTACCGTTGAAGCATCGAAGGGTTTGAAGGTCTGCGAGGCACTGTCGTAATAGTAAGCGCCGTTGCGGGCACCCGTCAACTTCTCATAGGTGCCTATCAATTGCTCGCCACTGGCTGACGGCAGACTGCCACCCACCAGCACGTTCGAGGCATCGATGGACGACAGCGAGGCCTTGGCTTCAAAGCAGTAGCCCGTATTAGCTGTGACGCGGTCGGTAGACTTCAACTGCAGCTTGCCGTCCTGCGTGCCCTCGAAGGCATAGAACGTGCCATACTCGTCAGGTTGACTCAAACCGAAGGGCAGACACAGCGGAGTCTTCACACCCTGGGCATAGTCGTGGCGGACACTGGCCTTGGTGGCTATGAACTGCGCTGCCGCCTCGAACGACTTGTCGCTGCTGGTCACATCCAGCTCATCACACACGCTGCCCACCACCATATTCTTGCCAAGCACACTGTTGCCTGCTGGCAGATAGACAAACGTGTTGACAGGCAGATTCTTGAAAACACCCGACTCGCGGCTGAACTCCTTGCCCGTAATACTCGTACCACGAAGGTCGATATAGGTAATATCGTAGTCGGAGGCGGCACGGTGCGGAGCCGAAGCCGTCAGCACATCGAAAGCATCGGAATCAAGGTCAGTTATCTTGCTGTCGGCCACCACAATATGCCCCTTGCCGCCGGCAGGCCACTGGATATCGCCCTTCTTCAGCGAGAGATAAGCCTTATCACTGGCGGGCGGAGCATCCACCTGCTGGGCTTTCACCTTCAGACCTGTGACACCCGTAGTGACAGCAGGTTTGGGACCAATGCGGTGGTCGGGACTGCCCGTGTGCCCGTCTGCTGCATGGTAAATATAGACATAGGTGGCTGTCGAGCATGAGTATGGAATGACATCCTCGCGCAACTCACCACCCGTGCGGATGACATAGGGAGCCTGATTGCCTACCTTCACATGCAGCGCATGATTGCCATTGGTGACAGAGGTCACCGCAATCTCACCATAGCCCGCGGGCACCATGAATGTCAGACCCTTGAACAGCTCTGCGTAGTCTTCTGTTCCCGGCACCAGCTGCTGTGCTTTCTTCATGTCGGCTTCCGACACCTTCGAGTTCAGCACCACCATGCCGCGCGTCTGGTCGAAACCATCATCTTCAGCATCAGCCTTCTGCGTGTCGTAGAGCGTATAGAGCACATCGTCTATCACCACGTTCGTCAGCACCTTCGTACCTACATCACCAGGGTTCTTACCGTAGTCCATCTCGCGCTCACCCTTCTCAGTGAGGATGGGGTGAAGGGGCAAGCTGATTAAAGCATAGGGCGCAGTGCCATCGTTGACGAAAGTACCCACCAGATTGTCGCGCAAATTTAAAATGACATCCTTGATAAAGAAGTCCTCAAACTTCGTAGGAACAGACGTTTTATTGCGACGGGTCAGAGTTAGAGACCCTGAGTGAGTACCATCAGTCATCAATGTGACCAAGTTTAGTCTTCTGCTTACAACATCCGATGGATCTATGGAATTCGGCGAAAACGCCGTATATTCACTCTCTAAAGTATTCGCGCCTATGAGGACAATCTCCAACTCAGGTATTCCATAAAATAAACTTTGTATCTTGGCATTTTTAAACGTAAGTCGACGGTTACCATCAAACGAGACTGTGCCATCGCCTTTCACATCACCCATATTCTGCTCATTTAACCACACACCGTCTATTGATATGTCATGTTCGTTAACTACTCCCTGATAGGTGATAGAAATCTCCTTGATCAGGAAGTCCACTGGCTCAGAACCTGCCCTAAACCCAATCGTGGGATTGTGAGCAGTCTTGCTACAGTCATAGGAATACTCATAGACTGCCAAGTTAGCGGTTTTATCTTGATATACGCTCTTAGGCGTGAGTTTCATATCTTCTGATGAAGAACTGCCAGAATTGTAGATATATGCAGAGACATCATTTGAACTTGCACTCGCATTTGGAGCGGCAGCTGCCTTGATAGTAATATTGGTGACTTTCTTATATTTTTCCTGGGCATCTAAGTAGACTGTGCTGTTAGTGACACCTTGAATCAGCAGGCCGTTGTCACCAATGGCTTCACATTTAGGGCGCATCTGCCAAACACGGGACTCGCCAGGAATCTTGATAAAGTTTCGATTTATGCGCTCATCGTACACATACTGACAAGAAGTAAAGTCATAAGTCTTGACCTCTGGCTCTGCCACCTCATAGGTGACAGTGATTTTCTGCAACAGGAAATCAGCAGGTCCTTGATCACAGCCAAACGTGAGGCGAAGATAACCGTCTAATATATTGACATCAAAAGAATACTCCCCAATATCTAAGTTGCCAGGCATCTCATTGTATTCAATTCTTGGTGTTTTTCTCATGTTGTAACCACTACCACCTATACTCACATAAGTCAATGCCTCATCTTGATTAGCACTGGAGCTTGAAGCAGAACCAGCCACGATGGAAACATGGGTAATCCGATCAGAATCATCATACATCTGGAGTCTGACTCCGCTTTTTACGTCATGAAACATCAAACCTTGTAGTAAAACCTCAGGGGCACAATCCTGTATTTGCCATACTACACCATCACTGAGAATGACTCCGCCCACACCATTGGTAGCGTCATAGTCAGTATACTGAACGGTTCTGAAATCATACGTCTTGGTATAAGTCTCTCCGCTCACCGTAAGCGACAGCATCATGGCCACCATAAGTAGCACCGTTCGCAAGGAGCCCCCTCGCCCGCTCTGTTTCCATTGGTTAAGTAATAGCTGTTTCATCATAATCATATTGTTTTTAATGTTACGCTTCTGTTTTTCACTCTCGGGCAGTTGATGGCATATTACGGGGCAAAGATACAAATTATCTTTCACACAACCAAAGGATATGGAAGAAAATATATTCATTTTTCCGCTGCGACGCCAATATTTTTTGTGCGCGACGGAAAAAACAATTCCCCCGCAGGCAAAAAAAGAAGCCCTGCGAGGAGCTTCTTTTGCATTGGACTTGAGTCAGAGTAAGACAAGACTTCAATCGGAATCAGATGGGCAGGGTGAGTACGAAGCGCGAGCCTGGGGTGTCCTTGGTGGTGTCGAGCACCACATCGCCTCCTAACCGGCGGGCCAGGTTGCGGGCTACGGTGAGTCCGATGCCCTGTCCGTCAAAATACTGGTTGAGCTTAACGTAGGGCTCGAAGATATGCTCGGCCTCAGCGGCTTCGATGCCTGAGCCGGTGTCCTCGACGGTATAGATGGCCTGCATCTTGTCCATGTCGACATGGACGCTGAGGGTGACTGTTCCGTCGGTGGTGAACTTCAGGGCATTGTCGAGCAGATGGGTCAGCGCGCGGACGGCCTTCTGCTCACTGGTGAGCAGCATGGTGATGGCTGCCGAGGGG
>Ga0247611_10009780_pt1 | contig 11432 bp, 2 predicted proteins | sample 177DNAGHGhighgp2_FD_192422 | JGI IMG/M metagenome (GOLD analysis project Ga0247611, IMG submission 192422) | Sheep rumen microbial communities from Palmerston North, Manawatu-Wanganui, New Zealand - 1770 DNA GHGhigh gp2 | ecosystem: Host-associated > Mammals > Digestive system > Stomach > Rumen ... | reverse complement strand
AAGTTCTAGTTCTAGTAGTAAAATATCTAAAAAAGAAGAAAGGAAAAGTCGAAGTTCTAGTTCTAGTAGTAAAATATCTAAAAAAGATGAAAGCAATAATAGAAATTCCAATTCAATTAATTATAAACCAAAAAAAAAGGAAAAAGAAAGCAGAAGTTCCATTTCTAGTAGTGGAAATATCAAAAATGAAAGTAATATAATTATAAGTTCTAGTCATCATAATTCTGAAAAAAATATTAATGAAAATGAAGAAAAAATAGTTAATAATGAAAAGTTGGTTTCTATTAAAACATTTATAAGAGTATTGTCAATAAATTTAGCTAATATTCATTTTAGTTCAAAAGAATTTGCAAAAGATAAATTATTATTATTTGCTGGTCAAAAAAATTTTTCAGGAAGAACTCTTAAATATATATATAATACAATTAAAGCAAGAAAAAAAAATTTATCAGAATCCATTATTAGTGTGATTGATGATTGCTATTGCAATTCTTATAAAAATCCAATTGAAATGAGAAAATTTTTAATTGAGTTATTCAATAAAAAATCAGAAAATTATAATGAAATAATGAACTTTTTAAGAAGAGATGAAGAAGATGTAAGAGAAAGATATAAGCCTTTATATTTATTAATGGAAAATTACATAAATGAATCATCTCCATTCAAATTTAGCATATTTCTAGATTTATTTAATAATATTTTATTTAAAGATGTTGAAAAATTGAAAGAAAAGATTGAAGAAGTTCTAGAAAATTTACAAAATGCAAATATTTTTAATGAATATTACATATTTTTTAGGATATTATATAATATATTAGATTCATTAATATTAGCGAAGGATGGAGAAGAGATTAAAGAACAAGCCTGTTTAGAAAGAAAAATAATTGATCCATTTATTTCAAGAAAATTAAAATCAGTTAGAGTATGTCAGAAGAAATATTTATTGCTTGGTAATTTACTTGAAAACAATTTGATTAATTTAAATATAAAATATGAAGATTATAATGCTTATAAATTAAAAATAAAAAGAACTGAAGATATTAAAAATCCATATTTTGAATTATTTACAGAAGAGCAAAATTTAGTATCAAATTCTGTTACTTTATCTCTTCTTTATCCAGAAGTAGAAAGAGATGATGAATTTGGTGTAAAAATCAAATTAAATGAAACTTTAAAAGAAATTGTGATTATCATTATAAAAATAATAAATAAAAATATAAAAAAAGAAATTTCAAATGAAAATGTTGAATTGAATATATTAAAAAATTTACAAATTTTAGAAACTAATGATTTATTTATTAATGCTTTAGAGGAGACAGGATATAAAATAGGATCTTTGGATAAAATAGTTACAGATAAAATGGTGGATGAATCTAATAGAATTTTATCAATAATAAAATCCTTGGAAGAAGAATTTATTGATGAAGATGACTCTAATTATGTGAAAAAAAAATTTCAAAATTGGGCCATAAGTTATGATGCATTTAATAATGAACTCGGAAGAGCAAATTACATAAAAAAAGGAAAAGAAGAAGAAGGTAGAATAGAAGAAGAATTTAAAAAATTAATTAAGAAATTAGAAGTTCTTAATGAAGTAAATAAAGAAAGTTTTATAAAAAAAGCAATCAAATATTTAGGAAAAGCTAGTAGAACATCAAAAAGTTTAAAAAATGCTGAAAAATATGTTGATAGTATAATTGATGAATATCAAAATATTAAATCAGAAGAAGGTAAAAAAAAATCATTAATTAAATTTGATATTAAGCCAGGAGATTATATAGAAAATTATGAGCCTTATTCAAAATTTCAAAAAGTTATAAAATCATTAATAGAATATACTGATTGCATTAATATTGTTGAAGAAATTAAAAATAAAAAAAGAATAATGTATCATTTAAATAAAATAGATAAAATGATTAATAATAATAAACAAAAAAATATATTAAAAAAATCCTTTAAAATTTTGAGAAAAAGTTTAGTCGAGGATGATAAAGATATTGAAAAAGAGATACAATATTTTAAGGATATATTATTGTCTAAACTTCTCCAAGAATTTATCAATATTGATGAAGAATGTAATTATTTACATATGGAAAAAATTATTTCAGAATTTAATAAATATAAAGAAAGAGAAAAGGTTAATGATGATGAGAGAAAGTATGCTAGTTATTTAGCAACTTTATTAGAGCCTACATATGAAATAATCATACCTAATATCAATATAAATTCTATATTATTACTCTTTGCTCAAAAGACATGTAAAGGGACATCAAAGACAGGATTATTTTTTAAAGGAAATGATATTAATTTATTCGAGGAAGGGAGGGATGATTTTATTAGAAAGATTTCAGAGTTACAAGATACAGATTTATCTAAAATAAATTTGTTAGATGGTTTGAATAAATTTGTAGATATATGCATAAATACTTTATTTGAAAAAGATGAAGAAATACAACCACTTTTAGAAGGAGATAAAAATCAAAAACAAATTATAAATTATATTTATAATAAAGAAAAAGAAATAAAATTTAAAGATACTGTTATAAAACAAATAGTTACTATTATTAAAAATTTTTATGATTCATTCAATTATTTAGGATTTACCAAATCAATAAATGAGTCAATAAATGAATCATTTATATTAAATATTGATGAAACAATTCCTAATCATGATAATTTTTTCAATGAAAAAAGTGAAGAAAAAGATGAAAAAAGCTCTTTAGAAATTGAAGGAGATAAAACATTCTTAAATAATTCTGATAAATTTGATTTTGAAGATTTTTTTTTCATTAATGATTCTAATTGGAGGGACAATATAGATAATACAAATTCAAATCATAGGTATTTAATATATTATTTTTTTAAAAATCCTCAAATTGAAATTGCAATTAGAACTTATTTATTAGAAACAGAAACCTTTAAGAGCAAAGTTAAAGATAGATTTCCTATATATGCACATTTATTAAGGGTATTTTCAACAAAAAGTGAATTGTCTTTCCAAGGAACAACTAAAAGCTATACATCGAACTTAATAGAAAAATTCTTAGTAAATAAAATAAAACATAAGCAAAAAAAGCTTTTCATAAACAATATATCTTGGATTGGGCTTTTAATTAATAATGCTTTAACATTATCAAATAAATTTATTCCAAAAAAAATTTCTTATTTATATAATTATCTTTCTAAAATTGGTGAAATTCAATTTAAACCTTCTTCTGAATTTAAGTCAAAATATGAATATATTATAGAAAGATTAATTGACTTTATATTAGAAAGTTGCTTTAATAAAAATATTGAAGATATTTTTGAATTAACTATAACAAAATTTGAAGATGATAAAAAGTATGAAAAAGATAAAGATTCCACAAAAGAATTATTAAGTAAAATATCAAAGAAAAAAAATGAATCAAAGGAACTCCTTGATTTGGTTGAGGATATTGAAGAAGCTAAATTAGAAATTAAAAAAAAAAAAGTTAAAGAGGAAGGAAAAGGAGAAGAAGGGTCAAGAGAAGAGCTAACAGAATTTGGAAAAGCTTTAGATAAAATTAAAAGCATTCATTATTTTACTCACTTAAAAGAAATTATAATTGATGAATTAGAAGAAAAAGATAAAAAGGAATATGAGCTTTTAGATAAAAAATTAAGGGAAATTTCAAAAGAAATAGAATCATCTAAAAAAGAATTAAATTCAATCTATGATAAATTAATAGAATCAATAAATAATGAAATAATAATAGAAAAAAAGAAAAGACATGAAAATGAAATTGAAAAAATAGACAAAAATATATTTGATAAATGTGAAGAATTACAAAATGATGCAGATATATATAAATTAAAATATGAAAAAATAAATTTAGGGGAATTACCTAAAGAAATGTTCAACAAAGAAGTCATAGAATTATTAAATCTACAAGAAAAATTATTGTTAAATTATGGAAAAAAAATTTTTCTAAATGAAAAAATATCAGTTTTAGAAATTAATTTACCAAAAAAATACATAATTGATGATGTTCAGATTATACAATCAGATGAGAATATATTAAGAATTGAAAAGGAAAACTTATCTGAAAGAATATATTTTTTGCCTATTAAATATTATAAATCTGAAATGTTTGTGAAAAAAGATAAAAAAAAGGAAGATAAAATAATCCTAAAAGATACAAATGAAATAAAAAAAATAAATATAGATGAAGTAGAAAAAATAAAATCAGAAATTCAGAATAAAAAAAAGGAAATAAAATTAAAAGATATTAATGATATAGAAGTAAAATTAATAATTTCTGATAGGATTATAAATAAAGAGATTGAAAAGGATGATTTTTTACTTTGTATTAAAGAAATATCAAATAAAGTATCAAAATTAATGAAGAAAATTTCAGAGCATTTAAACGATAAAAAATATATTTTAGGAAAACTAGAAAAAATAAAAGAAATTATTAATGAACTTTCAAAATTATCATTAAATGATCCCAAATTTATTGATGAAGTAACTAATTTAAGTAATACAAAAACCATATGTGATGAATTTCAAACACATAAAAATATTTTGATAAAAAAATTTGAATTAATAAGAGAAAATTATTTAAAATACAAAAATATTACAGAACAATTTAAAAATGATAAAGATGCTATATCTGAATCTTATCAATTGGTTAATGAAATCAAATTTGTAAATAAAACTTCAGATTTTTCAACTTTTAAAGAAAATAGTTTTAACTCACATTATATAATGCTATCAAATGATAATAAAACTATACAGGGATCTTATCGAACATTTAAATTTATAATAAATTATATAATTCCTTCTTTATTTGGAAATTCTATTTATTCAGAAAATATTTTTTCTTTTGTTAATAAAAATTTAAAAGCTGAAATAATAAAAGAAGATAATAAAAATATGAATTATTCAAATCTATTCTTTGTTCCAAATTATATTCCTGCATCAAATCCTTTAACAATCAATTTTATTATTCCTGAAAAAAAAATTGAAAAAGAAGAAAAAATTGAGTTTAATCCTAATATAAAATTATCAGGCTCAATTTTAAATGATATAAATCCAATAGTAATAAATACTAAATTTATTGTCCAATTTTTGCCATTAAGAGTAGTAGTCTTTTCTAAAAAATTACTATTTTCTTGGAAAAATAATAAATTAATAATAAATAAAGAATTTATTAAAAGAGGTCATCCTTTAAAAATTAATTTTAAAATTATTGATTTCAAAGGAAATTATGACTTTTTAGAAAACAATTATACTTTAAATTCTTTAGAAAACAATGGTGTTGATTTGCCAAATGTTAAATTTACTAAAGAGGAAAAATCTGCAAAATTTAAAATAGATATTCCAATAGCTATTAATGATTGTGAAAAATTATGCCATGGATTATTTTCAGTTTATTTCAGTAAAAATTTAATCATACCAATTGAGATTAATTCAAAAGTATCAAAAAATAATTTTGAACTATTTTATTATGATTTTTATGAGCATGAAATTAAAAATCATAATAGCAATAATAGAATAAAAATTTATAAATATTGTAGCAATAAAGAGATTAAAAAACATTTATATTTTAGAGTTGAATATGCAGACAAAAAAGAACATAATTTGGATATTATACTTCCACCATATAATAAATTTTTGAGCTTTGGAGGAATGGCTAAAGGAATAAAGGTTATAGAAGGAAAAACAATAGCTATTTCAATTAGAATTGATAATTATACATGCTTAGAGGAATATGAGCAAATTAAGAATACTTGCAATAAAAAATTAGAAATAGAATTTATTTGTGATGGATTGAGAAAAAGTTTTTATTTAGATATTCAAATTGAAAATTATTATGAAAATTTTTCTGAAAGGATTGAGCAATTTCCTTATTTTACTTTTTATAATAGAAAATTAATTAAATTAACTCCTTCTTATTACAAGCATTTAAGTAATAAAAGAAATTATTTTATTTGTCATAATTATGATTTCTTGTATTATTATCAAATAAAAAATGAGAATTATAAAAAAGAATATCCAAGATCATCTAAATTAATTTTTATTATTAGTGAATTAAGTGATGAAGGTATAAAAATTTGGGATGTAAATAAAGATAATAATCTTGACGCATTTTTTAAATCTGACTTAGATATTAATGAAAATAATATACAAAAAGCTAAAAAAGAAATAAGTGAAATATACTCTAAATTTAATTTTATTTTGAATTATAGTTACGAAAAAATTGAAAATATGGAAACTAAAATTCCTAAAAATATTGAAAATATCCAAGATTTAATTGTATATCTATGTTCAATAAATATAAATAATAAAGAAAAATATTACTTACTGATGGATTTGGCTCAATATTTCACAAATGAAGATAGTTTATTAGAAGATATTAAAATAATGAAAAGCGAAACAAATAAACAAAAATTAATAATTATTTATCATAATATAATATTTAAATTAGGAAATATATTTAAAAAAAGGAAAGAAGAAATAAAACAATATAAAAATTATTATTCATTTTTGGGATTCTGCTTGAATAAGAGATTCATAGAGGAAAAATATAAGGAATTTGATTTAAATAAGTTTGAAAACACTATTAGAAATATGGTTAAAAAAGACAAAGAAGAAGAAAAAGCAAATGATGATTCTTCATCTAATGTATGGCAATTTAATGAATACGAAGTTGAGCCAATAAAATTAAAAGAAATTCCAAATGAAAAGAAAAAAAAAGAAGAAGCAGAAGATGAAAAAATATCTGATGAATTAAAAATTAATGAGGATATATTAAATAATAATAAAATTGAAATAAATAAAGTGAAAACAATTAATGAACTTATTGAATTATTTAAAAAGTCTTCAATCTTGGCTCAATTATTTCCATTTTTAATAGGAAAAATAAACTGTAATGATGTAATTGATTTATTTAATAAATTATATTCAATTTATATAACATATAAAAAATATGATAAAAGTATTTTATCAGAAGATTCTATAAAATTTTGCAAATTATTTGAAAATATATGCAGGAATTTAATAAAATATAAAATAGATTTAAATAATTTTGAAGAAATTAAAAAGTTATCAATAAAAATAGAAGATGATGATTATCAATCAATTAACTTATTAGAATATCCTAAACCTCGAGCACTTAATATTCCAAAGGATTTCAAATGGTTTAAATCAAAAAAAGAAAAATTAAAATATGAAAGAATACTTTGGGAAAAAGGCAAAATAGAAAAAGAAGAAGAAGGAGAATTTGTGATGAAGCCAAAAATAACTAAAAAAGAAAAAAATAAATTTAATAATATAGATAATATATCATTACTACCTTTAGAAAAAACAATAATTAATACATCAATTTCAAATATTAAAAAAGATGAAGAAGAAATTTTAGAAGATGTTGATGATTTAGATGAAGAGTTTGACTCTGATGATGAAAATTTGATGAAATATGAAAAAGAAACTGCAAAAATTGAAGAAATAGGAAAAGAAAAGATTGACAAAATGAAAATTTTCAAAGATGATAAAAACTTAACTAAGCATGTTATTAATTTAATGACAAGAAATAAGCAAGCTCAACTAAGAATACCAGAATTATTAGAAAATAATGAATTAAATGAGGAATATTTTAAGGATGAATTATTATCTGCAGACAAAAAGAATCCTTCCCAATTATTATTAGATTTATCTAATATTATTTCTTATAAATTATTTCAAGCCTCAGTTAATCAAGTCACTGACACAGAAAAAATATGTTCAATCATTGCAATAGATTGTTGCAGGACTATTGATAAAATGAGAAAATTTTATCATGCAATTTTAGCTTTTGGAATGATTAATTGTTTAAATGCAATGGAAATTCCATATAGCGTTGTTATTTTTGCAGATTATCAATTTTTATATACAATTAAAAAATTTGAAAAAGAGCATACTGATGAAATTTATAAAATTATTCTTGATTGTATAATGATACCTAGATATTCTAGCAGAATTGCAGATGCTTGCTATTATATCGATAAAAAGGTTATTCATCCCAAAATATCCAATAGAAGAATATTTTTCATTTCTAATGGATTGGATCCTAAACTTAAATCTCCTAACCAATGGTCACCATTCTTTGGAAATGAGAAAGATAAATATTGTTTTTATTTTATAAAGCCAGAAATGACAGAAGAAAATGAAAAATTAATATTAAATATATGGGATACATTTAGAAAAGAAACAGGAAATGAAGTAGTAATTATAAAAGATTTAGATGATATATTAGAAGGAGAAGAAAATATATATACAAAATTTGGTTTTTTATTATCAGAAAAAGTGATTTTATCTAAAGAAGAAATTGATAAAATTCCCAAAAATTTAAATAATTTAGAAGGAAAATTTTATGAGCCTATAGATAAAGAAATATGTGATTTAGAAATGAAAAATATATTAAATATAATAGAATATTTGAAATATTCTGTTAGTGATGAAGATTTTTATTTGAAAAATAAGCCACATATCCCTTCAAATATTAATAAAATTAAAGAGAGAGAAATAACAATAAATCACCCATTCATTGTAAAATCAATAAATTTTTCCTCTCCTATTGAAGAAAAATTATTAGATAAATTATCAAAATTTGAAAATAAAGGAGTCATTCTAGATTTAATTGACACAATTTTCCCTCCAAATAAGCCTTCAATGTATGCTCCTTCAGTAAAAGGAACAAGATTATATTTAGTGGGTTTGGTTAAATTTATTATAACAGCAGGACAAGAAAATAAAATTTGGTTAGAGAAAAAAGCTGGGTTAAAAAGGGATTATAGAGTTAGTGTTATTATTGATTCTTCAAAATCATGTTTTAACAATATTAATTCTTTCCATTCATTTAAAACAATTTTTTCATTTTTAAAGTGTTTGTCATTACCATATTTATCAGAATTTAGGCCACTTCGAATTTTAGCCCCCCCAATCAAGACCCAAAAATTTTTCCAGAAAAATTCAAGGTACCTATCTTGATATTTGTTTTATACCCAAAGTAGGTACCTTGGTTACAAATAGCCGGAATTTTAGTCCCTCCCTCCCTGGAAACCTATCGAGGGGGCCTAAATTCATTTAAATACAATAATTGAAATTCCTTATTTTGATTTAATCATTGCCACTGATAAAAAACCAATTAACCTATGCTTAGGCTATGATACAACATATTCTTTAAATAATAAATCTAAAATTTGGCAAGCACTTGCATCTCAATTATTTGAAAATAATTATTATAAATGTAATATAAAAGATTGTTTATTTGAGGTACTTAAATTAAAATCCTTAAATTTATCTAAAGAATCATATACTTTTATCCTTTCTGATGGTTTATTTAATGAAGAAGATACAAATAGTTTAAGAGATTTAATTTCTTTTGTTGAAGAAAATTTTATTTCAGTTTTCGGCATAGGATTAGGTTTATATCCTGAAAAACTTGAAAAAATTTTTACCAAAAGTTTTTGGTCTATTAACCCTAATAATTTATTAAAGGCATTATCTGTATTTTTTGGAAATGAAATTTCTCATAAAAATGTTTTAGGTGCTAAGCCGAATATACTAGAAAAAGAAAATAAATTAAAGGAAATTAGTGAAATTATAGAAAATTATAATGATTATATTACATATAGAAAATTATCAGCATTCCTCGAAGATAGGCCTTTTAGTTTGGAAAGTATGGAAGAGACAGTCAACAGAGATGAAGCTGATAAAATAATAAAAAATCCAGATATTGATGAAAATAATACAATGTGCCGTCCTAATTCTTTTTTAGGTCTAAAAGTTTTATGTTGTTGTTTTTGGAGCAAAGAAATAGCAGGAGAAAAAGAGTCCGATTGGATTGATCCTAAATATTTAACTACAAAGTATTCATCTTCATGTGGACATTGTTTAAAAGATGCTTTTGATTACTATGGAATAAAATTAATTGTAAAAACAAAATATGATGATTGTATCAAGGAATTGCAAAATGGAGGTAAATATTATGCTGCATGGATTATTTGTGGTGATGGAGCTGGAAGATTGCCTGGAGGAGGAAAAGCAAATATAGTAGGCCAATTTATAGAAGTACTTAATAGATTTTGGATGAACGGAGGTGCATTATTATTCTGGTGCGATAATGAGCCTTTAACATATGAGGCAAACCTATTTTTAGAAAAAGCTGAATTTCCTGGAAATGTTAAATCAAAAGTACGATTTGTAGGAAATCATTTGGGTCAAAAAGAAATGAAACCAGGAAAAATTAGTTCTTCAAAAGTAGGTATATTTAATGATAAAAGACAATTTGAAGAAGGAAAAATAAAAAGATATTCATTAGGGCATAATTTAAAAACAATATTTGAAGGAACAACAGTTTCTTTTGCAAAAATAAAAGTAGGAGATGTTGATGAAGATAATTTAAAAGAAGATCAATTAGAGGATCCTTTAATTGAAACTTTGCTTCCTTTTGTTGCCTTTTCATATGATCATGATAAAGGATTATCAGTCATTTTTTATCCTTCAGGAGATGGAGATAACAGAGGAGATATAATAATTGATGGAGGATTTAGTAAATTATTTAATGAAATAGATAAAACAGGTACTTATAGATATGTGCTCAATTCTATAGCATGGACAACACAATTTTCTAGAAGGACAGTTGAAAATGGTGATAATTGGGTAGAAAACTTTAATTTAGCAAGTTTTAAATATGATATTAAATATGATGAAACTTGGAAAAGAATTAGAACCTCCTTTAGTAATGAATTTGATATTACATATTTAATAGATGCAACTGGATCTATGACAGGTGAAATAAATGCTGCTAAAGAACAAGTTATTACTATACTGAAAGAATTACAAAGCAAATATCCTACTTTTAATTTTAATTTTGGAGCCATATTTTATAGAGATAAAATAGACTCTCCTTCTGATAAAAATGACTTTTTTCCTTTGACAGATGATATGGAAAGCTTAAAGGAAAAAATTTCAACAGTAAAAGCATATGGAGGGGGAGATGATGCAGAAGATTGGGTAGAAGGATATAAATTAGCAATAAATAATGTATCATGGAGAGAAGGCTCAAAATTAATTATTCATATAGCAGATGCTGGTGCACATGGAACTGAATTTTCTGATGGAGATAATCATTTAGATCAAGGACCATTATTACCTCCTTATATTAAAAAGTGTGTTGATAAAAATATAAAAATAATTGGATTTCAAATAGGAAGCAGTCCAGTCAAATCTTTTAAGAAGCTCAAACAAATTTATGATGAATATAAATCAACAGTTAAAGATAATGGTCAATTATGTGAAATTTATGAATTTAAAAGAGGGTCTACAGAAGAAGTTTGCCAAAATTTCAAAGATCTTGTTATTAAAGCTGCTTCAGTTGCAGCTCCAAAAATAAATGAAAAATAACAATTTTTAAAAATTAAATAAA
>Ga0247611_10009779_pt1 | contig 11432 bp, 1 predicted proteins | sample 177DNAGHGhighgp2_FD_192422 | JGI IMG/M metagenome (GOLD analysis project Ga0247611, IMG submission 192422) | Sheep rumen microbial communities from Palmerston North, Manawatu-Wanganui, New Zealand - 1770 DNA GHGhigh gp2 | ecosystem: Host-associated > Mammals > Digestive system > Stomach > Rumen ... | reverse complement strand
GTCGATGCGGACTCCGTGATAGACGTTGCCCTCGCAGTCAACAGCATCCGGGCACTGCGGGAAGACTACGATGACCTTCTGCGAGCAGCTCGCGGATTGACCGCAGAGGTCGTCGGTGGCCACCCAGGTGATGATGGTCTCGCCCTCTTGGTAGAGGTTGTCGGCGGGGATGTTGTTGGAGACGGTCATGGGCCAGCCGGCCGGAGCGTTGACCTCCGGGGTGCCGATTTCAGCGGGGTAGATGTTCATCACGCAGTCGCCGTAGGCGAGGGTGTCGCGAACGTCGGGCGGGCAGGTGATGGTGACGGCCGGGGATTCGACCCAGGTGTGGGTGATGGAAACGTTGTCGGCCTTGTTGCCGCAGAGGTCGGTGTAGTGCGCCGTCCAGGTGCGGGAGAATTTCTGCGGTTCGCCGGTCACGGGCACCACTCCGCCGTCGGTCACGCTGTCAGCAGGCAGTGCGAAATCGCCTTCGCAGTTGTCACTCACAGTGAACGTGGGCGGCGTGATGGTGGCAGGGTCGCAGCCAAAATAGGAATCCGTCGCGGTGGTGGCGATGACGGGCTTCTGGGTGTCCTCCTTCCATGAGTAGGTCACGGTCAGGGGCGCAGCCGGATTGCCGCAGTCGTCGGTGTAATGGGCGGTCCAACTCTGGGTCTTCTCGCAGCCCGTTCCGGTCTTGCCCGTGGTGGTGACGCTGTCGGCGCTCAGCACGAAGGTGCCCTCGCAGTTGTCGATCACGGTGAAGGTCGGCGGAACAATCGTCGGGTTGCAGCCCTTGTGGTCGCTGACGGCCTCGGTGTGGATCTCGGGCACGGTGTGGTCTTCCGTCCAGGTATAGGTTACGGAGACATCGGCGGCCTTGTTGCCGCACGGGTCGGTGTAGTGCGCCGTCCACGTCCGGGAACGTCCACAGGTGCCGACGTTCACAACGCCGCCGTCGATGATGCTGTCGGTCGGCAATGCGAACTCGCCGGCGCAGTTGTCGTTGACCTTGAAGGTCGGGGCGGTGATTGTCGGGTTGCAGGCGCCGTCAGGGTTGCTGCTGGTCACCACGGAGATGACAGGTTTGGTCGCGTCCACGGTCCAGGTGTAGGTCACCTTGACAGTGTCGGCCTTCTGCCCGCAGGCATTCTCGTAGGTTGCCGTCCACACTTTAGTGTGCTGGCAGTCCGCAACACTCTCGGCGGACTCCAACTTGACTGTCGCAGTCGCATTGCATTCGTCGCTCACAGTGAAATCGCTGGCAGCCAATGTCGGCACTGTCGGGTTACAGCCCAGATTGTCGTCTGTCAGAGTGGTGAGAATAGTCGGTTTGGCGGGAGTCTTCACTGTCACCGTGGCGTTAGCGACGGCTTCGCAACCGTTACCGTCGGTCAGCTTCACCGACATCGGCAGTTCTGCACCGCATGTCGCGTCCGTAGGCAGGGTGACGTCTGTGTTTGCAGAGGTGGCCGCTGATGTGGTGGAGGCAGGGCTGAATGTCAACGCTTCCGTGCTGCTCCACTCGTAGGTGTATTCTTCAACGGTGGTGGTGGTCACGGTGGCGGTGGTCGCCGCCGTGCCGCCTAAGCAGACATCGGTGATGGACGAGAGCGACACAGCCGGATTCGGGTTCACCGTGAGTTTGAGGTAGGCCGTGGTGTCCACATTATGTCCGTCGATGACTTTCACGCCTGGAAATTCGTAGTATCCGTTGGCATCTGTGCTGGCGGGCAGTGCGGTTCCATGCCACGTGTAGGTGGCCAGCTCGGACTCACAGATCGTGTCGAATTGCGGCTCCTCCACGATAAGGACACGCGTGGTGATACTGTCGCAACCGTTGCTGCCGGGCAGGGAATCTGTGATGGTGTAGAGGCCCGGTTCTTTTACATAGAAGGTTTTGTCTGCAAATTCGACGGTGGGATAGGAACAACCAAAGAACCGGATGTCGCTGCGATAGTTCACGGTATATCCGGTTTGGGACGAATTCCAGGTGTTAGAGTCGTTATAATAGTACAAGCATTTGTTCCCGGTCGTGGTCGTGTAATAGAACTTGTAGTTGCTAGATTCGTAACCACCGCCTGAGACATCGTTCACCATAACCATAAGGTTGTCCGTGCCGTTGTAGGGGAAGGGGGTGTCCAAGGTAAACTCGTTCCAACCTTGATGGCAGTTCAGCGAACCGTGGTAGACTAATTTCATGGCAGTCGTCTGCATCCAATCTGTGCCGCTGGAGAATACAGATTTATCCGTGTGCGCAAGGTAAATGTAAACATTGCTCAATTTGGTTGTTGCGGTGGTATATGCGTAGTTGAAAGAAATTTTGGAGATATCTCCAGCCATTCCGATTTCCGAAGGGGTGAAAATCTGCTGGGTGCAGGAATAATAGTAATAATCGTTCAACGGAGTGTAATAGGAAGTGCCATCCTGTCTGCTGATAGTGTGGTCTCCGCATTCGACGGGGGTATCGACAAGGATAGTGTCCTTGTAGACGAAGGTGTGTTGCCCGAAATAGGTTTCGATGTGCAGCACCTCGACGCTGTCGCAGCCTTTTGCGGTCTTCCGTTTCAGGATGAAATCGGTGTCGCTGTAGCCACCACCCACTTTCATACGCTCCACGGTCACCTTCTCTGTGTTGGTCGAAGTTACCGTGATTCCCGTCCCGTCGCCTTTGATGAAAATGGAGATGTTTTTTTCGCTGTCGTTGATAGTCGTGTCACGACCGTAGAGGCAGACATCCAGGTTGTTGGTGTCGCGATAGGTCGGGTTGATGGTGAGTTTCAAGTAGGAGATGGTGTCAACCTCCACGCCGTCAATGGTCTTCTTGCCAGAGAACTCATAGTAGCCGTAGCTGTCCAGTTCTTTGCCGGCAATGCAGTTGTCCACACCGTTATAGTGCCAGCAGTACGGTTCCACATTGTCCTCCCAAGTCTGCTCTGTCGTGAAAGTGCTGTCGCAGATTTCGTCTTCGTGCGGCGGATAAACGATGAGGATTCGCGTGGTGATACTGTCGCAGCCGTTGCTGCCCATGACCGTGTCGGTGATGGTGTAGGTGCCGGGCTCGGTCACTGTGAAGGTCTTTCCGGCCAACTCGGTGGAGTAATAGACGTTGTCGTCTGTGCATCCGTAGAAGCGGATGTCGCTACGATTTGATCTGAGGTAACCATAACTGGATGAGACCCAGTAGGATCCGCTGCTGTAATAGTAAAGACACTTATTGCTGTAGTCAGATGTGTTCGTTTGATAGAAATAGTAATAGCCATCCCCATCGTCGGACTCGTCAAGTACCATTACGATTAGGTTGTCAGTTCCGTTATAGTTGAAAGTCTGGTTCAAGACAAACTCATTCCACCCTTGAGTGGTGCAGTTCAAATCACCGTCATATACCAATGTCATGGAGGATGGGGAAACCCAGTCGTAGTTCCCTGTGAAGGAATTCTTGCTCGTATGCGCCATGTAGATTTTCACATCGTTTTTCTTAGTCATGGCGCTGGTAGACTTGTAGTTGAAAGAAATAGTGTTGATCGGTCCTGCCACCCCAACTTCCAACGGGGTGAAGATTTGCTGGGAGCATGAATATCGGTAGTAGGGGCTTATGGGAATAAAGTAGTTGGAATTATCTTCATTGCTGATGACTCGGTCCACGCATTCATTGGCGTTGAGGTAGAAAAGGTCAGTCCTTTGCACCGTATCGCGCTTCACCACAGAAGTGTCAATATGGAGGTTGACCAGGCTGTCACAGCCGAAGTCGGTGGTCATCACAAGCACGAAGTTGCCGTTGGCTTTGTCCGTGGAGTCGATGACCACATCCGGAGAATCAGAGTCGAGGACGATGTGTCCGTTCGTGATGGTGATGGTGACATGCTCGTTCTCCTCGTAGGGAATCACCGTTGTCTCTTCTTCGAGGCAAAGATGGAGATCGTCAGAGAGGTGATATTCCGGCATGATGGTCAGCTCATAGTAGGCAACCGTGTCGATGGTGCTGCCTTCCACCTCTTTCTGGCCGTGGTGCACAAACACGCCCGAGGTGGTACCAGGCTCGAAAGTGGTGTCAAACGGGGCGAAGTAGTAGTCTGTGACCAAAGGACAGAGCGAATCGTAGTAGAAGTTCTCGCAGTCGCCTACCACCTTGAGCAGCAGCGTGACGATGCTGTCGCAGCTGTGTATGGTGTGCGGGTTCACGCTGAACGTGTCATAATCCACGGTAGGCGTGGAGATGTTAAGGTTGGTAAACAGGGGACTCTTGGTGGAATTGTAAGGTTCCGGGCTCTGACAGACAACCTCGTGGAGTGTGTCGCTCTTGAAGGTTTCGTGTACTAACACAGTGCCGGTGAGCGGGAAGGTGTCCGTGCCGAACACTACCACGGCATCGTAAGTGGTGGTCACCTCGGGCGAAACCTCCATACTGGCCGTCTTTTTACCGTCTGCCAGATACGGATCCACCCAAAAGGCCACAGCTTCGTCTCCGAAATCGCGTACAGGACGGATGTAATACTGAGATGTAGCATTTGTGGCCCTATATTCAATCCCGTAATAAGAGGCTTTAAATCTATGGTAATAGAATTGATTGCTGGAGGAATACGGAGTTGAGCTCCAATAAATGGCGTTGTAGCTCAAAAATTTATTGATGTTTCCTCCGGCGGCCTCAATGGGCTCTTTCAGAACACCGCTCAGGTTGTACATTTGCATGATTTGTGATATGTTGGGAATATACCAACCGTTGTAAAAATCTACAGCCTCTGCAGCAGGGGAAACTCCAGATTCTAAAAGTGTTTTGGTGTTTTTCTTCCCATTGTAGGTGAATGAGGAGGAAGACCATCCAGTACCCCAAGTGTCGGTTAATAATCCGGGAATAGTTGATGAGGTGGTGTTCATCGCGTAGGTCCCTTCCAAATCCGTGAGTGCCATTGCCCAGCCTTTTTTCGCATTGTCTGGATCGACATAACATACAATTCCTTTAGATCCGTCCGGAAACACATAAATATCCCCCACATTGTATGTTTGCGCAATCGCGTGAACTGAAGCCAAAATTAATATTGATAAGGCTATATTTCTAAATGTATTTTGCATAATCTTCATAACTCAATTGTTTAACAATTAGACATAACTTTATAAATATTAAAATTTAATGATGGCACGCGGGAAGTTTATCTCGTTGTCTCTTGCGCCGCTACTGACATTCCCATTTTGAACTAATCCGCCATCATATTCGATAAACCAGGCATGACCTCTATATTTTCGAGTTTCACTGTAATTGTAAGTGTAAATGTTTGCCTGGGTGGAAGTCCACATGCCTTCAGTATAACCGACAGACAACACCTCAATTGCTGAATATTTGCTGCGCAATTTGGTAAGCGTTGTGTTTACGGGTCCTCGGCTGTTGTATAGGAGTTGCATCTCTCCCACAGCAGGCAAGTACCATCCCAAGTGAACGGTCCCTGTTGTAAGGGTGTTATGGTCGTAGTAGTAACAATAATAGGCCGGCGGTACGTATGTGACAAGGTCGTCTTCTGTAGCATCAGGGTAAGTTAGAGCGGTGTTTAGCATATTAAGAGTGTTCCCTTCGCCGTTGTTGTCTAAGACGGCTTGTGTGATAGTTGACGTGATGGTCAGCGAACGGATAATCTGGTTGGGATCATAAGACCATACGATTTGTTGGTTGAATGCTTTTTTTAGTGCAACAGCCTTGCCGTGTGCGCCGGTTTGATCCACGTAGAACACCACGCCTTTTGCGGATTTCGCGGTCGGGTCTTTGACAAGGAAGGAATCCACATTCATGATGGAACCGTCGTTACATAGCACATCTCCGATTCTGATGGTGGGCGGAATTAGCTCGTCACGGAAGCTCATATCCGGGGCCTTCACAGATACGAAGAGTCGGGTGGTATCGTCCCTACAGATTTCATTGTCAGAGGTGTCCACCTCCAGTACGATGAAATCAAGTATGTCCAAACTGTCGCAGCCGCCGTATGTGGCGGTTCTCTTGGAGTAGCGGCCGGACTTTGTGTAAACACGTCCGTCGGTAGGCCATACGTAGCCTCCAGTCTCATCTAAGATGAAGTTAGTGGTGACCACGGTGGTGTCGTGGTGCGGCGGCGGGTTCACGGTGAGGATGAAGGTCACGGTGGAGTCGCAGCCGTGCACGTCGGCACCGGGGATGGTCTTAGTGTAAGAGTAAGTGCCGGCCTTGCGCAGGTTTTTCGTCAGCGTGGTGAGATCGGGAACTACATTGGGCACTACATGGTAGGGGTCGTCGTAGGTGTTGGTTTGGCTTTGGCATACTTCGTCGCGCAGCACCACTTCGTTCTTCTTATACACATCGGCGATGGACATGCCAGGCGAGTGCTCCACGATGGCGTTCCAGCCTGCATCCGGTTTCATGCCGGGCATGAAGAAAAGGGTGAGCGCGTTGCCGTTGGAAGAGATGACGCCGGGATTCGGACTGCCGGCGGTGAGGTCATAAAGCACCGAGTCCACATTCAAGGCCGTGCCGTTGATCACGAACAGGTGCGCCGTTTCCGAGAGGTTGAGCTCCTCGAAGTGGATGGTCACGGGCTTGCCGTCGGTGGTGGTGTAAGTGTGCTTTGTGTTGGTCCCCGTCGCGTAGTCCCCGGTGGCGCCGCCATCGTCATACACTCGGATCACCTGACCGCAGGCTATCTCTGTGCTGCCGCTCGCGAAATTCACTGAATTGGTGGGAAGACCGTAAACCGTGGGACAGAAACCTTCCTTTTCGATGGCCACGAACACTTCGGCGTGGTGCGTGAGCGCAAGGGTGTCGTAATAGGACCATGTGCTCGCGTCTGTCACCACGTCAGTCTTGATCAGGTTCGTCAGCTCGTAGTCGGTGTACCAACGGATGGTGTAGGGAGGATCCATGGTGGATTTCGCCAGGAACTGGGCATCGCTGCCGTAACAGACTGTGTCGCGCGAACCGAGCAGTGTGCAGATATCCACGATGTTGGTCTTCATATAAATATATATGGTGTCGTGCTCGTCCGCGATGGTGTAGTCGCAGTTGCCGTCGTCCACGCTCAGCGGATAGATTTTGGTGTTCGTGTAGGTGATGTATTCGTCGTCTTGCGCCATGCCGGAAGCAGTGCTGTAGGTACGGGTCTCGATGCCGTTACCGTTTTCGAAGGCAACGGTGAACGTTAGCGGTTCGCCTGTCGGACTCGTTGGGGTGAAGCTGAGGTGCGCCTCCTCGCCGGGACAGATCGTCATGGTCTGGGTAAGGGAGATGGTGGGTGCCTCTTTCACGGTGAGTCGCACGCTGTCCACGATGCTGTCGGTACACCCGGTGTTGCGGATGATTACCTTGTACCAGCCGTCAGCCGCGCCCCTCGGAATGAAGATGGAGGGTGACGAAACACTGTCTATCAGCTCGTTGGAGGGATTGTACCATTCGTATTTCAGAATCGAGGCGATTTCGAGGGCGTGTGCCGAGATGGTGGAACCCTCGCAGGTTTCCATCACCGTCAGTCCGTTGTCGAACCAAATCTTCTGAAGGTCGGCCATGGTGCGCGGGTAGAAGTTGATATGGAAGTAGGCATCGCAGGCGTCTTTGATCAGGCACGACAGTTCATGCTGGGAATCCATCGCCTTGTCGGAGAATATGGCAGGTTGCGTGGTATCCGACATCACGATGGTCTCGATGACATTCCCCTGAAGGTCTGCTGTGTCGAAGAGCGTGTAGGTGTATGGCGGTGTACCGTTGGTGCCTTTTACGTATGCGGTGCCTTGGGTGCTGGTGGAGTCGCAAAGGTAGGCGTAGGCATAGACAAACTCCACCGTCGGACCACCGTAATGGATGGTGTCGTAGTAGATGGGCGAGTCGCAGAGGTAAAGTGATGTGGTCGGTGACACCCTCACTATGAAGTCGCCGGGCATGGAGATACGGATACTTTCGTTCAGGTAGTGCAGCGAACCGTCGTAACCGCCCGTGGGACCCGAAATGATTTGGAAGCTGGTGGTCAGGTCGTCGGTCACGACCGGCAGGGGAAGACCCGTTTCCACAGAGGTGTTGCGGCGTTCGCGTGCGAACTTGCCCTGTGTATAGGTAATGTAGCTGTCAGTACACTGTTGGCTTTTTGTGAACAGCGGTTCTTCGACCATTGTTGTACTGTAGATGTCAGGGAAGGAGAGTTTTGCGCTCAGCACAAACGTGTCGCACGGGGTCATCACCTTGAAACGATAAGGACCGGATGGCAGACAGTAGTCGCTCAGCGTCATCGAAAGGCCATCGCTGCCGCCGTGGATGGTGGCCACGTTTTCGAAATTGTTCCGACTTACGGTCCAACTTTGTGATGCAGAACTATAGACGGCCGTGAAGTTGTAGCGGTTGTCGTAAGGGCTTCTTTCCAACACGATGGTGGTGCCGTCGGGATCCACCTCGGAATGGTAGTGCTCACGCACGCCCACCGATCCTTTTGTGGAACAGCAGTGGTCACCGTCGGTGTGGAACATCTCCCAATCCGAAATCTGCGGACCGTGGTCATAGCAGTATGGCAGCGAGTCGAAGCGCGTGTATATCACGCAGCCGTGCGCGTCCACCAATGTGCGTTGGATGGGAAGCATCAGCGGGTTGCTGTAGGTATAGGAATGGAAATCCCCGTAGATGGCTGTCACCTCGGTGTCGTATAGACGAGATTCGGAGGCGATGTTGTTCACAACATCCATCTTGATGGTGTCTTCGCGCTCGGTGTCATAGTAAATCCAAGTCAGCGGATGCGTGTAGTGGTGACGGTAGTAAGTGTGATCCTCGTTTTTCGTGACGGTGGATGGACTGTTGTAGATATAAGAAATCTCATGATACCAGCGGTGCCACCAGTAAAGGTCGTCGCAGTGGTGCTCCACGTCATCGATGGAGTCGTAGATGTCGGAAGAGTCCCTTACGAAGTAGGCATCGTTGGGCTTGAACAGATGGAAGCTACGTGACACCGTGGTGTCCCTGCATTGGCTGCGTTTGTATTCCAAAGTGATTTTTTTGTTCCAGATGTCGCAGTATTTGTCGGCGCTTGTCACCGTGTCGGTGAGCATGGCGCGGAAACCGTTCAGGATTAAAGGGAAGGGCTTCCATTCCCCAGGGGTCTCGCCTTCGTAAACGAAGCGGTATTGTGCGATGTCGGGCAGTGCAGTCGCGTAATATGAGTAGTCCTTGTCGAGCACTGCGTTGATTTTCACCACATTACTGTCGTGCATGTTGCCGGAGGAGGCATATACTTCCACGTAGTCCAGCAGCGGGTAGTCCACAACCTCCACTGTCTGGCCTGTTCTCGGGAGACCGTAGCTACACCCATCCACCACGTAAAAGTCCCAATCACCTTTGGGAAGGGAGTCGAAGGAGTAGTAATCTTTGTAGTCGTAGTGCGTTTCGTTGGTGCCGGAATATTGACGCCCGGTGATGGTGTCGGTCCTGAGTGTGTCGGTAGTGCCGTGCCGGACCACCGTGACGTAATAGGGGAACTTTCCATTCTCAATCTTGAGTTGCACACGCCCCGTGTTTTTGCATTCCAGCGTGGGCCTCCGTCCGAAACCATCCAATGTGTTCGCGGTCACATACAGCGACGAAGCCGATGGCTTGACGTAGGTTGTGGGGATGGTGAGCACCGTTTGCGTGTCTTTTTTCACAAATGTGGCACCATCCCAGCAAAGGGCCTCCACGCCTACGGTGTAGGTGCCGTAGTCAACGGTGAGCGTGTCCCAGCCTGTCGAGTAGTTCATGTTGCCGCTGGCGTCCACCAGATAACGTCCGGAATAGTGTTTCGTGGTGTCGCCCTGCTCAATGTAGTAGGCGCGGACTTCGGTGAAACTGCCTGCCGATGTGATTACCTCGCCGGAAGAGTTGGTCATCGCGTAAGCAACCATGCCGTTGTTGTAGCAGGAGGCCGGTATTACCTCAAGTCTCACCTTGAACGGGCACGTCTGCGCGTTCGCCGAAAATAACAGCATCGTCAGCAGAATGCCTAAAATTGTACATCTTTTTCCCATATATACCTGTTTGAATTTGTTATAAAACGCTAATTTATAGTTTTTTACAAAAAAATGTAAATTTTACACAAAGGCCGCAAATATAAGCTTTTTTTTGATGTTATCAACAGGGGCTGTTGAAAAAAACGACACAAGTTCGCGGTCGCAGCGGTTCCCCATAGCGCAGCCCCCCAGGTGTCGCTACGCCACCAACCCCATCAGCCCTAACGGGCTGGTCCGCGGTCGCGACGGTTCCCCATATTCGTAACAAACACCGTTGCCCTCCCTCTAACCTCCTAACCCATTAACCTCTTAACCGACTAACCGAAAAAAAGGAGGCCCTGTCGAGCCTCCTTCAAAGTTTCATAAGTGTCCAGCCTAATCCTTCTCCTTCACGCATCTGACGCTGAAGGCGATGCCGGCGTGTGTCTCCATGCGGTTTACCACATCGCAGTCGTGGATCATGGAATAGACGACGGTTCGGATTTCGGTGCCGGTGATCTCGACGGAGAGGAAGTAGCCTTCGGAACCCATGCCCTCGAAACGTTCCAACGCGCCGTTGTACCAGCCGGCGGGCAGCCAGGAGAACCCTGTGCTGTTGTCGCCGCCGCCATCGGTCCAGTAGAGCGGCGACTTCAGGGCGTCGCCGTGGAGGAAGAGGTCGGCGTACTTCTCGACGGTGGGCAGGTACCATCCCTCGGGACAGATGCCGCGGATGTGGCCGTGCTCGTTGACGGTGCTGTCGCCTATGCCGGCAGTGTCGCAGTAGAGTTTGCCGTAAATCTCCACGTTCTCATTGACATCGGGATGCAAGCCCGTCTCGTATTCGAAGACGCACGGGATCGGGTCGTCGCAGGTGCCAGTGTTCACGCACTCGTTGGCGTCGCCGTAGCAGTTGGAGACGAGGTTGGTCTGGGTCCAGCAGTCGCAGTCGATGCGGACTCCGTGATAGACGTTGCCCTCGCAGTCAACAGCATCCGGGCACTGCGGGAAGACTACGATGACCTTCTGCGAGCAGCTCGCGGATTGACCGCAGAGGTCGTCGGTGGCCACCCACGTGATCACTGTCTCGCCCTCTTGGTAGAGGTTGTCGGCGGGAATGTTGTTGGAAACGGTCATCGGCCAGTCTGACGGCGCGTTGACAATCGGGGTGCCGATTTCAGTGGGGTAGATGTTCATCACGCAGTCGCCGTAGGCCAAGGTCTTGTTGACGGTGGGCGGACAGGTGATGGTGACGGTCGGGGCCTCCACCCAGGTGTAGGTGATGGAGACGTTGTCGGCCTTGTTACCGCAGAGGTCGGTGAAGTGCGCCGTCCAGGTGCGGGAGAACTTGTGCGGTTCGCCGGTCACGGCGACCACTCCGCCGTCGGTCACGCTGTCAGCAGGCAGCGCGAAATCGCCCTCACAGTTGTCGGAAACGGTGAAGGAGGGCGGCGTGATGGTGGTAGGATCACAGCCCAAATAGGAGTCCGTCGCGGTGG
>Ga0247611_10009777_pt1 | contig 11435 bp, 4 predicted proteins | sample 177DNAGHGhighgp2_FD_192422 | JGI IMG/M metagenome (GOLD analysis project Ga0247611, IMG submission 192422) | Sheep rumen microbial communities from Palmerston North, Manawatu-Wanganui, New Zealand - 1770 DNA GHGhigh gp2 | ecosystem: Host-associated > Mammals > Digestive system > Stomach > Rumen ... | reverse complement strand
CTCGATGATTGAAAGTTTGATTTAAAAAACTATGGCTCATCAAGAATATCAGTAAAATTGGATGATGGCATCATTGATGCCACAACTGGAGTAAGAAAAGCAGTATATAACTGTGATGACACTGACGTTTCATTAGACGGCTATACATATCCTTGTACTACTAACTCAAACTTCTTTTACTCTAGAATTGCGAGGGCTGTTTTGGCAGATACAATAGCAGATAATGTTTATAATTTTAATGGCGCTTCGATAATTGAAACAATAAATCAACACTACTTGGTAAAGAGCCAGCAATTAAACAAAATAGAAGCAGTTAAAGAAATATTTAAAACTCTTCAGAGCTATGTAAAAACAAACTTAGTTAAAGCAAAAAATGGAAAACAATATTATATCAAGCTTCCAATCAGCTTTATTAATGCTTTAAATACAGACGCAGCTAAAAAAATGGCGAGAATTTGCTTCCAGCAAAGAAGTGGTGGTGCTAGACTTGGAAACATTAATGGTGATGGCTGGACATTTTTTAGACCAGCTGATGATATGTTTAATAATTTACCAGATGCTGCTGGAAACGGTGATAGATATAGCCAAGATAGAGAAAACTGGGCTAATAAACTTTTCTATAATCTAAAAGAGAACGAAATAAAAGACGAAGATATTGAAAAGGCTATCGAAAAAATAGATAAAACAGGCTCACCAGAACCGCAAGCAGAATATTCAAATATGGATGCGGCTTCGGTAGCAAATCTTGCCGTTGTTTTCTCATACGCAATTGGTGTTGCTGGAATGACTGGAAACGCTTCTGACACTAATAATACAAATGTATCAATAGATACTGGAGCTCAGCTAACTATAAAACTTTCAAATGATGGAAATACAGAACAAAGTAAATATGGTTATGTTTGCTTTGACTTTACTCGTGCAAATGAAACATACAATGTTTCTGGTAAATATAAAGACGGCGGAGAAATTAAATTCATACCGAACAATGAAGATAAAAGTATTTTAGTTAGAAAATATCTTGACGACATAACAAAAAATGATGCCTGCGATAGATTTATGATAAATCTTAACAGATGTTCTCAAAGCTTTAAAAACGCTTATGTTCTTGAGGAACAAGCAATAGAACAAGATACTAGCTGGACAGTTCTTAGCACAGAAGAACAATTAAATAAAATAAAAGCAGAAATAGATAAATTTGATTTCTCTTCTTACAAGGTTGAATTAAAGAACAAGTCTCAAATGGATAGTTCTTTTAGAGAAATTGACAGCTTTAATGGTGTTAGAAGTGGAAAAACAATATCTAAAGAATTATATGACAGAATTACAGAATACGCTCCAGCTGGATACGATAAAGACAACAGTAGACGGGAACTTAAATTTAAAAAAGATGACTTTGTTAATTTAGCGAAAGATATAACTTCAGCTATAAGTAAAGTAAACGACAAATATAATGAACTCGACAAAAAAACAAGAGATAACGAATCCGCTTTGTCTAATGATGAAATAACATTAAGTCTTGGTGGACCAGAGTCAGCAGTTGATAATACTAAGTTCTATAAATCTATTTCTTCATTACTTAACGAGTTCTGCAATGCTTGTCCACCATATCACGATTACGAGCAAGAAGCAGAAAGAAAAACTGCTTACGCAAAGGGCAAAAAACAAGAAGACGTTGCAGAATATGTAGATGCTGACGGTAATAAACAAACACTTGATTTAAAGGGAGAAGCTCCTACATATAATCTCACTTGGGATATTATTGGAAAATATAAAGATGGTAAGGGAGAAATCCCAGTTGTCGGACTTCACTACAGAACCCCAATAAAACCAAAGATGATGAGAGTTTATAAATGGGGTACTGGTAATCCAAATATGCACGCCGTAAAGAGTGTTAATATAACAACAAGCTCTGAGTTTGCTTTATTGAGTTCTGCAGCCAATTCAACACTTGAACTTGGAATAGGTGGAAAGAAAGTTGCAATCAAAGGTGTTAACAGAATGTCAAACACTACTGGTGCAAACGAAGGAGAGATACAGGCAGAGTATGACAACTATAAGTCTAATGAAGAGCCAGCTTATTTCAAGAACATAGTAAGTGAAAACGATAAATATAGCATAACAGATGCCGCGTTCCAGTCTATTAATAAAGGTACAATAACTTTATTGGGTGATCCTTCTTTAAGATTTGGAGGATATATTAACCCAATGACTTACCCAATTTACCTAGATATAGACTTACAGAACGAAGGTGTTACTTGGAAAGAGAACAGAGCCACAAAGAGTACATTATCTGGCGTTTATGTTGTTTCTAAAATTACTCATTCTATAAATACCCAAGGATATGTAACAACTTTGGAAGTTATGAGATACCCTGGAGTGAATGAAGTTATTTCAGTCTAAGTTAATTATAGGTAAAATATGGCAGATTTAACTCAGGAAGATATATCTAATCTAACATCCTCAATGAAAGAAATGACAAAAGTAATTGAGAACAATAACAAATTACTTTTAAAGTCTGGGGATATTTATAGCAATACAAAAAATACTCAAAAGGAAATCTCAAAGAACCTTGAGAAGCAAGGAAAGCTCTACAAGGATAATACTGCCGAAATCAAAAAGCAAAACGCATTAATACAAAATACAAAAGAATTAGCTGGAGATATTTTAAGCAGCTTTACAAAACTTAGTATAATCTTCACTTCTGGCGGAATTGTTGGCGCGGTAGGTAAAATAGTAAAAGACGCTATAAGTCTTGATAACGTAACTACCGCCTTAGCTGCAAGAATGGGTAAGATGGTTCAGAAAGCTGAGCTTAAAGGAGCTGTAAACAGCTTGCAAGCCGACCTCGGAGCAACATATGACGCAGCTGTCGGAATAGTTAGCACATTATCAAGTAAAAGATATGTAGATAATATAACTGAAGCCGCTAAGGGAGCAAACCTATTTAGCCGTGCAACTGGTATGGGCTATGTAGAAGTAGCAAACCTTATGACAGAACTCAATAAAGGTGCTCACTTATCAACAAGTTCAATCAATGCAATGTTGACTGGAATTGTTAAGGTTCAGCAGAATATTGGTTTGTCTGAAGAGGGTATGGTTGCCGCAACAGAAAGCATTAAGAAAGCAGCCGTTAATATGTCTGCATTTGGCAAATCTTCAACTGATATACAGAAGATGGCAAACTATACAACTGCTTTGGTTGGTGCTATGGAAAAAGTTGGTATAGCAGCAGGCGACGCAGCACAGTTGGTAGATAGATTAACAGACCCAGATAGAATAGAAGACAATATTTTACTTTATAGCCAGCTTGGTGTTTCTATGGAAGACGCCCTTTCTGGAAACTTTGACTTGTCTAATATGGATGGACAGTTGAAAGAAATGGCTCAGAGAATTGTAGATATGGGTCCAATCGCTGGTTCTCAGTTTGCTAAGTCTATGGGTATGAGCTATAAGCAAGCAACCCAAATGGCAAAAATGGAAGGCAATGAAGTTGCACAAGTAGGCGAAGCAGCTCAGACTGCAGAAGATGGCGCACTTGATACAATGCAGCAACTTGAAAAACAAACAGAAGGTTTTGGTAAATCTATGGAAACTGCCTTCAATAAACTTGAAGGTAAGATAAGAGGTTTGCCTAAGATTGCCCTAGTTGCTGGTGGCTTGTTAATTGCAACAATACTATCACAAGCAAAAAAGAAATTAATGGAGTTCTCACAAGACGTAACTTCGCCTAAACAAATGTCTGTACTTACAGAAGGTATAGGCTCTGCAATTGCTCTTGGATTTAATAAAGGATTAAGTAAAGCAGGACAAGCATTACTAGAAACTGGAAAGGTGGCTAAGAGAGGATTAGAACAGTGGTTCGATTCTACAAAGGTTGGTGGCTTCTTTGATGGTACAGAAAAGAGAATTGATGCTTTGATGGCAAAAGCCAATCATAAAACATTCTCAGATGTATACCTTGAGTCTGCAAGAAAAAACAGAGTAGATATGCTTAATGAGCATAAAAACCTTCTCGAAGATCAGAAGCAGGCAGAATTAAATAAACTCGAAGAATTATTAGACGCAAAACAGAAAAAGATCCTCAGAGACAATAAAGATAAGGGCGCTGCTTTAAGTGTTATTAGCGGAATGGTAGCAAACGAAGAAGGTGGTGCAACTGGGGCACAAGCCGCTAGATTAAAAGCAATTCAAGAAATTGTTAAGGCTTATCAGTCTGAAGAAAATCAGCAAAAGAGAATAAATACTGCTATTAGTAAAAGAGAAGCTGTTAGCAAAGAAGTTGCTAAACAGCAAGAGCAGGTAGCACAGGCTGCAGATAATTTAAGCAAAAAAGAAGAAGAGCTTGCAAACTTGCAAGAGGAAATTTCTAAAAACACAGAAAGAGAAGCAACTGCTAAAGCCGAAATGGAAAGGCTTGATAAGCTCATAGCTGAAGCCTCAAATCAGAAAACAGCAGCTGGAAACGCATTGGCTAAAAAACTAAAAGAGCAAAAAGCAGAGCAAGAAGCAATCTTAAATGTTGCCGTAAAAGAAAAAGCAGAAAAGAAAGCATCATTAGATAACGCTAATACAGCTATAAAATTAGCCCAAAGACATTTAGATATTGAAGAAGACAAACTAAGAAAAGCAAAAGATAACGAAAAAGTTCAAAGCAAAATCTTTAAGCTAGCAATAGGTATTAAAGATAATATGCTTGCCGCCGCAGGTGCAAAATTCAACGCTTCTACTTTCGGAAAAGCATTTAATGCAGCAAAAGGCGCTGGTGCCTCAGGGTTTAAAGCAGCAGGAGCAGGAATTGGAGCACTCGCTAAGAAAGGAGCTGCAGGAGCTGGTAAAGCAATAGCTAGCGGAATTGGCGGAATTATGAAATCTCTCGGCCCTATGGCAATTGTTATGGCTATAGTTGGTAAATTTATAGATAAATTCAAACAGCCATTAGAGAATCTTATAGATAATCTCGTTGAGTTCTTGACGCCAGTTGCAGAATTATTGATTGATACTCTTGGGCCAGCTATTACTAAGATAGTAAAAGCGCTGTTCCCACCATTGTTGAGAATATCTGCTCATATATTAAGTTTCTTAGGAGTAATCCTTACACCTATTAAACTCATACTAAAAGCATTGTCTCATTTGCCTGGAATTGGTAAAGCGTTCGAAGGTGTTAATGATGTAATAGAAACACTTACGGGGCCAGAACTAACCCAAGGTTTGTTAGATGCTGCAGACAAAATAGAAAACAGTGGAGACGACTTAACAAAAGCAGCTAAGAAACAAGAAGAAGCAGCCGACGGACAGCAAGAGGCAGCTAAGATTTCTGCGTCTGGAGGTGATTTAACACTTGTTGAATCTGCAAAAGTAAATAACGCAAACTCTCAAGCTTCTTCTACTACACAGACAACTTCAGAATCTTCCGCAGATGCACAGCTAAAAGATCTTGAGAACAAGAAAAAGCAGAAGAAAGAAGACAATTTCAGAGAATCTGTTGAAGCTAAGTTTGATAAAGTATGTAAAACTCTAGAGTCTCTTATAAATCTACTTGCAAGCCAGAACCAGAAAGAGTTCGTGGTTGGCCCAGGTGTACAGCAAATAAGTTTGGACACTGGAAATGAATAATTAGCGTAAAGTTAATTATATGAAAATTAAGCCAGCAAGTTCAATAATAGATAATAAAACTAACGATGTGCTAGAAATGGAAGCAGGAAGCACAGATATTCCAAGATATGCTCAAGTAAATAATACTTTAAAGCCTTCAGTAATCAATGGAAAAAAAGTAACATATTATAAAAGCTTAGAAAACAGCGATACTACATTCGAAGAACAAGCAGAAAAAGTCTCTAACAAAACAGCTTATACAAAAGTAACAAACAGTATAAGTAGTCAAGCTGGTCTAGACGTAAAAGAAAACAAGGTTTACAACGGCGATGAAACTGAATATGTTAACCGCTTAAAGAATAAAAGAAATTTTGTTAATAGTGGCAAAAGAGATGATAAAGATGAAAACCTCGAAATAAATAAAACTCTTGGTTTAAAAGATGACGCTAGCATCACTGCTTATGTTGATAGCAAAACACAGAAGCTAGGAGAAGGTTATTCATCTGATATTAAGTCAAGATTGGTAGGAATCTCAAAAAAGCCAAACGAAACACTTATCGTAAAACAAACAGACGAATCAATTGAAGACGCCCCAGAACAAAAAGATTCACTAGAGTGGAATATTAAAAGCCAAAATTCAGATTTTGCAAAAGATGAAACAAAATTCTCTTTAGGCGGAAAAGAACTTGAAACTTTCTCAACAGAATATATCAACACAACTGAAGACGTTTTCAATACTTCTAAAAGATTCAAGCCAATAACTTCTAAAATAGATGGCGGCGGGTTGGTAAATAGTGATTACTACGGTTCTCAGGATAATGAACCTTCAAGCGATTTATGGACCAATACTAAAACAGCACTCGCTAAATCTACTTTAGGACTTGGTGTAAGTAAAGATCTTATCAATAAAGTAGCAGACCCAATAATGGGCTTCTTTGGTATTGAAGGAAATGAAGAAGTTAACGCTTTGTCTTTAAGCATGACTTCTCTAGAACACTGGAAAGGTGAAAGAGCTAAGACATTCCATACAAAAGACTGGAAACCAAAAAATACTTTAAACACTGATGCAAACGCGGCTGGTTCTATGTCAAGCGACCTTAGAGGTGAACTTGGAAGAACAACTGGTGGCTTAGGTGGTATTGCAGCAAAATCTGGAAACTCTTGGCTAACAGCTGGTGGTCAATTAGTTGATATGACTGTTGGTGCGGGACTTACAAATACTATTACCGACATAACTGGCAGTTTTGCTAAAGGTGTTGGCGACGGTGAATGGCAGCCAGAAGTAGATGAGCTTGCAAACTTAAATACAGTAACAAAAGACACAATATATACCTCAAAGCCTGGAATACGTTTCAAAGCAAAAAACGGAATGGTTCAGAATGTAACAAGCAATCAAGATAGTGTTGCCATATTCGGAAAATCTGGATACACAAAGAACGGCGATTCTCTTAGAAACACTTATGGAACTTCCTTAGATTTGTTAAGAGGCAATCAGTTAAACGCTACAAGAACTTCTAAAATCAGAAGAATGATTCTCAATGAAGATAATGAGTTCAAGAAAAAGAGAATGGTTTATAACTTGAAAGAAGAAATAAACTCAGGCGGTTCTCTTTATAATTATCAAGAAGATTCAAATGGTTTCTTCTATTGGGAAAAGTCAGATGACTTGTACACAAACTTCAATTTATCAAGCGAAGAAGCACAGTTAATAACATTAATAAAGAATAGAAATACATACAATAAGACACTTGGATATATTTATATTAGACCTTATTATAATTATGTTGACGACAAAACAAAACAAGATCCAGGAAACGGATTAGGTCTTTTTGATATTCCATTTGAGTTTACACCTAATATTCAGGAAAGTGCTACTCAGGCTAATTATCAGCAAGAAACTCTCCTTGGAAGACTTGGACAATTCCAAATCTTTACAGGAACAAATTTGCCAACAGTTTCGGTAGAGTTACAGTATATGGCTTTGGCTCCAGATAGTTTAGACGAGCATGAAAGACAAGGAATGAACAAAGAATGGGGTACAGATGCTTGGCAATACTATTGGACAAACAATAGAATTGAAGCAATCGAAATGAAACTTAGAAGCTTAGTATTTGCTGACTATGTTTCTGGTGATTATTTAATAAAGCCACCACTCGTAGAAATTCACTTAGAGAACGCTAGGGGACAAAACGCAGAGACAGTTGGAGATTTATACAAATACCCAATTGGTTCTAACGATCCTTCCAAGGTAGGTGAAAGATATTTGCAATACTCTACATCTATACACGGTTCTGCTAGAAATAGATATAAGAAATATATAGTAACTTCTGTTCAAATAGACAAAATTAGCGACTCAGATATAATCTACCCTTCTTTGTATGGAAGAGTTTATGATTCTAGTGTAAGCTCTAGTAATCCAATGTGGCATGTTAAGAATGCCGTAGAAGGAGAAACTAGAGTTAACGAAAAAACTGGAACATATGGCTATTCTGGTTATGCGAGAAAGAAAGGTTTCAAAGCAACCCTTTCTCTCACAGAAGTAACAGAAAACTTCTTGGATTTGGTTCCAGATTTTAAAGCTTATTATGATGCTTGGACTTTAAAAGAGAGCGCCGCAGACATTGTTTCTCAATACGCTGAAACTACTATAGGAAATAATAGTATGACACAAAGCGCTCAGTCAGCTTTGCAAGACGCTTTGAGCATAGCTAAGAATACATTGATTAGCTCAGAAGAAAGACTCGACGCAATGTTTGAAGAGTATGAAAAACTAGCAAAACTTTACGCTAAATCTTTCACAACAAAAACAAAAGGCGGAAATGCTTATTGGAAAATAGGTATGTTTAATGATAGAGACGGTGGAGACGTTGAAAAAAATAAATTCAATTTTATTTCAGCTGGAAACCCAAAGGTTAATATCAACGATAAAAACAAATCAGAGGAAGAAGTAGAATTAACAATGAACGCCTTGTTAAACAATTTATCTGATGGCGGAGTTAAAGCAAACATTAGTAATTTCTATAGATTCTACACAGACATAAATTATGATAAAACTGTAAAGCCAGAAGCTATTAATTACGAAAAAGATTTAAAAGGAATAGAGTTCTATGATAAATCAGACATTAATAATAATCTTTACAGATTTGGCGAACAGTCATTATTGAATGGTGAAAACCCTATACCAGAAGCAAAGCCCGCAGGTGTTTATGATTTCTTACAGATAGGAAATGGTAATAAATACGCTTGGATGGTAGACAAAAATGGTTATAAAGACTATCAAACAAAATATGGACACATTGACTCAGTTGCTTCTTTTGTTATAGCTGGAGATATAATTGCAGAAATAAAAAAATTATCTGAAAAAATTAATGAGTTGAAAGAAACTGACAAATCTCCAACACAGGTAACAATAAAAGGGCAAACAGTTGAAGAGTATGTAGATAGTGAAATATCTATAGTTGAATCTAAACTCAGCGCTAGAAAACAAATGCTAGAAGAAGTTTTAGACAAAACAAGAGAAATAACTCTTTATGGTAAGTCTGTAGAAGATGCTATAAATTCTGTTGGCGAAAAAGATAAAAAATTTGTAGAGCTCGCAAACAACTTTATTTCCTCAAATGAACCTACAGAAGAAAACGTAAAGAATTTATACAATCTTTGCGGACATCTACAAAATAACAAAAGCAAATTGTCTAAAATAATTGCTGAAAGTTCAGAAGTAGATCCGAATGATTGTACTGCGGGAACTTATCCTTTGTTTGGAGATAATTCAATAATGAAGCTTATAGAAGGTAAAAACTTCAGTGGTTTTATTAATGAAACAAACAGATACGATATAACTTCAACAGAAGCTATTATAGAGAGTTCTGGTTTTAAAGATAAAGAAGTAAAAAGATTAAACACATATCTCGAAAAGTTTGATACAAGAAAATCTTTTATCAAAGCAGAAAAGAGATGTATGTTTAAAAACATTCTCACTTTGATTGGTGTATTTAGCGACTCTAAAATAAAAGGTATAAAAGCTTCTAAGCAATCAATAATAAAAGAGAAAGGTATAGTTAGCGGCGGAGACGTTTTCTCAGAACTTACCAAAGAAGATTTAATCATTTGGGCAGATAATGGAGAGGCAATAGAAAGCCCACTAACATTTAGTACATTCTCAACAAAGTATTCTGTTATAAGTTTAAAGAAAATATTGGAAGCAATCGTTGAAGGATATAATACTTGTAGAAATTTATTGTTAGAGCTTGTAGACGAAAACAAAGATTTAGTTGGTGGTATCCCAACTGACGGAATTGAAGCAATAGATATCAAAGGTGAGCTTAAGAAAGCATTACTGTCTTTCAGCAACGAAGTAACTGGACACGGCACAACAGTAAATTCCGATGGAACTCACCAAGACGCCGATGAATCTAAAGCAGCTTCTACCGCAAACGAAGATAAAAGCATAGAGCCACAAATAAAAGATCTTTTTGACACAATAAAAGAAAAGATTATTACTGGCTTTACAAAAATGGAAAAACTGGTATTTATATGTGAGCATATCTTCAGCAGAAGTTCAATAGAACAAAGAATGAACGAGCTTTATAACGAGGAGAATGACAAAAACAAAAAAAAGAGCAAGGAAGATGTTAAAAAGGAAAATATAAGTGGTGGTGCAAATAACGCAAGTGGCGCAAAATACTTTAGCTATGGTATGGATAATGAAGCCGAAAGAGGAGCAAAAAAAGACAACGACGGATCGTCGGCATGCCTACCTTGTTATAAAACAAACAAAGGAACTAGCTTGTTGAAAGAAGTAGAGTTTAACGGCAGAGACGAAGAGTTTGCAAAAGGAGCTTCAGATGAAGCAACTCACGGAGCTATTTATCGTGCTTATATAGACCAACATAAAAGTAGAGCACTCGCTGCTAAACTTGATACAGCTAACGGAACATTTGCTTACGAGACTTACAACAAGTTATCTAGCTAGGAGGAAGGATGTTAAAGAATACATTTGTAGATAATATTTACTGCAATGAGCTTGATACAGATATTAAAGGTTTTCTAAGGGCAGACCAGCTAAAAATACTGAGAGAACATAGTACAGTTGGGTATGTTCTTCAAGGTATGGAATTCAGACCAGATAAAGTAGCAGCTTACTACTTGGGTGATGAAAGACTTGGCTGGGCTATATCTGCAGCCAGTGGATTTATCAACGGAATTAAAGATTACAGAGAAGGAAGAAAGATATCAATACCAACTAATGAAGCATTTATATTATTAGGAGAATAAAGATGGAAAGAAGTGGAGCAGTTTTTGAATGTGTTGTTGTAGACAATACTTGCTTTTGGAAAACTGGAAGAATAAAAATAAGAATTTGTAAGTCAACTTCCGTGTCAGAAGGCGCGGAAGATTTCTCTATAAACCCACAATACTCAAGAAACTATAACAAAGAGAATTTTGGTGGGAATGAAGACGAGAACTTAGAAGGTGACGGAGTTATTGACCACGACGACTACGCAGAGTTGTCTACTTGTATGGGTGGCGCTTATGACGCGGGAATGTTTTACTTACCTCAGCCAAACACTCACGGATTAGTAACAAATATTTACTGCGCAGGAATGAACAAACCAAGATATGTATGGTTAGGCGCCTTAATGACAACAAACCCAGCATACAATGTTGTATTAAATCCAGTAGATGAAGCGGATTACATATCAGATATAAATATGCCTTCTGACAACCTAGATACGCATAACGGTTTAAATTCTTCTCAGTTAAACCTAGAGAAGCCAGAAAACAGAAACCACGCAATAATCTTTAAACAGAAAGAAACTTATTGGTCTAAAGACGACAAAGGA
>Ga0247611_10009776_pt1 | contig 11436 bp, 15 predicted proteins | sample 177DNAGHGhighgp2_FD_192422 | JGI IMG/M metagenome (GOLD analysis project Ga0247611, IMG submission 192422) | Sheep rumen microbial communities from Palmerston North, Manawatu-Wanganui, New Zealand - 1770 DNA GHGhigh gp2 | ecosystem: Host-associated > Mammals > Digestive system > Stomach > Rumen... | reverse complement strand
ACAGCTTGCGCATTTGTGAGCATTTGACGCTCAAATGAACACGTATTGATCATGTAAGCGCTTTCAACTATTGACGCGCAAATGCGTATGTAAACATGAACACGCCGAAAGGCACGCGGCCAAAAGCCCGAAAGGAAAACAAAACATGAACTACGGAACAATCAGCGAACAAGAACGCGACGCAATGACGAAAGGCTCAACTTTCGTGTCGTTGTACTTTCACGACAAATACGAAGGGCCAGCCGAACTTGTCGGCCGCTTCTACACTGAACGCGAAGCACTTAGCGCAGTCCACGATTATGTGCTTAACGAATTAGGCGGCTATTTCAGCGACGATTTCGAATTACGTTTCTATGTGGTCGACGACCGCGACAGCAAAAAGCATGCGGGGCGCAAATGCGCTAAGTGCTGCCAAAACTACTACATATAAGGGCTTCTTGCCCTTTCTTAAACGTGCCTATGGCGGTCGCAAGCCCGCAGGAAGAAACGCGAGCGAGGAAGGAAATACAATGAAAATTAAGGAATTGAAAAAGGGCGAATTCTTCCGCCTAGTAACGAAGAAAGGCGTAGGCGCTAAAACCTACGTTCGCGACGAATACGACCGCAGCGACAAGAAATACTGCGCTTACGATTTCTTCGACGTTTGCGCGTTTCGCTATTTCAAGCCGTCGCAAGAAGTGACTACGGACTTCGAATTTTAAGGGCAAGGCAATGGACGACAAAATACAAAATGTTATGTGCAAATGCGCTCGCGAGATTCGCGAGGTTTTGCACTGCGGCCGCTGCCTGCGTTGGGAACAATGCAGGCAAGACCCCGCAAAGAACATGCCGTGCAACGCACGCCTTCTTCTTTGGCTTGACGTGGAAGTGCTGCCAAAGCTCGAAAAGACAATGCGAGTAATATTGCCGGGCTGCCACATCGAAAGCCACGCGCCTACCGACGTTGCAAGCAGGCAAGGCGCTATAGCTACGCTTCGCGTCTACAAATACGCACTATCAAAAAGCGCCTACGCACGCCTTAATCTCAAAGGCGCGGAAACGTTCGACGAAATACGCGACGGCCTATTTTCGGCCGTGCGCAAGGCCATTACTCGCGAAGCAGCTTACAATCTCGCAAGATACCTAAATGAAAAGGAAGCAAAAAATGGAAAACAAGAACAAGTTAAATAAGGCGTTCCGCTTCAACGCGGCCGTTTACCTCGTCATGAAGGCGGGCAATTTTGAAGGCAATTTTACCATCGTGCAGGGGCGCGTCGTTGGCGCTAGGCAATGGCAAACGGCCTATAGCAACATGCTTTATACAATCGTTGTGCACGGCATGGCCTACGAGTGCCTGCCAAGCGACCTATACGAAAGCGTGGACGAGCTCATAGCCGACTTTAAAAACCGCGTGGACGAATAACGGCATGGAATACGACAAGAAAGTGCTAGAAAGCGGCCGTTGGATAATAACCGAGAAAGGCCACGACTACGCGAAGCCGCAAAAGGCTTGCACTTTCGCGTTCGACACCGAAACGCAAACATACTTCGACGGCAAATTGATCGATACGAAGAAATTAGCAAGGAAAATACGAAACATGAAAGACGAGGAAAAGCGCCGCCGCATTTCAAATATCACGTGGGCATGGCAAGCTTACGACGAACTCAACGGCTTCTTTATGACGAACGACTTCGAAACATGGCTTACTTACCTATGCGCGGCAGGCTATAAATACGGGCATTGCTACAACTCGACCTTCGACTTTGCGCAAATTGACTACGAGCTTCTAGCGACTGGAAAGGACAAATGGAAGCCGCACGAGCACGTCGAGAAGGGCAGCGGCAAAGGCTACAACAAAGGGCAGCCTTACACCTATGAAAGCGTGCACAACGACATGGGCGCGCGATACGCTTACAAGTTATGGTTTCCATATCGCAACGCCGACAGGCACGTATATGTTCATGCGGTAGAGCTGCACGACTTTATGAAGCTTCTTGTAGGCGGCTTAAAGCGCGTGCTTAACGACTTGGACGTGCGCGACAACGAAGGAAACAAACTGCGCAAGCTGACTATGGAATACCAAGCGGTAAAAACTGACGACTTGACGCAGCAGGAAATCGACTATTGCGCCGAGGACGTAAAGGGCTTGTATTTTGCAATTAAGCAATTCAACGAGGAAATCGAGCGGCAAAGCGACGGCGAATGTCATATTTACGGCGAGGAAACAAACATAATGACGGCGGGCGGCTTCGCGAAACGCGAATTGCTGCGCTCGCTATATCCAAATGTAAAGCCGCGCTTTAGGCTCGAACGCTATCAAAAGCAGCACCCAATCACGGCCGAGCAAGACACATACTTGCGCAAGCATGGGCTTTATCGCGGCGGCATTTCGTATGTGAACAAGAAGTACAAAGGCCTTTTGCTGACGGCCGCGAAAATGGGCGAGCCCATGCGCCGCTACGATGTTAATAGCGAGTACCCCTATGCAATGTCTCAAATACGCGACTTGATCGGCCGACCCTTCAAGAAGAAATACAGCGAATATTTGAACATGCCGAACAAGGACGACTACGAAGCCGTGCTAATCCTCGAAGGCATAACAGGAATAGTTAAAAAAGGCTTCCTTGGCTTTTGGTACGACCCATTCAAACGCGACTTTGTGGACGTAATCGACGAGCACGGGACGCACCTTATATTTGAGCGGGAATTTAACGAGCTTCTAAACTGGTACGACGACGTAGAGTACGACGTAGAGTACGTTCTTCTATGGCGGCGCGGCGAAAGGACGTATGCGCCTTTTGTCGAAACGAACTACGAACTTAAGGCAAAAGCCAAACGCGAGAAGAACGCCACGCTGCAAGCGTGCACTAAACTAAAGCTCAATAGTTCCTACGGCAAGCTAAGCGAGCGAGTAGAGCGTGTAAAAGGGCATTACGAGCTGAACGAAGCAACGGGCGCTATACACTTCGTCGCGGACGAGGTAGAAGTAGACGCGAAAAGCATTATGAACGTTGCAGTAGGCGCGCTTGTGACTGCCTATGCCCGCGTTTATATCCTTTCGAAAATAAGGGAAATATGCGGCGGCGAGCGCGGCGAGATTAGCAAGCGGTTTGTCTATATAGATACCGATTCCATACACGCCTTTGCAGCTTACGACAAAGCCGACGCTTACGCATTGGGCGGCCTTAAGCTCGAAGCGACCTGTGACGCGGTGAAGTACCTTTTGCCGAAGACTTACGCCGATATTGAAAAAGTGAACAAAGACGGCACTATACCCTACGAAGGGCTAGAGCTGCATAGCAAAGGCGTAAGCATTGCGGCCGTGTATGCGGCGCTTAAGAAAAAGCAAAAAGGGAAGAAGCGCGGCTTGCCAACGCTCGCGCTAATCGACGCAAAAATAAACTACGGCCAAAAGTACCTTGTCCTTTGCGCAATGAATGTTCGCGGGGGAAAGGTGCTGTTGCCGGTCGAAAAATACCTTGCAACTAATGAAAGGAAACCAAGCGAAGACGGCGAGCGCGTCGTGTATACTAACTACGCGGGCACGGCCTACTTAATGGAAAGGTGAAAATATGAAAAATCTAAACGAGCTTCTAAAAGACGGCGTGACCGATGAAGAGCTAGAAGAATGGCTTAACGAAGCGGCAAGGCTTTGGGATGAGTACAGAAAAGAGGAAAGGGAAAAATATGGCAACCTACAGCGGAAGCGGAAAGAAAATAAGCGCTAAGCAAAAGAAGGCCGCAATCATGGCGGCGAACGACTGGACGGAAGAGCAGTATAGAAAGCAGTACGACATTTTTAAAAACAAGCTGCGAGCCTATGAGAGCTTCCGCCGCGCTCATGGCGCTAAGGTCGAAACGCAAAGCCCGCAAGACGTGCTATACAGGGCAGCCAAGGCCAAAAGGCGCGAAGGCGAGGACTACAAGCCGTCAATCGAAATGCAGCGTATACAATCGTTTAGCGCCGTCTCGATCACGAAAGGACGAAAACTTGCGCAGGACTTCGAAAGCGGCTACAGCCGCAGGCGCGCCGCAACCTTTGGCAGCGGAACTATTGCCGCTTTCAAAGGTTTCATTGAAGCAATACCAAAGGCGCAAGAAATCGTTTACGGCGTGCCGTTGACGGAAGACGCAAGCAGCGACCTAATAGAAAAGCTTACGCAAGGCGAAGAGTACGAAGTAGTGGACGGGAAAATTTATGTGAACGGCGAGCCCGTCTACATAACGCCGCCTATAACTGACCCTGTAAAACGCGAAGAAGCGCTTAAGGCGTTGGCCGACTTCATACATGCGAAGCAATCCCCAAGCGGCGAAACGTTCGCGGACGGCGAGACGTTCGGAAGCGATGAAGCGGGCATGGACTTTGACTATAGCGGCTTCGTAGAATAAGAAAGGAAGGCATACAACATGAACGAACAAAACAAAACCGAACAAAAGAAAAACGAACTGGGCCACATTTACGGCTCGCGCATTTCCAAAAATGGAAACTGGCTCAATTTGCTTATCGTTTCCAACATCAACGGGCAGGAAGTTCGCCTAACCTGCCCTGTAAGGCTCGAACATTGCAAAGACGAAAATAAGCCGTTTGCATGTTTGGAAAGCTGCAACGACACAGCCAAAATTTACAACTTGCCAATTTACACGGACAAGAAGCCGAGCGAAGCGCAAGCGGCAGCCGAAGACGACGGCCTGCCCTTCTAACTCGATACTAAGGCATTGCGGCCAATGGCGCGACCTGTGGAAGAACGCCGAAAGCGTCCACAGGTGGCGGCAGCCTAAGAAGCCGCCGTAAACTGCGTTGCTCGCCCGCTACGCCGCAATTCGCCTATGTATACATAAGTCGCGAAGCCTTGCAAGGCAATTCGCGGCTTTTTATTATTTTGAATAGAAAGGACTTCTTGAAAATGAACGAAGAAGAAATTAAGGCCAAGGCCGAAGAACTCGAAAGAAGGGAAGGTGACTTAACAAAGAAGGAAGAAGAACTTAATGAGAGGGAACAACGACTTGTTGAACGTGAAGCCGACGCGAGCAAGATTGCCCAAACGATTAAGGAAGAGTTCGAAAAGAAACTTGAAGCGCAAAAGGAAGAACTCGAAGAAAGGCTTAAGCAGCGCGACGAGGTTATACGTCAACTAGCGAGCGGCGACAACGCGCCCGCCGACGATGACAACCCCTTCGCGGAAATCAACAAACGCCGCCTAGCGCAAAAGGCGGCCTAATCAAGAAAGGAATTTAAAAACTATGCCAATTACCCCTGTTAACGGAAGTGCAAACTTCCCCGCAACCCCTAACGCATTTCTTGCAGCCGTCGAGACTATCGCGCAGCAAAACGTGCGCGCCGTCATCTCTACAAACAAAATCGAAGACGCTTTCTACGAATACGAAGTTAAGGACGGCAAAATTGTAGAAGAAGCCGTTGTTGCTATGGCGCAGCGTCAGGCGTTCGTGCCTACCGCCGCAGGCGCGCAGCCCGATTTGTCGCCGCGCGACGCTATGCTTTATATTCGCTACTTCAACAACTTCGAAGAGAATCAATGGAAAGTCTCTAAGCGCCCCGACGAAATCCGCGCCGTTATCGCAAAAGGCATGACCGAAGAGAAGCTAGCCGCCGAGATTCTCGACACCCTTACCCAAGGCGAAGGCGATTACGACTACGCGCAAATGCGCGCTATCATCGAAGACAGCACGAACGTTGGCGTGGACGCTTCCACGGACTTGTTCAACGGCGGCGTGCCGCAGTCATCGAAAGGCATTATGTATGCAATTCGCCGCATGTTTAATGCTGTTAAATCAACCAACACTAAAGGCTTAGGCGCTAACATTTCGACTAAGCAAGGCGTGCCCGTCAACGACATTAGAATTGCCGTTTCCGAAGACGTGCTAGCGTTAATCGACATGACCGAATTGGCTAACCTTTTCAACCTTTCCAAGGAAGAAATTCTAGGCAAAGTCGTTATGCTTCCGTTCGACGCTAACTACGCAGGAAATCGCGTGCTTGTCTACGACCGCAAAGCGCTTGGCCGTGCTACCCGCACTTACGAATACGGACAGGACAACTTGCAGCTTGCCCGCTATACGAACTTTGGCCTTACGACTTCTAGGGCTTACTTCTACAACCCGCTGTTCAAATGCCTGTCGCTCGACGTCAGCACCGCCGTTGCGACCGAGGCCGCACAGCTCATCGCCTAATATAGAAAGGGCTTACTATGGCGAAGCAGTCAATCAATCCGAACGCGCGGAAAGTGCGCGACCTAAACCCCGCAAGACGGGGTAGGCCTTACGGCACTTTCTCGCGCTATAACGAATACTTAAACCTGCTTCTAAATGCCGTAAAAATCATCGACAAAGGCAGCGGCGAAACGCTGCCTTTTGTCGAAGAAACCTTTGCAAAGCGCGCGCTTGTCGAAAATGGTAGCGTTGGCTATGACAAGCTGACGAAGCGCTGGTATTACGTTTATGGCGAAGGCTTGGACGAATACGGAAAGCCTACGCAGTTAGTCTTAGTTACTGCCAACGGCAAAGCGTTTACCCGCAAAGCGTATTACGACAAAGACGAAGACGGCGCGTACGAAATTATAGGCTTGCCCGTTCCTAATATCACGCTTGGCGCGATAATCGAGGAAACGACAAGCTTTATGCAAAATTGCGACGTTGCAATGCGTCAAAACTTAGAAGCATGCAAAACGCCCTATATTGTCGTTTGCCGTGATGAAAACCTGCGGCTTTCCTTTGAAACAGCCATTGAGCAAAAGCTACTTGGGCAGGCTGTAGTGGTTGTTAGTGAGGAACTAGGCGACGGGCTGAAAGCTATTTCAATCAATACGAATTTCTTAGTGGATAAATTCGAGCAGGTGCGCGACGCGGAACGCGACACGCTTCTAAACAAGCTAGGAATTTTGACTAGCAACGTAAACAAGCGCGAGCGCGTCCAAAGCGCCGAGGTCAACGCCACGCTAGGACAGGCGACGGACTATATTTACATGTTTATTGACACGTTCAACAAGCAAATGGAAACCTACGCTATACCCTATGAAATGCAATTCAACGGCAGCATGGAAGAAATCTATCTTGACGGGAAAGACGAACCAAAGACGAACCCCGCGGACGATACCGACGTAAACGACGTCGAGAAAGGAACAAAAGCAAATGATTAACTACGAAACTATTTTGTCGTCCTATGATGACAAATTAACCTTAATGCAATGGTTAAAGAAAGTCGAAGCCGCACTTAAGGACGCGAGCGCAACGGGCTTTCACGTCAACAAGCGCGGCAACGCCACAATCACTTTTTCCATTGATTTTGCAAACGGCGAAACGCTCGAAAGCGAGCCGCTAATCTTGCAGCAGGGCGAAAGCGTCGAAAGCGGCGAAATTAGGAACGGGCACTTGTTCCTTACCCTAACGAACGGCGACGAACTGGACTGCGGCAGTTTGTTTAATGGCGAAGTGCCAAGCCTTAACGTGCGCAGCTTAGAAGTTAGCGGCGGCTTGCTTTTGGGCGATGACGCAAACGCGGCAATCGGCGGCGATTTAGTCGTGCATGGGCTTACCGAACTGGAAAACATTAAGGCATACGGCGACGTTGAAACCGAATCGCTAACGGCGGCGGGCGACAAGATCAACGCAAAAAAGCCCGTTGTTGAAGTTATGAACGGGTACAGCTATAGGACAGGGTCGCAAGGCTCAAATGTTACGCTTTCATATTTAGGCGCGTGCAAAAATGGTAATAAGGTTACTTTTGTATGGGCAGGCACTTTTTCAAGCGGTGAAAGCGGCATAGCTGCATATGCAAGCGTTATCGTGTGCGGCGTAAATGTGCCTTCTAGCGTTTGCAATTTGTTATTCCCAATTTGGTCAGATGTTATTTCACTCAATAGAACGTTTATCTACGGCGACGGCGTGAAAAAAGATATTGAAGCATACGTGCATAAATATTCAGGCAATAATGGCATAAATCTAGAATTGTCAAACGATGGCACGGCGATTGGTAGCGGGAAAACATTAAATTTCCGCTATGAAGCAACCTTCTTGCTTTCCGAAAATCTAGCCGCATAGAGGTGTGAACGATGAAGAAGGAACTAATAGCGGGCGGGATAGGCACTACTTTGTCGGCCGTTGGAACGGCTACGCAGTTAAACGAAGTGCTGCAAACTATTTCGTTAATTGTAACGATTATAGGTGCGATTGTTTCCTTTGTCGTCGTTCCGCTTCTTTCATGGTACAAGAACGCCAAGAAGGACGGAAAAATAACCATTGACGAATGGAACGACGCGGCCGACGAGCTGAACAAAGGACTTGATAAGGCAAAGCGGGAAATCGAGAAAGACAAAGAAAGGCGGAACTAATCAATGGCGAAATATACCGAGACACTAGCCGAATACTTGGACGGCGGCGGCGCGTTGCCGTCGTCTTCCTTTGCTTTAATAGACGGCTTCGAAGATTTGTTTAAGGAAATGTACTGCGGAAGCGAAATAGGCTTTGAGACGGAAGCGCTTTTTGCGATTAAGCTAGACGCAAAAGCAAAGATTGTAATGCCTTCGTATGCTGCCAAGATTGCCGCCGTAGTCGCACAGCTTACAGGCATTGCGGACAACCCTATAAAATGGCGTTACGAAACCCGCGAATATGGAAAGCAGCATAGTTCGTCAAAGACCGACGGAAGCAACACCGATTTGCCAATAGACGCAACGACGGCAAAGCCTTCTTCGCTTTCTAATCTCAACGGAAGCGCCGACACCGACGCGCACACCGACAAGCTCGACTTTCAAGAAGGGCTTAGCGTTGACGAGCGCCTGCGGATTATCGACGCTTTGAACAATAAGGCCTTCGTCTTGGTTGACGCATGTTTAGACGAATTTAGACCGCTGTTTATGGGGGTTTATTGATATGCGAACTTTGCGGCTTTATACAGGCGTATTGCCTAACGAAGGCGACAACGAATACGTGCACTTTACTAACAAAGGCACGTATTTGTCATACTTAGCGTCGCAGGGTCAATTTCTCGAACTTATAGACGCGGACAACTACCGAATCGAAAACAATTTGCTGCGCTTGTCTTACTCGGCTGCGCGCATGTCCGTAACTTATATTGTCGAAATGGACACGCTAGAATTGCAGCATTGGAAGTGCTACAAGGTGCGCAACGTTTCCAACTTTTCGAGCATGTGCTTTTTGCAGCTCGAAGTCGATTTATGGGCGACATGGTATATGTCCGCTCGCTTTCCTTTAATCAACGTGAAGCGCTGCAATTTGAACCTAGGCCAAGGCAAATACGACGACGTGGAAAGCGTCGAGTATGCGGCCGCAGGCGACGCGGGCGCGCAGGGCTTGGCGGGAACGGCGGGAAGCGGATACACTAACCGCACCTTCCTAACCCTTTCGCAGGTTTATATTGTCTTCGTTGCAAACGTCGTCGTTGCGCAGTCAATCGACCAAAGCACGCTAGTAACTACCACGCACACGTTCGCCGCATTGCTGCACGATGTCCGCGCGGCTTTCAGCGTAGCCACGCAAGGCAGCGTAAACGCCGTCGAATTGGCTACTAAGTACGTAAGCGGCATTTACAAAGCGGGAAGCAGCTTTTGGCTAGATAATAAAGTCGAGATCGTGAAAGCGTATCTTGTGCCCGACTTCGTAATGATAACTTTGCAATCGCTGCGAAAGCTCAAATTTACGGCTAAAACGGAATTTGATAATAACGCCGACATTGACGTAGATTTTTACGTAGTCGAGCCAAAGCGTACAATTTCGCAATTCCCCATTACGTTGCAAACCGACTTCGACCTTAACTACAAGTACTACTACGGCACTATCGACGGCGGCCTAGAATGCGAGCGTTATACAAAGGACTATACAAACTTCGTTTTAGGCTATTTCGATAACGACGGCGTGCGCGTCGTGATTAGACAGGGCGACCGCGAGAAAGATATAACGCCGAACTTTGAAGTAGGCATTAGCGGAATAAGCCGAGCGTCGGACGCAGGCCAAGACATTGCCCGTGTTGGCCGAGCTTTGACAAATACGCTGAATATTGCACTTAAAAGCAGCGAAGTTAAAAACGCGGCGGGCGCAACTCGCGTAGGCATTGGCGTGTTGGGCGGCGCTTTCGATACGTTGAGCAAAGGCGGCGTGAATGCTTCGCCCCTTATGGGAAGCGGCGACGGCGCAGCGACTTTCGCAGTCCCGAACAACGGCGAGAACCGCGTATTTAATCCGCTGTATTACACGTACTACAAAAGCACGCGAAACGAAAAAGCACATGCTCGCGTTTATGGCGCAGCCTTCGACGCTTTCGTTTCGTCGCTTGCCGATTTGCGCGCCGCGAACTACGACATGCTAGGCGAATTGACGGGCTTTAATAAAGTATTCGTGGCGGCCGAAGCACAAATTGAGGGCGTGCCGATCGAAGCGCAAAATTACATTAAGAACGCTTTGAAGAATGGCCTATACCTACGTGTATTGATTACACCATGAAGCACTACAGCGACGGCGAAGGCTTAAAGCTTCTTTCGTACAATGCCATATTTAACTTCGTTAATACGAATAGGAACTACGGCAAAACTTGGACGTTCAAGAAGCGAGCCTTCCGACGCGCAATGAAACACGGCAAAAAGACTATATGGCTTCGCATGTTCGAAAAAGAAACGAAAGAAGCCATAAGTACTTTCTTTTCGTCTAGCGACTTGCGGAAGTATTGCGGCGTTGAGCTTTACAACCCCGACACGAAGAAAGGTAATTTGAAGCAAAACGGCAAAACGTTTTACTACCGCAGGAACGAAAAAAGCCCTTGGCGATGGTTTTTGAAGGTTTTTACATTATCGAACCCCGACGCGGTGCGAAGCGCCGACGACGTGGACGTAGATACAATCGTGTTTGACGAATACACGAAGACGGCCGAGAAATACCGACGCTTTCGCGGCAACATAGCAAACAATTTCATAGATATATTATTTTCAGCGAAGCGCGAACACGAAATACGCTGTATTTTCTTAGGCAATAAAGAAGGGTATAGCAATCCATTCTTTGTCTATTTTGGAATAACGCCGCCGCCTTACGATTGGGAAGGCGTAAGAACCTATCGCAACGGCAGTATCGCAGTACAGCAAATAAATAATCAAGCCGACACGACGAGCGGCTACAACGAGAAAATGGCCGCAGCTTTGAGCGGCACGGCATACGGAAATTACATATACAAAAGCACGTATAAGGCGGCAACAGGCCTAAAGCCGCGTAAAACGCCGCCTAGCGCGTCTTTGTATGTGCAACTATGCATTAAGTCTAACCCCTTAAAGATTTCGTGTTTAAATGGCTTCTATTACGTGAATAGACGCATAGACGAATCAAAGGCCGTTTACTGCGACGCTTTGCCACATGTTTACAGGAAAGAACGCTTACTTGTGCGAAGACAGCGGCCTTTCTTCTATGCCTTCATTGAAGCCTTGGCGCGCAATGCCGTG
>Ga0247611_10009775_pt1 | contig 11436 bp, 10 predicted proteins | sample 177DNAGHGhighgp2_FD_192422 | JGI IMG/M metagenome (GOLD analysis project Ga0247611, IMG submission 192422) | Sheep rumen microbial communities from Palmerston North, Manawatu-Wanganui, New Zealand - 1770 DNA GHGhigh gp2 | ecosystem: Host-associated > Mammals > Digestive system > Stomach > Rumen... | reverse complement strand
GTTGGTGGAAAAGTCGATGAAGCACTGGTCGTAGTATTTCATATACCACTGGTATAAACTGATTTCGACAACGCTGGCTTCGGAAGCATCAATGCTGTCAATAAGAATGTAGGCATTGAAAACACCTGTGTTGGAGGTACGCTGGTCAATCATGGACATGAACATGAAGCCATTCTCGGCAGAAGAGACAGCGGAGTCGGCGAGGTTGCGGAAGGTGTTGGCCATCTCGGTGACATCTCCGCCGCCGAACCACTGGACAAGGTAAGGATAGGTGTTGGACTGGCTTTCGAGGTCAGTCTGATCTACATTGGGAATACGGCGCCAGGAGGCGAAGTCGTAGTTTTGGCCGTGGGCATTGACGCCTGAGGTGACAACCCCTGTTGAATAGTCCAAATTGTCGGCACTGAAGTCGACATACTTGATGACGGACTCTTCCTTGGTGAAGATGGAAGATACATCATGTTGTGACATGGCTGTTGATGCGGGACGCTTTGCGGCAGTCTTGGCAGCATGGTTCTTCTGGGCTGCAGCAGTCTGCGCAACCACAAATGAAGCACACAGGGTGAATGCAAGAATCATTAATGTTTTTTTCATGACAGAGTCTTTTTTAGTGAATTAATACTTATGCGGGCAACATCTCACAAGACTCATCTACAGGCCGATAATTGGCTAATTGGGCCTAAAAGGAGGTGTCGTTCCACAATGCAAATATAAGCAATAATTTGAATTTACAAACAGTAGCCCTCAAAAAAACTCTCGACGTAAGCACAGATGCCTACAGTTGCGGAAAGCGGCTATGGAATCCAGTGAACCCGCGACAATACAGCGGCAGGCCTGGAAGCGGGCGCGGCAATGAATATAGGCCGGATGAGCCGACCAGTACTCACCCACAGAATTGGGAACAAAATAATAAAGGCGGAATGCATTGCTGCATTCCGCCTCATGTTATTCGTCAGAAATTATTGCTCAGCTATTAGCGAACAATGAGTTTCTCAACTTTGCTGAACTTGTCGTTGGTGATGCGGACAAAGTAGGCACCCTTGGCAAGATTGCTGACGTTGATGACGTTGTTGCTCTCGGCGTTGATGTTCTGGTTGTAGACCACGCGGCCGCTCATGTCGATGAGTGCGCAGTTGACCATGCCGCTGACGCCTTCGAGGTTCAGGTTGACCTGCGAGGTGGCGGGGTTGGGCTGGAGGTTCATCTTCACACCGGCGGCAACGGGATCGATTCCGACGCGGAGCTCGGTGAAGACAAACTTGAGGGTGTGGTCAGCCGAAAGGTTGGAGAAGGTGTACTGATAGGTGTAGGAGTGCTCGGCGGAATCCCAAATCTCGTGCAGGTTGGGGTCGCCTTCCTCGGTGTCTTCGTTGTAGGGGAAGATCTCGACTCCGTCGACAAAGCAGTGGGCCACGGTGCAGCCGTTGGCGCCCTGGCCGTAGACGGTGACGGAGGAACCCTCGGCGGGAGTGAGCTCGCTGCCGCAAACCTCTTCGCCTGCATAGATGGCGGAACCGTACTCGGTGCTGTCGCACTCAACATTGATGCGCACGCGGTTGACTGCCTGGGCGGGACCGACAAGGAGACGGATCATGGGGCTTTCGCTTCTGCCAGCGAAGATACCTTGCCGCTGGGGATTGCCCTCGGGGTCGTAGATATAGTTCTGGTACTGGTTGGGGAGGTAGTAGTGGGCATACTTGGCTGTGGCCTCGTTGTTGCGGAAGGACAGGATGGTGTCGTAGCGGTCGGGACGCGAGGGCGAAGCCAGACGGTAGGTACCCATGGCCTCGTGGGCGACGGCGAAGTAGCCGTTCTCTTCCAGGCTGTAGCCGACACGGTAGGTGGTGTTGGGCTCGAGGGCGGGCTGCTCGGGGAAGGGGATGACGATGGTGTTGTACTGGCCAAGCTCGCGGTAGCCGTTGCTGAAGCGGCCAATGACGGTGCTGTCGTTCACATCGGCAGCGGTGATCTCCTTCACATTGGCGCCGGTCAGGATGCCGCGGAACGAGACTGTATTGCCACTGTATTCATCATACTGAAGCACGGCGGACACCTTGGAACCGGTGTTGTGGAAGTTGTTGACAGGGGAGGCGACAAGCTCAACGCCACGGATTACCCAGCCTTCGGGAACGGTGGCATCGGTGGTGTAGCGGGTGGTGACATAGTAGCCAGCGTTGTAGTATTGGCAGTCATCGGCATCGTCGGTGACAAACCAGTTATTGCCTACGTGCACCCAGCTGTATATCCAGTGGTTGGTGGGAGCGTAGACCAGGACGCCGTTGTCGTGGCCCCAACGGTAGTAACCATTGGTGTTGGGGGTGACGTTGTAGTACATGGTGTCGTAGGTGAGGTCGACGCTGCCGCTGTTCACGGTGGCGAACATGTAGTTGTCGCCAAGAACATCGGTGGGCATGGCGACACCGGTGCCGGCGGGGGTGTGGGTGGCATAGCCAAACCAGCCACGGTAGTCGAGAGAGTCAAGAAGGAGCCAGCCATATTTGTCGACAACAATGCCTTTGCGCTCGCTGACGCTGACGGACTGGTTGTTGTAGGAGGCTATCTCGGACTCGGTGTCCTGAGCGGCGTTGAGGTGGTGGAGGGTGGCGGTGACGTTGGGACGGACGTTGGAGCCGTTGTTCTCAACGAGGGTGTACCAGGCGGGGTTGATTTCGAGACCCTGGGGGATCAGGCCGTAGTTGCCCTGGACGTACTCCTGGGAGAACTGGCGCATGCGGTCGGCCTCGGCGGAGATGATGGACACGTCGTCAACCAGCCAGACGTAGCCGTAGGCATTGCCACGGTCGCCAAGGCCCTGCCAGCGGAGGCGGATGCTGAGGTTGTTGGTACCGGCGGCGGCAACAGGAAGGCTATATTTGCGGAAACCTCTGAGGACGCTGTTCACATCGACATCAACGCCAAGAACGTTGATTTCAACTTCGTTCCAAGTGGAGCCGTTGTTGGTAGAATAGTCGATGAAGCACTGGTCGTAGTATTTCTCATACCACTGATAGAGTTCGATGTCGAGGACGGTGGCAGCAGAAGCATCGATATTGTCAATGCGGATGAAAGCATTGAAGACACCGGTCTGGGGAGTACGCTGGTCAATCATGGACATGAACATGAAGCCGTTCTCAGCAGAAGAGACAGAGGAGTCGGCGAGGTTGCGGAAGGTGTTGGCCATTTCGGTAACATTTCCACCGCCGAACCACTGGACGAGGTAAGGATAGGTGTTGGACTGGCTTTCGAGATCAGTCTGATCAACACTGGGGATACGACGCCAAGAGGCGAAGTCGTAGTTCTGAGCGTGAGCGTTGACACCGGAGGTGACAATGCCCGTGGTGTAGTCAAGATTGTCACCGCTGAAATCCACGAGCTTGATTACCGTCTCATCTTTGGTAAAGATGGAGCTCTGGTAACTGTTCTGAATCTGGGCAGCTTTGGTGGCAGCCTTAACTTCACGTCCTTGATTAGGCGTGGCCGTCTGTGCGTAAGCTAAGGATGCGCACAGGGCAAAAGTTAGAACCATTAATGTTTTTTTCATTGTTGTTTGTAATTTTGATGAATAATAAAATTTCATTTTATACAACCTATAACTCTCTTCCACAATTGGTTGAGGCATTGCTTGGAGGGTTGACGGGGTCTTTGTTTTACAATGCAAATATAGATGATTTTTTTGACATGGAAAGTTTTTTTTGGTTTTTTAATGTTTTTTCACCCTTAGGGGAGGGCGCGGGCGGCGCGGCATGGGAATATGAGAATAATTGCGAGGGACGCACAATAAAAAGCAGTTTTGTCAGTTAAAGGGTGCAGTTAAGCGAGTATGAGTAATGTATAATAGAATAATGAAAAACAGTTTATACATATTAATGTTGACTGCGCTGCTGGCCTCCTGCGCGGGCGGGAAGAAGGCGACAGTGGCCGAGAGTCCCTACCGCCGCGCCCCGATACGCGAGGTGACAGAGGAGGAGCTGAGCAACGACTCGGCCTTGATTGACGCCACGATGCAGCATTTGCTGGGCAAGGAGGAGGAGTCGGTGGAGAAGTACCAGCACTTGTTGGGACGCAGCCCGAACTATTCGCCCGCACACTTCGGGCTGGGACGGCTGTACTTGTCGATGGGATGGATGGACAGCGCACTGCACCACACACGCCGAGCCTGCGAGCTGGACAAGAACAACGCCTGGTACCGCATACAGCTGGCCCAGATTTACGAGCAACTGCACGATGGGAAGAACCTGAAGGCGACATGGGAGGAACTGGTGAAACTGTATCCGGACAACACGGACTACTATTACAACCTGTCGAATGCCTATCTGTATTGCAACGATGTGGCAGGGAGCATAGCGGTGCTGGACCGGGTGGAAAAACGGTTCGGAATCAATGAGACGGTGTCGCTGCAGAAGCAGAAGCTGTGGAACGCCATCAACAAGCCGGACAAGGCACGCAAAGAGCTGGAAAAGCTGGCAGAAGCAGTGCCGTCGGAGCCGCGATACAGCGCTATCCTGGCAGAGAGCTATATGAACGAGCACAACTACGGCAAGGCATTGCAGTATTACAATTATATTTTGGCGACCAACCCCGACGACGAGAACATCCATATCGCACTGGCCTCGTGCAATCTGGCCATGGGCAACCTGTTCGATGCGTTCAAACATCTGCGGCAGGGGGTAATGAATCCGGCAGTGGAATGCCGCAACAGGATGGTTTTCATCACTGAGTTTCTGCACAACGAGGCGTTTTTTAATGCCTACGGCAAGCGGTGCTTTGCACTGGCCGACAGTGTAGCCGATGGATGCGGGGAGAATGATGGGTTCGGAGTACTGTATGGCCAAATGTTGGCGGCGCAGGGGCGCTACAAGGAGGCCGCCGAGCGGTTTAAAGCCCATCTGGCTACTGACAAGAGCCAGTATGCGGTGTGGGAGGCGTTGTTGATCTGCGAAGGCCAGTATGAGGAGGGGGCGGACGAGCTGCTGGAAGATGCCCGCCAGGCCTCTGAGTTGTTCCCGCTGCACCTCAGACCTTATCTGATATTGGCCGAAGGGTATCTGAACCGCAACGACTGCGAGAAGGCCCGCTACTATCTGGACCGGTGCCAGATGATTGCACCAAATGAGAACACTGTGAAAGAATTGAAACAAAGAATAGAACAAAGATGTCAATGAAACGCTATCTTATCCTGATGTTAATGGGGCTGGCACTGCTGGCCACGGGATGCCGCAGCCTGCGGAACGGGGCAGCGGACTCGCACGGCGGGAATGAACCTACGACAACGGCTGGACGGAACCTGTACAGCACCAATTTCACTGTGTCGGCCCAGGGACTGCAAGCCAATGGGCAGATGAGGATGATGGAGGACAGCATTATATGGGTCAGCGCATCGAAGGTGATTGAGTTGGGACGAGTGCGGTTCACACCTGATTCGGTGGTGGCGTATGCCATCGTGATGAACCGGTGCTTCAGCGGCACGTATGACGACCTGTACCGGCGGTTCCAATTCCGCACGGATTTCAAGACCCTCGCAGAGACGGTGAGGGCTGAGGACGCGGGTCAGCGCCTGGCCGACATGGCACGCCGATTCGGAATCGAGGCGGTGATCACGGTGGAGCCATGGAAGCGGGTGGACCGGCTGACGTTCCCGTTTTCGGTACCGAAGACTGTAAAACCTTTATAGCAAACTGAACAACAATGAAGAGAATGCTTTGGGGCTTTGTGGCCATGATGCTCAGTATCGGCGCTTCGGCGCAGGTTGTGCCCGACTCGATTAGTCAGGACCCGACAAAGGGCGACACCGCCACAGCGGCGGCCATCATTGACAATTATCTGGGTTATATAAATTTTGAGCATCTGCTGAAGGACAGCGTACTGTTTGTCTCGTCGTCGGTGGTGGCACGCGACCACCCGGAAGACACTATCAAGATTTTGCGCTGGTATGGCAGCAACCGGCAGACCAGGATAGAGATGTGGCAGAACGGGAAGATGGAGGATGCCTTCTATTCTAACGGGAAGAAGGTGTTCAAGCGCTTTTCGAAGAGCTACCGCGCATGGCGGAACATGTCACAGCTGTCGTACTACGACATGACTATCCCCATGGACATCCGAGGGGCCCTCTACAACTGGCGCAGCAAGGGAGCTGAAGCATACTATGTAGGGCAATACACCTATAATGACCATCCGGTGTTGCGTGTTTTTGTGGCTCAGCCCGAATTGTATGACCGCAACTATTTCTTCGAGAGGGAAACCGGGTTGCTGTTCATCGTCACTGAGGAGAACCATATCTTCGGCGATGCTGAAGCAGCGGTCAACGCCAAACGCGTGGACTGGCGAGGGTGGCACGAATTCACTCCGTTCAGAGGATGCCTACTCCCGACAATAGAGTCTTACCAAGTGGACGGCCAGGTGTTTGTCATTAACCATCACTATGAAATGGTGGCCCATAAGAGCACCTACTTCAACGAAAACGTGTATTGAACATGAGCCTATTTGACAATCCTGACGAGTATTATATGCAACAGGCGCTGCGGGAAGCCCGGATGGCCTTTGAGGAGGACGAGATTCCGGTGGGGGCTGTGATTGTGAGTAACGAGCGCATCATAGCGCGGGCACATAACAACACTGAGCGGCTACACGATGTGACGGCTCATGCCGAGATGCTGGCCTTCACGGCGGCGACCAATATGCTCGATGCCAAATATCTAACCGACTGCACCCTGTATGTAACACTGGTGCCTTGTGTGATGTGTGCCGGGGCTGCGGGATGGACACAGATAGGCCGAATCGTTTACGGGGCTTCGGACCCCAAGAGAGGGTTTGAGCGACTGGGCCGCGGAATGCTGCATCCCAAGACCACGGTGGAGGGCGGTGTGCTGAAAGACGAATGCGAAGCCCTGATGAAAGAGTTTTTTAAACGCAAAAGAGGCTAACCCCCTGAATGATTACCGACATAATAATTACAGCTTTCTGCCTCTTGACAAGCAACCTCATCCATACAAACCCAATCCTAAGATACAGCATTCAGCATCGTGACAGCCAAAAATAAAAACATAAATACTAAATATTATGCAACCTACATTATTAGTTCTTGCTGCCGGAATGGGCAGCCGATACGGCGGACTGAAACAAATGGACGGCGTGGGTCCCAACGGGGAGATTATCATGGACTACTCCATCAACGACGCCATCCGCGCCGGATTCGGAAAAGTGGTGTTTGTAATCCGCCACAGCTTCGAGCAGGAATTCAAGTCCCGTATCAACGCCGAGCACTATGGCAACCGCATTGCCGTAGAATACGTTTTCCAAGAACTCGACAAACTGCCTGAAGGATTCAAAGTGCCTGAGGGACGCGAAAAGCCCTGGGGTACCAACCACGCCATCCTGATGGCCAAAGATGTCATTCACGAACCTTTCGCCATCATCAATGCCGATGATTTTTATGGCCGGGATGCCTTCCAGGTGATTGCCGACCACCTGCGCACCCTCGAGGGAACAAAAGGGAAATACTGCATGGTGGGCTACCGCCTGGAGAACACGCTGAGCGAGAACGGCACGGTGTCGCGAGGCGTGTGCGAGGTGGACGACAACGGCCTGCTGGCCGGCATGACCGAGCGCACCAGCATCGGCCGCACCGAGAATGGTATCGAATATAAGGATGCCGACGGCTCTATGCACCCCTTGCCCGCCGATGCAACAGTGTCGATGAACCTGTTCGGCTTCACGCCCGACTATTTCGTGGAGAGCGAAAAGCTTTTCCTCACCTTCCTCCGCGAACACGGCAACGAGCTGAAATCGGAATATTATATCCCATACGCCGTCAACACCTTTATCAACAGCGGGTATGCCACCATGCGAGTGCTGAAAACCACAGCACAATGGTTTGGCGTAACCTACAAGGAAGACCGCCCCATCGTGGTTGAACGGTTGAAAAGACTGCATGACCAAGGAGTTTATTGATTTTGTAAAAAAACATCTACACGACGATACCTCGCGCCTGCTGCTCTCAGCCGCGAGGTATCCTTCTATTGACATGCCGGCTGCCGTGAGACAGATAGAGGGTATACGGACTGCTCAAGACAAGTGGCCCAGCCTGCTGGACTACGACGACTTTATATTTCCCCCTCGGCTCAACCGTGAGCAAAGTTCGTCGGAGACGACGGCGGAATACAAGGCAAGCCTGATTGCCCCACTGTGCAACGGCAAAGAGCATGTATCCATTGCCGACCTGACGGGCGGCATGGGAATTGACAGTTTGAAGTTTGCCCACCCTTTGGAACCGAATGGAGCCACGACACATGTGGATTACGTAGACCGAGCCCCCGAACTGTGCCACCTCATGGAGCACAACCGCAACACGATGGGACTGAAGAATGTGGCCGTCCACTGTGGAGACAGTATGGAATGGGTGGCCGCTTGTGCGAGCCAGTTCGACCTCCTATACATCGACCCAGCCAGACGGTCGCAGACCGGACGGAAAGTGGCAGCCTTCGAAGAGTGTGAACCCAACATCCTGCACCACCTGCCACTCCTGCTTTCGCGATGCAGGTGGCTGTTGGTGAAAGCCTCGCCCATGATAGACCTCGACAGGGCCATCAGCCAACTCGGTGCAGTGGCCGAAGTGCACATCGTCGCCGTGAAAGGCGAATGCAAAGAGGTGCTGTTCCTGTGTGGCCGGCACGACGGCGAACCCCTTCTGCACTGCGTCAATATTGCGGCCGGCAAAACTGACCAATACACATTCAGTCGCAGCGATGAACAGGCGGCTGAACCCCAATATTGCGCTGCAGCAAAGAACTACATCTATGAACCCGATGCCTCGCTGATGAAAGGCGGTCCTTTCAATCTCCTCTGCCACTGGCTGGACATAGAGAAACTATCTCGCAACACCCACCTATACACTGCTGACACCCTCATTGAAGCCTTCCCCGGCCGCACATTCCGGGTTCTGGCGGAAGTGCATCTAAACCGAAAAGAAATATCCCGCGCTATCCCCGACGGAAAAGCACACGTCGTCACCCGCAACTATCCCGTTGAAGCGGATGCCCTACAACGCCAGTTGGGCCTCAAAGAAGGAGGCCGCCTGTTCATCTTGGCCACGACCGTAGGCAGCCGCAAAACAGGTTACCTATGCTGCCGTCCCGGCGAGGAAAGTGACTTTTTGAAGGCGAAGTGAAAAAAATTTTGTCGGTTGAAAAAATGTTCGTAACTTTGCAATCTCCAAAAAAGGTGCAGGAATGCCTAACTTACCCGTTCAAGGCATTCGGCATCAGGCTGATAAGCATGGAGGCCGTTTATCCGTCAGCGGCCAAAAAGCGATGCAACCAGAGGAGATATTAACAAGAAATCAAAAAAAACACCATCGTTAGTAAAATAAAAAATGAGTACATTAAGTTACAAAACAATCTCAGCCAACAAGAACACCATTCAGAAAGAATGGGTACTCGTTGACGCCGAGAACCAGACCGTAGGCCGTCTGGCCACCCGCGTGGCCAACATCCTGCGTGGCAAGACCAAACCTTGCTACACACCGCACGTCGACTGCGGCGACAATGTCATCATCATCAACGCCGAGAAAATCGTCTTCACCGGCAAGAAAATGACTGACAAAATCTACCAACGCTACACTGGATATCCCGGTGGCCAGCGCGAGACCACTCCCGCCAAGGTTCTTGCCTCCCACCCCGAACGCGTTCTTGAACACGCTATCCGTGGCATGCTTCCTAAAAACCGTCTGGGCGACGCTCTGTACCGCAACCTCTACATCTATGCCGGTCCCGAGCACCCCCACCAGGGTCAAAACCCCAAAGCAATCAATATTAACGACGTTAGATAAATAAAAATATGGAAGTAATCAACACCATTGGTAGAAGAAAATGCTCCGTTGCCCGCATCTATATGACCCCTGGCACCGGCAAGATTGTTGTCAACTCAAGAGACTATAAAGAATATTTCCCCACCGGCCCGCTGCAGTACATCGTCAACCAGCCTTTGCAGGTGACTGGCGCTGAGGGCAAATGGGATATCAAAGCCAACCTCGATGGCGGTGGAATCACCGGCCAGGCTCAGGCTCTGCGCATGGCTATCGCCCGTGCACTCTGCGAGAACAACATCGAAGACCGTCCCGCTCTCAAGAAGGAAGGCTTCCTGATGCGCGACCCCCGCATGGTTGAGCGTAAAAAACCCGGTCAGCCCAAAGCCCGTAAGCGCTTCCAGTTCAGCAAACGTTAACCGTTGTGCTACTCTGGCACCAAACAGAACAATATTTTTAAGTTTAGAATCCAAATCGGGGAGACGCTCCGCCTGGTTGCCAGTTCGGCAGCATAGGACAGCCGAAAAACCAAGCCCCAAGGACTACTCCGCGATTGGTTCATCAAGGAAAGTAAACACAAAAAGAAATGACAGAACTCAAATTCGAAGAACTGCTTGAGGCTGGTTGTCACTTTGGACACCTCAAGAGAAAATGGAATCCCAAAATGGCTCCTTATATCTTCAAGGAGCACAACGGCATCCACGTTATTGACCTGCAGAAAACCATCGCCAAAGCCGATGAAGCTGCTTCCGCACTGAAACAGATTGCCAAAAGCGGCAAGAAAGTGCTTTTCGTGGCCACCAAAAAACAGGCTAAAGACATCGTGGCTGAAATGGCAAAGAGCGTTGACATGCCCTTCGTCACCGAGCGCTGGCCTGGCGGCATGCTCACCAACTTCGCCACCATCCGCAAGGCTGTGAAAAAGATGAACAACCTCGACCAGCTGATGCACGACAAGGATTTCAACAATATCAGCAAACGCGAGCGTCTCCAGGTGCAGCGAGAACGTGCCAAGCTTGACAAGAACCTGGGTAGCATTGCCGACCTCACCCGTCTGCCCAGTGCCCTGTTCGTCATCGACATCAACAAAGAGCACATCGCCGTTGCCGAGGCCCGCCGCCTGAACATCCCCACCTTCGCTTTGGTCGACACCAACTGCAACCCCGACCTTATCGACTTCCCGATCCCCGCTAACGATGATGCTTCCAAGTCGATTGCCGCTATCCTGAAACACATGACAGAGGCCATCCAGGAAGGTCTTAACGAGCGCATGCTCGACAAAGACGCCCAAAACAATGAGGAGAAGGACGATAACCAAGCCGAGGAAGCCCCCGTCGAGAAGAAGACCCGTCCCCGCCGTCCCCGCAACGATGCTCCCAAAGCCAAGGAAGAAGAGCCCACGGCCGAATAAACCCGCAAGCTCAAAACAACCCATTTCATTAACCACAAAAGAAACCCATAAACAATGGCAAACATAACCGCAAAACAGGTAAACGAGCTGCGCCAGCTGACCGGTGTCGGCATGATGGACTGCAAAAAAGCCCTCGTCGAGTGCGACGGCGATTTTGACAAAGCTATCGACTATCTGCGTCAGAAAGGCCAAAAGATGGCTGCTAAACGTGCCGACCGCGATGCCA
>Ga0247611_10009774_pt1 | contig 11437 bp, 12 predicted proteins | sample 177DNAGHGhighgp2_FD_192422 | JGI IMG/M metagenome (GOLD analysis project Ga0247611, IMG submission 192422) | Sheep rumen microbial communities from Palmerston North, Manawatu-Wanganui, New Zealand - 1770 DNA GHGhigh gp2 | ecosystem: Host-associated > Mammals > Digestive system > Stomach > Rumen... | reverse complement strand
CAAGCCAGCATACAAATCTGACCAGACTCTTCAGGAGATACGAAATACCTCTTCACATCTGAAGGAGCTACCAGCGGCTGCTTCTTCTGCAGGCGGTGAATCCATCCGTCAGGCAGCGAACCATTGCTGAATGCCACATTCGCGAAGCGAGCTGTCGTCACCTTAAAATATTTATTATAGGCCATCACCAAGTCCTCCATGATGCGCTTCGAGGCGCCCATGATGTTCACAGGATTTGCGGCCTTATCCGTCGAAACACAGAAGAAGTGCTTCGGTGGATACACCGTCAACAAGTCCATCAACTTCTTCGCCTTAATGTCGTTGTTCTCTATCAGCGCCTGCACACTGTAGCGGTCTTTCTCCGAACGCACATGCTTGTGCGCGCTGAAGTTCGCCACAATGTCAAAACCCTTCTCCTCACGGAAGATGCGCTCAAAGATCGGGTCAGCAAAGTTCAGCGTGTAGCAGCGGAACTCATCTGGCACGTACAGCCCGTTCGTTGAGCGCACATCGCGCACCAGCTCTGCCAACCCGTTCTCGTTCAGGTCAACCACCACTACGCTTGCAGGCTCAAACCGCAGCACCGCCTTGATGAAGCTGGAGCCGATAGAGCCAGCACCACCAATCACACATACTTTCTTACCCTTAATCTCCTGGGTGAGCTTCTCGGCATTTGCCTCGATGTCACCCTTAAACATGCTCTCCGGTCTGAATGTGACCGAATCGCTTATAAACTTGTCTAAATTGAACATATCTTATTTATTATTATTTTCGATGAATATTTTCTTCAAAAAGTCATACTATTCCCATTTTCACCTCGTTCACATACCAATTCCTCCAGCTGTAGCCTTCTCCAGTCATATTCAACTGGCCCCTACTGGCTCTGCTATCAGTATATATTCATTACCTTCGGCGTCCTCTTTTCTGGCAAAAGAACGGAATCCCCTTCTTGCCTTCTCTACGAAGGTGGATGCAAATAGTCTTATGGGTAGTTCAGAGTCGCTAAGGTATGCAAATCCGGGGTTATTTCTGTTTGCGGCAACAATCGCAGCACTAATCATCTGATCTTGAAGATATTCATAGCCGTCGGCAACCATGATTTGAATATTAGCATCATTCAGCACAGCATTCGTAATAGGCTCCATATCTGCAACCATTTCCTGTTGCATCCTTAATATGTTCCTGTCACGAAACATGCTAGGAATCATTCCTCCCATAGATGCTATATGCGCTGGTCGTCCATTAATCAGACAATACCAGTCAATATCTTGCTCTTTTATTTGCTGCTCTGATATCTTCGCCATAATCAGTCAAACATGGTATGACAATTAGCACACCAATCAATATTCTTCCATGTACGGGGTCGAAACGCCTTTGTAAATTGGATTGTACTTAAAATGTTTGCATCATTAAAGATTCCTTGCGGATCTAATAGATTTAAAACCTTCGACGCTGCATAATTCTCTGCACAATGCCCTACTTTATTCCAGCACATCGGATAGTTTTTACTATAATCATTAAGTTCGCCCAAGCGTGCAGTCAGCTCTCGGAACAGCAACGAATGAAAATCCTCCTGTTTCGAATAATAACGATGATGACCTATTGCTTCCGCATAATCGACTATAGCTCCAACTGAGACACAGGGATAATCTTTCCACCTGCCACCTTGCCCGCGATAAGCATTCAGATGTCTTCTATAATCCACTTCATCATGCATACGTGCAATCTGAAGGAACAATTCATCATATAAGGATTTATTGTGTGAGAGATTCATTCTTTCTTAATTCCTTATCTCCGCATTACCGCTCTTCGGCCTTTCCTCATTGCTACAATACTCGGTCTTGCCGCTCATTCGAAATTAAAACCTCTTATTCTCCACCTTCCGTGCATCAGGCTGCACCTGATTCTTATAGTGATTCAGTTTGAATCTCAGTCCTTCCAAAGTGCTGTCAATAGCTCCACTGCCTGGAATATATGGATCCATCTGGTCCTTGTTTTGGAAATAATGCGATAGTGTAAAGAAGTAAAAGCCGTCACTGCTCTTGTATATCTTAACGCCTATATTCTCTCCGTTCACTTCCATCAGCTCTTCTGACTCCAGAATATCACCCTGCTTTTCATCACTATCCAGCAATTTCTGTATTTCATCAAACAGCTGCTTGGCCAGTCCTTTTCCTCCTGTACCAGAGAAACTGCCCTTCAAGCCAAACAAACGAGTCTGTTGTGCTTGCAGTTTTAACATATACGGCGTTGCAAAATCCAAGTATTCTTTCAGTGGTTCACTCTTGTCAGCCTGCTTCAACAAACTCTTTAGTTCGTCTCTCATCTTAAATTTGTGCAAATAGGCCATAACCTTATTTAGCACCCATACACCGGTTGTTTTTAAGAGTATTGACCTGTGCACCCCGTTCTGAGGCCACATTTCCGGCAGATTGTCTTTTACGCAAGTATAGAAGCTCAACAGTTCCACCGACATATATCGGTAGTCAGGCTTTTCAACCACACGGGTTGGATCTACATACCATATTCCTCGTGGCGAATAGATGTTTGTCATTAAAGCCTCTGCCAAGCAAGCCTGCGACATCAGAGCCTTAGTATATCCAGGCTTATTACCCACCATCATGATAGCACCTTTCAAAGGAGAATTCGGATGGGTATTCATGAACTTCACCAAATTGTGGGCAATGTATATGTAGTTACGATTATAATCAGCTGGATTTGTCGTGTACTGCATACCGTATATTGTATAATACAGCGACTTGTCAACCTTCTTCTGATTGAAGTTCACATCCGCAAACACCTGTGCTTGTTCCCATAGGTCAAAATTCAACAGCAAAGTACAATTGAACACATAGTTTCTCAAAAAGTTAAACAGGTATTCATTGGCTTCACTTCTCAGCATGCTGCTTTTTAACTCTTCGTAAAGGCTAATCATACCCATTAGCCTGTGCTGACCGTCAACTATATAAAGACTGTTTTCATTCAGCACATCCATTTCCAAGTTTACTATTTCACCCAGCCTGAAATCAGTATCTTCCACATTTGCTGCCAGCAACATTGCTGTTGGAAAAAGCGTTGCCACGCCCTCCCCTGCTTGCTGCTTAGCCACAGAGGCACGTATAAACCTTGCTATTTCTTTTACACGTTTGGGGTCTGTCCGTCGCTGGTAGAACTCATTGTGCGGAACATTATCCACCATCTCGTAAGGATCATTTATAGGATCTCGCATAAAAGTAAATGTGGCGTTCTTATATAACTCTACAAATGGTATATTTGCCTGCACCAGCAGTTTCTGCTGGCTCTCATTTCCGCTTAATATATATGCCTTCATCGTTTATGCGTTGTTTGGTCGGTTAAACATATCATCCGGTGTCATCAGTCCATCGCCTTGCTCCACAGAGTGGGTTTCTTCCGACTGTCCTTCCTCCACCTCATCTCCTTGTTGTTCCTGCAATGCTTGCAGAATTTGAGGCACCAATTCAGCCTTTACACTCTCCTTGATTGAATTTATAGTAGTATCCTTAAAACTTTCCTCAAATTGTTTTTGCACCACTTCCGGCAGTTTGCTCGCAAGATACTTTCCGGCAGCTTTCTCAGCCACCTTCTCCGCTAACTCACTCGCTTTTTCCGAAGCCACCTCCTTTGCTGTTTGCTCCCCTCTGTCTTTAATATCCTTGAAAGATTTGAATCCAAAGAAACCACCAAGCCCTACAATAACACTCAACAGTAACGCGCCAAACGACTTGTAATTATCCTCTTGCTCTTTCTGTACTGTCTCCGTTTGGAAATGATGTTCGTATGATTCCAATGTGGTTTTGGTAACGGCAATCAACGAATCAACCTCCTTCTTTAAATAAGTTGCGTCAGTAGATAGCGAATCGGGTATTATCTTTATTTCCAAACGAGCCACTTTGGGGGTTAAAATTGTTTTGTTAACCACAAAGCATCCCACTCCGAATAACAACAATACTATACATATGCCTATTATCCAGATTGCCCATTTTTCTATCAAAGAAGTGTTATTTCTATTCTTTCTTCCCATAATCACCGAAATTTCATTTCTTTAGTAGGTCTAATATACAGTCTATAACGTACTCAACAAGCGTCCCCATTGCGGAACAAAGAGGTATGCACAAAAAGCTCATACCCCTTTCACAATCTCCTTCATTATCTCCTCTGAAACACTGCCAATATCCCATACATCAACATCTTCCACCATAGCTTCAGTGAATCCAACGGGAAAATACAGAAATACTTAGCTCCATCCTTCGAATGCCTCCAAAACGATATTACCTTTCGTTTCAAGTATGGTTCTGTTTCATAGTAACTTTTATCTCGGTTATGACCGAAGTTGCCTACTTCAAGAATAAACCTTAAGACTCTTTCTCCTTTTTGTTTAAATCGAGAATCATAAAACGGCATCGCCGCTGCTGGCATCCCCAGATATTCCACTGCAAAAGCACCAAATGCCTTCCACTCACTCATCAAACCCATTCCGTGGATTCGTAATTCCAGTAACCGCAAATCCAGCTCTGATCGATACCGCCAAAGTAACCTACTCCAGTCACATACCTGTCTTAACCCCACGCCTCCATAAAAGAAGTGCTCTAATATGTGTGCGAACACATAAACAACATCCTCATCTACTCTTGGCAAAAACACTAAAGTCTTTCCATTTTTCCAGGAGCGCACATTTCCTCCGAAAAACACACTGCTTTTAATTTCATCGAGACCAGCATCCATTTTTTTCCATAAGCCACCATGCAATGATCCATGCAATTCTACTTCCCATCCTTCTATGGTCATTGCAATATGTTTACTAAATTTTATCTCTTCTTCAACTTTCGAAGCTATTGGAGTTAAAAATCGAATTGCCTTTTTATAGTTTTCTTCACTTAAAAACAAATCTATATCTCCACTAGTCCGCCACAACGGACGCTCATAGCATTGGGCTACCCCTTGCCCCTTAAGGAGAACGGTATAAACACCTGCATCCCGCAACTTATCTATCAGCCGCTCAATAAAGGTATTCATGGCGGTATTCTGCTGTTCTATTTGCAACGCTTCGCCTACGAACTGCAGAACCATTTCCTGCGGTGCCTTAATATCTGAAACATGATTAAGCCCTGCGGCAATTAAACCTACAACAGATTGTTCCTCTGCAAGTTTTAATAAAAAAGAGTAATCAATGTCTCCATATATTGAGAGCCGAGCCTCTTTTTCCCATAACCCGGCTCTCAATAATGCAAAAAATGCTTCAGTGTTTTTATCTTTCTTCACACCTTCTCCCCCACTGGGGCCAAAATAAATATGAGCAGAATTGTCGGATGACTTTAATCTACGATAGCATTCTTTATTGTATCTACGATATACTGAATCTCATCGTCACTCACACAGGGTCCAGAAGGCAAACATAAAGCGACCTTGAACACGGATTCAGAAACACCATTCACGTATGCTGGTACATTCTTGTACACCGGCTGTTTGTGCATCGGCTTCCAAACTGGGCGGGCCTCAATCTGAGCCTTATCCAAATATACACGCAGAGCCTCTACATTGTCATTGGGCTGACAATCAGTAGTAGCACTATCCGCCACATGGATTACGCCAGCAGCTCCACCTACGGCACTTGTTACGATTGTCTTATAGGCATTCTCCTGCCCCTTTACTTTCACCGATGGGTCAAGCGTAATTGTGCAAAGCCAATAGTTTGAGTCATATTCACCATTGGTAGGCTGACAATGAACAGTCACACCCTTCACGTCTTTCAGTAACTCTTCATATAGTTTCTGCACATGCTTATGATGAGCTAAGTGGTCATTCAATATTGTCATTTGGCCACGGCCTATGCCTGCACAAATGTTCGACATACGGTAGTTATAACCAATCTTCTCATGTTGATAATACGGATAGCTCTCTCTGTACTGAGTAGCATACATCATTATCTCGCGCCATTCATCCTCATTCTCGGTAATCAAGGCACCACCACCAGAAGTAGTAATCATCTTATTACCATTGAACGACAGTACGCCATACTTACCAAATGTACCCAGCACCTGACCTTTATACTTTGATCCCATACCCTCGGCAGCATCTTCTACCACAGGAATGCCATACTTGTTGGCTATTGCCATAATCCTATCGGCCTTATACGGCATACCGTAGAGTGCCACCGGCACAATAGCCTTCGGGTACTTACCCGTCTTCTCCTTGCGGTCGATAATCGCCTTCTCCAGTAGTTCGGGGTCGATATTCCAAGTGTCCGGTTCTGAATCCACAAGTACGGGTGTGGCACCCAAATAGGTCACAGGGTGTGTTGAAGCACAGAAAGTGAAACTCTGTACAATAACTTCATCACCTGCACCAACACCACAGTTCAGCAGTGCCAAATGCACCGCTGCCGTACCTGCACTCAGTGCTACAACACGTTTGTTTTGTCCTACAAACTCTTCAAGATTCTTTTCGAAAGCGTTCACATTTGGGCCAAGAGGAACAACCCAATTAGTATCAAATGCTTCCTGAATGTACTTTTGTTCGTATCCGGCTTCGCTCATGTGAGCCAAGCAAAGATAAATTCGTTTATCCATATTAATTATTTTTCTGTATGATTTAATTCTCTCCATTAAAAGCGTGTAGTTCTGCTGCTGAGTCAAAGTTGATGTCTTCGCGAGCGAAAACCTTCTTAATTGTCAAAAAGAAGATCTTAACGTCTAAGACAAATGAAATATGATTCACATAATAAACATCATACTTAAACTTTTCTGTCCAGCTGATAGAATTACGACCGTTCACTTGTGCCCATCCACTTATTCCAGGGCGTACATCATGTCGATGATGCTGTTCTTCGGAATAGAGTGGCAAATATGATGGCATCAAAGGACGTGGTCCAATAAATGCCATATCTCCTTTCAAAACATTTACAAATTGTGGCAATTCATCTATGCTAGTCTTACGTATAAAATTACCTATTTTTGTCAAACGCTGATCATCTGGCAACAAATTCCCGTTAGAATCGCGTTCATCAGTCATCGTCTTGAATTTTATTACCTTAAATATTTTTTCGTTTTTGCCTGGACGCTCCTGCGTAAAAAATACGCCAGCTCCCTTATTAGCAAAATATAATAAGGCTGTTACGATTATTAAAATAGGACTTAAAATAATGAGAGCGACCAGAGCTCCCAGAAAGCCAACAGGTCTCTTAATTAGAGTAATATATAGTCTTTGACTTTGTTTCATCCTCTTTGGTGTTTAGAAATCTGTATTATCATTATTTGAATTTAAAATATTATCAAAGAACACCAGCATGTCACTCATTGGCATTCTTTCTCCATGTCCAGGATATACTATTGTTTGGGGTGAATATTTCTTTTTAAGCATAAGAAGGCTATTGCGATATTCATCAATAGACCCGCCATTGCGTTTCTTGATATAAGGTTTAAACGGCATTAGGGTATCCCCTCCAAACAACATCTTATCAACCTCAATACAAATTGCACCTGGGCTATGACCAGGGGTCGCTATAAAAACAATCTCATACTGCTGCCAATTCAATCTCATGCTTATTTCTTCAGCTGTAATATCAACTCTTTCTACATGATACACGTAATTAGGCACATCATAATACAACTGAAAATATACTTTCGCTTCACGAGACAAGGCATTTTTACAATAATTAGAGCAAACAACCTTTGCCTCAGGGAAAACAGCAAGCAATGCATTCACGCCCCAATTATGATCAGTATGTTCGTGTGTCAGTATGATATAATCCAACGTTAGCCCATTGCTTTCTATATGCTCTATCTCACGAAGAGACTTCTCAGAAGCTGGATCTATACAAACACAATGCTTTGATGCCTCGTCTGCCACAATGTAGCAGTTCGAGGTCATCAATTCATTGACAAAACGTTCTACTTTCAACATCAGTTAAAAGAATAGTACCATTCCACCCCATGTATAGCCTAAACCCTGTGCCACTGATAGCACCTTCATACCTGGCTTCAGGCTACCATCTTCCATTGCCAGACATAGGCCAATAGGAATTGTGGAGGAAACAGTATTACCTACATTCTCAATATTGCAATAGTATCTCTCTTTTGCAATCTTCAACTTTCTACGCTCCAGATTAGCCAAGAAGATGTTGGCCTGATGATAAACATGCAGGTCTATATCATCCATTGTAACACCGTTCTTTTCCAACACGTCAGCAACCAACTGAGGAATGCTATCCAAGGAGTAATTGAGGATAGCAGGACCATCCATATAGAGATTGTCCGAAGAACGAGGATTACCGAAATCATCAAACTTCAAGTCACCTGCGGGCTGTGGATGACGAGCTCCACCTGTCTTGACGATAAGGTTCTCTGCACCTGTACCATCAGTACCAATTACAAACTCACCAATCTCAGCCATACCCTTAGTACTTACAAGCGTTGCAGCAGCACCATCACCAAAGATGGTACGGTTGCTCTTATCACGCTCATGCATGTACTTCGAGTAGGTCTCACCTGTCAGCAACAGCACATTCTTTGCCTGACCGGCCAAAATAACAGCTTTAGCGAGAGAAAGGCCTGCTACAAAACCATTGCACCCCAAATTAACATCAATGGCCGTGATGCGCTTTGACAAGCCGAGGCGCGTCTGAATCACACAAGCTGTTGTTGGCAAGTGATAGTCAGGACTCTGTGTTACGAAGATGAGATAATCGATAGTACTACGGTCAATGCCATTAGCAGCAAAGAGCTTTTCTGCAGCACCTATAGCAAGGTCGCTGGCCGTTTCACCCTCAACAGTCACATGGCGTTGTTTGATACCTATCTTATTATTGATTTTCTCTACAGTCCACTCAGGGAATTCCTTGGCAATCTGTTCGTTGTCAAGTATCTTCTCTGGCAGATTGTATGAAATCGCTTTGATAAATGCTTTCATTTAGTACTCTTTCATTTCCAGCATCTGACAACCTGCAAGGTTGAATATGGCAGAACCAAATACGAAACCTGCTCCAATAGCATTTGCCAGAATTACATCGTTAGGATTAATCTTATCTTTATTCTCTACCAAAGTCAGAGGAATGGAGATTCCTGCCGTATTGCCATATTTCTCAATTGATGTAAGAATCTTGCTCATGTCAGCCTTCAACTTCTTGGCAATAAACGATGCCATAAACTTATTGGACTGATGGAAGGCATACTTATCAATATCGTCAATGGTCAGGCCTGCGAACTCCAGCAACTTCTTCACATCCTTTGGCAACTGTGTGATAGCGTATGAGAACACATCCATACCTTGCATGATAAGTTGTTCTTTACTACGGATGCTGCCATCTTCAAACTCCTCTGGTTTCATGGTCTCTGCAGAACTTGGCATTCTGGCACCACCTGCGGGAATATACACCAATTCCCTGTTACCGCCATCGGTATTCATCGAGAAGAATGTTTCTCCATAAATATCACCTTTAGAGATAACAGCTGCAATACCACCATCACCAATCAGCATACCTGTTGACTTGTCAGTTGGTGATACTACCTTTGTCAAGGTATCACCAGCCAGAATCATCACATTCTTGATGTCAGGCAGCTGAAGCATCGTGTCTGCCAAGAACAAGCTATAAAGGAATCCCTGGCAAGCAGTGTTCAAGTCGTATGTAATGATAGACTTCTTCAAGCCAAGGCGATTCTGAAGAATGGCAGAGGTGCTTGGTGTTTTGTAGTCAGGAGTCTGACTGGCAAAGATAAGCACATCAATATCCTCACGGTTAATGTCTGTCTCATCAAAAATCTGGCAAGCAGATGTATAACACAAATCTGATGTGCAAGTATCTGCACCTGCAAATCTGCGATACTCTACGCCTGTTGTCTCAATGAATTTCTCAATTGCATCCTGAGGGAATTCTTTCAGTTCCCGTGTTTTTACTACATTCTTGGGCACAGTAGCGCTAAGCACCCTAATACCTACATTCTGGAATTTAAAATAACTCATTTCAAATTATACTACGGTGTAACCACCATCAATAACTAAGTTTATACCTGTTACCCAACTGCTGGCATCCGACAACAGATAGATAGCACCATTGGCAATATCTTCTGGAGTACCGACTCGCTTCAATGGGTAACGTCCATACATGGTTTCCTTCAACTGATCCTCTGAGAACATCTCGTTTGAAAGCGTCAGGATTTCTGTCGGTACCAGGCCTGGGCAAATCGTATTCACACGAGTTCCCTGAGCAGCCAGTTCAAATGCTGCAGTCTTGGTATAACCTGCCAAAGCAGCCTTTGTTGCAGCATAAGGTCCTTCACCGGTATTTGCCATGCAAACACCAGAAATGGAAGCAATCAGCACGATAGAAGACTTCTTCTGCAATTTCTTCTTGCGAAGCAACTGAGAAGTCAATAGAATCGGGCCAAAGGCATTCACATTCATGATTTCTTCCAAAGTCTGCCTGTCAATACGCTTAACAGGGCAAATCTTGGGTATGCCAGCACTATTTACAAAACCATTCAACTCAGGTACTTCATTGGCCAAACGCTCAATGTCCTCCTGCTTTGAAAGGTCTGCTACGATTTGAATATGTCCTTCACCTTCTAACTGATCAAACGTTTTCTGAAGTCGTTCTTGATTACGACCATTGATTACGACCTTTGCTCCCATTTTGGAGCACTCGACGGCGATGCCTCGTCCGATGCCGGACGAGGCTCCCGTTACGAGTACAGTCTTTCCTTCTAATGAAAAAGGATTGTACATGATTTACTTGCTATTTGCCAGGTTAAACAAATCCTCGATGGTCTTGCTGGCACGAATGTCAGCACCAGTAATGGTCTTGTCCATCTGCTCATCTACCATTGCAATGATAGAAAGAGCGGTCAGTGAACTCCACTCATCGAGAGCTTTAAACTCAGTGTCAGCCTTGAACTGATCTTCAGGAGTCTCGTCGAACTCAGCGGCAAATGCGCTTACAAATTCATCTAATGTCATAATTTAAAACGTTTTAAATGTTAATAAATAAAGAACTATTCTTTTACTATTGAAAAATCTTGCACCTTACCATCGTATGAGGGGCAATGCAGAATACTTGTTACTAAAGATTCTGGGGTCATACGCTTAACTATCTTCTGAAGCGTATCATCTGTACCACACTCGTAAAATTCAGTTACACCATTCTTCACCATATTAAAGGTGATATTCGTCCACTGAACGGGATAGGTCATCAGTTTGATCTGATTCTCCAGAATCTCTTTGGGATCAGTATGTGGCAGGCCGTCAGCATCCTGATAGATGGGAACCTGAGCCTCATGCCATGTCAGCTTCTTCAACTCCTCGCCAAGGATGGCACCTTCTTCAGCCGAGTTGGGTGAATGACCGACACCCTTCTGAGGCAGTACCAATGCACGCTTTGCACCCATTTCCTTCAGTACCTTACAAGCCTTCTTTACTGAACCACGAG
>Ga0247611_10009773_pt1 | contig 11440 bp, 10 predicted proteins | sample 177DNAGHGhighgp2_FD_192422 | JGI IMG/M metagenome (GOLD analysis project Ga0247611, IMG submission 192422) | Sheep rumen microbial communities from Palmerston North, Manawatu-Wanganui, New Zealand - 1770 DNA GHGhigh gp2 | ecosystem: Host-associated > Mammals > Digestive system > Stomach > Rumen... | reverse complement strand
GGGTTGTATGTGAAACCAGGTATGTGGCGTGATTTAGAGGACTTCTCCTCTGGTGCTGTTTGCATGGTGCTTGCATCAGATATTTATTTGACAGAAGATTATATTAGGGATTATCAGGATTTTTTAAAGTTCCGCAAAGATTAACATTATAGCTATGCCTTTGATAAAAAATAGGGTATTAAATGCTACTTTGTGGAGTTTTCTGCAACGTGGAGGTTCTTTGATTATTGGCTTTGTAGCCAATATGGTTTTGGCCAGATTGCTGGAGCCTGAGGATTTTGGGTGTCTTGCAATCATTATGGTTTTTGTCACTTTTGCGGACATCCTTGTTGACAGTGGACTAACCAGCGCATTGATTCAGAAGAAAAATGTGACAGAGCACGATGTTTCAACAGTTTTTTCTGCCAATCTATGTATCTCTTTGTTTTTGTTTGTCCTCTTGTTTTTCGCAGCGCCAGCAATTAGCCAGTATCTTGGTACCCCAAAACTAGCCATGTACCTGCGTGTTGAATCAATAGCGTTGCTAATTAGAGCTTTCTATTGTGTTCAAGCTGCCTCTCTTAGCAAAAATTTAAGATTTAAGAATATAGCAAAATACAACATAATATCTGCGGTTGCTAGTGTATCAGTAGCCATTGTTATGGCTGCGTTGGGATGTGGCGTATGGAGTCTTATTGCAAAAAATCTTATTCTTCATTTGTCTTTGTTGTTACTTTTCAGGCATGCTTCAAAAGTGTCCTATCATTTCGCTTTTTTCAAGGAAAATTTCAAGGAACTGTTTGGTTATGGTATGTTTGTAGCATTGTCCACATTTATGGAGTCATTATATTCCAACATAGCATCATTCTTGATTGGTAAACAATATTCCGTAAAAGATTTGGGTTATTACAATCAAGCCCGTTCATTGGAACATCTACCTGTTTATTCAATGTCAACGGTCATTAGTCATGTGTTGTTTCCGTTTATGTCAAAAATGCAGGGCGATAACAATCGTTTATTGAATAATACAAGAAGGGTTGTTATGGCAACAACTTTTTTTTCTTTTCCTTTGCTGGTTTATATGTATTTATTTGCAAAGCCATTGATAATACTAATTTACTCTGAAAAATGGGTTCCTGCAGTGCCATATTTTCATATTTTATGTTTTGGGGGCTTGGTGAATGCGTTTATCCATATCAGTCGTAGTGTGTTAAAATCTATTGGTGAGACAAAAACCATGTTTATTAACCAAACAATAGTTACTATTATAGGATTGAGTGGAATGGTTTATTTTTCACGTTATGAAATAAAGGCGTTAATTGTCTGGATTGTGTGTGTGTCGTGGATCAATGGTTTGCTGTTAAGTTTTTTAGCTGGACGGAAGACAGGTTATAACTTATGGCTGGTTTTTAAAGATGTAATTATTAATTTTTTGTTTGCCGTCATTGCTGGGTATGTTTCATATCAGGTGGGATTGCTAATTACGAATGAAATTGCAACTGCCTTGCTGGGGGCATTATTGTTTGCAGTCATCTATTATCTACTTCATTTTATCTTTAAGACCAAACAATACAATACGGTTTTAACCGCCAATAAATAATTTCTATGATTCTTGTTGATTTGCTCCCATATATTGGCTTATTGTTATTGACGGTATTGGTTCCATTATTTGTCAAAAACAAGAAGACATACATGTTTTTTTTGTTTCTGCTGTTTTTTGTGTTTTGTGGATTTCGTTATGGGGTTGGTTGGGACTATTTCAATTATGCAAATACAATAAAAAATGGTGGATGGCGAATTGAAAGAACTGAGTTTTTAGTTAGGCAATTGAATATTTTTTGTGAAAATCATGGTTATGCACAATTCTTTTTTGTGGCTACGAGTTTCTTTATCATATTGCTGTTTTTCCTAATGTTTTATTTAGACTCAAGGGCTCCTGTCATTTCCGTTTTTGTTTTTTTGTGTATTCCAACTTTTTTCCTAAATTCATTAGTCCTCATTCGTTATTTTATGGCTGTCTCTGCCGTCTTTCTCTCACTGCATTTTGGGTACAAAAAACAATATATTCCGTATTTCGCGTTGTTGCTGGTTGCTTTTTTATGTCACAGAGCCTCAGTGTTTGGTTTAATTACGGTCCCATTCGTGCTATTGAAAAAAGAGTTTAGTTTTAAGACCAATTTGATTTTATTTATCACCTGTTTTGTACTTGGAACGGTTGTTGGTTCCTTTTCACTTTTTAGTTCTGTTTTTTCTTTTTTTGCGGATACTTCTTTGTTTGGCGAATTATTTGAATCTGGCGAACAATATGTACAAGATACCGGTGGAGCTAATTTTTCTAAAACCCCTTATGTTTTTGCATTAATCAATCTCATCAATCTATTTACTTTTCATAAGAACAATCAAAACGAGTCGGACCCCCTGTTAGGTCATTATGTTACCATGTACAATATTGGTTGTTCCCTAATGTTTTTGTTATCATTCAATGCAATATTTGCCAATAGATTGAGTCTTTTCTTTACTATTTTTTTGACATTAATAGTTCCATTTTATAAAAAAAACACTTTGCCACAAATGGCTTTGTACGCTATATGTCTATTTGTTTTCTTTTATGAACTGACCATCAAAGCGAGTCATCCTCTGTTTATTGGGAGACAAAATTGCTGGTTACCCTATATGATGAATTTTAGTTTTTGATAATTTGTGAAAGATAAATATTATTGAAAATAATTTGGTTAATATTTTGAAATGATGAAAAACATAAATAAACCTTTGATAATAATAGGAGGATCTGGACACGGAAGCATTATTGAGGCTTGCGTGAAAGATAATCGTAATAGATATAATGATTTAGAATGGGATTTAAAGGGTTTTTGCAATGATTATGATTCTGAAGTAGACGGGTATCCTGTACTTGGTAAATTGTCGGATATTCCACGATTAACTCATGAAGGATATTTTTTTGCATGGGGAATTCATCTGATAGCAAGGAATTATAAAAACCAAGAATTATATGACAAGCTATGTATTCCAACAGATAGATTGGCCACTATCATCCATCATACGGCATTTATTGATGATACCGTTGTTATTGGCCCGGGTTGTTTTGTAATGTACAATGCTTATATTGCACCTCGTTCGGTGTTGGGCGAAGGCACAATGGTCAAAGCGAATACAAATGTTGGTCACGATGTGAATGTTGGTAGATTGTGCCATATAGCTATGGGTTCAACAATAGTGTCTTGCGTAGATATAGGTGATTGTTCTGATGTTGCAGTTGGAGCAACGGTATTGGCACATTCAACTATTGGGAACTATTCCATGTTGGGAGCTGCAAGTCTTTTGTCACATCAAATACCAGATGGCGAAATTTGGATAGGTTCACCTGCCAGGTTTTTGAAGAAGATGAGTAAAGAATAACATACGATTTTAACCATGAAACATATTTGCTTCATTGCTAGCGCATTTGGTCGGGATGACTCCTTGATTGTAATACGACAAGGCAGATCGTTGGCCGCATCGGGATTTATGGTTACGTATTTGTTATGTGATAACCAGCAAAATGAATATAAAAACGGGATTAATTATATTTCAACTGGAATTAAACCGAAAACAAAAAAAGATAGAATAAAAAGTAATCCCAAAAGAATCAAAGAACTTTTGGTAACGATAAATGCAGATGTCTATCAAATATCAGAACTGGAATTGTTCCAAATAGGATTTTGGTTGAAACGAAAAGGCAAGAAAGTGATTTTCAACTTGCGAGAATGGTATCCGTTGTATTATTCTCGAAAATTCAAGAACAGGTATGCCCAAAAGATAGTTTGTTTTGTTGTTGAAAGATATTTTAGATTTGCAATTAAAAAGTTCGATGCTCTTATTAATTGCATGATTAATAAATCTGAAGATGTAAGGAAATTGTTTTCTTGTGGAATTATTGAAGATGTTTCCAATTATCCCCTTATTAATTCTGGTTTCTCATTAAGTTTTGAGGAGTACTGTTCACGAAAACCAGTGATTTGTTATTTTGGCAGCATTTATTCAAATAGTTGTCAAGAAGAAATGTTAGATGCCTTGTCCGCCTTTCCAGGGGTCACCTATTTGTTGGCAGGTGTTTTTTATCAAGACTGGTATAAACAAAAACTCATGCAAAAACCAACTTGGAAGCAAGTTGAGTTTATCAATGGGTTTAAGAGAGAAGAACTCCCATCCATTATTAATCGTTCTGTGATTGGAAATGTTGTGAGAGATTTCAGCAAAACAGGTTCTCCTAATGGATCAAGTGCGGTTATTAAAATCTATGAGACCATGGAGGCTGGAGTGCCGGTCATTCTTTCAAGAGTGCCGTTGTACGAGAAAATGGTCGAAAAATATCATTGCGGTATTTGTATCAATTCTCATAGCGTCGAGGAATTCAAGTCGGCTATCAATTATTTGCTTACGCATAAAAAAGAGGCCTACGAGATGGGACAAAACGGAAGAAAAGCCGTTTTCGAAGAGTATTCATGGGAAAGCCAATATAAGAAGTACTTGAGCTTGATTGAAAAACTATTAAATAAATAAACAATGATACCCTTTCTTTCGCTAAAAGATGTCACCGCCCTTCATGGTGACGAAATCAACGATGCTGTCACCCGTGTTGTGAACGGCGGATGGTACCTTCAAGGAAATGAGAATGAGAAGTTTGAGAAAAACTACTCAAAGTTCATCGGCACAAAGCACACCATTGGCTGCGCCAACGGTTTGGATGCCTTGATTTGGATTTTCCGTGCCTACATTGAGTTGGGCGTAATGCAGTCTGGAGATGAGGTGATTGTTCCGGCCAATACCTACATTGCCACCATCCTGGCCATTACCGAGAATGGCCTGAAGCCTGTGTTGGTGGAGCCCAAGTTGAATACCTTGGAGATTGACGATGACCTGATTGAGGATGCCATCACCCCCAAGACCAAGGCTATTTGTATTGTTCACCTTTATGGCCGCAATGCATACACTGATAAAATCGGAGCTTTGTGCAAGAAATACGGTTTGAAACTAATCGAAGACAATGCTCAGGCTCATGGTTGTAAACATACCGATGGTCGCACGACGGGCTCTATTGGCGATGCCGCTGGCCACAGCTTTTATCCGGGAAAGAACCTCGGAGCATTGGGCGATGGTGGCGCGGTTACGACTAATGATGATGAACTGGCAAAGGCCGTGCGCACTTTGGCCAACTATGGTTCGTCGAAGAAATATGTGTTCAAATACACAGGTCGCAATAGCCGTTTAGATGAGATTCAGGCTGCGGTGTTGGATGTTAAGTTGAAATACTTGGTCGAGGACAATGCCCATCGCAAGCAGGTGGCTAACTATTACTACGACCATATCAACAATCCGCTGATTGGTTTGCCCGATCGCTTGCCTAATGAGCAGAATGCCTACCATCTATTCCCAATCCTCGTTGGTGAAGATAAACGTGATGCCTTGCATGACTATCTGGAGCAGAACGGTGTGGGTACCGTGATTCACTATCCCGTTGCCCCTCATAAACAAGAATGCTACAAAGAATGGAACAATATGTCGCTGCCAATCACAGAATACATTGCCGACCATGAATTGAGCTTACCGATTGGTCCAAGTATTACTCTTTATGAAGTGGCCGAAGTAGTGTGTTTCGTAAACCAGTTTAAGTAACAGTTAATCCACAAAGCAACAAAGCTAAAATGAGAATTTGGATAGTAAATGCAAATACAGGTTCTCCAAATAAGGTGTCTAATCCTCGTTATATTGAATATGCAAGAAACTTAATGAATCAGGGGTATGATGTTGTTACTTTCAATTCTTCGTTGCGTGAGGATGTGGAAATAACAAAGGGGGACTACGTCGAGAAACGATATGGTGACTTTAAGTTCGTGCATATTAAAGGGAAAAAGTACTCTGGCAATGGGATAAAAAGGATGTTTTCATTGTATCAATTTGCCAAGACCTTGCTTTCAATTCGTAATAGGTTTGAGAAGCCAGATATTATTATCCATAATATACATGCTCCATTTGATTATCCTATAGTTACAATGTCTAAAAAATTAAAAGCCAAGTATATAGGTGAAGTATGGGATATTTGGCCAGAAGCATTTGTTCGTGTGGGTTTTGTTAAAGAGAGTAATCCGCTGTTAAAAATTGCCTATCATTTTGAGAAACGGATGTATGAGAAAGCGGATGCGTTGGTTTTTTCTATGGAAGGAGGTCTTGATTATTTGAGGGAACAGAAGTGGGCATCAGATTGTGGTGGCCCTGTTGATGTAAACAAGGTTTATTACATTAATAATGGTGTAAATATTGAAAAATTCAACCACGACAGACAGACATTTACTATTTCTGATCCCGATTTGAATAATCCATCTCTTTTCAAAGTGATTTATTTGGGTTCTATTAAAATGGTTAATCATGTTAGAACCATTGTGGATGCCGCCAAAATATTGCAGAGTGAGAAAGACATCGTGTTCTTAATCTATGGCAACGGTAATGAGCGAGAAAGCCTTGTTGCGTATTGCCAAAACAACAACATCAATAATGTTAAGTTTAAAGAAAAGAGAATTCCATTTGAGAATGTTGCATACGTTGTATCTCAGAGTGATTTGAATCTAATGAATTACGATAGTTATTTTGGAAAATACGGCATAAGTTCAGGAAAGTTCTTTCAGTATCTGGCGGCTGGAAAACCCATCGTAGCCAATGTGAATTTTAATTATAATGACATAAAAAGATACAATCTTGGGGTTTCGGACGATTTTAGCACACCTGAAAAATATGCATCTGCAATTAAAAGCATTAGAGATCTTTCTACCAAAGATTACCAAGAAATGTGCGAAAGGGTAAAACAGACTGCGTATAGTTATGATTCTTCTGTATTGTCTCAAAAACTCATTAGTATAATTAAAAGTATTACAGATGGAATTGACGATAAAAAAGAATAATTTTGATACAGATTTGGAATTAGAGCAGCTTGTTGCCCTCCAGAACGAAGTATATAAAGAACGTGGTAAAACCTTTAAGAAGGAAAGCTTCCGTCATTGGTATGTTGAAAATCCATGTGGTCGTGCCATATCGTTTAACGCTTTTGATGGTGACAAGATGGTGGCACATTATGTTTGTATCGCAAAGCAAATGTTGATTGATGGCCGTGTAGCAAATGGAATCCTCAGTATGGCCACTGTCACACATCCTGATTACCGTGGTCGTGGTTTGTTTAAGACTTTGGCAAAAATGACTTACGATTGTGCTCGCGATAATGGCTATGAGTTTGTGATAGGAGTTGCTAACGCCAATAGTTTTCCTGGCTTTATGAAGTATTTCCCATTCCAATTTGTTGGTCAGTTGGATTTTAAGGTGGGGTATGGAAACCATATTAAAACAAATAACAATAAGTTATATTCAGGATATTGGACTGATGAAACAATAAAATGGCGCTGTAGAAAAACCTATAAACAATCGAGTGATACCATTATTGGAGGACATGGCCGTTATTCTAGAACTTTAGTTGGATGCTTTGATGAACAAATGATATCAAAAGCAAATCTTCCTAAAGCAGGTGTTAGCATAAAGCCATCTTTGTATATTGGATTAGGTGGCACACCAAAGGGTGTTTTCATGGATATGCCTAAGTTTATTGAGCGTTCTCCGTTTAATCTGATTTTTATGGATTTGACAAATGGCAAACTGCCTAAAATGACCAAGGACAATGTGTTATTTCAATTGTTTGATTTTGACGTAGCATGATGAACATAATTACTTTCGACACTGAAGAATGGTACACCGAATACAAAGGTTTACAACGCTCGGAGGAGTACGCCTTGTTTGATGAAAAGCTTAATCAGATATTGGAATGCTTGGACCAGAATGGAATTAAGGGGACGTTTTTTTGTGTGGGTCAGCTCGCCATACATTTTCCCGAAGTATTAAGGAAAATCCAAAATAATGGACACGAAATCGGGTGTCATTCCAATGTTCACAATTGGCTGAATAAGATGACATACGAAGAATGTCTGTCTGACACTAAAAATGCTGTCGATGCAATAGAGCAATGTGTGGGGGAGAAGGTGCTCAGCTATCGTGCGCCTGCTTTTTCTATCGGTAAGAAAAACCAATGGGCATTTGACATTTTGGCAGAATGCGGCATAGAAAGAGATTCATCGGTGTTCCCTGCCGCTCGCGATTTTGGCGGTTTTCCTGATTTTGGGCAGCAGCAACCATGTGTGATACACCATAATGGTATTAAACTAAAAGAGTTTCCAATCCCAATGACAACAGTGTTAGGTAAAAAGGTAGCTTATTCTGGCGGCGGTTATTTCCGTTTTTTCCCTCTTGGGTTTGTTAAAAACACAATGGCAAAGGCTAATTATTCTATGACATATTTCCATATTAGAGATTTGCTTGTCGAAAGTAAGCGTGTGATGACGAGAGAAAGATACGAGGCTGTTTTTAAAGAAAAGGGAACCTTAACTGCAAGATATATGCGATATTTCAAGTCTTCGGTCGGAAAGAAACAAGCCATGTCGAAACTTCTAAAATTGATAGACTATGTTGATTTTGTCAATTTGGATGAGGCTGACAAGATGATAGATTGGGGGAAGGGTCCAGGTGTTGAGTTGGTAGATTAGCTTAATGGCTTAGTTGCTTAATGGTTTAATGGCTTAATAGTGCTTTTATAGTGATAAAATTACTTGTTGAACTCATAAACGCTTCTCTTTGCAAACGGCCTTTGAGTGTGAAAGTATTTGAAGGAGCAACTGAAACAGTTTGGCAGCAGTGCTTTGACCATGCCTTACAGCAGAATGTGCTGGCTATGACTTTCTCGGTTATGTCTTCGCTTCCAAAGGAGTTATGCCCTTCATTCACTTTATGGGCAAAATGGATGGCTTACGAACAAGAAATAACCAATCAGTCTGAATATAAGCGTGATGTGGTAAAGAAGATTGGCTCGTGGCTTGATGAAGATGGTTTATCAACAACTATTTTGAAAGGATTCGCATTGTCGGCACTTTACCCTAATCCCAACCTGCGTGAGTTTAGTGATATTGACATCTTTTCGGGTGAGAACTATGATGCTGTTAATACTTGTTTTGCAAAACATGGTGTGCCAGTACGTAGTGTAGATGGTCATCACGCATATTTTAAAGTTGATGGTATATCAGTAGAACACCATTTCGCTTTCACAAACACCAAAGTAAAACATGGCTTACATAGACCAGAAACAGAACTGCAGCAATTGGTACTTAATTCTCTTCGACAAACTTCAGTTCCAGGGATATTATTCCCTTGTAATGAGTTTATGACTGTTCATGTGGGTAATCATGCTTATGGACACTTTTTACAAGAAAAAATCCTATTACGCCACGTCATAGACTGGGCCTTGGCCTTACGACAGTTGTCAGAACAAGATGCGGAAAAAGTTGGGATAATAAAAGGTGATACATTATGGGGTAAATTTACAAATACATTGACGGCAATAGCAATTCATCAACTATATCTACCTCAGAGTTGGTTCCCCAAAAAAGAATTAGAATTAGCCATGAGTATATCTACTAAACAAGAATTGAGAGTATGGAACGATATAATAAATACAGGCCATACGCCAAAGAACTCAAATTCAAATCTTCGCCGATTAAACATTGCCAAACGAATACTAAAGAATGCATGGAAATATAAAGACTACGCTAATATCAGTGCAAAGGAAATGTTGTTGAAAAATGTTGCTGGGCACCTAAAATCAAAGATGAGACAACTACAGAGTTAACGGATGAATCCGTACAATCAGCGTTCAATGTTATTAAGCGATTAAGCTACAAAACTATTAAGCAAATATTAACCTATAACCTGTAAACTTTAACCTTTACAATAATGTATCGACATTTCTTAAAGAGACTCATCGGATTTCTTGGCGCTTTGGTGGCAATTATTCTGCTGTCACCGCTTTTCATCTTTGTCACCCTATGGCTACATTTAGCCAATAAAGGTGCTGGTGCTTTCTTTTATCAGACTCGTATTGGTAAAGGAGAGAAACCTTTTCGTATTATCAAATTCAAGTCGATGACTGACGAAAAAGATGAGAATGGGAAACGTCTTCCCGATGCACAGCGTTTGACAAAGGCTGGAAGATTTGTGAGAAAGACTTCTATTGATGAACTACCACAGTTGATCAATATCTTGAAGGGTGATATGGCTTTTATCGGCCCTCGTCCGCTGCCACCAAGCTACTTGCCGTATTACACCGACGAGGAGGCTCATCGCCACGATGTGCGTCCAGGTATGACTGGCTGGGCACAAGTGCATGGCAGAAAGGATATTACATGGCAGCATAAGCTGGAATGTGATGTTTATTATGTCCAACATTTGACGATGTGGCTCGACATCAAGATTTTCATCATGACCGTGAAGAACGTTCTCAAGCGCGAAGGTGTCGGGGTAGATACCAGTGGTAAAATAAGTCTCTACGACACCCGTGGTGTACAACGCCCGCAATATGTCAAGAAAGAGGATTGAAATAGGGAGCGAGTTTTGGTTGGAGGAGCTTGTGTCGCAACTGGTGGCCGACCGTGATGGGGTATACACCATCTCCGGCAGGACGGCAATAGACTTGATTATTCAGGATATTGCTAAGACACGAGCTGTGCGTTCGGTGTATATGCCTGCCTGGGGATGCGACTCGATGCTCGCACCATTCTCACACAGAAATATACATGTTGATTTCTATGATGTCCTTTTTGACGGGCAACTAAAATGTCACACAGAAATCACGGAAAGCGCCGAAATACTCTATATGACCAATTACTTTGGTTATGAGAATACGTTAGATATTGATGTCGTTCGTCAATTCAAGGACAAAGGTGCTATTATCCTTTATGACCGCACACATTCTTTTTTGATGGAGAATGACCCGTATTTGGAACTGGCAGACTATAGCTTTGCCAGCATTCGCAAGTGGATGGGGGTGATTGGTGGTGCCGTGGTATATGGTGTGAAAGATTGCCAGTTGAAGCCTTGTTCGTATTTGGATTGTAAGGAACAGGCTATGCGGATGAAGAAGGCTTTCATTGAGGGTGACACCAGCATTGACAAGCAGGCTTTCCTGAGCCTATATGGTGAGTTTGGGCATCATTTGGCTGAGGATTACCAGAGTTATGAAATGGATGATTTGTCGTATGCGCTGTATAAGACCGAAGACTTTGCCGCCATGCGACGCAAACGCAGAGAGAATGCCAAATATCTGCATGAGCATTTGAAAGGTGTGCGTTTCATGGGTGAATTTACTGACAAGGCTGTGCCGCTGTTTGTGCCAGTGTTTTTTGAAACCACAGAGCAGCGCAATGCTGTCCGAAAAAAGCTGATAGAAGCACAAATCTATTGTCCTATCCATTGGCCTAAACCTGCCATGATACCCGCAGATTTTGAAGTCAACAAGATATACGACACAGAACTTTCGCTG
>Ga0247611_10009771_pt1 | contig 11441 bp, 11 predicted proteins | sample 177DNAGHGhighgp2_FD_192422 | JGI IMG/M metagenome (GOLD analysis project Ga0247611, IMG submission 192422) | Sheep rumen microbial communities from Palmerston North, Manawatu-Wanganui, New Zealand - 1770 DNA GHGhigh gp2 | ecosystem: Host-associated > Mammals > Digestive system > Stomach > Rumen... | reverse complement strand
GATACGCCTTTTGGAGGAGTGCTTGGAATATCCACCTCATTTGGGTGAGGGCAAGCTTTATGGCGCCCAGGAGAACGATTTCTATTATCTGTTAGGTATCGCCTATGATGCCTTAGGCCAGAAAGAGAAGGCTCGGGAGTGCTGGGAGGCCGCTACGAAAGGTCCTCAGGAACCTGCCGCTGCCATGTACTATAATGATGCCAAGCCTGACAAGATTTTCTATCAGGGAATGGCTCTACGGAAATTGGGCCGTGAGGATGAGGCGCATGGCCGGTTCTTCAAGCTTATCAATTACGGCAAGCAGCACATCTACGATAAGGTGGTGATGGATTACTTTGCCGTCTCTCTGCCTGATCTGCTGATTTGGGAGGACTCGTTGGATATGAAGAACCTCATCCACTGTAAATATATGCTGGCTCTTGGCTATTATGGTATGGGTGATAAGGAGAAAGCTTTGAGGTATCTGTCAGAAGTCGAGGAACTCGACAATAATCATCAAGGGATTCAGCAGTTCCGCACGCTGACTAGAGTGGACAGTTGACAGTGGAGAGTGGACAGTTATCCCCGAAGTCCCAAGGCTTTGTCTTCTGCTGCTTCCATGATTTCACGCTCGCCCGGCCCTTTGTCGTTGATGCCACAAAGATGCAGGATACCGTGAATAATCACACGATGCAACTCCTCGTCGTAAGGTCGTCCGAACGTGTCGGCATTGGTAAAGACGGTGTCGAGTGAGATATAGATATCACCATTCAGCACCTTACCTTCGCTATAGTCGAACGTGATGATGTCTGTATAGTAATCATGGCCGAGAAACTGATTGTTTACCTCGAGAATCTTGTCGTCGTTGACGAACAGATAGCCGATCTCGCCGACTTTTTTTCCATAACTGGCTGCCACATTCTTGATCCAGTTCGAGGTCTCGCGCTTCATAATATTGGGGAACTTCACCCCCTCACTACTATAGGTAATCATCTATAAACTGTAAACCGTAAACTATAAACTAAACACTCTTTTTCGGTAAATAAGGCGTGATGTCCACCCCGAAGTGCTGCAACTCCCGCAGGGCACTCGACGAGACGCTGGCCAGCTCAGGCTCCGTATAGAGCAGAACGGTCTCGATGCCTCCGATGCGGCGGTTGAAGTCGGCCTGCCACTGTTCGTACTCGAAATCGCTCACCGACCGCACGCCCTTCACGATAAACTGCGCCCCTTCGGCTTTGGCGAAGTCCATCGCCAGACCGTGATAAGGCTTCACCTCGATGCGCTGGTCGTCGGCATAGAGTTGGCGGATCGCCTGCATCCGCTCCTCAGCCGAAGGCATGTCGGGCTTGTGCACATTATCGCCGACAACACCAATCACCAGACGGTCGAACAAAGGGAGGGCGCGCCTCACAATAGAGTCGTGTCCGATGGTAAACGGATTGAAACTGCCAACAAATACGCCTGTCCTAATCATGGGTGCAAAGATACAAAGAATTTGGGGAATAATGAAGAAAAAGAAAAAAAGAATAGTTTTTCATGTAGTTTTTCGTAACTTTGCTGCGTCTAATGGGCAAAAAGATTTAAACAGAACGACAATGAATGCATTAGAAAGACAGTTTGCGCAAACCGTTGCAGAACACAAGAGCACCATCTATACTGTGTGCTACATGTTCTCGCAGGATGCCGACGAGGTAAACGACCAGTTCCAGGAGGTACTAGTCAATCTTTGGAAGGGTTTCGAGAGCTTCGAGCATCGCAGTGACATCAGGACTTGGATTTATCGTGTTGCCCTTAACACCTGTATCTCGATCAACAGGAAGAAGAAGCGTCGCTCATCCGAAGTCCGGCTGACGATGGACATCAACCTCTTTGAAGACCGCGACGAGGACACCAAGCAAGTAGATATGCTTCACAAGCGCATCTCCAAGCTTCAGCCCTTCGACCGTGCGATCGTCCTGCTCTGGCTCGAGAACCTATCGTACGAGGAGATCGGACAGATAGTCGGTATCAGCACTAAGAACGTCAGTGTCCGCCTGTTTAGAATCCGCGAACAATTAAAAAACATGTCTAACGATTAAAACTTTCCCATTATGAACAACGAATTTCAGAACAATATGAACGAGGCTCAGTTTGAAGATATGCGTCATCAGATGAGTACGCTGAAGAAGAAGCTCCAGCAGCAGGAGATTGTCAACGACCGCATGATCCGCCACTCGATGAAAAATACCGCTGGTAACATCAGTCGCAGATATTACGTTATAATGGTACTTTGCCTGCTGATGATTCCCTATAGCTATTGGGCATTCGTGATGCTGTCAGGCTATTCCATCGCTTTCTGGATTTTCACCAGCCTTGTGATGCTGGTATGCCTGGGAGGTACCTATTATAATAGCAGGAACCTGAGCGATTCGAACATGATGACCAATAATCTCGTGGATGTCCGTCGTCGTATGGCCCGTGCCAAGAAGTTCGATGCCGACTGGCTCTTCATTGGCATCCCTCTCATCATCGTCTTTTTGGGCTGGTTTATGTACGAGACTTATCAGCTTCATGAAGGAGACTTGAGCAACGGACTCTTCTGGGGCGGATGCATCGGAGGCATACTTGGAGCCATCGGCGGATTCTCCCTCCACTTCAAGACCCAGCGCCAGTATCAGGACATCATCGACCAGATTGAGGACCTTACAGCAGAGAACTAGTCATTTCTTATTGATCAAGAATGAGAGAATTTTGGGGTTCCCAAATGGTTGGGGGCATTTGCAGAGCAAATAAAAATCCTTAAATTCTCTGATTCTTGATTTATTTTTCTGTACTTTTGCCATGATATGACTTTTTTTTCGTATCTTTGCCGACAAAACATACAGAAATGATACATCCAGAACTCCAATACTATGACTTTGGCGAAGGCGTCACTGCCTTTAGCTCCACCCGTCGAGGAGGTTATAGTAAGGGGAATTATGGTGAATTCAATATCAACCGCTATTGTGGCGATGATTCCAAAGCAATCTCACAGAACCGTGAGGCGCTGTGCCGATTGCTGGGTATCAGCGACGACCGACTGGTGATGCCGCATCAGGTTCATCTGACAGAAGTGGTAGCCATCGATGAGGCTTTCCTGAATCTTCCTGCTGACGAACAGCAACAACGGTTGGAGGGTGTAGATGCCTTGATGACCAATGTCGGTCGTTTGTGCATTGGTGTCTCTACAGCCGACTGCATCCCCGTGTTGCTCTACGACCCAGAGCATCAGGCCGTTTGTGCCATTCATGCAGGTTGGCGGGGAACGGTGCAGCGCATCGTAGAGACAGCCGTCGACCAAATGAAGAAGGTGTATGACTCCCATCCGGAGAAGATGATGGCTCAGATAGGTCCAGGCATCAGCCTCGACAGTTTTGAGGTGGGCGATGAGGTGTTTGAGGCCTTTGAGAAGGCAGGTTTCGAGATGTCGTCGATCAGTCGTCATGATGCAAAATGGCACATCGACCTGCCTATGTGCAATCGCCTGCAATTAAAAACCTCGGGTGTGCTTCCCCAGCATATTTCCGTTGCTTCCGACTGCACCTTCAAACAACCTGACACCTGGTTTTCTGCCCGACGCTTAGGCATCCATTCTGGCAGAATCTATACCGGCATTATGCTGAAATAAATCGGTTACATTTTAAATTCAATGACTATGGAAACAAAGACAAATGATGAACTGCGAATTGCGTGGGATTTCGTGGAACACACGGGACGAAGTATCTTTCTGACGGGTAAGGCCGGAACGGGTAAGACCACCTTTCTCAAGAATGTCGTAGAGCGAAGTAAGAAACGGTCGATAGTCGTAGCACCGACTGGTGTAGCTGCCATCAATGCGGGCGGTATGACCATCCACTCGTTCTTCCAGCTGCCCTTTACCCCTTACGTGCCCAACGCCCGCATTCAGAGTAAGTTTGATTTCGGTAAGGAGAAGCGTCGCATCATTGCTTCGCTCGACCTGCTGATAATCGATGAGATTTCGATGGTGCGCAGCGATCTGCTCGATGCCATCGACTCTGTACTGCGGAGGTATCGTGACCACTATAAACCCTTCGGAGGGGTGCAGCTGCTGATGATTGGCGACTTGCAGCAGCTGACGCCTGTGGTGACGCCTGAGGATGAGGCACTGCTGAAACCTTATTACGACACGCCTTATTTCTTCGGATCAAAGGCATTGCAACAGATAGAATATGTCACCATCCTGTTGAGTCAGGTGTTTCGACAGGAGGATAGCAATTTCCTCGAAGTACTGAATCATGTCCGTGAAGCGCATCCTACGGCCAACGATATCGCCACGCTGAATCAGCGATGCCAACCTGCCTTTATCCCCAAATCTGGCGAAGGCTATATCCGTCTGACCACCCATAACTATCTGGCGGATAATTACAACGACAGCGAACTGAAGAAACTGCCTGGTCACAGCTATACGTTCGAGGCGCAGATAGAGGGTAATTTCCCTGAATATTCCTATCCGACGAGTGAGGTGCTCACGTTGAAAGAGGGGGCACAGGTGATGTTTGTCAAGAACGACCCAACAGGAGAGCACCGTTATTACAACGGCCGTATCGGTGAAATCGTGGAAATCAGTGAGAACCATGTCTGTGTGCTTTGCGCTGGCGATGCCGAAGGGATAGAGGTTGAGCCGTTGGAGTGGGAGAATGCCCAGTATCAGTTGAACCCTGAGACCCGCGTGATAGAAACGAAGATACAAGGCACGTTCCGTCAGCTACCCTTACGCTTGGCTTGGGCCATCACCATCCATAAGAGTCAGGGTCTGACCTTCGAGCGCGCCATCATCGATGCCAACCTCTCGTTTGCACCAGGTCAGGTGTATGTAGCCCTGAGTCGTTGCAAAACACTCGATGGAATGGTTCTTTCTGCTCCTATTGAGGCACGGGCCATCATTGCCGACAAACGGGTGGAAGACTATATCGGCCATCAAGAGGAGGAAGCCCAAAGGAGCATCTCACAACTGCCACAACTCAAGGAGGAATACTATCGTTTCCTGCTGTTGGAACTCTTCGACCTTCACGACATCTTCTATAAGGAAGAACATCTGCTGCGTCTGATGACAGAGTTCTTCTATCATAGCTTTACCGATACCACCGAACTCCATAAGCGTGTGCTTTCCAACTTCAGCGCCCAGACGATGTCAGTTTCAGAGAAGTGGCTACAGAAGATCCGTCAGTCGTCGATGGAACAGTTGCATGCGGAAGAATTCCAGGAACGTGTGAAACGAAGTGCCGAGTGGTTCGAGACATCCATCCAAGATGTTTTTGCCCATTCCATCGAATTGGCGGCTCAGATTAAGAGCAACAACAAACAGGCGATGAACCGTTTTACGGAGTCGCTGGCCGATGTGCGTCAGGCAGTCCTCTCGCGTCGTTTCCTCTTCTCGAAGATTGCTGAACAGGGTTTCTCTATTCCTGTCTATCTGCATGAGAAGCAATATTCCCTCTTGGATGCCATCGACGAGGATAAGATCAAGAAGTCCAGAAAGCAGCGGGTGAAAAAGGAAAAGCCCAAGAAAGAGCCAAAGGAGAAAACATGGAACATCACTTTCCAACTATATAAGCAGGGCTTAAAACCCGATGAAATCGCGAAATTCCGCAATCTCACCGTTGGCACTATCATCAGCCATCTGGCCCGTTTCATTCCTACCGGTGAGGTAAACCTCTCTGAATTAGTTGCGCCTGCGCATCAGGAAGCTATTCTCAAGGTGATACAGACCATAGGAAAGGGCGAGTCAAAGACTGCGATTAAGAGTCTCTGCCCGCCCGAAGTGACGTATCAGGAAATAGAACTGGTACTCGACGCCCAGTCCTAAGCCTTATTAAAACTTATAGTCGACACCCAAGCCGATCACATAGTTGGTGCGGCTATAGGTCTCTGTGCCCGTAAATGGCGTGCCATAAATCTGGGCCTTGGGCTCTGTGGTGTAGTCGCTATAGATAGACATAAAGTAGCCGGCATTTAGGCGGATCTTCTCGTTGATGTTCCACGCACCGCCAAGACCTACACTGTAACTGTCGCAAGCGAAAGAGGTATTCTGCTGATAGCCGTCGGCAAGGCCGTAGTCCGTACGCTGACCGCCACAACTGACGGTAAACTTATCGTTGATGTCGTACTCCACACCAGCCACAATCTCATGAGTACCGTTTTTCAGTTCCTTCTGTCGGTCGCCAGCCATCTTGGCATGCTTGTCATCGAAGAAATGGTATTCGAGTGTGGCGCGCAGTTTCTCTGTGAACTCATAGCCGACAGCAGCTACGAAGAGCGAAGGCATATCATAGCGGGTAGTGGCACCATCCAGATAGGCAGCCACCTTGTCGCCAAACGCCTGAAGGGCATATTCGCCTTCGATATAAGGCATCATAGAAGCAGTAGTAGGATCGGTGTTGGCAATTCTGGCAGAAAGAGTCCTCGTATCGTTCTCCGTAGAGATCTTCGTGCGGAACTCATAACGGGCAGCGACGGTCAGTGGACCATTATGATAGTTGGCGCTGACGATAGGAGCAAAGCCCCAGCCGCGCTGGATACAATCAAGTTGCAGATTGATGAGGTCGCCTGGGTAAACAGAACTGTAGGCAGGCAAACTTGCCCTTACGTATCCACGATTATAGCCATCGTAATAGTTGGCCCTGATACCAGCAGCTACAGACCAGTTGTCATCCACCTTATAGGTCAGGTTCAACTGTCCGCCATAGATATACTGCTTACCTTTCATCTCTGAGTCGTAATCGTAATTGCCTGGCATCACGCCACTCTGTGCGAGCATCGCCCTCAAGGGAACCTCAAACATAGGAATACCTTCCTCATATTTTACGAATCCACCGCTACCTACGATACCAATCATGGCCGACAGCGCGATGTTATCCTTCTTATAGGCAGCAAACAAAGCAGGCACGATGGGGGCAGAAGCCTTACCCTCGTATTTCTTGTCGAAATTGGAACCAAGATAACCAGGTACTGAAACCTCAATGTCACGGTTCTGCCAAGGTTTCTGGAAGTTGAGAGAGAGCTGGAAGCCATCCTGCGCCCAAGCCAGTCCGGCAGGGTTCGAATAGGCGGCATCGATGTCGAATGTTGCACCACGCGCCATCATACGGTCGAAGGCAATGTGGTAGTTGGTGTTGGTCATTAGACCACCGGCATTACTGGTAGTAAAAGCGCCAAGTGCCACTACGGCCAAAGTCATAATTTTCTTTCTCATAATGATTTGTAATGGTTGTGGTTGCAAAGGTACGAAAAAAAGTGAAAAGTGAAGAGTGAAAAACGAAAAATTTACTGCCGCCTTTACAAATTATGAATTATTATGTATCTTTGCACTCGAAATGAATCAGGCCACCCTCGATTATATCCGCGAGCATGCTGAGGCCGATGTGCGACAGCTGGCCCTTCAGGGAACGAAAGACCCTGAGGTCGATCTGACCTTTGCCTTAGACCAGATTGCAGGTCGTCAGAAGGCGAAGACCAAACTGCCTTCGTGGGCTGCTATAGACGGTATTGTCTATCCTCCCCATCTCTCGATGGAACAATGCTCGAGTGAGCAGACAGCCCGATACAAGGCACTTATTGCTGGAAAAGGGGCACTTATCGTAGATCTAACGGCTGGTTTTGGTGTAGATATGGCGTTTATTTCGCAAGGTTTCCAACATGCTGTTCATGTTGAGCAACAGGCACCACTTTGCGCCATTTCATCGGAGAATTTCAAGCTTTTGGGACTGAATCATGTCGAGGTGGTCTGTGCCGATGGCGTCGAATATCTGCATCGGTTGGATCATGCAGACCTGTTATTCTTAGACCCTGCACGAAGAGACAATCATGGGTCTCGCACTTATGGCATCGCCGACTGTACGCCTAACGTCTTGGATCTACGCGACGAACTGCTCGAAAAGGCAGATCGTGTGATGGTGAAACTCTCACCTATGCTCGATTGGCAAAAGGCAGTAGAGGATTTGGGCAACATCAGTGAAGTGCATATCGTCTCTGTGGATAATGAATGTAAGGAGTTGTTGATAATAATGGAAAGTGGAAAGAGAAAAGAGGTGATCGGCTTGCCGCTTGCTACCAAAGAGACGCAAGAAAGAGATTACTCTGTGCACTGTGAGAATTTGTTGTCTGACGGCACCTCCCAACATCTCTCGTTCCTATCATCCATCGCCCATCAACAATCATCCAACACCTATCACCCAGCACCCAACACCTCAAAATACCTCTTCGAGCCCAATGCGTCGATTATGAAAGCAGGATGCTTCGCTTTCTTAGAACAGCGATTCAATGTTTCCCAGCTCGAAAAGAACAGCCATTTGTTTGTTTCCGACAAAGACTGCAGCGATTTTCCTGGTCGTCGCTTTACTATTGAGAAGACCACCTCGATGAACAAACGCGAGTTGAAAGCTGCCCTCGAAGGTATTGACAGGGCCAACATCGCCGTGCGCAATTTCCCCCTGTCGGTTGCCGAACTCAGGAAGCGCCTGAAACTGAAAGACGGTGGCGATCTCTACCTTTTCGCTACCACCATAGCAGGTGGACAGCACCAGTTGTTTCTTTGCAGGAAAATAGAATAATGTGGCCCGCTACATACTTTTCACCTAAAAAGTTTGGTCGTTTGAGGAAATCTCAGTACCTTTGCAAGGTTGATAGAATATGATAGACGAGGATTTCGACATACGCGAAGAACGATATTCACAAGGCGAGAAAGACTTTGAGAATGCACTACGACCGCTGGCCTTCAGGGATTTCAGTGGTCAGAAGAAGGTTGTGGAGAACTTGGAAGTCTTTGTTGAGGCTGCCAAATATCGTGGTGAACCTCTCGACCATACATTGCTGCACGGCCCTCCCGGCTTGGGAAAGACCACGCTATCGAACATCATCGCCAACGAACTGGGTGTAGGCTTTAAGATTACCTCAGGCCCTGTGCTCGACAAACCGGGCGACTTGGCAGGTATCCTGACTTCGCTGGAGAAAAACGATGTGTTGTTTATCGACGAGATCCATCGTCTCTCGCCTGTCGTCGAGGAATATCTCTATTCGGCAATGGAGGACTATCGCATCGATATCATGATTGACAAAGGCCCTTCGGCCCGTTCGATACAGATAGACCTGAATCCGTTTACGCTTGTGGGCGCCACCACCCGCAGCGGTCTGCTGACAGCTCCGTTAAGAGCCCGTTTCGGCATCAATATGCATCTGGAGTATTATGACCCGGAAACGCTGCAAAAGATTGTCGAGCGCTCGGCCAATATCCTTGGTGTGCCTATCACAGAGGATGCTGCGCTGGAGATAGCAGGTCGTTCGAGAGGAACGCCCCGTATCGCCAATGCCCTCTTGCGTCGTGTGCGTGACTTTGCTCAGGTGAAGGGTAACGGCAAAATAGATACGAAAATCACTAAGGTTGCCCTCGCAGCCCTGAACATCGACCAATACGGCCTCGATGAGATCGACAACAAGATCCTGCTCACCATCATCGACAAGTTCAAAGGTGGTCCTGTGGGCATCACAACTATCGCTACAGCCGTTGGTGAGGATGCGGGCACCGTCGAAGAGGTCTACGAGCCTTTCCTCATTATGGAAGGTTTTATCAAGCGCACCCCTCGCGGTCGTATGGTTACCGAACTGGCCTACAAGCACTTCGGCCGCAATCCCTATGGTGGTAACATCATGGAACCTAATCTCTTTGATTAGAAACTTATTACCAATATTTATTATGATGAAAAAACTATTGTTTACAGTTATTCTGGCAGTGTTGACGTTGCAGGTTAATGCACAGGTTGAAGTACCAAAGAATGCACCACAAATCGAGTTCGCCCTCCAGTTGAAAGTCACACTCGGACAGGCTTTTTCCATCGAAAACACCCAGCACGGCCGTCGTACGGTCATTCCTATTACTGGCGGAACTTTCGAGGGTCCTGGCATCAAGGGCACGATTGTCAATGGCGGTGCCGACTACCAGCTTGCTAATGCCCAAGGCCGTACGGAGCTTGAGGCCATCTATTGCATCAAGACCGACGATGGTGTCTATATCCACGTGCGCAATCGTGGCATCATCGCCAATAGCAAGGATGCCAACGGCAACCCCACTTTCTATTTCCGCTGTGCCCCACAGTTTGAGGCACCTGCTGATAGCAAATACGGCTGGCTTAATAATTCACTCTTCCTGTGTGCCCCGGAGTTCTCTCAGAATTTCAACGGCATCGTACTCAATGTCTGGAAGGTGAACTGAATCCACGGCGTAAGTCAAAAAAGCATGAATATAAAGGATTATGAGAAAGAAATCGTTTTTAGTAGTGATGATGTTGTTGCAAATGACTTTCGCAATGGCACAGAACGAGGTAGGTAAGCTGTCAATAAAGCCAATGGCTGGTGTGAACCTGTCGACTTTCGGCAATGCTACTGTCGACATTTATCGTATGAAGGTGGGACTGACTGGTGGCGCTGAACTCGAATACGGGGTGAATCCCTGGTTAGGGCTGTCGCTTGGGCTTTTGTATTCTGAGCAGGGTGCAAAGATAGATGGCAGTGTTGACGGGATGGTTCTCGATGAAAAGGGCGACAGATGGTTCACAAGAACCAAAATGGACGGAAAACTGAAGTGCAGTTATCTGAACCTGCCACTCATGGCCAACATCTATATTCCTTCGCTGAAAGGACTGGCCTTCAAGGCAGGTGTCCAAGTGGGCATACTGACAAGTGACAAAATCGCTACAGATGTATGGCTTGCCATGACGAATGTGGATTCCTATGAACCTTGGGTTGAGAAAGATGGTACTCAAAATGATGCATCGTTGACGAACTATAGTGCTGAAATGTCTGATGTTTGCAAATCCATTGACTTTGGCATTCCTTTGGGGCTCTCGTATGAATATAAGAACATCGTTTTGGATGCCCGCTACTATTTCGGTCTGACAAAGATCGATAAGACCGACGATCCTGACAACGCCCAAAACCGGTATCTCAGCATCACCCTCGGCTATAGGTTTGGATTGTGATTTCACATTATAACAAAAGCGCATGAGTATACAAATGAAAAAAGTATTATTAACTATCTGTGCTATAAGTAATGCTTTTCGGGCAATATGAGGCGTATTTATTCCCAAGGTGGGAATACTTTTTTCCCAAGGTGGGAATACTTTTTTCCCAGGCTGGGAATATTTTGCGGCATAGGCAGGCAACAAATGCTACATAGGCAGGCAACAAATGCGGCATAGGCAGGCAACATAGGCAACACAAACAGGCCACAATCCCTGTAAAATAGGGGCTTGCGCAAAAACGTTGCCGCGTTGCCAACGTTGCGTAAGCACTATCCATACATACAGAGAAATACCTACTGGATAGTATTTTGAATATTATGATAAATAGAATTTATTATTTCTACTATTATACACCTTACGCAACACACGCAACGCGGCAACGTTTTTATTTTATGGGGTTCGGTTTTG
>Ga0247611_10009770_pt1 | contig 11442 bp, 10 predicted proteins | sample 177DNAGHGhighgp2_FD_192422 | JGI IMG/M metagenome (GOLD analysis project Ga0247611, IMG submission 192422) | Sheep rumen microbial communities from Palmerston North, Manawatu-Wanganui, New Zealand - 1770 DNA GHGhigh gp2 | ecosystem: Host-associated > Mammals > Digestive system > Stomach > Rumen... | reverse complement strand
TATAGGGCGTCAGCTGCTTGATACGGCGGTCGTATGCCGCAGCGCCAAAGCGGAAGAAGTTGAACTCACCCATCACGTCCACGTTGATCAACTGGTTCTCCCAGCGCGTATTCTGACGCACCATGTCCTCGTCGTAGTCCCATCCCGCGATACGCTGCGTGAGACCCTTGACCTGCAGCGCCCAACGGGGCGTGAACTTATAGCGGAAGTGCGCACCGTACGCCTCGCGCGGATGCATGAATATATGCTGCGCCGCGTCGCCCACGTAGTAGCCGCAGCCGGCCTGCAGACCCAGTTCGCAAACGTATTGAGGCTCCGTATCACGAGCCTGCAATGCGAGCGACCATAGCAACGCTACCAGAGCTATACAACCTATTTTATACCTGTTCGTACGTACGCGCATATACACAAACCATGCAATTAGCGTGCAAAGGTACACAAAAAAACGCACATATGCAAATTTATGTGCGTTTTTTCATAGAAAAAATGGGTTTTACTCCGTTACCTTGCGATATTTTCCCTCGATAAGTAGCATTCCGGGCAGTATTTCGCCTCCGCTCACTTTCTTGAAAGTGGTATACGGCAGCGTAGCGCCGTCGGCCTCTTCGAGCACGGCATTGTAGCGGTTGTCCCATACCTTACCCTTCACGGGTTTGACCGTAGCGATGTACTTATACGTCGTCTTGTCGGTCTTAGGATCGATGACGCGTTGCACCACCTGGAACTTCGAGGCCTCGGTAATGCCCTCCTTCATTCCGATCTTGGCGGCATAGCCCTCGATGTGTCCTTTGTCGTTCTCCAGCACGGCATAGACCGGCGTCTTGACCTTGAAGTCCTCATACTGCTTGGCGAGCGCTACGATATTCTTATCCATCGAGCGGGCGCAGATGGTACGCACCAGTTCCGTACGGCTGTACAGACCCTTGAGCACCGACTTCTTGTCAAACTCATACTCGTGGGCTACGTAGCGCACGCGATAGGTCGTCTTGTCGTCCAGGAAGGCTTGTATCTTCGCTGGATCAGGTTTGTCGGTATAGTGCATCTGGTAGAAGATAGCGGCGATCGAGTCGTTCCACTCCAACTGGTAGAGGTAGGAATGGGTCTTCACTTTGAAGCCCGTAAAGCTATCAGCTATCTTCGCAACGGTGTTCGACAGGTCGCGTCCCGAGTTGCCTCCTGTGAAGGCGTCAAATATGCTACCAATAACACTCACCGTAGCCTTGGCAGCCGCAGCTTCCTGCTCGGCGGTGACGTACGTGATGTCGTTGACCAGGATATAGGTGTTGTGCAGCAGTTCCTCGCCGGCATCGCTCAGTGTGGCCAGGCCGCGCGTAGTCTGCAGCGCCAGGGTAACGTCCACATCCGTTGCGTTGTACTGACCGCGGGTCTGGATGAGCTCCGTGTTGAAGGTCATCGTCTCAGGCGTATCGCCCTGCAGGCCAAACCACTTAGCCACCATCCGCTTACCCATCTGGTTCTGATTGAGCAGGTCTTCGGTATATTGCGCATTGCGGCGCAGTTCGTCCTTGGTCAGGGCATGGCCGTAGGTAGCTTTGTAGTAGCCCGACTCGTTGCGCTGCACACCGGATATCGTACTATTATCTATCACGCGTATGCCCACGCTGTGGTCGTCGTACTTATCCGGAATGGGTAGCGAGTCAAAAGCCTTGTATATCTCGCCGCCAAACTCATCCTCCGGGTGATAGACCAGCATGGTGGTCAGCGCGTTACGCCGATAGGTGTTGAGTTCCTGTGCAAACATGCTCACCCCCATCAGGGCGAGCATGCTTAGTAGAAAGACGCGTCTCATCGGAGCGGGAGGAAATGGATGTCAGTATTCTGATGAGGCTGGTGCTGACCATAGGCTACACCTACGTCACGCATGGCCTGGATACGCTGACGCTCCAGGTCGATGCCGTCCTGGTACTGCTTCATCTCAAACTTCCAATCGTCCATCACCTTACCCTTGATCTCTTTGTAGAGGGCCATCGCGTCACCGTAGCAAGCGGCGTCGGGCAGGATATTCTTCAGATACTCACCGGCTTTCACGGCACCCTCGCTGTTCTGCTCGCTCATCCATGCGGTACGAGCCTCAGCCAGGTAGCGGTTGCACATCTCGTCCTGATAAGCCTGGAATATCTTCAAACCGGCCTCGATAGCGGCATCGTAGTGGGAGCACTCCTGCGGCACCTGAGAGATCAGGAAGAGCGCCTCGTCAAACTGTTTCTGCTTCGCTAACATCTGGGCCTGCTTGATCATCTGCGGGGCTTTGTCCTCGTAGTAGCGGATGATCTTCTGCTTACCCTCTTCGATGAACTGACCCAGTTGCTTCGACTGCATCGGCATGTTGCTGATGGCGTTCATGTAGCACTTGGTCTCCGTCTCACCCAGACCGCGTACTACGACGCTGGTGGAAGAAAAGACGGTGCGGTTCATCATATCGACGATGTAGAAATTCAGTTCCATCTTCTCGGCGATCTTAGCCGGCGGACCAGGGATGATATCCTTGTCGAGCGGTACGGTAACAACGGTGAGTGCGAACTGACCCTGATAGTCATCACCGGCTATACCGTTGCGGGTGAGCAGTTGGGTCAATTTGCTCTGTATCAGCGCTTGCGCGCCTGCGGGGAAGGGTTCGGTCAGCTCCCCTACTACCACCGAGATAGGCAAATATTTCGTTTCGCCTGCAGCCCATGTCGTTCCAAGTGACAAAGCAGCAAGCAACAAAGTACAAAGTAATATCTTTTTCATAATGCTTTCAAATTTTATCGGTGTGCCCAGAGGCACCTTTCGACTTTTGACTTTCGACTTTCGACTATTTATCACTTTTCACCTAAAATAATAACGGCTCTCCCGAGTCCCTTCACCATCACCTTGCAGGGGATGTTATACGGTGCTTTCTTGAGCATCTTAGCCAGTTGCTTGGCAAAACCGTTGGCATCGATAGCACGTCCGTTGTTGTCATATACGGGGATGCGCACCTGGGTGAAGTTGGCGATATTCTCGCTCTGGTAGGGCATGGTGAAGCGTCCCTTGACGGTATTCTGCTGGAGCCATGCCTGGATGATATCGATCAGTTCCTCGTCGTCGAACTCGGTCTCCAGGTCCACGCCTGCGGCATTGTTGGCAAACACCTTGATGTCGAGCGTCACCTCACGACCGATCTCCTGCATCTCCAGGAAGTGGTCTTGCAGACGGTTGTTGAAGTTGTCCATATTGGCTACGATAGCCTCCTCCAGCAGCACGTCCACGTCGGCCGTGAAGGACTGCTTACCCGTACCCGTAGCGGCACCTATCGACTTACCCGTATAGGCATCGCGAGCCTCCAGGATATAACTGATGGAGTGCTTCGGGCCAAAGTCCTTCATCTCCCAACTCAGTTCCAGGATGATGTCACACTTAGCGGTACGTGCCAACTCGTCCAGCGGCGACTCGGCCAGGTCGTTTCCGGCCTTGCTCACCGTCAGGTTGTCCTCGGCATGCTGCAGTTCGATATTCTTAAGCGTCTGCTCCAGACTCTTCAGCGGGAACTGACGCTCCGCCATCAGGTCGTTGAGTTTGGCGATCGCCAACTTCAGACCCATATCCTCTTGCAGGGCTTGCTTGTAGTTAGGCACTTTCACCTTGTTGCCCATATTCTCTACTTCAAAGAAGTAGCCGTTCTGAATACACCACACGTCCGACGGGATGACCATCAGTTCCGGCTTCTTGATCTGCGCTGTTGCGGCGAGCGAAACTACAGCCAACAACATCGTCATGATATATCTTCTCATAATTGTCAATTTTTCAGTTTTCAAATTCTTCGTCTAACGACTAACGACCAACTACCAACGACTATTGTATAATCCCGTCCTCCTGCAGTTTGCGTTTCAGGTCGGCACGATAGACGGTGACGGTCACCTGACCCAGGGTCTGCGCATCGGTACGCGAACGGTTGGTGGTGAACGTACGGCGGTCCTTCATAGCAATGAACTGCTTCCACGGACCCTTCTCAGCAAAGAAGGCATTGAAATAGTCCTCGTATTTCTCGCGAGCGTTCATGTCGTAGCAGAGCGGCTTGAGATGCTCGATGTTCGACGACTGTGCCTGAACGCCCGAGAAGATCACGTCCTGCAGGGCTTGCTTTTGGGCTACCTCATAGCTGTGTGCCGCGTTACGGCCACGACCCCAGGCACGTATCACGTACGACCCGTCGCCATGTGCTTGTATCACTTTCGACTCGTAGTCGTAGTAAGCTTGCGAGCGATGTGCTCCGCAAGCGGCAAAGAGCAGCGCTACCACTGCCGATGCCAGTATAAATAGATATTTTTGCATAATATTAGAATCCATAATTGAGTGATTTGATAACACCTGCAGCTTCCAGGGCCTTGCGCAGTTCGTCTTTCTGTACGGAAACCACGATGCCTACCTTATAGACCTTGTCCACCTTCATCTGCTCCTCCGTGCCGGGCACGATGGAGATGTACTTGCGGTACTCACCGTTGGAGGCAAAGAAATGGTTGAAGAAATCTTCGTACTCCATCTCTGCACCCGGTTCACGTACCAGCGCACGCTGACCTACGCAGCCGTCGCCACCTACGAAGCCCTTGAAAATCACGCCATGTACGGCATTGCGCGGACAAGCCTCCAGGGCAGCTTTCAACTTCTTGTTGTAAGTCCAAACTCGTACCAGATAGGTACCTTGCACCCCGTTGCCGGCGCATTGAATCTCATAGCGAAACTCATCCATCTCGCGTTGGGCTTTGGGTTTTGCATCAACGGTAGCCACTGCGGCTGTCACCATCAATGCCAGAATGAAAAGCAATTTCTTTTTCATAATAACAATATTTGAGTGTATATATTTCAGTCTAAAGTCGGCTTTTTTCTTTCGACTATTTACCGGAGTGCCCGGAGGCACCTTTCGACTATTTTTTTATTAAAATTCTAAAGGCGTCTGCTACGCGCTTGACGGGTAGCAGCTCTATCTTGAGTCCGCTGAGTGCCACTTTCTGTCCGGCCGGAATGATGATACGGCGGAAGCCCAGTTTCTCGGCCTCGCGGATACGTTGCTCCAGTCGGGCTACGGGACGTATCTCACCCGCCAGGCCCACCTCGCCCGTGAGACAGGTGTCGGGATCCAGCGGTATATCCATGTTCGACGACAGCACCGCCGCCATCACGCCCAGATCGATAGCCGGGTCGTTGACGCGCAGTCCGCCGGCGATGTTGAGGAACACATCTTTTTGCAGCAGTTTAAACCCTACCCGCTTCTCCAGCACGGCCAGCAGCATGTTCAATCGGCGTCCGTCGAAACCGGTGGAAGAACGTTGCGGCGTACCATAGGCGGCGCTGCTCACCAGCGCTTGCACCTCGATCAGGAAGGGCCGCATACCCTCCACAGCCGCAGAGATAGCGATGCCCGATAGTCCTTCGCGGGCGGTGGACAGCAGCAGTTCCGAGGGGTTGGTCACCTCGCGCAAACCGTCCTGACGCATCTCGTAGATACCAATCTCGGAGGTGGAGCCAAAGCGGTTTTTCTGGGCCCGCAGCACGCGGTACATATGTTGCTGGTCACCCTCGAACTGCAGCACCGTGTCCACGATATGCTCCAGCACTTTCGGGCCGGCCAACGAACCCTCCTTGGTAATATGCCCCACGATGATAAAGGGTATGTTGCGCGACTTGGCGAAGTCCAAAATACGCGTGGCGCACTCCCTCACCTGCGAGAGGCTGCCTACCGACGACTCGATAGCTTCCGTACCGATAGTCTGGATCGAATCCACTACCACCAGCTCGGGCTGCAGTTCGGTCGCATAGTCGAAGATACGCTCCAGCGAGGTCTCCGAGCAGATGAAGAGGTTCTCGGGTTTTCCGGCCAGGCGCTCGGCGCGCAGCTTCAGCTGGCGTACGCTCTCCTCGCCGCTTGCGTATAGGGTGCGATGGTCACGGAGTTGCAGCAGGACTTGCAAGGCCAGGGTCGATTTACCGATACCCGGTTCACCGCCCAGTAGCACCAGACTACCCGGCACCAATCCACCACCCAGCACACGGTTCAGTTCACCGTTGTGCATGTCGATGCGCATCTCCTCCGTAGCGACCACTTCCTGCAAACGCATGGGTTTGCTATCGCCCACCCGCCTGCTTTCGACTTTGAGCGAAGCGGTCTTTCGACTTTCGACTACTTCCTCCTCATACGTTCCCCACTCGCCGCACACCGGACAGCGTCCCAATAGCTGCGGCGCTTTTGCACCACAGTTGCTACATACATATTGTACACTCGTTTTTGCCATCCTTTTCTAACGACTAACGACTAACGACCAACGACTAAAACTCTATCTTCTCTCCTTCGTGGGCCAGTTGGGTATTCTCGAATATGGGCTGTGCCTCGTTGAGGAACAGCTCGTGGTCATCCACACGGGCACTATAGTGGCCCAGCAGCAGACGACCCACTTCGGCCTTTTGGGCGATGGTAGCGGCCTGTTCGGCCGTGGAATGCATCACGTTGTGGCAGAGGTGCAGGTGTTCGTTCAGATAGGTGGACTCGTGGTAGAGCATATCCACCCCACGTATCTGATCCAGGAACGTCTCGGTATAGCGGGTGTCGGAGCAGTAGGCGTAGCGCTTGTGCGGCACACGTACATAGCCACCTTCGCCATCGGGCTGACGGTGTATCTCGCTGAAAAGAAAACCGCAGCAGGGCACCGAGTGCTTGAGCGGGATAGTCTCCACCATGACGGTGCGGTCCTCAAAGATCACCTCCCTTTTGCGGGGGTTGATCGGATGGAAGACGATGTCGTAGCTATACTCCTCGCCGAAGTAGCTGAGCCACGGACGCAGGAGCGTCTCCAGGTCGGCATGCGCATAGATATGCATGGGTTGGAGGCGGTGCTGCATGGAGAGCGTCGAGAGCAGACCGATCAGTCCGTAGCAGTGGTCGCCATGCAGGTGGGAGATGAAGATATTGTACAGACGGGACGTCCGTACGCCCAACCGCGCAATATGCAGTTGGGTCCCCTCGCCGCAGTCGATCAGAAACGACTTATCGCACAGATCCAGTACTTGCCCCGAGGGCGAGTTCTGGAACGTCGGCCGTGCACTGCCGCACCCTAATATGGTAAGCGAAGCTTTATTCACTGCTTTCGACTTTCGACTTTTGACTTTTGACTTTCGACTTTTGACTCCTTTACTCCTTTACTCCTCTCAGCTTCTGGCGAATAGATTCGCCTAAGGCTGATTTGCGTTCGATATGCTCCAGTACGGCCTGTACGAACGAGTTGCTCTCAAAGCTACCGCGTACGTGCTCGAAGTCGGCCTCACGCTGACGGCTGTCGCCATCGGCACCGAAGCCGGTCTGGCTATTCAGGTCAAACTCCTTGCGGGCATCGTTATAGACCATGCGGTCCAGATCCACGACGGCCTGTTGCCACTCATCCACAGTGTGCAGCACTTGCTCCAGGCTTACCTGCTCGTACGTGCAACCCCATATCTGCTCCAGTTTCTCCAGGGCCCAGGTCCACTCATAGGAGTAGTAGTGGGCATGCATCTCGGCGAAGCGTTGACGGATGTCGTCCAGCGTGAGCTTGCCTGCCTCTATATCGTCGAGCAGACGCGTCACTTCGCTCAGCGGTGCGAGCAGTCCGGCCAGGTCGGCCCAGTCGCCCGTACCGATCTCGGTGTCGGGACGCAGCGCACGGCGTACGTCGTCCATCGTCTTCAGCTCGGCTTTCTCCAGACGAGAGATGAGCGAGTTGCCCAAGAATTTTTGAATGCCTATCGTGTAGAGTGCCTTACCATGCTGCAGCGAGCTGTTGCGGATCTTGCAGTTGTGGTAGCCGAACACCTCGGTGTTGGCACCACCAAGCTGCTCAAGCTCCATCAGCACGTCGCGTCCGTGCCACATCTTTTGCACCGTATAGGGCGATAGCAGGTTGAAATTGATCTGGTCGAGCTTGTCGGGATCCTTGCGGTTGTCACGTTTCGGCCATTTCTGCGCGTCGCGTATCGTACCTACGGTGCGCAAGTTGGCGCCCGGTACGAGATACGACTCCGACTGATTCTCAATGAGGTAGGAGAAGGGCAGTTCGGAGGTGTCGGCATGGTGAGTATGACGACCCATGACGAGCGAGAAAGCGCCTATCTTGCTGGGCCACAGCAGGTAGCTGTCGCTCGTAGTCTTGGCGCCGCGTTCGGCCAGACCCTGGTGGATCGGACCGAGTTTGTACATATGGTTCGACTGGTTGCTACCCGATCCGGCGTTCAGGAACGAGAACATACCGGCGATGAGCAGGGTCGATTTATGGTGGGTCACGGTGTACGGACCGGCAAATATCGCGCAGGCCTCGCCGTGCATACCTTGGCAGTTACTAAAGAACAGACTCTCGCCGGCCGAGTAGTGCTTGTCGAAGATACATCCTTGGCCTACGAAGCACTTATCCACCAGCGTCGAGTCGCCGATCGACACACCGCTGCAGATGATGAAGTCGGTGCACTTGACGCCCGAACCCAGTTTGACGGGAGCGGCGGCGTTGGATTGCACCGTACCGTTCTTCAGTCGGCTGACGCCCGAGAGTACGGCATGGTCGCCGATGCGGGTGTTCTTGATCGTTCCGCAGTTGAGGATGCGCACGTTCTCGCCTATCTCGCCCATCGTGGAGCGCTGACGATCGGCGTACTCGTCAATCATCCGTTCCAGCGTGCTGATCAGCGTCGGACGGTGACGGTAGAGCGTCATGACGTAAGCCAGGCTGGCGGTAAGGTGGTCGAAGATAGGTATCTCACGTCCCCCACCCTCGTTCATCACGGCTACGCGTACGCCATTACCGAATGTCGTCTCACCATCCACGAGGATGGCGTTGATATTCTCGATACACGTACCGCGTCCGATGCGGTAGTTGGCGATATAGTTGTTGATATTGTAGAGTCGCACATCGTCGCCCAGCTCTACGTTGTGGAGCATGGCGTGGTAGATGCCGGCATCTACGGTGATGCCACCGGGCAGTTCGAATGCGCCCTCAAAGCGACCCATCTTGACGGTACCGGAGAAGCGCACCTCGCGTACGCGGTCGGCCGAGAAACCTTCGCGTACCAGCACCTTGCTCCAGTCCTGCGCATAGCAGCCCTGCTGACGCAGCTGTTGCTGCTCGATATCGGTTAGTTGACGGTATTCCATATATTAGGAAGCGTAAATACGAGTAAATACTTGTTTGGTATAGGCCGGGAAGTCGGTATTCATCAGCCATGCATAGTAGCTGGGGTCGCGACGGAAGACGTCACGCACGCGCAGCCCTTTGTGCTTGCCGAAGTTGAAGACCTCCACGCCGTCCTTGTCGTAGGCGATACGTCCCGCGAAGTCGGCGTACTGCTGTTCGCCGCGGGTGTACGCGTCCAGTTCGGCCACCGTATCCGGCACGTCGGGATAGCGCTCCAACTGGGCCAGCAGCACCTCGTACGTCGCCATCGTGTCGGCCTGTGCCGAGTGGGCATCGTCCAGGTTCTTGCCGCAGTAGAACTTATACGCCGCCGTTAGGTTGCGCGGTTCGTTCTTGCGGAAGATCTGGAAGGCATCGATGAGTTTCTTGCTCCTCAGGTCCACCTGCACCTTGGCGCGCAGCAGTTCCTCGGCCAGCAGGGGCACGTCAAAGAAATTGCTGTTGTAGCCGGCCAGGTCGCTGTCGGCGATGACCTGTGCGATCTCCGGTGCGATCTGCTCGAAGCGGGGACAATCCTTCACGTCCTCGTCGTAGATGCCATGCACCGCTGAAGCCTCTTCGGGGATATGCATACCCGGATTGACGCGCAGGGTCTTGCCCTCGGCGTTACCGTTGGGGAAGACCTTGTAGTAGCTGATCTCTACGATGCGGTCGGTACCTATGTTGACGCCGGTAGTCTCCAGATCAAAGAAGACCAGCGGCCGTTCCAGTTTCAGTTTCATTTTTGTATTTGTCTAACGACTAATGACTAACGACTTTATATTTGTCTAACGACTAACGACCAACGACTAACGACTATTTAGTCATTCAGCAGCATCGGCATGAGCAGCATGAGCAGCTCCTGGTTCTCGGGTTCTTCACTCGGCAGGATCAGTCCGGCGCGAGCAGGATCAGCCAGGCGGATCAGCACGTCGTCAGAGGTGACAGCCTGCAGGATGTCGATCAGGAACGGCGCCTTGAATCCGATAGCCATCGGCGTACCGTTGTAGCTGCATGCGATGGTCTCTTCGGCGGAAGTCGAGAAGTCAATATCCTGTGCCGAGATCTTGATGGTGTTCTCGCTCAGCGCCAGTTTCAGCAGCGACGTACCCGAGTTAGCAAACACGGCTACACGCTTGCAGGCGTTGACGATCGTCTGACGATCTACGGTCACCTCGTTCTGGTTAATCTGCGGGATCACGGCGTTGTAGTTGGGGTAACGTCCCTCGATCTGACGGCACACGATCTCGGTGCGACCGAAGGTGAAGCGGGCGTTCTTCTGACCGAAGCGGATCACGGCCTCGTCCTCCTCCTTACCCAGGATGGCACGCAGGATGGTAGCCGGCTTCTTCGGCAGGATAAAGCTCTGCGGAGCTACACCCTTAATGTCGCGGTTGATGTAACGAACCAGTCGCTGTGCATCAGTAGCGACGAGGGTCAGCTGCTCCTCGTTCAGGTCGAACAATATACCGTTCATCACCGGACGCAACTCGTCGTCAGCGGTGCAGAATATCGTCTTGTTGATAGCATCCAGCAGGGTCTGTGCCGGCATAGCGAAGCGGTTCACATCCTGCTCCTCAGCGGGCATCTCGGGATACTCACGTCCGGCTACGCCTACAAACGAGTACGTACCGTTCGACGAGGTGATGTTTACGCCGAAGTTCTGGTCGTCGATGTCGAAGCTCAGCGGCTGCTCCGAGAACTCCTTGAGCGTGTCGAGCAGCAGCTTGGCGCCGCTGGCTACCTTACCTTCGCCCTGTGCGTTTTCTACGTCCAGCGAGGTACGGATCGTCGTCTCGCCGTCGGAAGCGGTCAGGGTCAGTACGTTGCCCTGCAGGTCAAACAATACATCTTCGAGGATGGCGAGGCTGTTCTTCGCCATGATAACACGGTTCACTGCCTGCAACTGTGCAAACAATTTCGAACTGGAAACATTAAATTTCATATGCGTAAGTCTTTTAAGTTATTATATGCGTGTTTATCGTCTAAATATAATTTAGCGTGCAAATTTACAACAAAATAATCAATTGTGCAAATAATTAGGGCAAAAAAAGTAAAATTGCGTGCATTTTTATAATTTTTTGGACTAATTAGGTGCCGGTTGCAGGATACTGCGACCGTAAATTCGGGGGGACCCTGCTTATGTAATGAACCCCAAAAGTTAGACACAAAACAAAAGTGTCGCTTATGGTACATTCACTAGAGGAGAAGTTACAAGTAATTAAGATGCACAAACAAGGTGCAGGAGTTAAACTACTAGCCAAACGATTTGGTC
>Ga0247611_10009768_pt1 | contig 11443 bp, 7 predicted proteins | sample 177DNAGHGhighgp2_FD_192422 | JGI IMG/M metagenome (GOLD analysis project Ga0247611, IMG submission 192422) | Sheep rumen microbial communities from Palmerston North, Manawatu-Wanganui, New Zealand - 1770 DNA GHGhigh gp2 | ecosystem: Host-associated > Mammals > Digestive system > Stomach > Rumen ... | reverse complement strand
CTGATGCCCCAGCGCACCTTGGCCACCTGCTGCTTCAGGTTGTCAGCGACGGCAGCCTCCAATGCCTCGGTCATGCGGTCCAGTTCTCCGGCTTGTCGTCCTGAAAGCCTGAAGGGGTAGGCGACTACCTCTTTGTCTAACGTGTTGCAGATGGCCTGCTGCTCTGTCGGCGTGGCCGTGCGGCTCAGGTCCAGCATGCGCTGCACTTTAGCCTTCAGGGCGTCGTAGCTGGTGTACAGGTTGGGCATCTCGGCCGAGCCTTTGAGTTTTGCCACCATCTCCTGGAACTTGTAGCCGAACTGCTCCATCACGGTGTCGGTCTCTAAGGCCTTGGCGCGTTCTGGGGAGTTTTTCTTGATGTCCCACACCATATTGTGAGCCACGCCCAGCCCGGTGTTTGTCCTGTTCAGGTATTCGTCGGGGTCGTAGGACTTCACTTGCGGCTTGCTGTCAATCTTGGGGCAATGGAACTCGTAGATGATGCCTTCCACCATATAGCGTTTGTGCTTCGTGTCGCCATCGGTCAGCTCGGTGTCCATCCACGAGAGGAGATAGGTGGAGCGAAATCCGTCGGCATCCTTGAAGCTGATGATGCGGGCGTTCATCGACGGTTGGAGTTGCAAAGGGAACGTCTCTCCTTGTTCGCCCCAAGCAATCTTGATTCCTGGGAAGATGGCTTGTTCGTCGCCCGCCGTGTAACTGTAGTAGCTGTTCGCAAAGGGCGCCTGTTTGTCGAAGGCATCGAGCATGGGGCGCAGCGGCAGCGTAGGGTCGTCTGGCACCTGGTTGAACGAAAATCGGTGACCGTCAAGGTATAGTGGGCCGATGGATGCCGTGACGTTTGACTTGCTTTTCGAGAGTGTCACCACGTGGATTTTCTCCTTGGGCACCAAGCCGCCGCCATCCAGACAGCCCCATTCGCCATGGGCAACGGTGAGCGAGTCTTCGTTCATGCTCTTCATCTTGGCTTCAATCTTCTTTGGGAACTTGCCGTATATCGTCTCAATAAATGCCGTGCGCATGACCTGGGCATGCGGGTTCTCCTGGGCGTGAAGCCACGCAGCGGGCATCAGCAGGAGGGCTGTTATCAATAGTTGCTTTTTCATTTCGATGTCGTTTGTTTAGAAGTTGATATAATTGGCAGTACTGTCTTTCTCCATCTTGTTCAGGGCCTGTTCCGTCTGCTTGCCTAAAATGCGGTAAACCATCTGCTGCAGACGTGCATCGGCGGCAATGAGCTTTTCCAAGTGTGCCGCGCTGACGCTGTCGTCGATGCTCTCCATCTCTGCTTCAAGGCGGGCAACGCAGTTGGCAAGTTCCTCGGCTGCTGAAGTAGAGTCGGCATCTGGCTTTTCCTTCCCAGCCATCTTCGTTTGGTTAGTATGAGGCTTGGCGGGAGTTGCCTGTGCTGCGACAGTGGCGCAGTACGCGGAACCAGCCGACGCGAGGGCGATATGGCTCATTGGCCGAACGCTGTCCACGGGGGTAGTCAGCTTTTCTGCCATCACAGGCTTTTGTTCTGTCTGCCCTTTACCGACGTACAACACTATCAGCAAGAGGATGCTGGCGGCAACGGCGACGGCTGTTGTGATGTAGGGCCGGTAGCGCCGCTTGGGTGTTTCCCTTGTCGTCTCCATCCGCTTCATCAGTCGCTCACTCAGGTCGGCGGGCATTGGCGGTGTGTCGGCATACTTGCGACGAAGGGCTTCGCGAAGGTCGGTATCTTTGAATGTTGTCATATATTCTGCAGTTGTTTGTATAGTTTGCGGCGTATTCGGTAGAGGCGGTTGGCCAAGGCGTGAGAAGTGGAGTCCATGATGTAGGCACATTCGTCGAGTTGCCTGTTCTCGAAATAGTACAGCGTCAGTAGCAGTCGCTCGTCAGGCGGCAAGTCGTCCATCAGCAGCAGTAGCCGTTGTATGCGTTCCTCGCTGCCCGTGGATAGTTCCGCCTCTAACTGCTCGTCGCTGATGTCTGCCTGCCAGGCCTGTGTATCCACTATCGAGGCGATGGGCAGACGACGGCGTTTCAGGAAATCGAGTGTCAGGCGGTAGGCGATGCGTCTGAGCCATGTGGCGAGCGGAGCCCGCTGCGGGTCGTAGCTCCCGATGTGGCTGAAGGCACGCAGGAAGGTGTCCTGCGTCAGTTCCTCGGCATCCATCGCATTGCCCACTTGACGGGCAATCATGGCGAAGACTTGCTGGCCGTAGCGGCTGACCATCAGGCTCTGCCCTCTGGTTCCTCCGCCTTTTATAGCCTCCACTATCTGTTCGTCTGTATTCACTTTTGTTGTTCTGTTTGAACTGTCACTACTAATATATACGACTGTTTTCTGAGAATATCCCGTCCGACATGCTTTTTTTCTTCAATTAACGGGAAGTATTTCATTTTTATTTTCGTATCTTTGCAGCAAATTAATAAAAAACAATGGTAGAATATTCTTTTAGCAGACTTTGCCTCAAAGTTTGACGTAGCTTTGAGACGAGGTTATCATCACTGGAACAAAAAACTATATGAAAAAACAACTACTGACACTTGTGCTGCTCACACTCGGGCTGACCACAACAAAGGCACAGAACCCACAACGGGGCGACTACGGATACCTATATTGTCACATGCACGGTAATGGACGGGCGTGGACGGCTTATGCGCTGAGTCGCGACGGACTGCACTACCACGACTTGCTTGGCGGCGACTCCATCTTCAGCGATGCTGAGCATGCACGCATCGAGGGGGCTACCCGCGATGCCTACATCTTCCGTCGTCACGACTGCTCGGGCTACCTCATGCTCTGTACCGACATGAACGTGGGGGCTTTCAAACAACTGAAGAAAAAGGCGGAGTGGGACAACTATGGCATCACACTGCTGCGCTCCGACGACCTCATTCACTGGGAATCGACATCGCTGGACTATCGCCGTGGTCCGGCTATCTTCAGCGACCCCCAGGCGAAGAGCGTCTATAAGGACTGGACCACCGTCAACCGCGTGTGGGCACCACAGGCGGTCTGGGACCCCACCTATCGCTGGCCCGACGGCAAGAAGGGTGGCTACTTCGTCTATTACTCCATGTGGAACCGTGCTGAGGAGAAGTACGACCGCATGTACTACAGCTATGCCAACGAAGACTTTACACAGCTGACGCAGCCACGCCTGCTCTTCGACTGGGGCTATGCCACCATCGATGCCGACATCAACTGGCTCGACAGCGACCAACAGTGGCACATGATGATTAAGAAGGAGGGAGGACAGCCGGGCCTGTTCACCTCAACGGCTAAGAAGCTCACTGGACCTTGGGCGCTGCCTGTGGAAGACGACTACGTCAACTTCGAGGGCAAGAAGAAGTGCGAGGGTGTCTCTGCCTTCCAACTGGCAGGCGAGGACGACTGGACCATCGCCTACATCGAATATTCGTCGCGCCCCAGGAACTACCGTCTCTGCAAGGCCGATAAGTTCATGCGCAACTTCCGTGAGCCTCGTAACATCGAGGGCGTCAAAGACCCACAGCATGGCTCTTTCATTCGTCTGACCAAGGCCGAATACGACCGGTTGGAGCAGTGGAGCAATTCTCAACGTTCAATGGTCAATCCTCAATGGTCAATGGTTCTCACCGACGACTGGCTCTTCTCGCGCGACAAGCGTTCATGGCAGACGGTCAGCGTGCCCCATGATTGGGCCATCAGCGGTCCCTTCGACAAGAAGTGGGACCTGCAGCGTGTGGCCATCGAGCAGAACGGTGAGACAGTACCCACGGAGAAGAGTGGACGTTCTGGTGCCCTGCCCTGGATTGGCGAGGGCCACTACAAGCGTAACATCTTCATTCCTACTGGCTTCAACGGTCATGCCGAACTGCTGTTCGACGGAGCCATGAGTGAACCGACGGTCTATGTCAACAGACGGAACAGCGAGAGCCGCCAAGCTCGCTTGGATGGCCGAGTCGTGACGGATGAAGGCGAAGCCAATGGTCAGAAGGCTGGCTACTGGGCCTACGGCTACAACGCCTTCCGCGTCGACATCACCAACTTCGTGAAACCTGGTGCCAACCTCGTTGAGGTGGACCTGCAGAACGTCGAGGAGAGCTCGCGCTGGTATCCTGGCGCTGGCCTCTACCGCCCTGTGCAGCTCGTGCTGAAGGGCAAGGACTGGATAGACCCTTGGAAGACCTATATCCGCACAACGGCTATTGAGGGCCATCGTGCCACCGTCGAGGTGACCGTAGGGGCTGGCAGTCCTGCTGGCGAGGGTCTCGCCTTCGAGGTGGAACTGCGCGACCAGCGTGGCCGCATCGTCGACCATCGCCACTTCTCAACACTCCCCTCCCCTCGGGAGGGGCTGGGGGTGGGTTCTTTGACCATCGACAACGCCCAGCTCTGGACGCCTGAGACACCTTATCTATATAAGGCACACATCAAATACATGAAGAACGGCCAGTTGCTCGATGAAATCGTGCAAAATGTGGGCATCCGTACTGTGAAGGTGAGCCGTGAAGGGGGCTTCCAGCTCAATGGCGTCACCCGTAAGCTGAAGGGTGTCTGCCTGCACCACGACCTCGGACCCTTGGGTGCTGCTGTCAACAAGGCCGCTCTCATCCGTCAGATCAAAACCATGAAGGAGATGGGCTGCGACGCCATCCGCACCTCGCATAACATGCCGAGTCAGATGCAGATGGACATCTGCGACTCGCTGGGCATAATGGTCATGGCCGAGTCGTTTGATATGTGGAAATATCCTAAGTGCAAGAACGGCTATGCGCGCTTCTTCGACGAGTGGAGCGACCGCGACATCGAGAATCTCGTGCTGGCCAACCGCAACCACCCGAGCATCGTCATGTGGTCTATCGGCAACGAGATTCCTGAGCAGGGCGACAAGAAGGCCATCGCCGTCATCGACCGCCTGCAGGGCCTCTGCCATCAGCTGGACCCCTCACGTCCTGTGACGCAGGGACTGGACCGTGTTGACAACGCCCTGGCCAGTGGCTTCGCACAGGCTATGGACATTCCCGGACTGAACTACCGCCTGCCCAAGTATGAGAAGGCTTACCAGACGCTGACACATGGTTTCCTGTTGGGTTCAGAGACCACGTCAACGGTATCCTCGCGTGGCATTTATAAATTCCCTGTGCAGGTGACCGACAATTCACGGTACGCCTCATGGGCTTCAGGCTATGATCCCAAGGCTGTGCGCGATGCCGACGGTCAGTGCTCGGGCTACGATGTGGAGTACTGCGCATGGTCCAACCTGCCCGATGACGACTGGCGCCGTCAGGAGGACTATCCCTGGGTTATCGGTGAGTTCGTGTGGACAGGCTACGACTATCTGGGCGAGCCCACGCCCTACGATGAGTACTGGCCCTCGCGCTCCAGCTACTTCGGCATCTGCGACCTCGCCGGACTGCCCAAGGACCGCTACTACCTCTATCGCTCCCACTGGCTCTCCTCCAAGAAGTCTCACACCATCCATCTGCTGCCACACTGGTCGTGGGGCACAGACAAGAAGCAGAAGGGCAATCGCATCGGACTGGTGACGCCCGTCTATTGCTATACCGACTACCCGGAGGCTGAGCTCTTTGTCAATGGTAAGAGTCAGGGCCGCATCCGTAAGGTCAGGGAAGAAGCTGGCGTATGGAAAGCCGAGAACCGCCTCGACCGTTATCGCCTACGCTGGAACAACGTGGTCTATGAGCCGGGCGAACTGAAGGTCGTCGTTTACGATGAAATGGGCAAAAACTGTGGGGAGCAGACCGTCAAGACTGCTGGCAAGCCCGCCAATCTCCAACTCAGCGTTTGGACTCAGCACAGTAACCAATCTCCCCTCCCCTCGGGAGGGGCTGGGGGTGGGTTCCTTTTTGCTGACTCTCAGGACCTTGCCTTCGTCACGGTCTCACTCGTCGATGCTGAGGGCACACTCATTCCCGATGCAGCCGACCAGCTGCGCTTCGAGGTCGAGGGTGCCGGTTCGTTCCGTGCTGTCTGCAATGGCGATGCCACCTCACTGGAGCCCTTCACCCTGCCCACCATGAAGCTCTTCAACGGTCAGCTCGTCGTCATCGTACAGGCCGGCTACCAGCCAGGACCACTGACGCTCAAGGTCATCGACGACCAGCGCTCACTCGTCCATACTGTAACGATTCCCGTCAAATAATCAAATAAAAATCTTGGGAAGGATACGCATGATGTTCTTCGGGAATATCTTGGCAATGTATAGGCGTTTTTGAGCGCAGTGTTATAGCGCCCCGCCACAATCAGGTCAAGCGTGTTTGTAGCCTTCCTGTGCCATCGCGATGCCTCATGATACAGGGGCATCGCCTCCGACGGCATGTCAAGATAATCCACAGCCAGCGCAGCGAAGGTCTTCCACTCGCTCATGAGACCGGCTCTACGCAGACGCTCCTCCAGCAGGGCAGCGTCAATCTCCGACCTATACGTCCAGAGCAGTCGGCACCAGTCGCAAACCTGTCTGAGGTTCATGCCCTCCTTATAAAAATGCTTGATGAAATGTGCGAAGACCAGGAACACATCGTCGTCAGGAGCAGGTAGCAGCACGTCCGTCTCCCCGTTTCTCCAGACGCGATACCGTTTGCTGGCAAAGATGTCTGCCTGCACAGCGTCTATCTCCTTGTCAAGCCTGGCTGACAGGCCCGTCCTCATAGACCCGTGGAGCTCTATCACCCACTTGTCAGTGTAGATGGCATATTCCTGATTCACACCGGCCTTACTCGAGTTGGCCAGTGGCAGCATCAGGCTGATGGCCATCTTGTAGTTCTCCTCGTCAAGCAGGAAGTCGATGTCACCCGAAGGTCGCCACATGGGGCGTTCATAGCACTGCGCCACCCCTTGCCCTTTCAGCAGCAGGGCATCGATACCGTCAGCCTTCAACTTCTTCACGGCTGTCTCGATGAAACGGTTCATCTCATTGTTTCGCTGCTCTATCCTCAGCGTCGTGCCAACAGCCTGCAACGCCAGTTTCTGGGGGAACTTCACATCCGTCAGATGCTCCAGTCCGGCAGTCACCAGTCCAATGACCGACTGCTCCTGCGCCAGTCGGCAGATCTCCTTGAAATTAAACGTGCCATACGCCATGAGATCAGTCTCCTGCTCCCACAGCCCGGCCCGCACCATTGCCAACAGTGCCTGTTGCGTATGTATGCCAAACGTCCTCTTCATTGTATAAATCCCCCCAAAAAGGTTACAAATAAAACTATTACACTGCAAAAATACAAATAAAAGTTTTAAACAGAGCCATTATCCTGCTTTTTTTTATTTTTATTACCCCAGTTCGTAATAAGAGTTGTCAAGAACCAAACAGTTCATCCATCGTGACCACCTTCTGGAATTTGTTTGAGTATTCGTTCCTTTCCAATCCGTATGTGGTTATAAGCACGGAGATTATGGGCTTGTCGTTTTCGGTGAACTCCATCGTGCGACGGATGCGATTCTGAAGTTTTTCGGCATAGTCACGCCCCACGGAGAAATTCCCCTGCGAGAACTTCATCTCACAAAGACATATCTTCCGGTCATCGCGGTCGATTACCAGGTCTATTTGCATGCCCTTTTCTGTTTCCGTGCCAGGAACAATCCAGGATGACTCACGTGTCGTTACGTCACCAATACCCAAAGCAGTCTTTATTTGCTTGATGTGTGCTCGACATACATCCTCAAAGGCATAACCAGACCAAGCAAGCATCGCGGGAGAATTGAATCTCGACTGCCAGAATGATGTCGCATCGCGGTTATCCTTTACATGTTTCAGATAGAACAGGCAGAACAGGTCTGTCAGCCTGTACCTCAACGTTCTTTCTCCAAAAGGAGTATATGGCGTCACAAATGTACTTTTCTCCAGTGCCGAAAGCATTCTGGTAAGGCCTCCACCTGTCGTGAAACCGCAATTCTTTGCAATCTCGTCACGAGTATATCCTGACCGTTTCTTGGCAAGCAGTATCACAATCTTCTGTAACTCACCGGGATTTGAAAATTGTGAACTGAAAAGTCTGTCGAATTCATCTGCCAAAGGAGCTTGCCGACCATAAAGAAGGGCATCAAAATTCTGCGGAACACTGAAACCTCGCCTAAACTGGTCAAGATAGTAGGGAATACCACCAAAAGCCATATATGCCATGACGATATCATATTCGTCCATAGCATATCCACCCTCTTGAAAAAATTCTTTGCACTCCCTCAATGTGAAGGGTTCGACGAACATTGGTAAGGTGACACGACCATACAATCCTCCCTTGTCGTTCACCAGTTTGTCGAGAATCCACGATGTGGCACTCCCACATACAACCAGCTTCACATCTTTTCTAGCCAATACCCAATCATTGCAGAAATGTTCAAAGGCAAGCATGAAGTTTGACCTAGGGGTATCAAGCCATGGCAACTCATCGAGGAAAATCACTCGCTTCTCACCCTCCCTCATATTTGCGTCCAGCAATTCTTGTAATAGATGGAAAGCATCGAACCAGTCAGACGGAATAGGCATACCTGCCTGTAGGCCAAAGGAACGCAAGGAATAGTAAAATTCCTTTAGTTGGATTTTCAAGAGATTACGCTTGGGTTTCAGTTTCTCGTTCAGCGGCGATACAGCCGTATGCTTAAAAGCGTAGCAGTTCTGGAAAAATTCATTCACAAGAAATGTTTTTCCAACCCTACGCCGTCCATAAACGACGATAAACTGTGCCCTGTCCTTTTCAATGGCTTCCTGCAAGAGCTCTTGTTCAACCTTACGCCCAATCATAATGTGTCGATATTTGGCCACAAAGATATAAAAAAAACAACGTTTGGCCAAATATAAACAAACTTTTTTCTTCTTTTTGTCATTTTCGCATCAGTTTTAATCAGCTCACCCGACAGGACAGAAAGACCGAAAGACAGAGGATTCCGGGAAAAGAGATACTCACCCAAACACACATAAAGATGCAGGCTGAGACGCAAAAAATGCGTATTTACGCAAAAAAAGTAAATAGAGATGGAAATAAAAAGAGACTTACACCTAAAGAAACTCATTGACAGCAAGCACAATGGGATGATAAAAGTGGTGACTGGCGTTCGACGTAGTGGTAAGTCATATTTTCCGTGAATTCATAATGGCCCTGCACTGCATCTTTCCTAAACTTTGTTAAAGGAATCTTAGTTATTCTGTTTTCTTGACACCGTCGTGACCGTAGCCGTCACGAAGGATTTTCGGGGTTTAGCTACTTTCGCGGCGTGTTCTGTAGAGCACGCAGAAATCAATTGTTAAACCCTAAAAAAACGAACATGTTGTTACTAAGAGAACAGTTAGCACATGACTGCGCAGGCATCATCCTCGACGCAGTGAGAAGAGAGAGTGGAAGGCTGCAGTTTGTCAGCGAAGAGTCGAAGGTCAACCGTAAGTTCTTTACGCGGAAAGCGTTCCGGACAGTCCGGTGGTTCAAGCTTATGCGTATCCTCTACTGTCTGTCCATGAAGATGAGTTGTAAGGATTTCTCCAATCTGGGCGGCCGCCTGTTCATGGAGATTTGGCTCAGGGCCGACCGTTATGACTACGATTTGTTAGACGAACGTCAATAATCTTGTCATGACAGATCCTGAAAACATCATCAAGGAGGAGCTTTGCCTGGCAGGCGAGGCTTCTCCCGTATCGCCGTTGGTAATCGAGTTAGACAAGTGTCGTATCATGTCGGACACGGAGGTGGCTCCCGAGGACTTCCTCCTGCGCCTGTTCGGCAAACCCTGCTTCCCGCGTCGCGACCTCTCCACCGTCACTGGTCTGGAGAAGTGCGGCAAGACGTTCTTCACGTCGATGCTCATGGCCTGCTGTGCCGAGCAGGAGGTGCTCCAACTGGAACGCATCAGCAAGGAGCCGCTGAAGGTCATGTGGTATGACACCGAGCAGAGCCGCCAGTCAACCAAGGGCATTCTCACCGACCGTGTCTTCAAACTGGCACCGACGCACACCGACCAGAATTTCTTCGTCTTCAACGTCCGTGCCTGCAGCTACCAGGAGCGCATGGACTACCTGGTGGCAGGCATCGAGACCTACAAGCCCGACCTGGTGATTGTCGACAACGTGAGCGACCTGCTGCCTAGCATCAACGACTCGGAGGCCTCCATCCGCGTCATCGACCAGCTGATGCAGCTCGCCTCGGAGTATAACTGCAACATCACTGTGGTCATCCACGTGAACCGCTCTGGCGAGAAGCGCAACCTGCGCGGCTGGCTCGGCACGGAGATTCTGCACAAGGCGTTCGAGGTCTTCTACTGCGAGCAGATTGAGAAGACCGATGTCTTCTCCGTGGAGCAGACATTGACGCGCAAATACCGCATCCCGGAGACGCTCTACTACAAGATTGACGACGGTGGTCTGCCTGTGGAGGCCACGAAGCCCGACTACCAGCCTCGTGCCGGCAACGGCCAGTTCATGAGCAACAAGCCCGAGGCTTATCAGATTAAGTCGGAGAAGACCGACTCGTTCAACCAGAAGTACATCGTCCGCAATGCCGACAACGCCCGTCAGCCCTGGGAGTGGAACGTCCGCCTGCTGTTCAGCGACGCCATGGGCAACCGTCCCTCCCTGTCGCTCGAAGCACTCCAGAAGGAGGTGATGGCACTGAGCGGCATCGCACAGCCGAAGTACTACGAGAAGGTCTATCGACTGGCCGTCGACCAGCGCGTGGTGCAGACCACGATGGACCGCAACGGTCGTGTCGTCGTCATTCTCATCCCCCTTTAACCCCCTCCCTATATAGACCCCTCCCTCTCTCTTACGAGAGGAGGGGTGCTATAGTAGGAGGGGTGTAAGGGGATAAGGAATGACCGGTCTTCAAAAAACTTCAATTTTTCAATTCTTAACTTCGTTGACTTTTGTCACGACTCAGCATAGTTCAAGCAAGCTTGACTCTGCTCTCGCTGCTCCAAAAGTTCAATTTTTCAATTCTTCAATCAATGAGTCACCCCACAGCCTACCTCTGGCAGAAATGCCTCTCTGTCCGCAGTCAGTTCTGCGAGGCAGTGGTCAGTAACGGGTTCCTGACGAGGGAGCAGATGGCCAACGCCGCCAGCCGCTACCGCCTTGGTGCCACGAGGCGTGGTGGCGTCATCTTCTGGCAGATAGACCGTGAGGGCCGCGTCCATGACGGTAAGGTGATGTACTACCTGCCCGACTGTCACCGCAACAAGTCACGCGAGGCTCATCCCACCTGGGTCTCTACCCTGCTGCGTCGTCGTGAGCTCTTCAGCGCCCACCCCTCGCCACAAACCTCGCACTGCCTCTTCGGCCTGCACCTCTTGGACGCAGAGAAGCCCTGTGCTATCGTCGAGTCCGAGAAAACCGCCTTCGTCCTTAGCGAGAAATACCCCGACTACATCTGGCTCGCCACCGGCGGTCTGGGCGAGGTACAGCCCGACAAGTTCCGCCCCTTGCGTGGCCACCAGGTCATCATGTTTCCCGACACCGACACTGACGGC
>Ga0247611_10009767_pt1 | contig 11444 bp, 10 predicted proteins | sample 177DNAGHGhighgp2_FD_192422 | JGI IMG/M metagenome (GOLD analysis project Ga0247611, IMG submission 192422) | Sheep rumen microbial communities from Palmerston North, Manawatu-Wanganui, New Zealand - 1770 DNA GHGhigh gp2 | ecosystem: Host-associated > Mammals > Digestive system > Stomach > Rumen... | reverse complement strand
TGTTTTTTATTTAAAAAATATATTGAGCTCCATATTTAGTCCATTCGCTATCTTTTGGAGCTTTTTAATAGTGGGATTACCGAGACCTTGTTCTATTTTTGATATATCCCCTTGATCTATTCCGGATAGTTTAGAAAGTTCAACCTGCGTTAGATTTTTGGCTTCCCTAGCCTCCATAATTGCCATAGCAACTTTTTGATTAATGCTTATAGGAAAGGTCCCTATAAACTTTCCATAAACATAAACTGACATAGCACTAAAATCTAATCGATCATTCCAAATGACACCGTATCCTCCAGGGTCTAAATGACCGTTAATAAATAAGTTTCTATCAGTCCTGAGGTCTTTCAATTGAGGATATTTATCGAAGACCCTGACTAAATCATATTCAAATATTTTTCCATCTTGAAAATATAGTTTAAACTTAACGTCATCAAGAAATTCGACTTTTAGTGCTTTAATAAACATAGATTACTCCAATCCAGGCAATTTGTCGTATTGCCCTGTTGACCACATTTCAAGAAGTTTGTTTTTATGAAGTTTAATAAATGCTCTAACTAGTTTTTGCCCTTTCCTAGGAAAAGCCCCTTCTAACTTTTCGCCAGTTAGAATTGAAAATGTTGCTTCATTGTCTCCATATATTGCATGAATATGTGGTGGTTTGTGCTCTTTTTCGACTAAATGCATCAATATAATGATGCCGTAAAAAGTGCTTATTGTCGGCATAAGTTGTTACCTCCTTATGCCTCAATTATATGGTACATACGCCATAATATCGAGTCAAGGAAATGATTTCAAAAAAATATAGGACTCTTATGGAATTTACACCATTTAAGTCCCATAAAAAAACTGGTGGGTTTCACCAGCTTATTTACTTGATTATTTTTTAATCTTTCTTTTGCCGTTTACCTCTTCACGGAAACTCTTGATTTCTTTAGTGGTTCCGACAACGAAGATTGTATCATCAGGTAATAATGAATCATTACCACCAGGGACGAATGATTTGTTATTTCTAACAATTAAAACGATAGAAACACCATAAACTTCTTTAGAATTTAGTTCTCGTAATGTCACAGGAACAAAGCCTGGATTAATAACAATTGAAATAACTGAGTATTTAGCGTCTAAACGATAGAAGTCTTTATAGTCTTCATTACCTAATCTATTAGCTAAAGCTTGACCCGCAGCTTTTTGTGGGGTGATAACGTCTGTCGCGCCTAATTTCTTCATAATTGGGACGTAGTAGTCATCATCAACACGAACAATAATTTGTTCAATGCCAAATTCACGCATGATAACGGTGGTTAAGATGCTAGCTTCCTTATTATCACCGAAGGCAATAATTACTGCGTCGACGTCTTTGATGCCGAGTTCTTTTAATGCTTGTTCATTTGTGGAATCGGCGACGAAAGAAGTGGGGAGATATTTCGCCACTTTATTAATAGCTTCTTTGTTGTTATCGATGGCAATAACGTCCATGCCGTTATCTAGTAATTCATCGACAACCGCTTTACCGAATTGGCCTAAGCCAATGACTGCGAATGATTTTTTTGCCATAATTTCTTCTCCTTTATATTAACCGATGAGGAAGTCTTCTTCCACATACTCATAATGTAAATCTTGTTTTTTATCGATATTCGCTTGGAAGATCTGTAGGAATGTCATAGGCCCTAATCTACCAAAGAACATTAAGAAACATAATGTTATCTTACTACCTACGGATATGTAAGGTGTAATGCCTGTTGTGACACCGACAGTACCAAAGGCTGAGAATACTTCGTAAACAATAGCAGTGGTTTTTTCAGTGTTAATTGTTCCTTGTAATCTACCTGTTTCAAACCCTGACATTGCAAGGAAGGCAGCGAGCACTAATATGATACCAAGGAACACTAGTGACATAGCCTTAACAATCATATTAGAGGAATAAGTACGCTTGAAGGCAATAACTTGTTTACCTCTAAAGTATGAGAACATTGCTAAAAAGATCATAAATGCGGTTGTGGTCTTAATGCCACCAGCAGTGGATAGCGGTGATCCACCGATGAACATCAATAGGCAACCAAAGGCTTTTCCAATAAGTGAAACATTATCTTGATTGTAGGTTGCAAAACCTGCAGTTCTAAGTGTGACGCTTTGGAAGAGTGATTCAAATACTGTCATGCCTGTTGGTCTTAAGCATTCCGTCAGTGAGAATACTAGCCAACCAAAGAGTAATAATGTTGCGGTAGTGACAAGAACAATCTTGGTAAAAGCCCTCCATTGTCTATGCTTTTTAAAGCCAAAAATATCAATGATCACTAAGAAGGAAATTCCACCGACAACGATGAGCACCATGATATAAGTGCAAAGGTAGTAATAAGCCCATTTCGGGAAACCATCTATTAGAGCGTTGCCCATATCTCTTACAAGTGAGGTGCCACCAAACAGATCAAAACCAGCATTATTAAAAGCTGATACTGATGTGAATAAAGAGTTCCATATGGCGGTACCAGGTTTATTAGGAAACATTGTAAAGAAGACTGGTAAACCAATTAAGGTACCCAATGTTTCTACAATAAAAGAAATAAGGATTAATTTACGCACAAACTTCACGACATCTGCGAAATTTGTGGAGCCAACCATCTGAGAAATTAAATATCTATCTCTAAACTGTAATTTGCTTCTGAATAATGTAATAAAGAAGGTTAATACAGTAACGAATCCAAGACCGCCTATTTGAATCATAATGAGCATGACTAATTGGCCAAAGAATGTTAAATGTTGACCAATTCCATCAGCGTAGGTACATAATCCAGTCACGCATGTCGCGGAGACCGCAGAAAATAAAGCATCCATATAGTTTCCCCACTTGCCGCTAGTCTGAGAAAAAGGCATGACAAGTAGGATGGAACCGATAAAGATAACCACCACAAAGGAAAGGATGACAAGAACGTAAGGGTTCATTTGCCATAATTTCTTTCTAGGTTTAGCTTCGTTTAAATAGGCCATATTCGCCTTATTATACAACTTTTTATCTATAAAAGTCTATTTTTAGCAAATTATTAATAATTTGTCTGACCAAAAATGTCTCATATTCGGGTATAAAACAACTATTTTTTATAAAATTTGCTTGCACTCACATACGCATATTTGATATTCTATTCAAGCATGTTGCCTTCACATACGAGAGGTGTGATACGCGTGTATTAGTATCGTGGAAGAGTGGTGATTCACTCAAGAAAACCACGACACGGACCAAAATCTAAAATAGGAGGAAAAGTCACGTGAGTAAAAAAATCGCAAAAGTCGTGAAGATGGAACTTCCTGGTGGCGAAGCTAAACCAGGTCCAAAACTCGCTTCTGCCGGTGTTAACATGGCGAAATTCTGCACAGATTTCAACGCCAAAACCGCAGATAGACGTGGGGAAGTTGTCCCAGTTCTTATCACGGCATATGAAGACAAATCTTATGATTTCGTCATCAAGACCTCACCAGCTGCAGGTCTCATCTTAAAAGCCGCTGGACTTCAAAAAGGTAATGCTTTAGGTTGCAAAACTGTTATCGGAAGCATCACCCGTGAACAACTTCGCCAAATCGCGGAGTACAAATTACCAGACTTAAACAGCAATGACATTGAGGCTGCAATGAAAGTCGTTGAAGGCACTGCCAATAACATGGGCATCGTGGTGAAAGACTAAGGAGTATCAATATGAAAAAGGGTAAGAAATATACTGCCGCTTTAGCAAAAGTTGATGCTGAAAAGCTCTACACTGTCGAAGAAGCTGCCAAATTAGTCAAAGAAACTTCTACTGTTAAATTTGACGCAACAGTGGATGTCTCCTTCAAACTCAATGTCGATCCAAAACAGGCTGATCAACAAGTCAGAGGAACTCTCGTCCTTCCACACGGAAATGGCAAGACCAAGAAAGTCTTAGCTATTACTGACAAGCTTGAAGACGCCAAAGCTGCCGGTGCAGATTTCTACGGTGGTCAAGACATGATTGATAAGATTCAACATGAAAACTGGTTCGGTTTCGATGTCATCGTTGCCACACCAAACATGATGGGTATTATCGGTAAAGTTGCAAGAATCTTAGGTCCTAAAGGCTTAATGCCAAACCCAAAGACTGGAACAGTTACCATGGATCTTGCCAAAGCCATTAAAGAAATTAAAGCTGGTAAAGTCGAATACCGTACCGATAAAGAAGCAAATATGCACGTCTCTATCGCACGCGTATCATTTGACGAAAAGAAAATTGCCGAAAACTTACAAGCTCTCTGTGACGCAGTAGTTAAAGCTCGTCCAGCCGCTATTAAAGGTAATTACATCAAGACCGCTGTTATCCACACGACCATGGGTCCAGCTATCAATTTCACATTTAACGGTCGTTAATTAATTCAGATTTCAATATACCTAAGACAGTAACGGGCGTCGTTAGCCTTAATCATGTTACCGAGGCATAGAAAACATATTTCTAATAACTCAAGTATATTGGAGCCTCAAAAAAACAAATTGAAAAGGAGGTCAAGAATAATGAATAAAGAAGTCTTAGAAGCGAAACAAAGCGTCGTCAAAGAGATCGTTGAAAAGGCTAAAGGTTCATCCACAATTGTCGTGGCTGAATACCGTGGCTTAACAGTTTCTCAACTTCAAGAACTCCGTCGTGCCCTCCGCAAAGAGGAATGCGAACTCTGCGTTTACAAAAACTCTTTAGTGGAAAGAGCAGTCGGAGAATTAGGCTATGACTTAAATGAAGTTTTAAGTGGTCCTAACGCCATCGTTTTCTCCAAAGAAGTGAGCAATGGTGCAAAAGTTCTCGCTAAATACGCTAAAAGATTCGGAGACACCCTCAAAATCAAAGGTGGTATCGTCGAAGGCAAATTCGCTGATGCTAACAAGATGAAGGAAGTGGCAAAACTTCCAGGAAGAGAAGGTCTCTTATCAATGTTCTTATCGTGCTTACAAGCACCTATCCGCCAATTTGCTTGCACAGTTAAAGCTGTGGCGGATGCAAAGTAATGCCAATTAGGAGGAAAAGAAAATGGCAAAGTTAACAAATGAAGAAATCATTGCTGCATTAAAAGAAATGACAGTAGTGGAACTCAATGAATTAGTAAAAGCAGTCGAAGCCGAATTCGGTGTCACCGCTGCTGCCCCAGTTGCTGCTGCTGCTGCAGCTCCAGCTGAAGATGAAGGACCAGCTGCTGGTCCAAGCGAAGTCTCTTTATTCTTAAAGAGCGCTGGTATGTCCAAAGTTCAAGTCATCAAAGCTGTCCAAGCTATCACTGGCTTAGGCTTAATGGATGCCAAAAAATTAGTTGATGGTGCTCCATGTGCCATCAAAGAACACATCTCCCCAGTTGAAGCTGAAGAACACAAGAAAGCTCTTGAAGCCGCTGGTGCAGAATGCGAAGTTAAATAATTTAACTTTAATTTAAAATCGTTATCGTATATATGGCCCATTATTTTGATTTAGATCCCTCTCTAGCGTCAAAGGAGAGAAATATCAAATATTTCATTGATGGAAGAGTCATTACTTTAGTAAGCGATAACGGAGTATTTTCCAAAGATAAGCTTGATGAGGGGAGTTTTGCCCTTTTGAAGGTCTTAGTTCCCCTCCGCTTGTCGGGAAAAATATTGGATTTAGGATGTGGTTATGGCCCTTTAGGCTTAACGATTGCCTTAACTAGTCCGGAAGCGAGAGTCGATCTCGCTGATATTAATACGCGCGCTCTTGCATTATGTGAGAAAAACGCTGAATTATTAGGTTTAAGCCCGAGAGTTACTGTCCTTCAGAGTAACATCTATGAAAATTTAGAAGGAAAAACATATGATTCAATTGTGTTAAATCCCCCGATTCGCGCGGGTAAAGTCGTTACCTACGCTATGTATGAAGGAGCGTTGACACACTTAATCGATGGCGGCTCACTCTTCATTGTGATACGTAAAAACCAAGGTGCACCAAGCGCTAGTAAATATATTGAAAGTTTGTTTGGAAATATCACCCTTCTTAAGAAAGATAAAGGTTATTACATCTATCAAGCTAAGAAGATGAGCAAGTAAATAATTGATTTAAGGAGCCATTTCAATGATAAGAAATATCAAAGATTTGAAACAACTCAACAATGGACGTTATGACTATTCACACGTCAGTGGAGATTTACCACTCCCTAACCTTGTGGAAATTCAAACCAAGTCCTATGAGGAATTTAAAGAAAAAGGCCTCGACGAAGTCTTTAGAGAAGCTTTCCCAATTCTCAATTACACGGAAACATTATCTATCGACTATGTGTCTGTGCGTTTTGGCGAACCAAAACATACATTATTAGAATGTAAAGCACAGGATTTCACTTATAGTGTTCCAATTCACGTTACTTTAAGACTTATTCATAAAGATAGCGGTGAAATTCAAGAATCTGAAGTCTATATGGGTGAATTCCCCCTTATGACCAGCAGTGGAACCTTTATCGTCAATGGTGCGGAAAGAGTTATCGTTTCTCAATTAGTCCGTTCCCCTGGTGCCTATCTCTCAAAAGAGATGAAAGCCGGAAAATACTTATACGAATGTGACTTAATCCCTGGAAGAGGTACATGGTTACAATTCGAAAGCGACAATAAGGACATCTTGAGCGTTCGTATCGATCGTCAAAGAAAGATGCACGCGACTATCTTGCTTCGTGCTTTAGGCATTGAAAGCGATGAAGATATCATCTCCTTATTTGGCAAAAACGATGCGTTAGAGATGACGCTTACAAAAGACAACGATAGCAAGATCAAGAGCGCGAAAGGTGCGCTTATGGACATCTTCAGAAAGATGAAACCAGGCGAACCTGTTACCGAAGAAGGAACCGCTAATTTCTTAGTGCAAAAATTCTTCGATGCCAAACGCAATGATTTGGGACGCGCTGGACGCTATAAATATATTAAGAAGTTAAGTGTCTATAATCGTTTACCAGGCAGAACCTTAGCTCAGAACTTAGTTTCTGCTGATGGTGAAGTGAGATTTAAAAAAGGCTATACCTTAACATCTGCGGACGTGGAAGCCTTAAAGAACGAAGACTTCTTTGAAAAAGGCGCTCACTTACATAAATTACATATCAATGAGCGTTTAGATAATCACAACTTAGTGAATATCGTTAAAGTCTATAACAATGATAAAGACAAGAAAGTCTGCAATATCGTTGGTACAGATTTAAATTCCACCGCACAAACTGTCACTATTAGTGACATCCTCGCTGGATTCTCCTATTTCTTAAACTTAATTGATGGATTTGGTGATACCGATGACATTGACCACTTAGGCAATAGACGTATCCGCTGCGTCGGTGAATTAATTCAAAATCAATTCCGTATTGGACTTGCCAAAATGGTAAAGACAGTCCAACAAAAGATGTCGATTTCTGATTTAGGAAACGTTAAGCCAAAAGCTTTGATCAATCCACGTCCATTGACTGCGTCAATCCGTGAATTCTTCGCTTCCAGCCAACTTTCCCAATTCATGGATCAGACCAATCCTTTAGCGGAATTAACTAACAAGAGAAGATTGTCCGCGTTAGGTCCTGGTGGCTTAACCCGTGATAGAGCTTCCACTGAAGTTCGTGACGTTCACGTTTCTCACTATGGACGTATTTGTCCTATTGAAACACCTGAAGGTCAAAACATCGGTCTTATTAACAATCTCGCCTCATACGCGAAAATTAATAAATATGGATTTATTGAGACTCCATATAGAAGAGTAGACAAGAAAACTTGCCGTGTTTTAAACGACGCGAAAGATTCTGTTTATTTATCCGCGGATGAAGAATGGGATAAATGCATTGCCGAAGCAAACATTAACTTAGGTCCTGATGGAGAAATCTTAGACGACCAAGTTGTCGCCCGTTATAAAGGCGAAAACATCATGGCTCCAAAAGAAGAGGTCGACTTTGTTGACGTCAGTCCTAAACAAATTGTTTCAATTGCTGCAGGTAGTATCCCCTTCCTTGAAAACGACGACACCATGCGTGCCCTTATGGGTAGTAACATGCAACGTCAAGCCTTACCTTTATTACAGCCACACGCGCCTCTTGTGGGAACCGGTCTAGAACATCAAATTGCTAGAGATAGCGGTTTAGCGGTTGTCGCGGTGAATGATGGTGTGGTCACTTATAGTGATTCCCGCACAATCAAAGTGTTAGAAAAAGGTGAAAAGGAACCGAGAGTCTACCACTTACAAAAATTTGAACGCAGCAACCAAGGTACATGTATCAACCAAGTTTCTATCGTCAAAGTGGGCGATAAAGTGAAACGCGGAGATATCATTGCTGATGGTCCTGCTATGCAAGGTGGAGACTTAGCTTTAGGACAAAACGTGACCATCGCCTTTATGACCTGGAATGGTTATAACTATGAAGACGCGGTCATCATGTCCGAGAGATTAGTCAAAGATGATGTATATACATCAATTCATATTGAAAACTACGATTTAGAGTGCAGAAGCATTCCTAAATTAGGAGATGAAGAAATTACCCGTGATATTCCTAACGTCTCAGAGGCTGCAAAAGCTTACTTAGATGAAAGAGGAATTATCATCCCTGGTAGTGAAGTTAAAGAAGGCGACATCTTAGTTGGTAAAATTACTCCTCGTGGTCAAACCGAACCTACACCAGAAGAAAAACTCTTAATGGCCATCTTTGGTGAAAAGACTAACGAAGGTAAAGATGCCTCATTACGTGTTCCCCACGGTGGTGCTGGTATCGTCTTAGATGTTAAAGTCTTCAAAAACGAAGGCAAGGGTAGAGGTAATGAATTCCCTCCAGGAGTTAATGAAATCGTCAGAGTCTATATCGTCCAAAAGAGAAAGATTTCCGAAGGTGATAAGATGTCTGGACGTCACGGTAACAAAGGTGTTATTTCCCGTATCTTACCAGAAGCGGATATGCCTTTCTTACCAGATGGCACACCTGTGGATATCATGTTAAACCCATTAGGCGTTCCTTCCCGTATGAACATTGGCCAGATCTTAGAAGTCCATTTAGGTATGGCTTTGAAGAAACTTGGCTATAAAATAGCCACACCGGTTTTCGATGGCATCACTAACGAAGAGATCTTCGATATGATGGAGAAAGCTAAGATGGCTAAAGATGGTAAAACCATACTATACGATGGCACAACTGGTGAGAGATTTGATGAAAGAATCACTGTCGGTGTCATGTATATGATTAAGCTCGTCCACATGGTCGATGATAAATTACACGCCCGTGCGACAGGACCATATAGCTTAGTCACACAACAACCTTTGGGTGGTAAAGCCCAAAACGGTGGTCAAAGATTTGGTGAAATGGAAGTCTGGGCTCTTGAAGCTTATGGCGCCGCTCACGTCTTACAAGAAATTATCACCGTTAAATCCGATGATAGAGTCGGTCGTAGAAAGACTTACGAAGCTATCATTAAAGGACAACAATTACCAAAACCAGGCATGCCTGAAGCCTTCAGAGTTCTTGTTAAAGAATTACAAGCTCTCTCAATGGATGTCACATTGCTCGATGGTGAAGGTAACTCAATTGATATGGATGCTTTAGCTAAAGAAGCACAAAAAGAAGAAAGAAAGATTAATTCTTCAATTCGTAACTTAACAGGCGAAGCTGGTCCAGAAAGCGTTGCTGATGCGGAGGCACTAGGTATGTCTGTCCGCGACAGTAGCGAAGAAGAATAAGGAGGAATAAACGATGTTTGATGTTAAAAAATTAACTGCTATTCAAGTCGGTTTAGCTTCTCCAGAAAAGATTCGTAGTTGGAGCCATGGTGAAGTCTTAAAACCAGAAACTATCAACTACCGTAGCCAAAAACCTGAACCAGATGGTTTGTACTGTGAAAGAATCTTTGGTCCTAGCAAGGACTATGAATGTCACTGTGGTAAATATAAGAAAATTAGATTTGCCGGTGTCGTTTGTGAAAACTGTGGTGTGGAAATCACCACTAAAGATGTGCGTAGAGAAAGAATGGGTCATATTGAACTAGCTTCTCCATGCACACATATCTGGTACTTAAAAGGTATTCCAAGTAGAATCGGCCTCGTCTTAGATATTTCTCCTAAACACTTAGAAGAAGTGGTCTATTACGCCGCTCACATCTGCTTAAATCCAGGCAAGAGTGAAACCCTTTACTATCGTGAATTCATTAATGAAAGAAACGGTCGTGAAGTCTTCATTCCCGCTTTAAAAGAATTACAAAAACGCGGTGAAGAACTCGGACTAATCGAGGGTAGTGATGATTGGAATAGATGTTCCCAATTAATTGAGAACTTAGAAAATCACGCACAGGTATTCGATTTCCAAAGCGTCGCTAATTTCTTAAAGAAATATTTCGGTGCGGAATTCTCCGAAGGTGCTTCTGCGATCAAACGCTTATTGCAAGAAGTCGATTTAGATAAAGAAGCTGATGAAATCAACCGCAAAATGAAGGAAACAAGCGCTTTAAGCCGTCAAAAACTCACTAAGAGATTAGAAGTCATTGAAGCGTTTAGAAATCCAAAGAATAAACCTGAATGGATGGTTTTGGATGTCATTCCAGTCATCCCACCAGATTTAAGACCAATGCTTCAACTCGATGGTGGTAGATTTGCCACTTCTGACTTAAACGATTTATATCGTCGTGTTATTTCAAGAAATAATCGTTTGAAGAAATTGATCGATATGAATTCTCCTGAAGTTATCTTGATGAACGAAAAACGTATGCTTCAAGAAGCTGTTGACGCCTTAATTGATAACGGCAGAAGAAATAAACCTGTCCAAGGTCCAGGTGGACGTCCATTAAAGAGCTTAAGTAGCGCTTTAAAAGGTAAACAAGGTCGTTTCAGACAAAACTTACTCGGTAAACGTGTCGACTATTCCGGCCGTTCCGTTATCGCTGTCGGTCCGTTCTTAAAGATGTACCAATGTGGTTTACCACGTGAAATGGCTATTCAATTACTCCGTCCATTTATCGCCTGCGAATTATTAAAAAGAGGTATCGCAAACGCGCATAGACAAGCGGACAAGATTATCGATAGATATGAAGACGTCGTCTTTGATATCGTCGAAGAAATTATTAGTAAACACCCAGTTCTATTGAACCGTGCTCCTACACTTCATAGACTTGGTATTCAAGCTTTCCAACCTATCTTAGTCGATGGTCGTGCTATCCGTTTACACCCATTGGTCTGTACCGGATTTAACGCCGACTTCGATGGTGACCAAATGGCGGTCCACGTCCCATTAAGCAAGGCGGCTCAAGAAGAAGCTTTAGACTTAATGCTTGCCAGTGGCAACATTTTAGGTCCTAAAGATGGAAAACCAATCGTTACCCCATCTCAAGACATGGTTATTGGTAACTACTACTTAACCAGTGAAAAGACTAAAGATGAATTCTTAGCTAAAGCTAAAGAATTAAAAGAAATGGGTGACTTAGAAGAAGCGGAGAAATATGAATTATACGCTGCTAGCGA
>Ga0247611_10009766_pt1 | contig 11445 bp, 8 predicted proteins | sample 177DNAGHGhighgp2_FD_192422 | JGI IMG/M metagenome (GOLD analysis project Ga0247611, IMG submission 192422) | Sheep rumen microbial communities from Palmerston North, Manawatu-Wanganui, New Zealand - 1770 DNA GHGhigh gp2 | ecosystem: Host-associated > Mammals > Digestive system > Stomach > Rumen ... | reverse complement strand
TTCAGAATATGATTGTGAATGTAGAGATACAAAATTAGGACCTGAAGATATAACAAGAGATATTCCTAATGTTGGTGAAGATGCACTTAAAGATCTTGATGATAGAGGTATCATTAGAATTGGTGCAGAAGTAAGATCAGGAGATATCTTAGTAGGTAAAGTTACTCCAAAAGGAGAGACAGAACTTACAGCTGAGGAAAGATTACTTCGTGCTATCTTTGGTGAGAAAGCAAGAGAAGTAAGAGATACATCTTTAAGATGTCCTCATGGTGAATATGGTACTATCGTTGATGTTAAGATATTCACTAAAGAAAATTCAGATGAATTAGGTACAGGCGTTAACGAAGTAATTCGTGTATACATTGCTCAAAAGAGAAAGATATCTGTTGGTGATAAGATGTCTGGACGTCATGGTAACAAGGGTGTTATTTCAAGAATTCTTCCAGAAGAAGATATGCCATTCTTACCAGATGGTACTCCACTTGAAATTGTATTAAATCCACTAGGTGTTCCTTCTCGTATGAACATTGGACAGGTGCTTGAAGTACACTTAGGATATGCTGCTAAATTACTTGGTCTTCATGTTGCTACACCAGTATTTGATGGTGCTAAAGATGAAGATATCAAAGAGTTATTTAAGAAAGCAGGAATTCCAGAAAATGGAAAAACAATTTTATATGATGGTCGTACAGGTGAACCATTTGATAACGAAGTTACAGTTGGTGTAATGTATATGCTTAAGCTTCACCACTTAGTAGATGATAAGATTCACGCTCGTTCTACTGGACCATATGCATTAGTTACTCAACAACCATTAGGTGGTAAAGCACAATTTGGTGGTCAGAGATTTGGTGAAATGGAAGTTTGGGCTTTGGAAGCTTATGGTGCTGCTTACACATTACAAGAAATCTTAACAGTTAAATCAGATGATGTTGTAGGAAGAGTTAAGACTTATGAAGCAATCGTTAAAGGTGAAAACATTCCGGAACCTGGTATTCCAGAAGCATTCAAAGTATTAGTTAAGGAATTACAATCACTTGGATTAGATATCAAGTTATACAACAATGATGAAACAAATGAAATTGAAATTAAAGAAGACTATGATGAAGATGAAGATGTTACATCATCATCAGATGGTTTGTTTAAAGATGAACGTAGAAAACATGCTCTAAGTAGCGATGGTATGCTTATTGAAGATGACACAGGAGATATAGTTGGTGATACATCAAGTGCATACATTGATGATGACGAAGACTTAGGTGATGTTTCAGAAGATGATTACTATGATGATAGCTATTTAGATGAGCCTGCAGAAGAAGATCTTCTTGAAGATGACTATAATGATTAAGGTGAGAAAGGAGAATAAAAATGGTTGATTTAGAGATTTTTGATAGAATTAAAATAGGCCTTGCTTCACCTGAAAAAATTAGAGAATGGTCAAAAGGTGAGGTTAAAAAACCTGAAACAATTAACTATAGAACTTTAAAACCAGAAAGAGATGGTCTTTTCTGCGAAAGAATATTTGGACCAACAAAAGACTGGGAATGTCACTGTGGAAAATATAAGAGAGCAAGATATAAAGGAATCATTTGTGACAGATGCGGTGTTGAAGTTACAAAAGCAAAAGTTAGACGTGAAAGAATGGGTCACATCGAACTTGCTTGTCCAGTATCACACATTTGGTATTTCAAAGGTATTCCATCAAGAATGGGATTAGTATTAGATATTAGCCCTAAAGCTCTTGAAAAAGTTTTATACTTTGCAAGTTACATAGTTATGGATGGTGGAGATACATCACTTCTAAAATATCAAGTAATATCTGAAAAAGAATATCAAGAAGCAATTGAAAAATATGGCGAAGATGCATTTAGAGTTGGCATGGGAGCTGAAGCAATTAAAGAATTACTTGCAGAAGTTGATATTGAAAAATTGGCTGCCGACCTTAGAAAAGAATTAGAAAAAGCTTCTGGTCAGAAGAAAGCAAAAATAATCAAGAGATTAGAAACTGTTGATAGCTTTAGACTTTCAGGAAATAAACCAGAATGGATGGTTATGGATGTTCTTCCAGTTATACCTCCAGATCTAAGACCTATGGTTCAATTAGATGGTGGTAGATTTGCTACATCAGATGTTAATGACTTATATAGAAGAATCATCAATAGAAATAACAGATTAAAAAGACTTCTTGAACTTGGCGCTCCGGAAATCATTGTTAGAAATGAAAAGAGAATGCTTCAAGAAGCAGTAGATAGTTTAATAGATAATGGAAGGCGTGGTCGTCCAGTAACAGGACCTTCAAACAGACCACTTAAGTCTCTATCTGATATCTTAAAAGGTAAACAAGGTAGATTTAGACAAAACTTACTTGGTAAACGTGTTGACTATTCAGGACGTTCAGTTATCGTAGTTGGTCCAGAACTTAAGATGTATCAATGCGGTCTTCCAAAAGAAATGGCAATTGAATTATTCAAACCATTTGTTATGAAAGAATTAGTTGGAAGAGGATTAGCTCACAACATTAAGAATGCAAAGAGAATGGTTGAAAGATTACGCCCAGAAATTTGGGACTGCTTAGAATATGTAATTAAAGATCACCCAGTTTTACTAAACCGTGCTCCTACATTACATAGATTAGGTATTCAAGCATTCGAACCAGTATTAGTAGAAGGTAGAGCAATCAAACTTCATCCACTAGTATGTAAAGCATTCAACGCTGACTTCGATGGTGACCAGATGGCTGTTCACCTACCATTATCACCAGAAGCACAAGCAGAAGCTCGTTACTTAATGCTCGCTGCAAACAATATTCTAAAACCTGCTGATGGTAAACCAGTTACACAACCATCACAAGATATGATTCTTGGTTCTTACTACTTGACAGTTGCTTATGATGGTAAGAAAGGTGAAGGAATGTGCTTCAAAGACTTCGATGAAGCTTATATGGCTTATGCAAATCATGATATTGAAATGCATTCAAAAATCAAAGTTAGAGTAACAAGAGAAGTTGATGGCGTAGAAAGACATAAACTTATCGATACAACAATTGGTAGAATTATTTTCAATGAAATCATTCCTCAAGATTTAGGATATGTTGATAGAAATGATCCTGCTACAATGTTTGATTTAGAAGTTAACTTCGTAGTTGGAAGTAAAAACGTTGGTGATATTATTTCGAGAACAATTGAAAGACACGACTTATCTCGTACTGCTCAACTTCTTGATGATATCAAGACATTAGGTTACAAGTATTCAACACTTGCAGCTATCACATTCTCAGTTGCCGATGTAGTTGTTCCTGATACAAAACCACAACTATTAAAAGAAGCTGATGAGAAAGTTGATACAATTACAAAACAATATAGAAGAGGTTTATTATCAGACAAAGAAAGACATGACGCTGTAGAAAAAGTTTGGTTATCTACAACAGAACAAGTTGGTAATGATATGATTAAGTGTTTCACAGAAGAAAACCCAATCTATATCATGGCAACATCTGGTGCCCGTGGTAACATCAAACAATTACGTCAGGTTGCTGGTATGAGAGGACTTCTTGCCGATACATCAGGTAAGACAGTTGAAATCCCAATTAGATCATCATTTAGAGAAGGTCTAGACGTTTTGGAATACTTCATTTCAGCCCATGGTGCTAGAAAAGGTCTAGTTGATACAGCGCTTCGTACAGCTGACTCTGGTTACTTAACAAGAAGATTAGTTGATATTTCACAAGATATTATCGTTAGAGAAGAAGATTGTGGTACAACTGAAGGAATCTATGTAAGTGAAATTTCTGATGGTAAATCAGTAGTTGAAAGCTTAAAAGATAGATTATATGGAAGATATACTGCAGAAGATGTTAAAGATCCTGTTACAGGAGAAATCGTTGTTCCAGTTAATACATTCTTACAAGAAGATGAGATTAAGAGAATCAATGATGCAGGTATCAAACAAGTTAAAATTAGAACACTACTTACATGTAAAGCTGAAAAAGGTGTTTGCTGTAAGTGCTATGGTAATGACTTAGCAGCACGTGGTAAAGATGTTAATATTGGTGAGGCTGTTGGTATTATTGCAGCTCAATCAATTGGTGAACCTGGTACACAGTTAACCATGCAGACATTCCACCAAGGTGGTATTGCTGGTGGAGATATCACACAAGGTCTTCCAAGAGTTGAGGAGCTATTTGAAGCTCGTAAACCAAAGGGACTTGCTATTATCTCTGATATTGCTGGTACAGTTAAGATTGAAGATTCAAAGAGAAAGAGAGAAGTTATTGTTACTAACAATGAAAGCGGAGAATCAAAGACTTACCTAATTCCATTTGGATCAAGACTTACAGTTCATGATGGAGATTTACTAGAAGCTGGAGATGTTATTACAGAAGGTAGTATTTATCCACAAGATATTATGCGTATTAAAGGTGCAGATGGCGTCGAAAGATACATTGTTTCTGAAGTACAAAAAGTATACAGAAGCCAAGGTGTTGATATTAACGATCGTCACATTGAAGCAATTGTTCGTCAAATGCTTAGAAAAGTTAGAGTTGAAAGTGCTGGAGACTCAAGTATGCTTCCAGGAACATTAGTAGACTACAACAGATTCAATAGAGAAAACGAAGAGTTAGAAGCTCAAGGATTAAGACCAGCTGAAGGAAAGAGATTACTTCTAGGTATTACAAAAGCATCACTTGCTACAGATTCATTCTTATCTGCTGCATCATTCCAAGAAACAACAAGAGTTCTTACAGAAGCAGCAATCAAAGGTAAAGTTGATCCACTTCTTGGACTTAAAGAAAACGTTATCATTGGTAAGTTAATTCCTGCTGGAACAGGACTTCTTACATACAGACAAATGCAACCATATAACATAGAAACAGGTGCACTTACAAAGAATTCAGTTCCTGAAAACATAGAAATTACAGATGATTACGAAATTCCAGGAGTTGTTACAAAATAATAGCTTTTATGCGCTAAAATAAAAGAGATGTTATAGTTTACGAAACTATAACATCTCTTTTTCAATATGCCTATTTTGTTGCAAACCACTAGTGGTTAAAGTATAATTATTGGTGATTTGATACGAAAGAGAGGAATTAATTTTGAAGAATTTTATAATACGAATTGCAGTAGTTTTATTATTTTTAATTGCTGCAACTTGGATAATTAATATAGCACCAAAATATGAACTAACATATAAATATAAAGATAGTGATTTAAGAGTAATATTAGATGATGTTGAAATAACAAGAGATTTAAGAAAACTTCCAGAAGCGGCAGCAATACTTGGAGATGAAGTTTTACTTTCTCAAAATACAATAGATATTCTGTTTGATAAAAATTTATACTATGAAGAAAAATATGATACATTAATAACTACTTCTGAAAATCATAGAGCAAATATTAAATTAGATAGTAGAACAATGGAAATAGATGGAATTGAACAAGGCATTAAAGTGCCAGCTCAAAGACAATTCTATTATTATACAAGAGATGATAGATATGAAGAAGCTGAAAGTTTACCAAAGAATAAAGAAATTATCTATATTCCAATTAAGGAACTATCTGAAGTATATAACATAGATATACAGTTTACTGACAAGCTTATAATAACAAATAAGAACTCAAATATTTCTAAAGTTACAGTTCCAGAAAATCAAAAACTAGAATTAAAGTACCTAAAAGATGATACCTCAAAAACAATAGCAACTATAAAACCTGATGACTATGTTGAGATATTTAATTTTGCAGAATTCGAAGATTTTAATATTGTAAGAACAAGTACAGGAGAACTAGGTTATGCTAAAACATCTATATTAAAAGATTTTGGATTAGAAGTTGTTAATGTTGCAACTGAAAATGATAATCAATCAAGCGAAACAATTAGACTTGCTTGGGATTACATTAATCCAGATAATTATTCGATTGGAGATAAAGCGTCTAGAAGCAAAATAACAAATTTAGATATAGTAGCTCCTACACTTTTATTCTTGCAAAATACAGATGGTGAAGTATCTTTTAGAATCAATGCAGTAAAAGAGTACATGAAATGGGCTAATGATGCAGGTTACAAGGTTTGGGTTACATTTAAAAATGATGGAAAAACTTTAGATGAAGTGTCTGAATTTTTGCATGATATGGAGCATCGTAATAAAGCAATTAAGGAATTAATAGATTTTGCAAAAGAATACAAAGTTGATGGAATAAATGTTGACTTTGAAAATATGTATAAAGATGATGCTGAAAGTTTTTCTCAATTTATTAGAGAACTTTCGATTGAAACTAAAAAAGCAAATCTTATTTTATCAGTTTGTGTAAATATTCCAGATGGAAGTGATAACTGGAGTCTATGTTATCAACATAGGTTGCTATCTGAAGCAGCAGATTATCTAGCTGTCATGACTTATGACTGTAGAGCTGATTTATCTTCTTATGCTTCTTATGATTGGGTAGAAGAAAATATTGAAAAACTTGTTGTAAGAGATCATGTTGAACCATCAAAAATACTACTTGGTATAGCTTTTGATTCTGCATATTGGAAGATAACTGATTCAGGAAATATTAGATCAGTGTACTATATGAATAGTGCAAAGAAATATTTAAATGGTTCAGAAAAATGGAGTGAAAAAGCAAAACAATACTACAGTGGTGGAGAAGATCAAAAGCATCTTATATGGATAGAAGAAAAAACTTCTATTAAAGAAAAGTTAAATATCATTGATGAATATAATTTAAGTGGATTTGCTTGTTGGTGTTTAGGACAAGAAACTGAAGATGTATGGGAAGTATTTAAAAAATAGCACTTTTGTTCTCTTTTTTAAAAAAACAATTGACAAATTATGAGAATGTAGTATCATATTGCAAGATGGGGGGAAGTATTAGAGGCAGTACGTATGCCTTTAATATTTCTTCTTTTATGAATAAAAATATGGCATACTTACTTGGCAGTACCTTATTGCTATATTATTACATAATAGCGTATTGCTATTTATATTACAAAGGAGAGTGATTTTTATGCCACAAAACAATGAAATAATGATGACATATGAAGGACTTAAGAAATTAGAGGAAGAATTAGAATATCTTAAAACAGAAAAAAGAAAAGAAATTTCAGAGAGAATAAAAGTTGCTTTAGGTTATGGTGATTTATCAGAAAATTCAGAGTATGATGAAGCTAAAACAGAACAAGCTCAAGTAGAATTAAAGATTGTTGAACTTGAGAACACATTAAGAAATGCTAAAGTAATTGATGAAGAAGAAGTAGATAATAAAATAGTTCAAGTAGGAAACAAAGTTAAGGTCCATGATATGGAATTTGATGAAGATGCAGAATATACAATCGTTGGACCTACAGAAGTTAATCTTGCTGAAGGTAAAATCTCAAATGAATCACCAATTGGAAAAGCTTTACTTGGCAAGAAAAAAAATGAAATCGCTGAAGCAGTTTTAGATAATGGCGAAACTCTTAAATTTAAGATTTTAAAAATCTCTTTCGGACTATAATTTTTATAAGATATTTTGATGGGCAGAAACTAGAATTCTTGCCCATTTTTTATGTCAAATTGGGATTTTCAAAATTATTGCTTTACAAGCTAAATTATGTTATAAATATAGGTAGATTTATATGTAGGAGGAGCTTATGGAGCCAAAATTTAAGAGAGTTTTATTAAAAATTAGTGGTGAAGCAATGGCTGGCGATTCTGGTTTTGGAATCGACAGAAGTATGGTAGATAAAGTATGTGATCAGATTAAACAAGTTGTAGATATGGGTATTGAAGTTGCAATAGTTGTAGGTGGAGGAAACTTCTGGAGAGGAAGAAAAGCTTTAGATATGGAAAGAGCAACAGCTGACTATATGGGGATGCTTGCTACTACCATGAATAGTATGGCACTTCAAGATGCATTAGAAGCAAAAGGAGTATCTACGAGAGTACAGCTTGCTATAGAAATAAAACAAGTAGGTGAGCCATTCATTTTAAGAAGAGCAATAAGACACCTAGAAAAAGGAAGAGTAGTAATATTTGGTGGAGGAACTGGAAATCCATATTTTACAACTGATACAGCAGCTGTTTTAAGAGCTACAGAAATTGGAGCAGAGATGATTTTATTTGGAAAAACAGTGGACGGAGTATATGATTCAGATCCAGATACAAATCCAAATGCTGTTAAATTTGATACAATTACTTATTCAGAAATACTAAATAGAAATTTAAAAGTAATTGATTCAACAGCAGCATCACTTGCAAGAGATAATAAAATACAAATGGCAATTTTTGAACTTGCCAGAGAAGAGAATATAATCAAAGTTCTATGCGGTGATAATCCAGGAACAATTGTTAATGAATAAAAGGAGTGAAAACTTTATGTACGAAGAAATTGAAGAGAGAATGAAAAAGGCAGTTAGTGTTTTAGAAGACCAATTAGCAAATGTAAGAGCTGGTCGTGCAAATCCAAAAATATTAGATAAAGTGCAAGTTTCTTATTACGGTGTTCCAACACCAATAAATCAAGTTGCTAATATAATGGTTCCAGAGGCTAGATTGATAGCAATTCAACCTTGGGATGCATCACTTTTAAAAGAAATTGAAAAAGCTATTTTAGAAGCTAATATTGGTATTAATCCAAATAATGATGGAAAAGTAATTAGACTTGTTTTCCCAGAATTAACTGAAGATAGAAGAAAAGAATTAGTAAAAGATATTAAAAAGATGTCTGAAGATAGCAAAATAGCTATTAGAAATATTAGACGTGATGCAATTGATGATTATAAGGCAAAACAAAAGAATTCTGAAATCACAGAAGATGATTTACATAGCGCTGAAGAAGATATTCAAAAACTAACTGATAAATATATTGGTAAAATTGAAAGTGTTATTGATGCAAAAGAAAAAGAAATTATGTCTTTATAATATGAGGAGATTTAAATGGATAAAGAATTAATTATTCCAAATCATATTGCTATTATTATGGATGGCAATCGTAGATGGGCCAAAAAAAGACATCTTCCAACTAACTTAGGCCATAAAGAAGGTGCACAAAGACTAGAAGATATTGCTGAGTATTGTAGTAAATTGGGTGTAAAATATCTTACTGTATATGCATTTTCAACTGAAAACTGGAGACGTTCTGAAGAAGAAGTAAACTATTTAATGGATTTACTTGCTGATTCAATTACTGATTTTGATAAAAGATTTAAAGGTCAACATGGAAGAATTAAACTAATTGGTGATATTAATGGATTACCTCAAAGATTACAAGATGGAATTAGACATATAGAAGAAACAACCAAAGATTCCAAAGATGGTACTACAGTTAATGTTGCAATTAATTATGGTGGTCGTCCTGAAATCGTCAATGCAACTAAACAGATTGCAGAAGATTATAAAAATGGAAAGATAGCATCATTAAATGATATAAATGAAGAACTTGTTTCTAACTATATGTACACAAAAGGTGATCCTGATCCAGATTTGATTATTCGTACAGGTGGAGACATTAGGATGAGTAATTTCTTAACTTGGCAAGGCGTTTATTCAGAATTTCTATTTACTGATTGCTTATGGCCTGACTTTAAAGAACAAGAATTAGACAAGGCAATTGAAGAGTTTAATAAAAGAAAAAGAAATTTTGGAAAATAAAAGATGAATCATTTAATACACAAGGAGAAGAATTATGCGGAAAAAGAATTTTTACACTTTTTATTGGCGTTTTGATTTTCTTAGGAGTTTTCTTTTTAGATAGTTTGCAAATTGTGGAGGGTCCTTTATTCTTTAATGTTGCGATGGCAATTTGTTCGTTTTTAATGTGTCATGAGTTTTTTAAAGCAATGACAGAAAAAGGGTTTCATCCAATAAAAATTTTAGGATATGCATGTACGTTGTTTTTAATTCCGATTGGAGTTGTTAAGACAAATACTTTAATGATGATATGTGCAAGTATTATTCCTTTGATAATTTTCATTGGTATGTCAATTTCAGTATTTAGCAAACTAAAATATAATGTAGCAGATGTTGCTATTACACTTTTTGGAGCGATATATACAATTCTTATGGTGGCATTCTTATCGGCAACTCGTGCAATGCCTATGGGAGTATTTTTAATATTCTATATTATATGTGGAGCATGGTTTTCAGATATTTTTGCTTACCTTATTGGAAGATTTATTGGAAAACACAAGTTTTCTACAATATCACCTAAAAAGTCTATCGAAGGATGTATAGCAGGTGTTTTTGGAACAGTTATTTTCTTTATAGTATATTCATTATGTTTAAACAATATGAATTTCTCTGAATTCAAAAATACAAGCGAAACGTTTTCAGATGTTGTACCAACACAAAGTATTGTAATTGAAACAGATGATAATGATGGTTTAGTTGCTAAACTAGATTCTGATGGAAAAATTCAAGAAGCAGAAATATCAGAAGACTATATGATGCAAGAAAAGCTTAAAAAGAATTTTTATACTAATTATCCTTTATTAATAATACTTGGTATATTAGTTAGTATTGTTTCACAAATTGGAGATTTTGCTGCAAGTGGTATTAAGAGATATTGTGATATTAAAGATTTTTCACATCTTATGCCTGGACATGGAGGAATGTTAGATAGATTTGATAGTATACTTTTCGTAGCTCCTATTATTTATTATGTGTTTTTCATTATAGTTCGATTATAAATATTTTAGGCGACCAGAAGGTCGCCATTTAATTACTATGTAAAAGGTGAAGGTAAATGTTAAATATTATATTAGGTGCTTTAAAAGTAATTATATTACTTGGCACATTAATTATAGTTCATGAATTTGGTCATTTTATCGTAGCTAAGCTATGTGGAATGAAAGTTCTTAAGTTTTCAATAGGCTTTGGACCAAAATTGATAAGTAAAAAAGGCAAAGAAACTGAATATTCACTTCGAGCAATTCCACTTCGGAGGATTTGTTCAATTAGAAGGTGAAGATGAAGATTCGACAGACGAAAGAGCATTTATGAATAGACCGATTTGGCAAAGGCTACTAGTGTTATTTGCTGGTGTATTCATGAATATTACACTTGCACTATTTATATTTCTTTGTATCTATATGAATCTTAATTACTATACTACAAATCAAATATCGGCTAACACTTCAGAACAAGTTTTAAGCTTATATAATCTTAAAGTAGGAGATAAAATTTTAAAAATTAATGGCGAGAAGATTTATAATGATCAAGATGTTGTTCGAATTTTAGAAGTCTCAGAAAGTGATGATTTTGAATTTGAAATTGAAGATCCTAATGGTAAGGTTTCAACGATAAATTCAAAAATACCTAAAAATGAAATAGGATTTGTTGGAATTGTATTTGATGGTATGCAGATTTATGGACTTACGAAAGATGGTGCAGGTGAGAAAGCTGGTCTTGAAGTAAATGACAAAATACTATCAGTTAATGATAAAGAATATGATGATATAAATGAT
>Ga0247611_10009764_pt1 | contig 11446 bp, 8 predicted proteins | sample 177DNAGHGhighgp2_FD_192422 | JGI IMG/M metagenome (GOLD analysis project Ga0247611, IMG submission 192422) | Sheep rumen microbial communities from Palmerston North, Manawatu-Wanganui, New Zealand - 1770 DNA GHGhigh gp2 | ecosystem: Host-associated > Mammals > Digestive system > Stomach > Rumen ... | reverse complement strand
TCTTTGCCAGCAAACAGTGCGAATCTTTTCTCTGTGGTTTTGAAAAAAACTTCTCTCCATTTCAATAAAAAGTTGTATATTTGCACTTTCATTTTTGTGTGCCGTTGAGTGCGCATTATTTGTCTATATGATTGAATAATAAAAAATAATAATAATACAACAGTTTATATTATGAAAGTAAACCGTAGAAAAGAACTCTTCCCCAACGTCACCGACGAGCAGTGGAACGATTGGAAATGGCAGGTCAAGAACCGCATCGAGACCTACGAGCAGCTGAGCCAATACTTCACCTTCGAGCCCGAGGAGGCCGAGGGTATCAAGAAGGCTTTGGCCAAATTCCGCATGGCCATCACCCCTTATTATCTCTCTCTTATCGACCCCAATGACCCCTACGACCCCATCCGTCGTCAGGCTATCCCCCAGGGTGCCGAGTGCAACATCGCCCCGGCCGACCTCAACGACCCCCTGCACGAGGACGAAGACTCTCCCGCTCCCGGCCTCACCCACCGCTATCCGGACCGTGTGCTCTTCCTCATTACCGACATGTGCTCCATGTACTGCCGCCATTGCACCCGCCGTCGTTTCGCCGGTCAGAAAGACGACGAGAGCCCCAGCGAGCGTATCGAGAAGTGCCTGGCCTACATTGAGAAGACTCCTCAGGTGCGCGACGTGCTCCTCAGCGGTGGCGACGCCCTCATGGTCAGCGATAAAAAACTCGAATACATCATCCAGCGCCTGCGCGCCATTCCTCATGTCGAGATAGTCCGCATCGGCAGCCGTACCCCCGTGGTCTGCCCTCAGCGCATCACTCCCGAATTGTGCGACATGCTGAAGAAATACCACCCCATTTGGCTCAACACCCACTTCAACCACCCCAATGAGTTCACCCCCGAGGCTGAGGCAGCTCTCGCCCGCTTGGCCAACGCCGGCATTCCCCTGGGCAACCAGACCGTGCTGCTGCGCGGCGTGAACGACTGCGTCCACGTGATGAAGAAACTCATGCACGAACTGGTGCGTAACCGCGTTCGTCCGTACTATATCTATCAGTGCGACCTCAGCATGGGTCTCGAGCATTTCCGTACCCCTGTCAGCAAGGGCATCGAAATTATCGAAAACCTCCGCGGCCACACCAGCGGCTATGCCGTACCCACCTTCGTGGTCGACGCTCCCGGCGGCGGCGGCAAAACCCCCGTCATGCCCACCTATGTTATTTCCCAGAGTCCTCAGAAGGTCATTCTGCGCAACTTCGAGGGTGTCATCACCACCTACACCGAGCCCCGTAACTACCACGAGGAGTGCCACTGCGAGGCCTGCGAGGCCAAACGCCGTGTCGACGAAGGCGTGGCCAGCCTGCTCGAAACCGACCGTATGGCCCTCGAGCCCAGCCACCTCATGCGTCACGAGCGCAACAAGAAAAACAAATAATATCATTACTTTCCATACGGCGGGCTTTTTGCCCGCCGTTATGGTTTTCTCCGACATGAAAAGACTCTCCGTCGTCATCCTGTTTCTCCTTTCCTTTACGGCCGTGCAAGCCCAAATAGCCGGCCTGTCCACCTATTCGGTTCTCGACATGCCCTCCTCTGCCCGCAATGCAGGACTGGGGTTCGACTACCTCTCTCTCTACGACGACGACATAGCCCTCACCCTCGACAACCCCTCCCTCATCTCTCCGCGCACCAGCAACCAACTTTCCGTTGGTCTCGTCAGCCTTTTTGCCGGTTCCACCTTCGGCTCCGTGGCCTACAGCCACAGCTTCAAGCACCTCGGAGCCTTCACCTTCGGTCTCCGCTACGACAGCTACGGACAGTTCCAAGGCTACGATGAGTACGAACAGCCCATCGGCTCCTTCTCTGCCGCCGACTACGTCATGTCCATCGGCTGGGGTCGCGCCATCGACGAAAATGTTGCCATCGGAGCCAACTTCAAACCCATCCTTTCCCACTACGAAGAGTACACCGCCTTTGCTTTCGGCATCGACCTGGCGGCCACCTATTTCAGCGCCGACCGCTCCTTTGCCCTCACCGTCATGGGACGCAACATCGGGGCGCAGATTTTCACCTTCGACAACGTCACCGAGCGCCTCCCCTTCGAACTCTCTCTTTCGGGTTCATACAAACTCAAGGATGCCCCGTTCCGACTTTTCTTTGCCCTCAACGAGCTGCAGACCTGGGATCTCAATTACGAGGATCCGCTCAATCCCTCCTCCACCACCGACCCCTTCACCGGCCAGAACCTCACCAAGTCGCCTCTCGCCACATTTGCCGATAAGGCATTCCGCCATTTAGGCGTGGGCATCGAACTCAATATTGGCAAAGCCTTCTATGCCACCCTCGGCTACAGCTATCGCCAGATGGTCGAAATGAAAGCCGCCGAAACCTTCAACCTCTCAGGCTTCTCCTTTGGCCTGGGCCTCAACGTCAAAGGATTCAAAATCAGTTACGCCCGCAACAACTACCATCTTGTGCAGGCGCCTAACTTCATTTCCGTCACCACCTCTCTTGAGCGTTTCTTCCGCTAGGTGGGGCCATCACCAATCCCCCTTTTGCGGCTTAGTAAAAATCAAACGTCCCTCCCATGCCCCAGTTTCTCCTCAGTAATCAGTCCGACCCCTATCTCAACATTGCCGTTGAGAACTACCTGCTTTCGTTGCCCTCCAATGGCCAGGTCACCCTTTATCTCTGGAGCAACCGCCGCACGGTGGTCATCGGCCAATATCAAAACCCCTATTCCGAGTGCAACGTCGAGCAGCTCGAATCCGACGGCGGCTTCCTTATGCGTCGTCGCACGGGGGGCGGCGCCGTCTATCACGATTTGGGCAACCTCAATTTTTCCTTCGTAGTCCCCTACGAACTCTACGACCAGTCGCGCCAACTCTCGGTGCTGCAGAAGGCCGTGGCCGCCTTTGGACTTCAAACCGAAGTCTCGGGTCGCAACGACGTACTCTGCCAGGGGCGCAAATTCTCAGGCAATGCCTTCTCCAAGGGCAGGAACCAACGGCTCCACCACGGCACCATCCTCATTCGTACCGACGTCGAAGCCATACAGAAATACCTCAAAGTCAAACCCGCCAAACTCCGCAAACATGGCGTCGACTCCCATCAGTCGCGTGTGGTCAATCTCTCCGAACTCAATCCCGCCATTACCGCCGTCAGCATCGTCCCCCACCTCCTTTCGGCCTTTGAACAGGAATACGGCACCCCGGTCCGTACCCTCGATTTCCACCAGCTCGCCTCCCTCCCCGAGGTTCAGCAGCTGCGCCTTTCCTTTGCCTCGCCCGAATGGAAATATGGCCGCTGGCAGCAGTTCGAGGCCCAGCGCAGTGCCCAGTTCGACTGGGGCGGGGTGGAAATAAGTCTCCAAGTCGACGAACCCTCCGCCACCATCACCTCCATCAACATTGCCTCCGACTGCCTTTTACCCGATGCCATCGACCTGGCCCAGTCATTGCTCCGTGGCGCCTCCACCCATCAGCCACCCACCCTTCCCGCTGCCCTCGACCCCGCCTCCGCCACCATCCTCAGCGACATTTTCAGCCTCCTTTATTAACCCCCTTTTATAACAAATATACAATGAAACGCTATTCCCTTTTGCTCCTCTTTGCCGCCCTACTGACCTTCTCGGCTGCGGCCCAGCATACCGACGATGCCTATGCCCCCATCCCTCACCACGAGAGCGTCCCGTCCAACCCCGCTGCCGCTGCCGCCATGTTTGCCCGGCAAATCAATCAAATCGCTCCCTACTACGCGTCCCAATACAGCCTCACTATCATCACAGCCCGCGTCAATAAGAACAATCAATCCGTCCTCATCGAAATAAGGCTCGACGCCGACCAGACCATCCGACCCGAAAAAGAATACTATCTATCCCTCTTTGCCGAAGCCGACCGACCTTGGGACCTCACCCTTCTGGCCGATAACGGCTACGGCCTCACCCTTCAGGTGACGACCGATATGACCAACCACAATCTCGCCGGCTATGGCGGCCTCAAGGTCACTCTCACCAACAGCGACCTCCGCAGTGCTGTCGGCACGGCTGTCGACGTCGACCGTATGGGCCATGACTATCTGGTCAGCTATGCCCGCAATGTCTCTGCCCGCCTTCCAATGGCCATGGGCAAGGACGAACAGTTCGTGCAGTGCTATTTTGTCGACTCCACCCTCACCATGACGCTCGAATACCAAGACTCCGCCTGGCCCGGCATCCGTCAGTACCTCTTGCAGAATATGGACAATATCCGCATTTCCCGCGCTATGGCTCTTGTCGACGACACCACCAATGCCCTGGCCATCTCTGCCAAACTCTCCAAGTCCCAGATACGCCATGTCTACCGCAACCACTCGCTAACCGACTCGGTTTTTTACGTCATCACTCCCTGGATGCTCGACTATGTCTACGAAAAGACCATGCAGCGGCAAAACGACCAATCCTCGCCTACTGGCTATCTCATGGCCTTGGCCGCTCAGTTGGAGCGTCAGACCCCCATACATGTCGACAAGGAAACCCGCCTCATGCAGTGCACCTACGACACCGTCGAGCGGCTTATGACCATCACCTACGAGATACCCGATTCCGTCATGCTGCGTTTCGAAACCAGTCCCCAGCTTTTTGAGGAGTTTGGACAAAACATGAAAACCTATTTCAAGTCGCAGGATCCACAGGTGGCCACCATGGTGAAGAACCTGATTGCTGCCGACGCCACCATCCGCTACGTCTATGGCTCGGCCTATAGGCGCCAGCCGCTCATCCTCACCTTTACCGCCTCCGACCTCTCGCAAATTCTAGCCCAGTAGCCTGCCCGAAGTTATTTTCCCTTCACCCCGTATTCCAACAGGGTGAAAAGAGTCCAGCCACCGTTTCCGTCAGGCTCGCCAATCTCCAGCCGCACGGTCTTTTGCTTGGCCGTGGGTTTGAGGGTGACGCTATAGCGGTTCCCCTCTTGTTTCCATTCCAGGTTAGGCTGCAGGAAAGGACGATAGTTCTCGTCCGCGGCCTCCACCACCAGGCGGTAGCTTTTGCCAGCTGTGAGGGTGCGGCTCATCGGCATCTCCACTAGTCTTAGTTTTCCCGCCACGCGTGTGGGTACGTCGTAGGTCTTGGGCATCCGCGCGCCAGGGTGGGTAAGGCAGTAGTCGAGCGTCGGGGCTGCTTCCATGCCCCAATCCTCCATCGACGGCCAAAGGATGGGCAACTTTTTGTACTGCTCCTCGCTGATGGGGGCAGCCAGCAGCTGTTCCTCTTTCTGCTTGGGAAAATGGGTAAATATGAGCCATTGGGGAGCCACGTCGAACCAGAAGGGGCGGAACTGACGTTCGAAGCGTTTGGTGCCGTTCTTGTCGGTCATTACCTCTCCGGCCCCCCAGGTGGCGTCCACCAGTGTCCAGCCTTTCTCGGTCTTCACCCGCACCCAGGCGTGTGGGCCTTTGCCATTGCTGAAACTGAGGGTTTTGGCCCAGCCGCTGATTTCCACGGCCTCCAATCCGCAGCCCCCAGCCAGTTTTATGTATAGCTGGCTGTATCCGCTGCAAATGCCCCGTTTCTGCGTCCAGCAGGTGTTGGCGTCGCCTATGCGGCCGGCCATGTCGTAGGCAATGTTCTGGCACACCCAATCGTATATGGCCCGCGCCTTTTGATAGTCGGTGGTGCAGCCGGCCACGATGGGTTCGGCCCGCTGCTGCCATACGGTGTTTTCCTCTGCCGCCTCTCTGCTCTGTCCCATGGCCATGCCTGTCGCCAGCAGCATGGCCGTTGCCAGCAGTAGTGGCTTTACAAATGTCAGTCTTCTTTTCGTCATATCATGCCTAATAACGCCGACTGCGCAGTTTTATTGCCCTGCTCCTGTGCGCATCTACCTCCTCCGTCCAGGCGGCGGAGCTCACTCGGCGGTTCGGCCACAGGAGGACGCTAGTTCTTTGTTTGTGGATAGAACAACGATAGACCTCCTATAGAACATATATCAAGGCGCAGGCGAAGCCACCCTAGGGGTTGAAGGGGGTAGGAGGTGCCTTTTTGCTAGAATTTGTAGGTATAGCTCACGCCGGCCCAGCCTTTGAAGCCAGTCTCGCGGGTGTAGCTTTTTAGCTTGGTGCCTTCGGCATTGGCGTCGACGCATTTTTCGCTTATGCGGTCGGCCAGCAGGTAGAAGTCGAGCAGGCTGGCTTTCGACAGGCGGTAGGAGGCGCCCACACTGAAGCGCAGGCGGTTCAGGTAGGCTCCGTTCCAGCCGCTGATGAACCAGCCGGGGTCGCCCTTCTCGTTCATGCTTTGGGTGAGGTAGGTGCCGTTCTGGTAGACGACGGCGATGACGGGCGCGTTGAGCGTGTGGCGCAGCTCGGCGTAGGCGTAGGGTTCCCACCGTTGCAGGCCTTTGTAGGCAAGTTTCAGTCGGCTTTTGAGCTCCAGGAGGGGCTGCGGATTCTGATAGATGTTGAAACTGCCGGTGCGGTAGGTGGCCTGTATGCGCTCGCGGAGCGAGAGGCGCCAGTCGCCCAGGGTGTAGCCTGCCGTTGCGTCGGCCATCAGGCGGTGGCGGCTGCTCTTGAAGGCCGATGTGCTGGCGCTGTAGGGGTTGATGAGGCAGTATCCGAAACCTAGGCGCAAGTAGTCGTTCACCTTATATTTGAGCCCCAGGCTCGTCTGCAGACGGCCAAGGGAGCCGAAGTTGTTGTCGAGGCGTACCTCTTCTTCCAGCCCTAGGTGCAAGCCTTTGGCCAGTTTCTTTTCAACGCCTATGGTAAGGCGGCCGCCCAGCTCGGGGTCGAGGTCCACAGGGGTTTGCGCTCTCAAAGCAAGGGGGCACAGCAGCGCCCCAATCGCTGCCAATAAAAAAATGAAGGGTCTATGGTGCATGATTTTTTTTATTCTGGTTTTTCGGAGTTTTCGGAGCATTCAGAATATTCTGATTATTCTGAATATTCAGATTATTCTGATTTTTCTGATTCTTTTTGTTCTTTACCTTTTTTTTAGTGCCACCAGCCGCCGCCACCGCCGCCGGTGTAGGTGGAGAGGCTGACATTGCTGCCGCCGCTGACGGAGCCGCCCACGGTGAGGGTTCCGTTGAAGTAGGAGGTGCCGCCGCTGACGCTCACGCCCGAGGCAAGGGTGGGCTGGCTGTTGCCGCTCACTACGAGGGGGGAGCCGCCGCTGGCCGGGGTCTTGAAGGCGTAGACTTCGTTCCCCACCGTGAGGGCATACCAGGTGCTGCGGTTCCAGGAGTTGGTGGAATAGCAGGTCTGGGCGAGCGAGGCGCCCCGTTCGAGCCCGCCTATGGCTATCAGGGTGCCGCCGTTGACATAGAGTTTGTAGCCCCCTTCGGTGTTGGCGTCGACGGCCATTTCGGGGCTGGAGGCGCCTATGGCGTAGACCACGCCGCCCTCGATGTAGAGGTTGCCGTTGGCATCCATGCCGTCGTTGCCTGTGGAGTGGGCGCAAACGTAGCCACCGCTGATGGTCATGTTGCCAGCCGCGTTGATGGCGTCGTCTTTGGAGTAGCTGTAGACATGGCCGCCGCTGATGCTGATTTTTCCTTTGGACTCAATGCCCTCGTGGCTGGAGGCACTGACGGTAATGTCGCCGCCGGAGATGTTGATGTCGCCGTCGCACTTGATGCCTTTGGCCGACACGCTGTTTGAGTTGCTGCCGCCGCCCCAGTGGCCGCCGCCGCCCGACGAGCCGTAGTTGGAGCCGGTGCAGGTGATGCTGAGGGTGCCGCCCGAGAAGGTGCCGGAGCCGTCGCAGTTGATGCCTTTGCCGCCCGTGCCGCTGTTTGTGATGGTGAGGGTGCCGTTCTCCATGCGGAAGACCGAGTCGGCCTTGATGCCGGCCGAGCCAGTATAGTCGCCGTCGTCGCTGTCGTAGGCCGTGCCGCCGGTGATGTGGATGGTGGTGTTGCCGCCGTCGAAGAGCACCAGCGAGTCGCTGCTGATGCCTTTCTTCATGTCGGCGCTGACGCTGATGTTGAGTGTGCCGCTCGACACCTGCACGTAGTCGTTGGCTCTCACGCCATGTCCGGCCGTGGAGGTCACGGTGAGCACGGCATTGTCGGTGAAGCGCACATAGTCGTCCGATGCAATGCCCGATTTGCCGTTGGCCGTGACGGAGAGCGAGCCGCTGCCGCTGACAATGATTTGTCCTTCGGCAAAGATGACGCCCTTTTCGTCTTCGCTGCTGGGCGTGTTGCTATAGGTGCTGCCGTCGGCGAGGGAGTTGCTGCCGTTCACCACGAGGTAGACCGCCTTGCCCTTGTTGGGGTTGGCTTGGGTGCCTTGCACATTGATGGCTGCGCCGGCTGGATTGGCGATGCTTACATTGTTAAGCGCAATGGTCTGTTTCTTAGTGCTGTATATTTTCAGGTAGCCGTTGCTGGTAGTGCCGCTGAGGTCGTACTCTATCATTTCGCCGCCGGTATATACGATGGTCACACCGTTGCCGTCGACGGTGGCGGAAAGGTCGCTGCCTGTGCCCGACACGGTGGCATCGCCCGTAGGCGAGAAGACCACCGCCACGGTGCCAGAGGCCACTGGCAGGGTGTCGGTGTCGTCGGTGGGGTCTGCAGATGGGTCGTCGACAATAGTGATTTCGTCCTTGCCGCAGGCGGCCAACGCCAGCGACGCCAAAAGAAGGATTTTAATGTATCGTTTCATTGTATGTGCAAATATTATTTCTACGTATAACGTGCTATCAATCTTTTTATTGTGCCATATTTTTTTTAAACATCCATTGCGAAGTGCCATTTTTTTTCGTTTGTTTTTCTTTTCTGCAGTTAACATTCCTATCTTCGGCGCAGTACGCTGTTGCTCAGCAGGAGGAGAGAGTGGAATTACTATTTGCATGCACCTCTGCTAGTGCGATGCCGAATTGCTTCTGCTTTTGTGCCGAGGGCAGGGATGCCACCGCATTGAGGAACGGCCCGAAATATTAAAATTTAGGAAAAATGTCGTTTATTCTGAAAAATTATGTATTTTTGCAAATTGTTTCAACCTAGGGTTGGAAGTATTATTTTTATGTGAAATTAAATCTATCAAATGTCATGAAAAGTATTGCAATACTTTGTGGCGGCGGTCCCGCCCCCGGAATGAACACAGTGGTTGCCTCAGTGGCAAAAACCTTTTTACGCGACGGCTATCGTGTCATAGGACTCCACGGCGGCTACAGCGCTCTCTTCACAGAGAATCCTCGTATGCAGGACTTGGATTTCTTTGTGGCCGACGGCATCTTTAACAAGGGCGGCAGTATGCTCAAGATGAGCCGTTTCAAACCCACTGATGAGGACTTCGAAAAACGCTTCAACCTCGCCCTGTTTACCGACAACGACATTAAGTTGCTCGTGACCGTCGGCGGCGACGACACAGCCTCTACCGCCAACCGTATTGCTAAATTTCTGGAGAGTAAGCACTACCCCATTGCCAATATCCACGTCCCCAAAACTATTGATAACGACTTGCCTCTGCCCAACGGCTCGCCTACTTTTGGCTATAACAGTGCCAAGGCGCAGGGCTCTGTCATTTGCAGCACCGTTATGGAGGACGCCCGCACCTCGGAGAACTGGTTTGTGGTGTCAGCCATGGGCCGTTCTGCCGGCCACCTAGCCCTCGGTATTGCCGCTTCCTGCCATTACCCCATGGTGGTCATCCCCGAATTTTTCAACAAGACCGAAATCACGGTGGAAAAAATTATCAACATGGTTGTCTCGTGCATCGTCAAACGCAAGATTCTGGGCATTAACTACGGCGCAGCCATGATATCCGAAGGCGTTTTCCACAGTCTTTCCGACGAAGAAATTAAGAACAGCGGCGTCCATTTCAGCTACGACGAACATGGCCATCCCGAATTGGGCAAGGTGTCGAAAGCACATATCTTTAACGACATGCTCGAACGCAAGATGGGCCAGCTGAAGCTGAAGGTGAAATCGCGTCCCGTCGAGGTGGGATACGAAATCCGCTGCAACAACCCCATTGCCTTCGACCTCACTTACTGCTCCCTTATGGGCATGGGTGTCCACACCCTCTTCAAGCAGGGCTGCACCGGCTGTATGGTTTATGTCGACCACCAGGGCAACGTCGCCCCGCTTTACCTCAAAGACCTGCAAGACCCCGCCACGGGCAAGATTCCTCCGCGCCTGGTCAATGTGGACTCGAACGAAGTCATGTCTTACGTCGACGACATAATGGATTACATTACCCCCGCCGACTACGAGGCAGCGAAGAAATACCTGCCCAACCCCGAGGAGTATGACTTCAAGAAAATTTTAAATTGGGAATAATGTCTTATTGCGAATTCTGAGTTCTGAATTCTGGGTGATTTCGCCTGGTTCAGAATTCAGAATTTTGCATTGCAAGACGCTTAAAACTAATGGTATGAGAAAATTCACCATCATCCTTTTGACACTGCTGACGGCGCTGGGCTCTATGGCACAAAAGCCGGGCGATGTGGTTATCCTTTTTGAAAACGACGTACACTGCGCTGTGGATGGCTATCCTATGTTGGCGGGGCTGCGCGACAGCCTGCAGCGCAAGGGCTGTCATGTGGCTGTCGTCTCGGCCGGCGATTTTTCTTTTGGTGGCCCCATCGGGGCTGCCTCAAAGGGCGAATTTGTGGTGCGGATGATGAACGCCGTGGGCTATGATGCCGCCACACTGGGCAATCATGAGTTTGACTACGGCCTGGGACAGTTGCGTGAGCTGGAGAAACAGCTTAAGGCACCCATGCTTTGCTGTAATATGCGACAGCATGCGCTGCCCGAGGCGTTTAATTTCCTCCCCTTTGTCATCCGCGACTACAACGGCATTCAGGTTGCCTTTGTGGGCGTGACTACCCCCACGACGCTTTACACCTCGCTGCCGACGGCTTTCCAGGATGAGAAGGGTCAGTACCTATACCATTTCAGCGCTACCAGTTTGGCCGCCTGCGTCCAGCAGTCTGTAGACATGGCGCGGGCAGCGGGAGCCGAAGCCGTGGTGTTGCTTTCGCATCTGGGCGATAGCGACGGTGTTCCCACCTCGGTGGAGGTGATGAAGCAGGTGCGGGGAGTGGACTTGGTACTAGACGGGCATGACCACCATGTCATCCCGCAGCGCACAATAGTGGACAAAGATGGCTACAAGCTGCCCTTGGCCTCGACAGGAACCCAATTCCAATATGTTGGCATGGCAGTGCTTTCCGACGAAATCCGCACCCGATTGGTGCCGGTGGACAGCTTGCGAAAAGTGGGCTGCTTCAATGCCCAGGTGGCCGACACGCTGCGCGTGGTGAAAGAGAGTTTTGAGGCTATGGGCAGCCGCGTGATTGGCACTACCCAATTCGACCTCATTGCCGAAGAAAACGACATACGCGTTGTCCGTCTGCGCGAGACCAATCTGGGCAATCTGGTGGCCGACGCCTTCCGCGAGGAACTCCACACCGATATTGGCTGGGTCAACGGCGGCGGGGTGCGGGCCAACTTGCCTGT
>Ga0247611_10009763_pt1 | contig 11448 bp, 16 predicted proteins | sample 177DNAGHGhighgp2_FD_192422 | JGI IMG/M metagenome (GOLD analysis project Ga0247611, IMG submission 192422) | Sheep rumen microbial communities from Palmerston North, Manawatu-Wanganui, New Zealand - 1770 DNA GHGhigh gp2 | ecosystem: Host-associated > Mammals > Digestive system > Stomach > Rumen... | reverse complement strand
ATTGATATATACCTTTAATGAATAACCTATTGCTTTTTGAGCATCAAATTTTACACCTTCTAGTTGTCTCTCGAAATCTTTAGGTTGATACACGGTAATTTGAGGTGCCTGCCTACCATCTAACCAATCGTAAGTTGACACATACCATTCGTATTGGAAATCCAATGTAGAAGAACTGCTTGTTCCACCAAATGAAGCACCTTCTCTGACATAACTTTTACTTACTAAATCAGCGGTAAATTCATACTTATCAAGAAAGATATGAAGTAAAGTATCTTCGATATACCAAGCCATTTTATCATAATTATAGTCGGCACTTAATTCAAAATAATTGTTTATAAAATAACTTCTTAATTCTGCTCGAACCTCGTTTGAAATGTAATTGATTGATTTTATTCCGCTTCTGGTTATGACTAATATTTCATCGTTTATTTGAATCGGTCTAGATAAAACTTGAAGATTTCTAGTTACAGCACTTGAAGGAAACACAGTTTCATTGTTTATCGTTGTTCCGTACCTTACATAAACAGAATCTTCACCTCTTTTGAAAGTTAACAAATATCCGTTTTTTTGAGCATATCCTAATATTTCGGTATCTTCTCCTAATACGTTGTAATTGTCATCTGGAAAATAATATATAGACGATTTACCGTCTAAGGTAACACCACTAAACGTATCCTTATTTGTTCCATCGCTTACAAATACACGTCTATCAGATTCATACCCATATACTGTTACACATTTTGCTCCATAATAGCAACCTAGTTTTGCAGAACCTGGAACAACATTTGCGTATATTATTTTATTATCGGGTTCTTTTTCAGAAAACGTATCAATATCTTGACCTGTGAGCAAAATGTTTTTAGATGTTTCTACTTCTTGAGGTAATGTTATTGTGGGTAAACCAAGATTGAAAGCAGACATTGTCAAGTTTGTATATACTGTTCCACTTATTTTCGCATAGAAACTCATTCTGGCAGAAAGAGAAACATTATTTTTATTTTGTTCATAATTAATTTTTTTAGTTAATACAATAGGAGAAGAAGGATATTTAGTAGATGTAGCAAACATATTACCTGTTGAACCAAGTTTGGTTTCTTTGCCATCTATTATACCATATAATGTACCTGCTCTACAATTTAAAGCAGACGCTTTATTTAGCCATAATTGAACTTTTTCAGTAATAGTCCAATAAGAATCGGAACCATCTGGTTTATTTCCAACAACACCTTCTGCTTCAGCACTTATTCTAAATCCCATCCAAGAAAATTGATTTGATTTATAATTTGTCGTAGAAGACGTTATTTTTGATGCAACTGAACCGGGAACAATAGTTGATGTACTTCCACCTTCACTTTTTTCATATTCAATTTTTAATGTTGTTTGCCATATGAAATTATCTGGTATACTTGATTTATAAACATTAAGAAAATCAACAGTATAATCTACCTGTGAGCCTCCGTTTAGTGAGTCCAAATTATTTTGTGTCAATGCTGTCCAATGAGAATTAGTAGTAGGTATCTCAGAAGTTCTAGAACCCGGATGAACTATATTTAGTTTAACTTTTGTCAACGAATAAATTTGTGCATCAAAATTATTTCCGACATGAAAATGTAGTTCTGCTTGCAAATGAACTTTGGAAGAATCGTCTTGGACTTCTTCTTTTACAATATTTACATCGCATTCAAGAATTTCGTTACCTGCTATACAACTCATATCAAAAGCGGTGTCTTCTGTTGTTTCTTCTGAGTCGTTCTTTTTGTATTCTATTATAACATTATCTTTTCCCTCGATTGGTGAAACAGTAGGAGGATTGGTAAATGTTACTATACCAGTAGAACCGTTTATATTAAAATCAGTTCCTTTTGTTAATTCAGTATACGTTCCATCGCTTTGTAATATTTTAACTTTACAATAATTACCGTCCAAAATTTTCTCTGGTAATTGATATGAGTCAGATGTTCCATCTCCTAAGAATTGTGCTCTTCTTATATTTGTTAATAAATTGATTGATTCGTATTTAGTAAAATCTAAACCATCTGGAGTAGAGCCATATATTATAGTTGGAATATACGGATTATCAAGTACATTCTCAATTGTAAAGTCTAATTGGAATAATTCGTTTCCGTTATCTACAATTTTTTGTGTTTCGCATTTAAAGGATAATATACCTATTGGAGTAAACACTCTTTCTTTTCCATCAAAATTAATATGCTCATACAGTCCTTGTCTATTTCCACTTTGTCCATAATTAGTGAAAGGAATGAATTGATATGAAATTCTATAATTTTCAAATCCTTCCATTTTACTCATATCATATTGAACATTTTTAACTTCTGGTGTAGGCCATATAGATACGCACATACGGGAATCGCCTTCCACTTGATATTCCCCTAAATATTCAGATATTTTAATATAATAAGGAACCGTATTTCCGTTTTCATCGTATTCTTCTATTTTTCCAACATATTTTATTGCATATAATTGGTCATCGTTTTCTTGAATTTCACCATATGTGCCTGCCATAAATGATTGAGTTATGTTATGTCTAACTTGATGCAAACCTTCTTTTTTTACTATGTTTAGCATATCTGCAGAACGCATTATATTAGGATTAGTATCCCAAGAATCCATACCTTGAAGATTGTTCAAATCTAAATAGTTAAATGTAGGGCTTTCTGGTATTTTAAATGTAGCCATAATTCACCTCCTAAATCCAACCTGTTTTGCTAATAAATTTTGTATCATCTTTTCTTGGATATAAATTTTCAATAGCCACTTCAAATTCATTTCTGTACGCTGTAGCCAACGCAATATCATCATCTTTATATAATTGGCTAGCAATATATAAAGGCAATATACATGCAACTTCTTCTGGTAAATCTATTTCATCGTCATCATCAGTATCATCATCAATTTTTGCCGGATAACTTTGATATTTCATAATGAAATTACCCACCAAAGAATCATCAATAACTAAAGTATAGCCATCTTCCAATATATAATCTGTTCTGTTAACTAATTCATGGCTGTAATTTTCAAAATATAATTTATCTATTTTATAGAAATCCGGAATTAGTTTTTGAATATCATATATATAATAAGGCTTGTAATCGGGGATATATTTAATATCATTATTGCCGATATTATAATTTCTATTATATAAAGCAATATTTCTATAAGAATAAACAGTATCTCCTTTGAATATTAACTTAATTCCTTTATTATAAGAAAAGTTTTTATAAGCAGTAAATATTCCAGGAACACTTCCTTTATTTTCAATTGTTTCTTGTAATGTCCATACATTATTTTCATCAAGATAATAAACTTCAACAATACCTTTATTATCTATTTCAAAATAATATGCTGTTGCATTTTCATTTTCATAAGATATTATATCCCCCAAATAATATTTTGTTTTGAAATTGTCACCTAATGAATTTTCAATAGGCGTTTGCGTAAATTCAAATGTTTTGATATAAGGTCTGCCTCTTTTAACACATTCGGCAATTGCTTCATTTGCTGCTTGAGCCATACCGTTAATATATATTTTGTATTTATTGTCGTTCTTCATTGATCTTAAATCTTTTTCGTATATATTATCATTGTTCAAGAACATCTTTTTTATACTTTCAAGTTTAATTTGACCCCAAGTATATGCCATAAAATCATCTCCTTTGTTTTATAAGCATTGTCGAATAGATATTTTTTATGCTATTCGCAACAGATTTTCAACATTACTTTATATATCTACTCGACACTGCCTATAAGACAGTGTTTAAATAAAAACGGAAAGCCCTATCAGGACTCTCCGTAGAGCATCAATTAGGATAAAGTAGTTCCGCCTGCTACACCTGCAACGGCAATACCTCTCCAATCGTTACATCCAGCAACGAATCTTGAACGTCCTTTCCATACATTGTTATCTGTATTTTCATCAATATATGAACTTACAGTTAATGGAATTCTGTCGCAGAATATTAATCCGTTATAGTTGTCATTGTATTTCTTATCTGCTAAGAACCAAGCACCACTAGGTACACCATTTAAGTATGGAGTAGCAATAACTGTCCATCTACCAAATTGATAGTTAAATGCGTTATTTGAAGTGTTAGGGTCTTTATCTGCTCCGATTGCAGCAAATACAGCCTTTTTAGTAGCAGCATCATTTGGAATTATGATTGTATCTGGACTAACCGTTAATACGTCTCCATTATCATCAGTGAAGTTTTGCATAGCAGTTTCAACTAAACCTAAATTTGTATCAGTGAATGCATTACTGAATTTGTTAGATTGAGTTGCTCCACCTGTAATTGATGTATGAGCAGTAGAGAAAATACTTAAACCATCGTTACAAGTACAATCAACTGTCATTCCTCTGAATGTAGTAGTTGTACCACCAATAGCACCAATTAATAATTGAGCACCATATTTTTCTCTTGTTAATGCATAAGCATCAATAAATCCTCTTGCACCTGTTCTATTTAAGTCTAGTAACTTAGAATCTTCTACCATTTCTTGAGTTACTGTGAATGAATCTTTCCAAGTTTCATGTTCTAATGTTTTAGAATATCCTTCTTGTCTTTCATCTTTTGGATATGCTCCACCTTCACCAACTGGTAAGAAACCTTGTGCTAATGAAGTTAAACTAGTGAATTTTTCTGCATAGTTGTCACTATCAACCATTTTAAATACTTTTTCAACGAAACTCATATCTGTATAAGCCTTAATGCTTTCTTCAAGAAAAGCCTTGATTGGAGCAACTGACTTACCGTATATAGAATCGTTTAAACTTGACATTTTACTAAATATAATTTGAGCCATTTCTTATTTTTCCTCCTATCTTCTGAACATTACATTAACTTTGTCACCACTTGCTGTTCCTAGCATTTCAACAATCATAGCAACACCACTTGTAGTAGTTGCAGTTACGCCTAAACCAGTTGAAGCAATAGTAACTTTATCTCCAATATTAAGACTTGTTCCAGCAGCAGTTAAAGGTGCTTGATAAACTTCGTCTTCATAAATTCTTTTTACCGGAATTATAGTTCCGTTTCCTGAACCTTCAGCAATGAATTCAGGTACATCTGTTCCAGATGCTTTTGTTAATTTACCACTTGATAATTTTAACAATTCACCAACAGTAATTGCTTCTGATGCAGTTCCTTCAATATATTCAATTGCTTCAGTAGCAGCACTGCCTTTTCTTTGTAATTTAAACATTTTTATTCCTCCTATAATATATTATTCTTTAGCCAATTAGTATATTCAGTTCTACAACCAATATCTAATCTTTTAAATTCTTCTGTATTAGGATAATTAACTGCCTCTTCCAAAGTTTTAAAACCTCTTAAATCACCTTTATAATCTTTTGCTTCTTTAACAATCTCATCAACAACCTTTTCAACTGTTTTACCTTGTTCTTCGGCTTCTTCAACAATACCTTGAGCAACTGCTTGAACCATTTCTTCTGTTACTTCATCGTTAGGAGTTTCATTAATATCCTCTACTTTAATTTCTTCTTTCTTCTTGCTCATTTCAATTCCTCCTACTCATTATTTTTTGCATAATGTTCTCTGATTTGTTTATCAGTCCAATTAGGCAAATTCTTTTTATATGTATTATATATTTCAGCGGGTACCTCAATATAATTATTTGAACCGCCTCTAGTATTTTTCATATGATTTTTGCTATTGGTATTATTTATTTGACTTCTTTCTTTCTTGTCTTGATTTATTTGAGAAATTTTGCTCATATTACATAAAACATACGCATCATATAAACTATATCCTCTGTTTAATTTTTCTATGATATCATCGCAATTGTCCATCTTAGAAATATCATCAAGAGTTTCTATAGAATCGTCTATTTCATGAATTAATTTTAGTTCTTGTTGAGTTTTAGCGTCTTGCTCATCTTGTTGTTGTTTTTCAATAATTTCTCTTGCTTTAATAACTTCAGGACTTTCTTTAATCATCCTATTCAATACATCACTAAATTTGTCGGGATCTTCTACTCCAGCCTCGACTAATGCGTCTCTATTAATGGCTTTTTCAAACTCTTCCCAACTATTATAACCTTTAGTTTTAGCAATGTTTTCTAATTTATCTTTATATTTTTTCTCAACTTCTTGAGTTTTTTGTTTTAATCTATCGCTAAATGCTTTAGTTTTATCTACTTCTTTAGTAGATTTTTCTGTATTTTCTTCTTGCTCTTTACTGATGGCGTTCTCAGTATCTGAATCTGTCAATTCAACTTCATCTTCGTCAAGATTTGTATCTTCAACTTCATCAGTATTATCAGCCTTAATCATGTCTTCTTTCATGTTTTCTCCTTACCTATTTTTAGACGAATTTCGGTTGGTTTCCGTTTCGCTGTCTTTTTTAGTGTAGCAATTACTTACTACTCTTTTTGGCTCTTAAATCTCCACCTGTTTTAACAGTTGGCTTTTTAGAACCTGCAGTTTTAAATAGAGATTCAACTTTTTGAGAGCCTCTATTTTGAATCTTACCTGCGTAACTTTCTTTCATAAGACCTACACTCTCCTTTCAATGATATGCATACATCACTTATATTAAAAATCTAGGCAGATTTTTAATTACATCTTAATTATATCACACGTATTAAATTAAGTCAAATAAAAAACCTAAAAAAATTAGGTTTTTCAATAGAGTTTACTTAATTATCGTTAAAGATGATAATTTAGTATTTAAAGTGGAGTATCTGTTGGATACAAGTATATTATATCATATATCTGTTCGTCTGTCAATAGGTATTATCCATGCACACCTCATTGTTCTATTTGAACAATCAAAGGTATCATATATTACACCATTTATAATTGTAGTTATATGATTAGGCATAGTAACCAGATAAATTCCTTTTTGATTTTCATCTGCAAATTCACCTACCGTTTTTGATGTGTGACATTCTCTTTTATAATTATAATCTAAATAATCTTCGATAAATTCCACACTATTAAACATCATCCCTCTCGAACGAGCCAAATCGCTCAGTTTATCATAAGTATCACTCCAACTTTGATTTTCTGCCAAACTAATTGCTCTAACAGTACAGTCATCTACAAATCTCTGATGAGAATTCTTGTTCAAATATCTATACATTAAATTTCACTTATTTTTTTAGTATATTCTCTAATCAAATTTAATTCTTCTTGAGAACTTGCTTCTTTTTTTAGCATTTTTGCAAAGTCAACCATGCTTTCTAACATATATTCTAGACTCATCATACTGTCTTCTTTCGCCCCATAATTACCTCTATTGTATTGCTCTTTGCCTTCTTCATAACGACCGTATTCACTATACATTTTGTCTAGATGTCCGTATCCTTCACTGTATCTTCCACGACTATCTCTACTTCGTCTACCGTATTCTTCACGACCATACTCATCTCTGCCATAACCACCTCTGTTATATTCGTTATAGCCGTCATATTCGTATCTTCCGTAATTATTGTAATTCATACTTTCTCCTCCTTTTTCTATTTCACATAAATCTTTTTCGATATCTACCAATTTATACAAATATTCTAAATTATTATTGCTTTGAATACCTTCGGTAGAAATTTTATCTTTTAAAGAAAATATGTCTTCTTTAAGTTTTTTATTTAGTTCTTTTTCTTTTTCGTTCATTCCTTTTCCTCCTTTCTTAAAAGAGTTAATATTTCTTCGTTTTGTTCAATAATCACTTTCAATTGTTGCATCAAATCAGTATTATTGAAATCTTGAAATAATATTTGCAGATTTAATATTTGCAAAATTAAAGATGCTAAATCTATTGAATTGTTCTTCATTATCTTCCTGTCCATCTGGCAATATTAAATGTGGCATTTGTTATAGTTGCTTGAGTAGTTGCAATACCAGTTGTAGGTGTGCTTGGAGTTATTACGCTACCAACACTTTGTACTGATAAAGAAGTTGTTCCTCTAGGACATACTCTTAATTTTTTATTAAACGATACTGTTTCATAATCATCTGCTGCTGCAATTGTGACCGCTCTAACCGTATCAGGTATTAAAATTCCGTCCTCGAAAAGTCCGAAGGCTACCACTCCCGGTTCAGCAGCACTTACAGAAGCACTGAAATTAATATCATAATATCCTGTATATCCATTTCCAAATATTTTGAATATAGGTGTTCCTTCTTGGTAATCTAACCATCCGCCATTGCAACAATAAGCACATCTACTTCTAATAGGTGTTTCATCAAAAGTTATTGGGCTGGCATTGCTCGGTAAAATAAGTGGTTCATTAATAATTGTTTCTATCATATTCTTCTCCTTTCAAATAAATAAAGAGAATAGTACTTGCCTATTCTCTGACTCTTTCCCGATGTCGGGAAAATGTTAGCAAGTTCTCGTAATCGAGTAGTTGTATTCAACTCTATGCTATTAAATTAATTGGCCATAGCCAGTGCATCCACATCCGCTATTAGGACAAGTGAATATCGGTTGATTTCCGTATACTGGTACTGTTCCAACTGGACAATTCTTCAATTCATTGTAAATATTTGAAGTAATTGCTTGTGTTTGTGCAATTTGAGATGCTCTTATATCAGCCATTTGTAATTGTCTGTTCAAATCAGCAATCTTGCTATCTTTTTCGTCAATTCTATCTCTAAAGATTTCGTCAATAATCTTTTGAGTATTGGCAGTTTGACTTACAAGAATGTTTTGACCAATTTCTCTTAGAACTTCTCTGTCTGAGCAGTTTTCGCTAATTACAGTTGATTTTAAATCTTGGATTCCAAGTCTGTTTTCAGCACTTGCATTACATAATTGAGTGCTTATGCCAAATAACTGATTCATATTAGCCATTTGTCTATTGTTATCAGCAATTTCTGCATTGAAGAAACCATTACTTACTGTTTGGTTCATATCTGCACAGCAGTTACATAATTGATTAGATAATGAATAAATGCCGCTATTAACTGTGTCTAACTGATTAGATAAGTGTAATGTATCAAATCCGTTATTTGTATTTTGCATAATTTCTTTTTGTCCATTTGATAGCCATGCATATCCATTGTCAAAACCATTTCCGCCGAAACCGAATCCACCATTTCCCCATCCGCCATTACCAAATAGTAATGCAAATAGTAAAATAGCCCAAATTCCATCTCCTCCTAAGAAACCATTACCATTTCCAAAACCGCCGTTACCATACATAACAGGATAAGGATAGGCAAAACCGTTTCCATTAGTAGTTGCTAATTCAACAGTTGGTGTTATTCCATTTCCGTTCATTCTATCGCTCCTTTCTTTAATTTTTTATATCAACTCATTTAGAGTTAATACCATTATTAAACATTCCCATCATTTGTTCCCATTGTTGTTTTTGATTAGGATTAAATCCATTTATTGTTTCATCTAATAACTCATTGGGGTTATTATTCTTCCTTGCTTCCTGATACCTTTGAAATGCTTGTGGACTTACCCTTTTTAATTGTTGTTCTAATTTCCCCATCATTTGTTGTGGTATTTGTTGCATTTTGTTTTTCATCATCATTTGCATTATTTGTGCTGGATTCATTTTTTATCATTCCTTTCAATTCTTCAATTTGTGATTGTAAGTATTGTATTTGCATGTCCTTTTCATCTAGTTCTACTATTTCATTCAACTCGTATGTTTTTATCTCATTTTTAGTGTTTTTTATCCATACTACTGACATATCTTGACTAAAGAACGGTGTATCTGCATATACTATTTCTTTAGTAACATCTCCAAGTGAATTAGCATATCTCAGTCCACTTTGTTGCGGTGCTAGTTGAAATGTTTGGTTAATAGCCGGTTGCTGATTATGCTTCATCTGTTCTTTCATTTGTTGCAATTGTGCTATTTGTGTATCTATCCTATCATTAATACTTTGTTGATTAAAATTATTCATATACGGATTGTACATATCATTCACCTACTTTATCTCCATTAATATATATGTTGACTATTGTTTCTGTTTTTTTATTATCATTAAATAAAACCAAAAGTATTATGGCTAAAAACCAAATATTATCACATTCTGTTGTTTTATCTTCTTCAAACAATTTATCAATATCTTCTAATTTCATTTTATTCTCCTTTCAAAAATATAAAAGGAGAGCATATACCCAAAACACTTTACTCATTGTATATCTCTCCTTTCTGTAATAATTATGACACAAAAAAAGGGCAGAAACCTATATTGTTTCTACCCTTAAACTATACTAACCAAATATTATGCACCTGACAATTTTATTTTTAATTTTGCGAATAATCTTATTTACATTACTTTCGCAAGTTCCCAACTTATACGCAATTGCCGTTATTGTTTCTTCTTGCCGTCTTAACTCCAATACTTCTTTTTCTATTTTAGTAAGTCTAGCATTCTTTAAGAAATAATTATATTCTTCATCGGTAAATTGAAAATCCCAATGTTTTTTATCTGATTCTAGTTGCAACCCTTTTAGATTTAACATTATTAGTTCTCCTGGACGCAGTTCTCTTTGTTGCTGTTGTTTTAGTTTTAATAGGTGTTCTATGTGCCCTTGAATATTTAACGACTCTAATTGCCATTGTTTATTTCACCATCATTTCCGATATAATTATTTATACCATTTCCATCTAACGTTGTTTCGTTAGTTGTAAAATCAAATTGATTTATATACCAAATCCAAACACCATTACTTACTACCAAACTAATAATCAATAATATTATTGTCCAAAATTGTTTTGATATTATTTCACTTGCTAAATCTTTATTTTTCATTTTACCTCCATTCAACCCAAATATCCTGTTGGTTTTATGTTCCATTTAAAAGATTTATCATACATAGGATGAATCCAACTGTCTCCACCTAACTCAAAATATTTTTCACATTTTTCTCTAAAAGACATCACCAAATAATCTTCGACTGTTTCTAAAGAATCATATATGAAAAATTTATTGGATAAATCTGCTTTCATATCTAATAATTGTGTATTTTCTAATACCTTTAATTTTTTCCGATAGTCTTTTATTTTAGCACTCAAATATCCCAAAACTCCCGTTATAACAAATCCAACTACTGTTAAAACTACTTTACTTATTATTTCATTTGTCATTTCATCACCTTTATTTCAAATAAGATTTTCCGCAGTATAAAGTTTTATTGTTGTATATTATTTTAGCCCATCCGTTTTCCATACCTAAATATTCAACCTTAGTTCCTGCTTTGACTGCCTTATAAATATTGTTTCCATAGGAAGCCGATTTTCTCAAATTTAACCAAGAACAATTGGCAACCGTTTTATATGTTTTTTGTTTTTCTTCTACTATACAATCATCGTTTACCCAACCTATTCTGCCATTGTCAAGTAAATAAGGATTTCTAGCACCATCAACAACTTTGGTAATAGTTCCTTTTGTTATGGCAGGTTTCAATTTTTCAGTAGATGTTGAAGATACATAAACTCCAT
>Ga0247611_10009762_pt1 | contig 11448 bp, 10 predicted proteins | sample 177DNAGHGhighgp2_FD_192422 | JGI IMG/M metagenome (GOLD analysis project Ga0247611, IMG submission 192422) | Sheep rumen microbial communities from Palmerston North, Manawatu-Wanganui, New Zealand - 1770 DNA GHGhigh gp2 | ecosystem: Host-associated > Mammals > Digestive system > Stomach > Rumen... | reverse complement strand
ACCATTGAAGAAGAAGGTCACGTGCGCATATTTCTCTGTCTCGGCAGTGTGCAACTGCTTCTTGCCCTGCTTGCTCAGATATTCGCCCAATGTATCCTCAACGTTCTCCTTGGGGAAGAGAATGTGAACACCCTTGAAATTGGCGTCGTATGGTGTCATGCAATAGTACTGCAATCCAGGGATAGTCTTCATGCCCTGCTCTGGCATATCCTCCTGAGTCAGAGCAATCGTCATCTCCTTAGCACGGTCGTTGCGGAAATTGATGAAGATCACCACATCTCCCTCCTCGATGCAACCGTTGACGCTGGCATTGTGGATAGGCTTGATGAACTCATCGGTCACGCCCTCGTCATAGCTCTCCTGCATGGCCTGAACCATATCCGTAGCCTGCTTGCCAACACCGTTGACGATCAGGTCATAACCCTCTTTCACACGTTCCCAACGCTTGTCGCGGTCCATCGCATAGAAACGACCCACGATGGAAGCGATAGCAGCATCATTCGCAGCACAGACATCGCTCACCTGCTGAATGAAGCCCTTACCACTCTTGGGATCGGTATCACGACCGTCCATATAGCAATGTACAAACACCTGGTTTTTCAGGCCATAAGCCTTACCAATCTCGATAAGCTTGAACAGATGGTCGAGGCTTGAGTGCACACCACCGTCACTGGTCAGTCCCATCAGGTGCAGCTTCTTGTTGTTCTCCTTAGCATAGCTGTAAGCAGCCTTCACCTGAGGATTCTCCATGATAGAGCCGTCCTTGCAGGCACGGTTGATCTTCACCAGATCCTGATACACAATGCGGCCGGCACCGATATTCAAGTGACCCACCTCAGAGTTACCCATCTGACCGTCGGGCAGACCAACGTCCTCACCAGAGGCCTGAAGCTGAGAGTGAGCAGAGGTTGCTGTTAACAGATCGAGGTAAGGCGTAGGCGTATTAAAAATCACATCACCCTTACCATGCTTACCGATTCCCCAACCGTCGAGAATCATCAATAATGCTTTCTTTGCCATAGTTTTTTTGTATTTTTTCCGTTATTTCCTTTTTCAGGCTGCAAAGTTACGAATTTTTTTTGTACTTTTGCATGCTGAACACCATAAATTTAAAAATCATGTCAAAGAGAATTGTTTGTCTGATGGTATTATTGGGCGTTTTGATAACCGGATATGCTCAACTTGCCTATAATGTCATCAAGGAGAATCATGATATCGCAGCGAGTAACTATTATGCTTATCCTTTACCGTCGAAACAACTGACACCAGCACCTGCTGGAAAACGGCCATTCTACATCAGCCACTATGGCCGTCATGGGTCACGTTATCTCGACAACCGTAAGGGCTACGATATTCCCTATACCTACCTGCATAAAGGCGACTCACTGGGTAAACTGACACCTCTGGGCAAGGAAATGCTGCAGCGGATGGCTGATATCATCAAAGATGCAGAAGGCTATTGGGGAACGCTTTCATTGCTCGGACAGAAACAACACCGTGACATAGCCCGTCGCATGATAGAACGTTTCCCTGAGGTCTTCGAGGGAAACGTCACCATCGATGCCCATAGCACCATCGTCAACCGTTGCATCATGTCGATGGCAGCAGCCACCAACCAGTTGGCAGCTATAAACCCCCAGCTGCAGATCCAACTGGATGCGTCTGATCACGATATGTTCTATATGAACCATCAGGACAAGCTATTACGCGACTCCATGATGACGTATAAGGCCAAACAAGCTTACGAAGCCTTTATCGAGCCCATCAAGCACAATCCTCGCGTCACTCATCTCCTGTTTAATGATACGGCCTATATCCGTGAAAATGTCAGCGATTACTGGTTGCCCTATTACCTGCTGAAAACTGGATTGATGCAGCAGAACACCAATCAACAGGGCGGTCCACTGGTGGCGATGTTCACAGATAAAGAGATTCACCAATTCTGGCAGAACGAAAACGCCTGGTGGTACATTATGTACGGACCATCGCTGCTCAACGGTGGCTGCCAACCTTATTCGCAACGCTATCTGCTGCGCCGGATCATTGCTGATGCCGACCGTTGCCTGAAACAGGAACATCCTGGTGCCACACTTCGCTATGGTCATGAAACTGTACTGCTGCCGCTGGTTTGCCTGCTCGATCTGAATGGATATTCCTTTCAAACCATGAATCTCAACGAGGTGGAACCACAGGGTTGGTGGGCTTGTAATGTGTTCCCCATGGGAGCCAACCTGCAGTTTATCTTCTATCGCAAGAATCTGGAAGACAAGGATATTCTCTTCAAGGTGCTACTGAATGAGGAAGAGGCCACCCTCCCGTTGCCCACAAACAATCCACCTTACTACCGCTGGCAGGACTTCCGTGAATTCTATCTCAGGAAGCTCGCTGCCTATGGCAGAATCGACGAGTCACTTCTTAGTCCTCAAACTGAAGACTAAGCTGACCATCTCCAAGCAGATTATAGCTTTTGCGATGGTAGGGCGTGATGCCAAACTGCTTGATGGCCTCACGATGTTTCTTCGTAGGATAGCCCTTGTTCGACAGCCAGTCGTATTGGGGATGTTCCTCTGCAAGCTTATTCATATAGTCGTCACGATAGGTCTTGGCAAGGATGCTCGCCGCAGCTATCGAAAGATACTTACCGTCGCCCTTGACAATGGTCGTATAGGGGAGTTCTTGATATGGCTTAAACCGATTGCCATCGACGATAATCGCCTCTGGGCGCACCTTCAACTGATCCAGCGCACGATGCATCGCCAATATAGAGGCATTAAGGATATTGATCTTGTCAATCTCCTCAGGCGTCACGATGCCCACCGCCCAGGCAATGGCATCGCGCTTGATGATCTCACGCAGTTGATAGCGTTTCTTCTCTGTCAACTGTTTCGAGTCGTTCAACAACTCATTCTGATAATCTTCAGGCAAGATCACTGCTGCTGCATATACACTGCCAGCCAGACAACCACGTCCAGCCTCATCGCAACCAGCCTCTATCTTTCCTTCGTAAAAATGACTCTTTAACATGATTGTTATTAGAACATCTGACTGACTCTACGGATGCCAGCCGCAAGAGCATCAATTTCTTCTTTAGTATTATAGAGCGCAAACGAAGCCCTCACAGTACCTGAGATACCCAGACGATCCATCAAAGGCTGAGCGCAATGATGCCCTGTCCTCACAGCGATGCCCAGACGATCCAGCAAAGTTCCCATATCCAGATGATGGATATTGCCCACATTGAAACTTACGACGGCATCTCTTTTCAGTGGATAGTGGACAGTGGGCCCATATATGCTGATGTCTGGAATAGTCTGCAACTGCTCCATGCAATAGCGAGTCAACTCCTGCTCATGCTGCTGGATGGCGTCGAAGCCGAGAACGGAGATATAGTCAATGGCCTTGGCGAGTCCATGAGTCGCCACGTAGTCTGGTGTACCAGCCTCGAACTTAAACGGCAGACGCTCAAAGGTGGTCTTCTCCCACGTCACTTTGTCGATCATCTCGCCACCTCCCTGATAAGGCGGCAACTTCTCGAGCCATTCCTCCTTGCCATAGAGCACACCGATGCCCGTAGGTCCGTACATCTTATGGCCGCTGAAGGCGAAGAAATCGCAGTCCATCGCCTGCACATCCACCTTGAAGTGAGGCGCACTCTGGGCCCCATCCACCAAGACGGGGATATCATGGGCATGCGCCATCTTAATCATCTCCTCCACAGGATTCACCGTTCCCAGCACATTGCTCACATGCGCCACACTGATGATTTTGGTCCTTTCAGAAATCAGCGATTCCAGTTGGTCCAGACAGAGCACGCCATCATCCGTGATGGGGATATGCTTCACCTTAATCCCCCGTTTCATCGCCTGCAGTTGCCAGCTGACGATGTTCGAATGATGCTCCATCTCTGTGACAATCACCTCATCGCCCTCCTTCATCTGCGATTCGCAGAACGACGAAGCCACGAGATTGATGGCCTCAGTGGTGCCTCTCGTAAACACAATCTCCTCAATCTTCCTGGCATTGATGAACTCACGCACCTTTTCGCGAGCAGCCTCGTGCAGATCGGTGGCCTGCTGACTCAGATAGTGCACCCCACGATGAACATTGGCATTTACGTTCAGATACTCATCCCGCATCGCATCCAACACACACAACGGCTTCTGCGTCGTCGCAGCATTGTCGAGATACACCAGCGGTTTCTTATAAACCTCCCTCGACAGAATGGGGAAATCCTCTCTTATCTTATTGATATCGTACATATTCACTTTTTACCCTTTTACCCTTTCCTTTTTTTACTTTTTTACCTTTTTACCCTTTTACTTTTTTACCTTTCTTTGTGCCTGGCATAGATACGGGCCACGATGGCGCCACTGATGTTGTGCCACACACTGAACACGGCCCCAGGGATAATCGCCATGGGATAAGCGGCGAAATGAAGTGTGGCCAGACTGGAGGCCAGTCCCGAGTTCTGCATGCCCACCTCGATGCTCAACGCCTTCCACTTGGCTGGAGCGAGATGCAATAGGCGTCCGATCAGATAGCCGATGGACAGGCCGCCAATGTTGTGGAGCATCACCACAATGATGATAATCCATCCGCCTGCCATCAGACGATGGGCACTGGCCGATATCACAATGAGCACGATGGCAGCAATGGTCAACGACGAGAGGGCAGGCAGGTAAGCCGTCGCACGTTCCGTCTGCCTGGGCCACAACCGTTTCACAATCAGTCCGGCTACGATGGGCAGGATCACCACCCAGAGAATGCTGAAGAACATCGCTCCCACATTGACATCGACCGTCTTTCCTGCCAATAGCAATACCAACAATGGTGTCAGTATTGGTGCCAACAACGTGGAGACGCCCGTCATACCGACGCTCAATGCAAGGTCGCCCTTAGCCAGATAAGTAATCACGTTCGAGGCCGTTCCGCCAGGACAGCACCCCACGAGCACCACACCCACGGTGAGTGCCTCGTCGAGCTGGAACAGCCTTGCGAGCGTCCAAGCCAAAAGCGGCATCACGATGAATTGCGCCAGGCAACCGATCATCACATCCCTCGGACGACTGAACACCACCCGGAAGTCATCCAGATGAAGCGTCAGTCCCATACCGAACATGATGATGCCCAGCAGCGGGTTGATCACCGAGGTCTTCACACAACTGAACACCTCAGGCCACAACAATGCAGCCACAGCGGCCAGCAGCACCAGCACGCCCATATAGTCGGAAATGAATTTGCATAGTTGTTTCATGCCTGCAAAAGTTTATCGTCTGACTAAACAGCATTTTTATATCGATTCATATCTATCTTAAACCAACTGTCACTGCAGCCTTTCGTCACCTTGGTCACGGTCATTGTCGCTAATGCCAAACCAACAGAGATTCTTAATTCGCGCAAGTAGTAGGTATCCTTGTCTATCTTCTCGTCACACATCTTCAGCACTTCCTTTACATTGGCAGGGAACTGCGCCATTCCACTCACAGTAGCCATCATGGCGACCACAACCAATACTAGAATCTTTCTCATTATCATATTGTTTTATATTTTCGGGGGCAAAGTTAAGAAAAAAACGTGAAATCAATTGCGGTTTCACGATTTATTTCATTAACCTGCTGTTTTTTGTGGGCATAGAAGTTCTTGGAACCTCCGTGTCTTTACATAAGATCTAGAACCCTAGTATCAAGTGGGATTGCAAAGAAAGTTACATGAAAATTTGGTAGTTTGATGGATTATACCTATCTTTGCAACAAATAATGTATAACAACTAAAACTAATTGCTTTATGTTAAAACGATTATTATTAGTTATGGTGATGTCTGGGTGTTTATTTGCAAAAGTTCAAACAGGTTCCGACAAGGAGTTCATAAACCAAGTGAATAAGGATCTAATAGCACAGTGGGATACCGAAGCTGTTCACAACGTGCTTAACCTGCTGAACCACCCCATCGGCTTCGGCAAATAAATGCCTATCTTTGCCCTACTATTTCAAACATATGTCACAGAAAACTGGCCGAACAGGAAAAGACAAAAAGACACGAAGGAACTTCGCAATTATAGTCCTTTGTGCCTTTGTGTCTTTGTGGTCGGCCTATGCATGGCCGTCCAATGGTAAAGTCATCTATATAGCAACAGACATTCATGTCATGGATTCCAGTTTGGTAATCAATGAAGGCAGTGCTATGACCAATTATCTTGCTCAAGACAGAAAGATGCTCAGCCAAAGCACAGAAGCCTTTCAAGCTGTTATTGACAGCGCCATCAGCCATCAGGCTGACGTTCTCCTAATATGTGGCGACTTGACGAAAGATGGCGAGAAGATTGGTCATGAACGGGTTTCCCGTATGCTTGGGAAGGCTCTCCAGGCAGGCATAAAGACATTTGTCATTCCTGGGAATCATGACATCAGAAATCCCTTTGCCAAATATTTTGATGGTGATAAGACAAGCCCAGCTGAAGGAATAACTGCAGAAGAATTCGCCTCCATCTATCACGATTTCGGCTACGCAGATGATTATTTACGAGACCCGAACTCCCTTTCTTATGTCTGTGAGCCGATACCTGGACTGACGCTTCTTGCCGTTGATGCCTCTCAATACGAAAAGAACACTTATATAGACCTCGGAGACGCCAAAGACGAAAGCATCGTAGGTGGCGCCATTAAGCCCAGCACACTCGATTGGCTCTTGGCACAGGCTGATAAGGCAAGAGGAAAGGGCAACCAAGTTTTTGCCATGATGCACCAACAGCTGATTGACCATGCAGATAAACTTGAAGAGATAGACAATACTACCGCTATCGAAAACGGAGACAGCATAGCCCAACTGATGATGGAGCATGGCATTCACGTCGTTTTCACAGGCCATACACATTGGTCTGATGCTTCTACGACATGGAACAGTAATCACACGAATTCGTTGACAGACATTACTACAGGCTCCACAATTGCTTACCCTGCACATTATCGTGTGGTAAAAGTCAGTAATGACTATTCCCTCCTTACGATTGACACTTATCGTATAAAAAGTCTGCCATCACAACCTGACTATACTCAATTCGGTCGTCTGTTTTTTGAAAATGGCACGGAAGCCATGACCCACACCCTGGCAAGAGTATATTGGTCTAACATAGAACCAATCATGAAGGCCTGTTGTCAAGAGATTAAACTTGGTTTTATCTCCGTTACCTTTCGTTTACCAAGCAGTCCAGACGAATTTGCCAATCTGGTTTACAAGCATCTTGATTCTTTTCTCAAAGAAGCATGGTTGGCTGTCCAAGAAGGCAATGAACATGACCAAGAAGTATACGAAAGATTATATAAGGAACTGAGGAAGGGTGTCTACAAAATATTTGGAGAGATCATTGAGAACGACGTATTTATTTTTGGCAAACCCATGGCACGTAGCGAGGCTCGCGACCTCGTCATGAAAAAAGCTACACCCTTGTTGATGAGTCTGCTTGATGATCTGACTCATGTTGGGACTGAGAACGAAGACCGCACAGATGACTTGCATCTTAACATTGATTTAGGGTCTGGCAAGATTCTAAAAGACTCGGAACTTGCACGAATCATTCCCGTATATCTTGACGAATCAGCCAGAGTAAAGATCTACAACATGCAGGGACAACTTATCAGCAATCAAGGCAGCACCGCTCTTCCTGCTGGCTGCTATATCATAAAAACCAACGGCAAAACAAGGAAAATCCTAGTCAAACATTAACTCACAGAAAATATGACAATCAAGAAAGTTATTGCCTTATCGGCACTGTTCGTTCTCTCTACAATTAACAGTAAAGCACAGTTTTACATTGGTGGCTCTTTAGGTTATACATCTACCAAAGTATCCAATAGCGGCAACGAGCAAAGCGGTTCGTCGTTCAAAATAATGCCAGAAATCGGATACTGCCTGAATGAGAAAGTATCCTTAGGCGTACAGGCTGGCTATGCACATGGCTATGCTGCATTTGGCTCATTGACGGCAACAGACATCCAGTCTGCCATCAATGTCATTGCCAGTGGATACGCTGACATTTCTGAAGAGAACATGAAACTAAACAGTTTTACTATCACGCCTTACATTCGTTACAATGTGCTTAGTTTGGGGAAGCTTCACCTATTTCTAGAAGGAGCTGCCGGCTATACCAATATCAAGAGCGATGGTATTATTGCCATAGGAGAACAACCGAAACAGGAAATTAATATGGATGCCTTTGAGATAGCAGTGCGTCCAGGCATCACACTGGATTTGCATAGTCATTTAAACGTCCATATAAAATTGGGTTCTCTTGGATTAATAAGTGCTAAAGACAAGGAAAGCGATATAAAGATCACGCGATCTGGCTTCGAAATGAATAGCGAGAATATCCTGATAGGCCTCGTTTTTCGTCTTTAAGTCCTTGTTCCTATCATGAGAACTGGCTTTCTATCCATCATGCTGACGGTGTGCTGTGATGTCAATGCGCAACACAACGACTCGCTCAGACAAGACACCATCAATGAGATAATTGTCAGTTCTCACTCGCCCCAACAACGAATTAATGAGCTACAGATTGGTGCCGAACGTCTTGAATTGGAGACTATACAACAATTGCCAATGTTATTTGGTGAAAAAGATTTCATCAAGGGAATTCAAATGTTGCCTGGCATAAAAAGCGAGGGTGACGGGTTAAGCGGATTCCAAGTACGCGGTGGCACATCAGCTCAAAACCTGGTTTTACTTGATGGTGCCCCTATCTACAATACAGGCCACCTGATGGGGCTGTTTTCTGCATTCAATGGGGATGCCATTGGTAGAGCATCCTTATATAAAGGGCTTATGCCGCCTCATTGGGGCGGAGGCTCTTCATCAGTTTTGGAACTAAACACACGCAGTGGAGACACGGAACGACATCATTTCGGATTTGACATCGGGCTACTATCTGCTCGAGCTGAAATTGACGGACCTCTTAACAATAACGGCTCTACTTATCTTATCAGTGCTCGCCATTCCTTTCTGAACCTTTTTATCAAAGCATCTGACAAGTATTCGTCAAACACGCTCCGTTTTTCTGACATGAATGCCAAGTTGAGTTTCAGACTAAGTCCGAAAGACAGGCTTGATTTGACATTTTTCCGCAGCAGTGATGTCATCGAAGTAGAGAACCTTTTCGATATGTCATGGGAAAACATGGCACTGAACCTCCACTGGCATCATTCCTTCAGCCCTTCCCATACCATGAAAACCCAGTTAGTGGCTAGTAACTTTCAAAATGACACAGGTATAGAAGTCTATCATCTGCACTATGGCATGAAAGGCCACATCCGCCCAATTACTTTACGCCACCAACATTCCTTGATACTTACGAAACGGTGTCTTATAGATATCGGTTTGGAGGAAACACTACTCTCACTACAATCGGCAGACTGGACAATCCTACAACTACGAGAACGTGAGCAGCGACATGCCTGGCAACAGGCCGGATGGACAAATCTCCGAATACAGGTCATTCCTTCAAAGCTGGATGTTTCCGCAGGGTTGCGTATAGATTGTTTTTCTGCACTTGGAGGAAAACCATATTACCATCTGGATAATGAAGGCAACATCACCGATACGCTGTATTACCGAAAAGGAAGCTTAGTTAAGACCTATGTACATTTGGAACCGCGTCTTAGTTTGAACTGGCGAATATCATCCAACTATGTACTAAGGGCGGGCTATAGCCGAACAACGCAACCCATACAAGCTATACGCAACAGCTCAATGACACTACCTTTTGACCGTTATACCATGGCGAGCAATATCATACATCCGCAAGTCGCAGACCAGATATCAGCAGGATGGGCCACCTTATTGAATGAAGGTGCATACGATCTTTCTGCAGAAGCTTATTATAAGAGAATTAGTCATGTCTATGATTACCGTGATGGAAAATCTTTTCAGTCTGCAATTGAAATTGAAAGTCTGTTGGCAGAAGGCAAAGGAAGAGCATACGGATTAGAATTATGCGGACGTAAGAACACAGGGCGCTTAAAAGGATGGTTGGCCTACACGCTCTCATGGTCAGAAAACCTCATCGATGGCATCAATGACGGACAATGGTATACCGCAACGCACGACCGCAGACACGACCTTTCAATAGTTGCCATCTACCAGATGACTCCAAACTGGCTGCTGACATCATCATGGCGTTACACCACAGGGCAGGCCATGACACCCCCTTATGCCAAATATGAGATTGACGGCGACACCTATTATTATTATGCCAAACGTAATGAGCTACGTGCTCCAGCATTCCATCGGCTAGATCTGGGGCTTACATATACAAAACAAATGCGACGGTTTACCAGGATTTGGAATTTTGGCTTTTATAATGCATATTGCCATTATAATCCATTTATGGTATACTTTAAGGAAGTTCCTGCCGAAGCACCTGTAGAAACCCGTGTCACCGTTACCTCACTTCTCAGCATTATTCCATATATCTCCCTGACAATGAAATACTGACATGCCCATGAAACGACAATATCCATTCATATTAGCAATATTATTGTTACAACTGACAGCCTGTGAGCATAATATCAGTTACGACTATCCCAGTCTTGAGGGACAGTTGGTCAACATTGAGGGACGTGTTACTAACGAAGGTGCATTTGTGCGTATCACCCAAACACAGCCCATGACTGCTTCACCACAATATCAGACCATTGAAAATGCTGATGTTTGGATTGAGACAGACAACGGCGCAACAAAAAAATTCCACTATATCGACAGTTGTAAGATGTATCTGCCTGAAAAAGAATTCACAGGTGAACCTGGCCACACTTATTCACTGCACGTCATCGCAAATGGCCAGACCTACGAAGGAAAGTCCACAATGCCTCCACCTGCACCTGTCACAGAAACGAAATTCCGCTGGCTTGACATTCAATATGAGCGCATTCTTCACTATGACCTGATTGCCATTGACCCTCAGCCCGATACTCTGAATTACTATTGGTATCGTATGCTTCGAGGCAATCAAGTCTATCGCTGGAATGCTATTGATGATCGCGGATGTCCACCAGGACTTTTCGTACGCGACATCATCTGCATGGCAGAGGGCATGAAAAGAGATACAGACTATCAGGATCGTGTCCTCAATGACGGAGATACCATCAATCTGGAACTGCTAACTATTGATAAACCGACCTTTGACTATCTACAGTCATTACTCATGAGTCGTCAGACAACAGCCAATCCTATAACAAATCTAAAGGGAGGCTGTCTGGGCTTTTTCACAGCTGCCAGCATCACGCATGGCAACAGCACTATTTGGCACGATTCTCTGTCGGAGTGATGCCCTTGAACTTCTTAAAGTTGCGATAGAAAGCGCTGCTGGAGGTGAAGCCCGACTTTGTCATAACATCATTGATCGACAACTCAGAACGCTCTTCAAGCAATCGTGAGGCATAGTCAACACGCAGACGATT
>Ga0247611_10009761_pt1 | contig 11449 bp, 26 predicted proteins | sample 177DNAGHGhighgp2_FD_192422 | JGI IMG/M metagenome (GOLD analysis project Ga0247611, IMG submission 192422) | Sheep rumen microbial communities from Palmerston North, Manawatu-Wanganui, New Zealand - 1770 DNA GHGhigh gp2 | ecosystem: Host-associated > Mammals > Digestive system > Stomach > Rumen... | reverse complement strand
ACTGGAGGCGATAACATGGCACTCTATACACCTTATAGCTACAACTACAATCAAGGATACAATCCCAACACACAAAACTATATACAACAGCCGATGCAACAGATGCAGCAAACACCGCCGCCCATCCAGGACGGGGGATTTGTTACCGTGCACACGGAGGACGAAGCCCGGACATTTCCGGTGACGCATGGCAAATACGTGAAGTTTTTCAACGAGGATGCGCCATATATTTATACAAAGACGCAGGGATACGGACTATACGACGCGCCCATCTTTGAAAAATACCGGCTGGTAAAAGAGGAGCCGACGATCGAGACGGCACCCCAGGACGCACAGAAGGGCGAGAATGCCCCACAAAAAGAAAAGACGGACAATTTATCGGATTATGTATCAAGAGCCGAATATGAGGAAATCTGTGCGCGTGTGGACCGCTTAAACGACAGGGTGGAATCACTTAGGAAGGAGCTGGGGGAATGATGAACATAATGCAGATGCTGATGCAGGCAAGGCAGAACCCGATGGCGGTTATATCTAAAAGATTTCAGGTACCGCAGGGAGTCCAGGATCCTCACGAGATCGTGCAGCACCTTCTGGATTCCGGCCAGATATCCCAGGAACAGCTCAACAAGACCGTGAGGATGAGCAGAGAGCCTCAGTTCAAGCAGTTTTTAGCGAAATAAGGCAGCGATGCTTTATATACCGGGTGCCAGTAGGGAGGGCACTCGCTAACCTACAAAAATCATAGGAGGAAAACAAAATGATGACAGATCAGAACAACATGGTTATGCCGGTAGCTCCCATGTATAACGGCGGTAACATGGGCGGATTTGGCGGCTTCGGCGGCGACGGCTGGTGGCTGATCCTTCTGCTCCTTTGTTTTAACAACGGATGGGGCGGCGGCTTCGGCGGAGGCTGGGGAGGCTTCGGCAACATGCAGCTCGGGTATGATTTCCCTTGGCTTCTTAATGGCCAGAACGGAATCAATGCTAACACTAATGCAGGATTCCAAAATGCAATGCTTAACGATGGAATCACATCCATCAGAGACGGCATCTCCGGATTAAGTACTCAGCTCTGTGGATGCTGCAGTGATACCCAGATGGCACTCGCAAACGGATTTGCAGGTGTAAACGCTGCGCTTTGTAACGGATTTGCAGGCGTAGAGCAGGGAGCCAACAGCAGACAGATGGCAAACATGCAGACCGCTTTTGCAACACAAAATGCCATTAACCAGGGCTTTAATGGGGTTCAGTCAAGCCTTGCAAACTGCTGCTGCGAAAACAGACTCGGCATCGCAGATCTCAAGTATACTGTAGCAACAGAAAACTGCGCTGACAGAACTCAGTCAATGATGAACACAAGAGATATCATCGAGAGCCAGAACCGCAACAGTCAGGCTATCCTTGACAAATTATGCCAGCTCGAACTGGATGGAATTAAACAGGATAACGCTAACCTTCGTGCACAGCTCAACATGGCCAACCTTCAGGCATCACAGACAGCACAGACCGCAGAGTTAAGACAGAGCAATGCGACACAGCTCAATAATCTTGTATCAGAGCTTCGCTCATGTCCTATTCCCGCGCAGCCCGTATATGGCAATCAGGCAATATTCAGTTGCGGCCAGAACGTAGCAAGCGGATGCGGATGCGGTATGTAAGGAGGTAGCGACATGGCAGCAGAATATCTTGCAAATTCGGTGCAGGCCGTAAACCTTAACGCGCCTGTAATTTTCACAGCATCCATTCCCTGCCGACGCGGATGGGTTTATCACGAGGATGAGACAGGGATCTTTATTCTGCGGGGCATCACCAATGGCCAGTGCTTCGCCACATACAAGGTGACATTTAACGGAAACATCGCTCTCCCTGAAGGGGGAACGGTGGGACCGATAGCCGTGGCGCTGACGGTCAACGGGGAACCCAGACCGACAAGCAGGGCAATATTTACACCGGCAGCAGCCGAGGACTTTGGAAACGTAACCGCGACTGCGATCGTAAAGGTACCGAAGGGATGCTGCTTCTCGCTTTCCGTTGAATCAGTAAGCGCTGTGGCAGATCCGACAGAAACACCTGCGCCGGTCATTGACGTGCAGAACGCAAACCTCGTTATAGACAGAATCGCATGAAAGGAGACAGAGCAATGGGCAAATATACAGCACTCGAAAAGAAGATCGACAGAGAGATCGATGATTTATCCCACAAGGATTTAAACGGGCAGTCACTCGAGATACTGGACAAGATGGCGCATACTTTGAAGTCACTGAAAACCATCGACGCGATGGAGGAAGCCGGTTATTCAGAGGATGACGGATATCACTACGACGGCATGTCATACGCAAGAGGCCGCGGAAGGTATGCAAACAGGGACTCGATGGGCAGATATGCCGAAACCAGATACATGCGCGATGACGGATACATGGACAATGACGAGTATCCCGAAAGGCGCAGATGATAGGAGACAGAAATGAATGAGGCTTTGATTACGGCTTTGGAGGCATCGTGGGAACTGGATCCGGTAAGGATGGAAAAGAAGCTATGGGATGCTGTCGACAAAAGACCGGACAGAGAAAAGGATGAGGAGCGCAGGGAAAGCACAGAAAAGAAAAAAGCATAATCAAAGGGAGAAAAGAGGCGGCAGTTTTTGACTGTATCCGTCTCTTTTCGTTTATTTGTGAGTTGCACACAAGTTGCACTGAGGGACAAAGAATCGCATACTTTAGGGGTATATAAAAATCGAAAGTAGTGACATTTGTCACTTTTTAAACGTTTGCGAGCAGAATGCCCAAAACATAAGAAAAACGCTGAAAACCAAGTAAATACAAGGCTTTCAGCGCTTATTTTTATCTGTTTATTTGCGTCTGTTTTAGTCCGTTCTTATCGTTTTTTGAGTTGCACAAGAGTTGCAGAGTTGCACAAAAAGTTGCACAAAATCACATGACCATTGATGACATCTTCGACCTGGTATTTTCCTTCTTTTCGTCCAAGTGGGCATATACTTCCATAACCATCTTATATGATGTGTGGCCCATCTGCCTCTGGCATTCCTTCAGGCTTACTCCAGCATAATAGCACTCGGTAGCGAAGTTATGTCTAAAAACGTACGCTGTGATTCCTGAGCCTTCAAGACCTGCCTTCTGAAGTATGTGCTTGAATATCGTATCATACTTGTAAGAACTCATTATTTGCCCCGTATTGTCCCCTAACACATTGTAAGTGGATATTTTATCAAGTGTGTGCTTAATGCCCTTTAAAATCGATTCTGAGACGATTACGGAGCGTATGGATGAGTTTGTCTTAGGAGCAGATACCGAAAAGAATCTGCCATTGTCAAACTGTACGCTTTTTGATATTGAAATGGTCCCATTCTTAAAATCAAAGTCGTCTTTATTCAGTGCGTACGCTTCTGCAGGTCGGCAGCCGGTACCATAGAGGAGCAGGAGCAGAAGTCTCTCCTGGGGCTGAAGGACTGCGGAACGGAGTTTCTGCTTCTCTTCGTCAGTGAGTGCCCTTTTCTCCTGTGGTATATGTCTTGGCATGGTGATATCCGTACACGGATTCTTGAGCATGATGCCGTCTTCCTTAGCTGAATTGAATATCTGCTTCAAGGTCAGCAGTATAATCTCACATGTCCTCGGATGGGCTGCGTTTTCGTTTATGATCTGCTGGATCATCATCCTGTTTATTTTACGGATAGGAATATCGTTTAATGACTCGCAATAGGTCAGCTTATGTTTATACATATTTCGAGTTTGTATGCCCTTGTTGGCCTTGTAGATGTTCAGCCAGTTTTCGGCATAGGTGCCGAATGTCGTATTGTCTGATATCGTAAGACCATTCGCAAGGTCCGCTTTAGCTTCCATGATCTTCTGCTCCAGCTCCTTGATGGTTGGCGCAGAAAAGTACTTCTTCATCGGCTTACCGTCTGGACCATAGCCAAGTTGGATTGAAGTGCGGTAAAGTCCGCTCTTTTGCCTTTTAAATCGACCTGCCATATTAGTTATCCTCCGGATTTGATTTAAGGAACTTTGCATAAGCAAGCATCCTTCTTAAAAATTGAACGTCATGCTCCTGTTCTGCAAGTTTTCTAAACTGATACTGTTCATTATATGCTTCTCCGTGCTTGTTTACAAGGTCCGATATCGTACAATCAAAATAATCTGCCAATACACACAGCATTCTCATGCCTGGTATGACCTTCCCAACGCACCATGTATTAAAAGTAGTCCTGGGTACGTCAAGATCATCCGCGACCTCTCCCTGTGGTTTACCTTTTAATGTAATAAAGTAGTTTAAGTTTTCTCCAAATATCTTCCTTTGCTGTAAATCTGTCATGTTCCGTCTCCTTTCGTCAAAGTTTGTCCTATTATATTATCGTACAAAATCACAAAAAATTCAAGAGTAAATATAAAAAAACTTATAATTTTCTGTTGACAATCCTACGATATCGTAGTATGATAGTTTCATCGAAGGGAGGTGACAAGATGGCCGAAAGAGTTAAGATCAATCTGGCAGCAGTACGAGTCAATGCTAAAATGACACAGGAAGAATGGGCTAAGGCATTAGGTGTACAGGCTCAGACTGTATCGAATTGGGAGGTAGGAAGGAACCAGCCTAAGCTTGAAACTGTCCGGAAGATGTCGGAACTATCCGGAATACCCATTGACAACATTTATTTTTAATTTCAAATCCTATAATATCGTAGGATACGGAGGAAAACATTATGTACATCAAAGCTAAAGAGCTAACCGAAAAGGGATTCCCAGCTTCTACTATAAGGCAGTTTTGCCACATGCAGGGATCACCTTTCTTTCAGAAAAAACCTGGAGGGACCTGGTGGGTAAAGCTTGAAGACTTTGAAAAATGGCTGAAGACGTTAGCAGAAAGGAAGGAAGTCTATGCATAAGGACGAATTAAGCCTGGACGATATAATCGCATTATTTAGCGTAATAGGGATGGGGATATCCATCATCATGTTAGTGAGCATAGCCGGAGGAGTTGACTGCGACAGCATAACAATTTTTGACGCAGCAAAGAAGGGCATCGTGTGGTGTATAATCCTGATTTTGTCAGTCATAGGGCTGTTGAAGGTCGAGAAGGACGAAGAAGAAAGCGAGTTCGATAATCTATGATCAAAATGACGACATACCGGAGCCGACAAGGATGGCTCGAACACCGGACAGGGATCGGCGGATCAGATGCTGCTGCCATACTTGGGCTTAATCCGTACTGTAACAATGTGGAGTTATGGGAGAAGCTGACCGGCAGGAGAGAAGCGGAAGATATAAGCAAAAAGCCTTACGTGCTGTACGGTACCAAGGCAGAAAAACATCTTCGGGAACTCTTTAAGCTGGACTTCCCGGAATACAAAGTGAACTATAAAGCGAATAATGTATGGACAAACGACAGATATCCCTTCGCTCACGCTTCCCTGGACGGATGGCTTGAAGATCAGGAAGGCCGTAAGGGTGTTTGGGAATGCAAGACCACCAACATCTTACAGTCCATGCAGAAAGAGAGGTGGAATGAGCGGATTCCGGACAATTACTATGTTCAGTGCCTTTGGTACCTTGCAATCACAGAATCTGACTTCTGCATACTTAAGGCACAGCTAAAGTCGGAATTTAAGGATGAGATTTACTTACAGACAAAGCACTACAAATTTGAGCGGTCAGAAGTACAAGAGGATATCGATTATCTAATGGAAGAAGCGAGGAAGTTCTGGGAATATGTCGAGAAGGATCAGAGACCGCCACTAAAATTACCGGAGATATAAAGGAGGAAGTAAATGGAGCTGATTTTTAAGGAATACTCACTGCCTCAGATGGGTATCGCAAACTTTGAGGAGATCAAGAAGGATCTTATCGAGAAAACAGAGGTATATAGAAAGATAGTCTACACGGATGAAAACATCCAGACTGCAAAAGCTGACCGCAGTACGCTTAATAAGTTTATCAAGGCTGTAAATGATGAGCGCATCCGCATACAGAAGGAGTACATGAAGCCTTTCGATTCGTTGAAGGCACAGTGTGACGAGCTGATGAAGATAGCCGAAGAACCCAAGGCGGCCATAGACAAGGTTGTAAAAGAATACGAGGCGATAAAGCAGGACGAGAAAAAGGCAAGTATCGAGGAAATGTTCAAGGCGATGGCCTTCCCGGAATTTGTAAAAATCGAGCAGTTATGGAACCCAAAATGGCTTAACGCAACCGCGAGCATGAATCAGATTGAGGCGGAGCTTTTAAAGCAGAAGGACGACATTATCAAGAACTGCCAGACGCTGGCAACCCTGCCGAACTATTCACACGAGGCGGTGCTTTTCTACCAGAAGACGCTGGACGTATCCGGAGCGCTCGCAAAGGTAACAGAGCTGGCAGACATCGAAGCCAAGAAGAAGAAAATGCTTGAGGAAGAAGCAAAGAAAAGGGAAACAGAAAACGCTTTTATTCCGGTACCGGAACAAAGCCCGGTGATTGAGGTCGAGAGGATCCAGGAGGAAGAAGCAGCACCGGAGCCGAAAATGTGGGTGGGCTTCGAGGCATATCTTAACAAGACGCAGGCGGCACTTTTAAAAGAATTTTTCAACGATAACAATATTGAATTTAGACCGGTAAGAGTAAAGGAGGCATAAAAAATGGCAGTATCTAACAGTTTAGTATCAAATGCAAACAAAAAGATGGGAATGGCGACATATCTCACACAGGACGCAGTAAAACAGCAGATCAACGACATCGTAGGCGGCAAGAACGGGACAAGGTTTATCACTTCCATAGTTTCCGCAGTTCAGACCAATCCGGCTCTTCAGGAATGCACCAATCAGAGCATCCTGTCAGCTGCACTTCTCGGAGAGACTTTAAACCTTTCACCTTCTCCGCAGCTCAGTTATTTTTACATGGTGCCCTTTCAGGACAATAAGCGCGGATGTAAGGTAGCACAGTTCCAGATTGGATACAAGGGACTGATCCAGCTTGCTATTCGTTCCGGTCAGTACAAAAAGATAAATGTCCTGAGCATCAAGAAAGGTGAACTTGAATACTTTGATCCTTTGAATGAAGAGATCAAGGTGAAGCTGATGGTAGATGACTGGGATGCAAGAGAAAAGGCAGAGACCATCGGATATTATGCTATGTTCGAGCTTACGAACGGATTTCAAAAGGCTATGTACTGGAGCAAGGAGCAGATGGAAAACCACGCGCTGACCTATTCACAGGGATACAAGGCAAAGAAGGGATATACATTCTGGGAAAAGGCATTCGACCGCATGGCAGAAAAGACAATGCTTAAGCAGCTCCTTTCCCGTTGGGGAATTATGAGCACAGAGCTGATGCAGGCCATAGATGCTGACGAAGCTGTTATCAATGAAGACGGATCCATGAACTATGTCGAGACCGAGGAAATAATCGACTCACCGGCAGCAGAGCCGAAGCAGGAAGAAAAGAAACCCGAACCGGCAGCAGCACCTGCAGAGGATCCCGCAGCCGCACTCTTCGGAGGTAAATGATGGCATGGAGAAATTACAACTCCGGGAGCAAATATCACTCGAAAAAAGTCATCATTGACGGGGAAACCTTCGACAGTAAAAAGGAGGCGCGGAGATATATCGAGCTCCTGATGCTGCAGAAGTCCGGAAGGATCTCCGGATTACAAAGACAAACAAAGTTCGTACTGGTACCGGCTCAATACGAGCCGGAGACCACCGGACCGAGAGGTGGCAAGATCAAGGGAAAGCTCCTCGAGCGAGAGGTGGCTTATTATGCCGATTTTGTATATTTCGACGAGGAAGAAAAAGACCTCGTGATCGAGGATGCCAAAGGAGTGAGGACTCCGGAATATATTATAAAAAGAAAATTAATGCTCTGGTTGAAAGGGTACCGGATCAGGGAGGTATAAGATGCGAGATAGTTTTATTTTTTACAAATCTTTTTACGAAGCTATCAGCAAACTGAAGAAAAAGTCGGACAAACTGGAAATTTTTGAAGCGATTTTTAATTATATTTTTTACGATCAGAATCCTGACCTAAAAGATGCGCCTGCGATGGCCTTTGATTTGATAAAACCTCAACTCGATGCAAACAACGTAAAATACGAGAACGGGAAGAAGGGCGGGAGACCAAAAGTAAAAACCAAAGAATATCCTAAACAAAACCAAACTGAAACCGAAACGAAACGCAATGAAAATGTAAATGAAAATGTAAATGAAAATGATAATGAGAATGTAAATGCAAAAGCAGAACTCGCACCGATAAAACCCTCACGATTCCCGACAGGAAAATATCAAAATGTTTTTCTTAACCAGGAAGAGACCAGCAAGCTGTCGAAAGCCTTCGGACTGGTCGAAGCGCAAAGGGTGATTGAAAAGCTCTCCGAGTACATGGCAACGCATGACACCAAGTACAAAGACGATGGACATTATGCCCTGATCTGCAAATGGATCCGTGAGGACCAGGAGAAAAAGATAAAGGAATCCGGGAACGGAGCCAAGATCAACCAGAGGGAATACACAGACGAGGAATATCTGATGATGGAGCGCAAGAAACTGGGGTTAATTTAGGAGGGAAAAATGACACAGGAAGAACTCGAATATGTAAGAAACCTTAATGTACTCGGATACATGAACGATGAAGCATATCAACTTATATTTCAACATTGTAAACCTGCAGAAAACAGAGATGCAGTCTCAAGGGATGAAGTCCTGCAGAGTTTATGGGAGATAGGGGATGTAGGAGATATGCTCAGGACAGTGGAAAAGATAAAAGGTTTAAAAGCAGTCATGCCGGTACCGGCAAGAGTGAACACAGATCCCAATGCAAAATATTAATTGCATTGAAAATAAATCAATGCCCGTCTGACGCATAAGGCACATGCACGAGGAATAATATATCACACACATACACAAGGGCATTGCATCACACAGGGCGGCCAACAGCCGCCCGGAAAGGAGAACAATGGCGGACAGCATAATCGAATTTATAAAACGTACCGTTATCGGAATAATAGCTGCGACCTTGAGCATAGGCCAGGCACACACCGAGGCGGCACCGAAGTACACGCAGGAAGATGTAAAACTTGTGGCGGAGATTATCTATCATGAAAACTGGTACACGGATAAAGACCACTTAGCAGCATACTACACCGGCGCGGTCATATATAACAGATGGAAGTCTCCAAACTGGCCCGACACGATAAAGGGAGTTATTTACCAAAAGAACCAGTACGCAGTCCTGCCGAAGCTGTTCACGGAGAAGATTCCGGATGAATGTTATCAGATGGCGGAGGATATCCTGAGGAACGGGACTCCGGATGTCCCGGCAAATGTAGTATATCAAGCTACATTCAAGCAGGGATCAGGAGACTGGATTCCACCAATAAACGGCGAACATTTTTGTTTTGAATGAAAGGAGAAAAGCGTTATGTACATCAATGAAACATGCGAGCATTACTGCGGAGACGAGGACTGCGCAAAATGCGACAAATACGGAATATTGACAGGCGGATGCGCTGACTGTGAAGAAAACAAGGATGAAGAGGAGCGACTGAGCATATGGGCAAACTGAGCAAGGAAGAACTGGCAAGATTTGAAGGAGCTGCATGGGCGCTCCGGATGGTAGAAGAAAACGGACTCGAAGCAGCGCAGAAGGATCTCGAGCAGAGAGGAATCCGCAGGCTGCCACTCGCCTGCAACAAGCAGGACATCCGGAAGTTCGAGGAATACGAAAAGAAGAACACGCTGGCCACAGTGCTGATGATGACCTGCATGACGCTCCGGGACGAATACGGATTCGGATTCGACAGGATGAACCGCTTCATCCGGAGATTTAACACAAAGACAGAATGCCTGGTGGACGGATACGTCAACTGGAAGGAGCTGCAGGAAACGATCAGGGAAGAAACCGGAATACTTATACCGCTTCCGGACGAGTTTATGATGGAGGAATAACGCATGGGATGGAAAGAAACAAAGGCGGTGAGTGAATGAGTGGTGGATCATATGATTACATTTACCTGACATTGAAAGAAACTTGTGAGGGGCAGATGTATGATGCCGAAATGGATGATTTAATCAAGGATTTATGTAAGGTTTTACATGATTTAGAGTGGTGGCAGAGTGGTGATTATGGCGAGGAATCTTACAGGAAAAGCCTTGCTGAATTTAAAAAGAAATGGTTTCAAGGTGACAGGAACAAAAGACTTAAAGGTTATATTGATAACCAAATAGGAAAAGTTAAGAGAAGTTTATATCAGCTTATTGGGGAGGTAGTAAATGAATCTGAAAATGAGAACACCCGAAGAAATGAAAGCGTATGTTGAAGGCTATAACGCTTGCAATAAGCAGTTCAGGGAGTGCTTGAAGAATAGGAAGTCAGTAGTGGATGCTGTCAAAAAGATGGATGTGTTTGTTGCTACAGTTAATGGAGTAATTGACAGAGAGGTGAGCGAATGACCAGAGAAGAAGCAATAGCAAGCTTGAAAGCCTTATGTCATACTTGCAAGTTTTTTCCTACTTGCGTAAATGATAAACCGGAGTGTTTTCGTGCAATAGAAATGGCAATCAAGAGCCTCAAGGCATGGGGAAAGATTGATGATGATATTGCAAGTTTACAAGATATTTATTCTATCGGTGGCTCAGATACAGAAAAAGCAATTTGGGAAAACTTACAAGCAGTAAGAAAGACTATACATGAGTATCTAAAAGAGGTGAGCAAATGAAAGACTATGAAAGAATGCGAGCCGATATATCAAAGCATTTTAAGAATGAGATAGAAAAATTGAAGTTGGAAATAATTAGTCTGAGGAATGAGAATACAGACTTACAAGTTGAAAACTTCACCTTAAAGAAAGATATTCAAAAATATAAAAATCAACTCAATGATATATCTGATGGTCAGAAGTTACTTTTTGGTTTAAATACGACAATTAGAAACTTAATTTAAAGGAAGGTGAATGAATGGAAAATACAATAAAACCTATTATCATTAATCCTTTTAAAACGGAAAAGGAGCGACAGGATTTCTTATTAATGAAGGCTATTAATACTGCTATATCAGTATGTGGTTATAGTGGAGATGATGTCACATCGTATTCAATAGAAACTTTAAAACGACTCGGTAGATATGATTTATTACCGCCATGTGAAAGAAAGTGAGGATAAGAAGTGAGAAGCACAAAGAAGTTAGCGTTCCTTGATAGGTTTTATAAACGATTTTGTTGTGGAGCAAGAAATCACCCTAATGGATGGAAGAAAGAAAAACGTATAAATCAAAAAGCAACAAGAAGAAAATTAAAGGATGATACAAAAAGGGCAGAAAGTGAGGAAATGAATGAGCATATGTGGTGATTGTGGAATTTGTGCCTGTGGCGGTTGTTGTTTGGCAGGAAATGGCGATGATGATTTTATATGAGCCCCAAAAGAAAAAATTATAGATAATCTTAAAAATAATTACTATCCAACA
>Ga0247611_10009760_pt1 | contig 11449 bp, 16 predicted proteins | sample 177DNAGHGhighgp2_FD_192422 | JGI IMG/M metagenome (GOLD analysis project Ga0247611, IMG submission 192422) | Sheep rumen microbial communities from Palmerston North, Manawatu-Wanganui, New Zealand - 1770 DNA GHGhigh gp2 | ecosystem: Host-associated > Mammals > Digestive system > Stomach > Rumen... | reverse complement strand
CTTGGTGCCTTCGCGATCCGTAACCTCTGCGCGCTGCCGTGGCAACTTATGCCCGTAACTCTTTATCCATGAAGGTGAGAACATCCCGAACTGAGCGCAAAGCTCATCAGCCGTCAGCCATCGCTCCCCAGCCACTTCCAGGATCTCCACCATCCCCCGCTTCACCTCGCTCACAATTTCAGATCGTAGTATTCTATCCATAGTTAATCCTCCATTACGATAATTCGTACTCTATTGCCAATTTGTACGCCACATGCTGGGGCTGGTTCCATGCTTGGATAAAAGTCTATATATTCGCCATTATCCAACTTTGCAAATAAATCCACCTTGATCTCACCACCAAATGATCTTTTAACCTCCTTAATAGCATCACCGTCCAAAAGCTGTTCTTTCTGCCAATTAGCACCAGCTATGAAATAATCGTGAGCAATATCATACTCTCCTTCCATTTTGTCCCACATATCTGATGCTTCTTTATCGGCTGCTCTCTCCAAGTCATCGCTTAGATGCTCATCTGGTAGTGAATCAATAAATTGCTCTAATTCACTCAATCGAGCATAGGCGCAATCTTCGCCATAGGTTATTGGGTTGCCATTCTCATCATGACAGGCTTCCATAATCCTTTTAAGCTCTGCTTTGATCTTCTCAACGTTATTCATATCTTTCTGGGTTTTAGTGTTAATTACTTCATTCTTGTAATACTTACGGCTGAAGCTGCCCAATCAGGTTTCGCCATGAAAACCAAATCCTCCGCATGCTTCAAATAGTCACATGTAACGAGTGCCGACTTGATCTTTTTGCGCTCGTTCAGTACAAAGATTCGCGTCTGGCCGACATGCAAATCCCGTAATTCCTGTCGTGTTACTTTCTCCTGTGTCATTACTTAATTTTTATTAATAATATTACTTATTTGTATTATAATTAAACATTAACCATTACCTTTGCACACTCTAACAAGATTATTGTAATTTCGTGCATTGGTTTGTTTCGTGTGCAAATATAGCACAAATCTGTGCAAGTTATTACTTTTTGGTGTAAAATTTAAGTTTATTTAATACATATCGACTGTAGTATATGGCACAAAGTAGTAAAAAAGAAAGACTTAACCAAGCCTACGAATACCTTTACCAAAGGGGTTTCGTGCATTCCGTTACAGAATTAGCGGCAAAAATGGAGAGATCACGCCCAGGGGTCAATAAAGCCCTTAATGGTGTGCCCGATTATCTCAATGATAAATTCCTTCAGGCATTCGCCAAAACATTCCCTGGAACGATCTCACTTGATTGGCTGATTAACGGCACAGGCGAAATGCTTCAGCCAAGCCAAGAACCCGAACCAACACGCGAACCATCGCAACCAGTTATCGACCATTCCTCGCTGGTTAATGCCGCCATCGCCGCGAAGGATGGCGAAATTGCTGCACTGAAGGCATGCATTCGCAATAAAGACGAAATCATTCAAATGAAGGATGAAACAATTGCATTGCTCGAAAAGCAAATTCGCCTACTTGAACGCGACCGCATGATCGACACATTTCCGCCCATCCCCATGGGCGTTTCTGAGCCAATCACCAAAACAAAGAAATGATGGATGATGGAATGCTGATCATAGTAGGCATCGTGGTGCTGTTCATGATAAGGTATGTTGTGGTGACGGCACGCAGTAGCGCAAAGATACCAGAAGGCTTGCGCTTCTTCGTCGTAACCAAAACGCATGGCTACGTGAACATCTATCCAGATACAAACTTAGAGCCGCATATTGAGTTCTATATTGCCGGCGTTCAGTATCGCAAGAATATCGACAACTATCTGGGTGAGTTCATGGGCAATCTGGTGCCAGAGCCACGCAACCCCCACGATCGTAACGCCATCAAGATTGTGGCCCTGGATGGTCATCATGTCGGCTACGTGCCCAAGGACAGAACGGCAGAGATTCGGGCAGCGCGCACACTCCCATGCCCCTGTTATTGCTTCATCACCAAGCACCGTGGCAAATACATCACCAGCTGCTGGATCAAGACCTATTTATAAGTAATTTATAAGTAATTATTAAGTAAGTATTAAGTAATTATTAAGTATAATTTCGCCAAATGTTTCCCCAAACACCATTACAAGAAATGCAAAAAACCTCCTATTTCCCGAAAGACCCCATCAATCTCCACACCGCCCCAAACGGATCACCTTCGGGGATGTGGCAAAAGGCCGATAAACACTGGGTTTGCGAGTGTTTAAAGGGGGTTCGAAAGATTTGCCTGGGTAAACAAATGTTTCCGAAATCGGTAGAAATTGGGGTATTTTGGCGGAAAAATTTGCCAAATGTTTACCCACCATCATGAGGGGTGGGTAAACAGGGTAAACAAACGAAAAACAAAAAACTCAAAATCATGATTACAACAAGCATTATTTTAGACCATCGCAACCGCAAGGATGGAAACGACGAACGGCCGCTGGAAGTTCGCGTTACAATCGACCGCAAGGCCTACTATATAAGTACGGGCATACGCGTGCGTAAATCAGAATGGAAGGCGGGAATGATAGTGAACAGGCCCAATGCCCCCGAACTGATGAAACGCCTGAACGTGGTGTTCTGCCGCATTGAGGAAGAGGTGAATCTGGCAATGGCTGAGAATAGAGCCATCGATGTGGCCGACATCCGTAGGCGCGCATGGGTGGCGCAAGTGGATGAGCACAGCACGGCCTTCATCGATTGGGTGAGCGAGCAGATAGACACACTCACTCTCGGCGAAGGCTCCCTCAAACACTATCGCACGATGCTGGCACGCCTGAAAGAGTTCGACGGAATCCGCAGATGGAACGACCTGACAGTGGAGAACATCTACAAGTGGGATGCTTGGCTGCACCAGCTGACCAACCAACAGGGCGATGGCCCGATTAGCGATGCGGCGATATACAATTATCACAAAACGCTGAAGGCTCTGCTGAATCGCGCCGTGCTATTCGACCGAATCCAGGTGAATCCCTACGACCGGCTAAAAGGTAAGTTCAAACGCGGCGACCGCGAACGTATAGACTACCTGACTGAAGATGAAATGAAGGCTTTTGAGAGTTTGCACCCCGTGAAAGGCTCCAAGATGGCACAGGCGCGCGATCTGTTTGTGCTACAAATGTACACGGGCCTCAGTTACTCGGACACTCAGCAATTCGACATAGGCGATTACAAACTCATCGATGGCACATGGAAAAACACGGGCGAACGAATCAAAACGGGTGTTCCATACACCTCGCAGTTGCTTCCGCCTGTAGTGGAAATCCTTGAAAGATATGATTACCAGGTGCCACGGCTTGACAATACTGTTTACAACAATTGCCTGAAGGCTCTGGCTATGGCTTGCGGGATAGAACGGCCATTGCACTCGCACATGGCGCGCCACACGTTCGCCACTTGGATGCTCCGCCATGGCGTGGCCATTGAGCACGTTTCGAAAATGCTTGGGCATACCAACATCACGCAAACGCAGAGATACGCCAAGATAGTGGCCGCTGACATTCATCAGGATTTCGAGCGCGTGGCAAATGAAATGAAAAAGGGGCACCGCTGTGCCCCGCCGAAAAACAAAAAATAATCTTACTCTAACAAGATTTGATATATGGTATATGAAAAGAAGTTGGCTATGCAAGTGATCTCTGCCCAAAACGCCTGAGTGCGCCACGGGCGATCCTTGGTGATCCAGATAAACCAGAACAGCCACGGCACCCATGAAATAGCAAAAAGCCAAAAACACGGGAACACGTAGGCTTCAAGGCAAAGATAGAATAGAATAGTGCCAACCTTATGCGAGGTTCTGGCTTCAGTCAATACTGAGACAGTGGACAGAACCAGCGAGAAGATGGCAACGGCTATCCATGCATGTGGTGCAATATAGAATACTACCCGACCAGTCAGCACGGCCACGGTCGTCACTACGGCGACCATGAGCCATTTGCCAACCGGCGCAAGACGGAAAAAGGAATTTGCGAGGGATGAGGGAATGGTGGCGTTGCGATAACAGAGTATCACAATATACGCCACCAGCAATATCAAAGCAATGTATATATTAGTCATCTTGTTTATCGATTTTAGCGTTTGCACGTTGTAATTCCTGGCGGATTTCCTCGGCTTCTTCATCGGTGAGCAGCGTATCGTGATCCTGTTCCCACTGGAATTTGAGCCACTGAGTGATTGGCGGTGCGTTCTTTGACCCCATGCAATAGGCAGCGTGGTAGGCTATGAGTCGCGCCTGTTCCCATCCTGGGTGATGCCTACGGAAATATCCGCGTGTGATCAATATTATTTCTGAGAGTGTGAGTTCGTAAAGAGCTTCTTTTCTTGGGATTCCTATTTCGCCCACGAGCATCATGTATGTTTCGTGGGCGGTTGTCAGTTTTTTGGTTGTTCCTCCTCTTCGCCTTCAGGTTTCGGCTCTTCTTTGATGATGTCTGGCACATCCAAAAAATCTTTCATGCATTCACTGAGGGCTGCATCGAGCGCGGATATTTCCTTACGCGATGCTTTCCGCATCAGATCGTCAAAGCTGATGTTTGTTTTCTCATTGTTAGCAATGATAGCGGCATAATAAAGTGGTACCAGGTTAGTCTTGAAGTTCATATTCTCCAAGGTAAAACCCTGTTTTGTGATACGTTCCCATGCCATTTCAACCGCCAAATTGAAGGCGATGGTGATTTCCTCACCAAGTAAAGTAATCTTCTTTTCCATGATTCTTTCTGTTTTATTAGTTCATTTGAGAAAGCACCGCCCGCGTCGCTATTATGGCATATTAGCAAACAGTGAGCGAGCGATGCCTTAAAAGGTTATGATTCACCAGATCCTTCTGTTTCCTCAGATTGCGGCACGGCTGCTGACCTCGATCTGCTACGGGTAGCAGCCGCTATGAGTTTTTTGAGAGCTCCCCGTCGCCTTGTACCTGGATACTATAAGTGCTATTAGCTCTGTTTCCGGCCGTCAGTGAGATGTCGTTTACGTATCCATAACCAGAGTACTTTACAGCACCGGTCACTGGTACGCGGTTCTTTGCGCCGCTGGTCTGCTCAAACTCTACCTGAACGCGCTGCATACCCAGCACAAGGTCAAGTGCCTGAGAACCATTTACGCCCGTAGCATCGGTATCTACTGAGTAGAGCGCATCGCAGCTGATGTCCCAACTGTAGCCGGTGGGAGTCTGCTCCGTAGCTCCGCTGGTAGAATCTTTGCTGCTACTCTCTTCAAGATTCTGGCTGGCGTGTAGCGTGCATGTCTGGGCATAAGCAACGTACTTTCCGCCCAGCTTTATCCTTAAATTCTGACCCTTAATTACACCCATAATTTCTAAGCATTAGTATCGCACTGATAGGTTAGAACTTGCCAATAGCCTGGTATCAAGGATTCGTAGTTAACGGGGCCGGCGGAAAGTTGGTAGTCAAAAGGAATCAGCTCATAGTCCTCGGCCTCAATGTCGTAATCGGCGAAGAATTCATGGATCTGCTTTCGAACGGCTTCGATCAGTTCTCCAAGTTCCTGGCGTGTTCGGGCTGCAACCTCGATGCTGATGGTCACCGTGTCAGACTCTCCCTCAAAGGGATCATCTTTGGTTTCCACATCGTTGCTCATCCCGTCGAACGATACGATCACGTAAGGCAATGGCGCATTATCCAGTTCCTCATCTGGAAGCGGAATGCTGGTGTTGTACACATCGCCAGCTGGCAGCTGCTTCATGAGGTCGGCATTTGCGCGTAATGCTTTTACGAATATGATGTCAGTCTGAAGGCTCATTCTTCCTATCGTGCAATTTGTTTTTAGATGTTTATATGTATCATCCCCCTCCCAGGGAGCCGACGGACGGAACAGGCTATTGCCATTTGCATCGCCGCCATCCGTCGGCCTGAACTAACATTCCCCAGAAAGAAGGCATGCGAGAGTTTACTCAGTGGTAGGTTCCTCCTCAACTACCTCATACAGAGCGAATGCCTGTGTGGTGTTGTTGGCACCGTTGATGTACTTACTCAGATCAGTAAAGCTGAATGCTGAGTTAAGTGTGAGGGCTGTGACATTCTTGCGAGCCACGCTGATCGATTGATTATCGATTGTAAGACGAACGTCCCCGTGCTGCTGTAGAGCGAACCATTCAAAGTATCCGAAGCCGATATACTTCTTAGGAGTTGGTACAAGCGCACCGGTAGAATCGATCTCAGTGTTCAAATAATGGGTTACTACATAGGGATAGCCGGCACATTTTCCGTTTTCAACCACGAAGCCACCAGCAGCACCAGCAATCTTCGGGGTAGCCTTCAGCTCGGCCTCAGTTTCGCGGTCCATAATCAGAACTACATCGCCCTCCCAGAATCCCTTGTCTGAGAATGCGGCTACGGCCTTCAGGATGTTTTTGTAAGAGTTGGTGCCGATCTCGATGTCGCCAGTCTTGGCCATTCCAGCGAACGGGCCACGGTTTCCGTCCCACTCTGCCTGAGAGTAGAGCTTCTTAGCCAGGTAGATCTTCAGAGCCAATGTGAACTTAGCCTGTACGAAGGCCATGAGATCGAATGCTGCATTATCGATGGCCATGTTACTTACGGGAACAGTCAGACCAACGCGGCGTGGTGTCGGAGTGATGTTTGCAAAGTTCAGAACCTGATCGGTAAGAGCAGCAACCTCGCCTACCTCCTCCATCTCTACATCGTTGATGCTAACAGGCCAAATCTCATTACCAGTTACACCAGTTACAATCTTCAGAGTTACAGGCAGATCCAATCCCTCATGGAGTGTGGGGATCATTTCCTTAATGGTGAGATTGATGGCACCTGAAGCCTTGATGTTGTTGGTCTCGCCATCGTGGGCTGGATTCAGCAGAATCTCACGATCGGCCTTGTTCTGACGAACAGCCTGAAGATACTCGCGGAGCTGCTCGCCCTTACTTACCACCTCGCGATGCTTGGCCAGCTCTTCGTCGGTCATCTGACTCTCAATTTCCATCGCGTTCAGCTGACGCTCGCGGCTGAGTTCGTTCCACTCGCGCTTCTCGTCGGCGTTCATTTCTTCGCGCTTCTCACGAACAAGCACATCGTTGATCTCGGACAGTCTGTCCTGAATCTCACGGTTGCGAACTTGAAGTTCGCCTTTAGTCTTTTTAGTCATAACTCGTTAAAATTTTAAAGGGTTAATAAATATTTATTTCTAATCAAATGATTCGATCATAAGGGCGCGCTGTCGGCGTTCGTAGGCACGGAGTGCGTGCTGCTCTGCATCGCGCTCGGCCTGTTCGCGCTGCTGCTGCTCCTGTTCGGCCTTCTCGCGCTGGATTTCCTCTTCAGTCTTTTGTGGCTGTGCCTTGATCAACTCGCGAACGTTGACACTTGTCTGTCGATATGCGGGATCCATGCCGATTGTTAGGGCGTCCAAATACTCGAAAGCCTTGTGGGTAATGGTTACTTTGTCGCCATCCACTCGCTTCTCATAGTCCTTTGGTTTAAACTCAAAGCTGCATCCACTGTAAACACCAGTGCGCACCAGTTCCAGGGCACGATCGCCAAGGTCGCATTTCGGCGCATCAAACTCAAAGTTCACGCCGTTCTGGTCAACGCTCAGTCGCAGCGAGGCGTTGGCATCGCCCTTATTACAGCGCGCGATGGTCATCTTTCTGTCATGCAACAGATTGAGCTTTACATCCTGAGTATTCAGGAATCCCATAGTCACGGCTTCGGGCAGAATGATTTCTGTGAATCGCTCTCCCCAGTCGTCGAGTTCAACGCTCTCGCGATTGAAAACGATGGCTTGGCCGGCGATGGTGCGAGACTCGCCCGCCTCAGTGCCACTCTGCTCTCTAACGGACAGCTCGCACTCAATAGTCCTGATCTCTCTTTTTTCATCCATTTTCTTATTTCGTTAAATTGTTACTATCATTCGGACAAATACGCGCTTTCGGTTTACTCTTCGCCTTCGCCCTGTGGTGTGGGCGCGGGTGTGGTAGGCTCGGCTGGTCGGCCACCGGCTGAACGTAGTTTCTCGCTGCCCACCTCGGCCAAGTTGGTCGAGACATAGTGCGCATCGCCTTCCTTGATGGATGGCAAATCGTATTGGGCGCGGATTTCATTGGGACTCCAACCAGTTTCCAGGTGTATCTTATCGATGTCGGCCTGTCCTTTTGCGTCGAGTCGGCGAAGGGCCAACTCGCACACATGAATGCGCCTCTTTCCAAAGTCGCGTGGCGTTAAAAGTTTGCTGTTCAGCTCATCCTCCCACTCGCGGATTCGTGGTTGAACCGTTCGCAAAAGAAATTCTTGTGTCGCGTGCTCTGGCATCTTGTAAGAGCTGCCCGCATCTTCCATCATCATGATTCGGGGAATGCCAAGAATACGCGCCAAGTCGGACACCTGGAAGGATCGGTTTTCGAGTAACTGAAGCTGCTGGCTGGTCTGAGAAATAATCTTCGCGTCGGCCACATTGTCAAGCAATGCCACATCGTTCGCCATCCAATCCTGTGCAAACTGTTCCTTCATCTTTTTCAGTTCGTTCTGGTTGGCGCGGCCACGGGTGCCGGTGGTTTGGCTCTGCTGTTCCTGGATCAGCACTTTGTGCTTACCTCCTTTGGCCACATCTTGCAATGCTTGTTCGTCGGCGGTGGCTGCAATGCTCAGTGCCTTGAAAGCGAATTCAAGCGTTGGAAGGCCCATGTAAAAGTCCTCGCTCATGAACACGTTCTTAAAATGGAGAACGTTCTGGCTGTCGGTCATCACCTTCAGGCGAACGCCATGCTCGGTGTTATACACCAGCGTGTAGGTGTCCATCAACGGATTGTAAGAGCCGCCGGTGCAAAGCCAAAGGTTTTTCGGGTAGCCATCCAGCCCGCGCTCTATGTACACGTAGGCGTTTCCATAATAGATCTTGCGATACTCGATTTGTTCCTGTAACTGCGAGGCGGTCATCAAGGGATTCGGGCGCACTTGGAGCAACCAGTTCAACTCGCCATTTTTTCCATAGCGATCTTCGATGAAGTTTCCGCCGTCGGCCGTCTTGCGCTGGTACTGCGTAATCATTTGCCCCATCGTTTGCATAATCAGACTCACGCCACGATACCACGCCGGCACCAAAAGCGAGGTGCGCCCGATGGGTCGTACCACGTTAGCCTCCCAATTTCCGCCCTTCGGTGGCTGGTTGGAAGGGTCGCGCGGATCAGTCGAGTGTGGCACTCCTGGCGTTATGGCGTGCGTTGGCGTTGGTGCCTCACGAAACCGAAACAGTTGTGCAAAAATATTATCCATATTTCGTCGTTTTAATATTCGGGGATAAATGCGCTTTGGGTTTACTCATGGGGTTTCGGCTCCACCTTATCCTGACTAACCACCATCTGGAATTGTGCTGCATGTGGATATTTCCAATCGATCCACGCGCTGGCAATGCGCTCGGCAAACTGTCCGGCCACTCGTCGCTCATGGAATGGGCTAAACATATCCAGGTGGTAGGCTTTCGGGTTATCGATCACACGATGGTCGATCGAATCTTCAGGGATGCGCTTCAGGAACTCCTGGGCAACTGTCCACATAATCTTCACCATTTCCTTGAAGTCGACTCGCTTCACCACGAACATATTGGCCAAATGCATGTAGCGGCTATTGAGCGATGCATTCCATACCGGCGCGAACGCCTTGAATTTCTTATTGATGATGTCGGTCGCAATGTCCAGATCCTCTACGTTCCCCCATGTGGCATACTGTTCGCGCATGGTCATGCCAAGGTCGAACGGCTTCAGCGTGATGGCCCCGTGCTTTTCGATCAGTTGGGCGATGTCGGGAACATCATTCATAAAGTTGAAGTATTTCCTGTAGTGGTTGAATCCGATATAATCCGGCAGATCCTTGCTGTCGGCTATGCGCTTCATGTGTAGCAGCTCGGAATAGTAGCCACCTGGTACGCCGTTCTCAGTGTCGCCAAGTTTGCGGATGTCCATCACCTCATACACGGGATTATTCACAACCGGCTGAAAATCGCAATGTGTACAGATGAAGATCTTTGCCTTCTTGTTATCTGGCATGTACCACAGATCGCGATGCTGATGGAGCCAAGCCTTTTGCTTCAGCTCATCGTTCAACCGCCACGATCCGCCATGATAGTGAATGTAGTACTTATCCAAATCGGCATAACAACGGCACACCAATTCGGGCTTCGTCTTGCGGATGTCATCAAGCAAGCATGCGCCCGTATCCCACCAATTACCTGGGTTATCCTCGCCTGGTTGTAAGTTCCAGCAGCGCATAGGGTCGAAATAGCGCGCGCCGTACTTGGTGAGCAGCGGCACATTCATATAACAGAGCCACGGTAGAAGGCGATCCTTCTCGCGCCGACGGCCATGGAATCGCTGCACTTTTCCGCATGCGGCAAAGTTTTCATCCCACAGGAAATCAAAGTTTCGGGTAATCAGCACATCGCTTTCCAGAAGAATGAAGCCACCAGGCAACAACTCCCAGAGCTTCTGCACGCTCATGACATGCTTGGCCGATCCGTGGTTGCTCAGTTTCGCCATGTTCCATTCCTTATCCGGATATTTGGCCAACTCCTTTTCGAAATCAATAATCTGGCCCTTGGTGTTATTCAGCACCTTCACGCCCTTCATCTTTTTCGTGAAGGGGCGGGTGTCTGAGTTATCCAAAACCGTGAAATGGTAATCCACGGCCGAATGTTTTCTCACGCTTTCGATGGCTGCAACAGTCAGCTCAGGCGTATTGAAATGCACTATCGCAATCTCTTTCTGTTTCATGTTATTTGTCGTTGATGATTAATTGCATGTTGAATTGGATGGTGTTCTCCTGGCGATCCTCATGGAAGGTTTCAGGGAGAATCTGGTAAACCTGACCGGCATACTTTACGCGGCAACGCATGTTAATCTTGTCAGTCCATCGCATGCGAACGATGTACACCTTATAAGCATCCATGGCACCGGCATTCATGGCACTCACGCCTTTGGAATAGGTGACATTGCAATGAAGGCAATCGCCTTCTTCCCACTCCACTCCATCGCCGTCCAGTCCGAACTTGGAGCTTTGCGCTGCCTTGCGGTTTAGCACCTGGATTACGTATTTTAAGAATCCGCTTGAAAATGGCATAATTCGTCGTTTTATCTTTCGGACAAATACGCGTTTATGGTTTACCTTTGCTTTTGGAATGGGCACAAAAAAAGGGATGCCGCTGCACCCCTGTACCAATAACTAAAAACCATAATTATCAACTATGAAAAACTATTTATCACCTCTGTGTGTCCATTTGGTAATCAACCATATTATAATACAAACCAACAATATTCCCAGGACTATCCCCATGCATTGCAAGTAAATGCTGAACTTGTCTTTGATGGTCAGCTTCTCCTTTACAGGGTAAGGCACAGCCACGCTGTCCGTCTTGGTCACGAAGCAAGTGTCGTGCACCTGTCTCTCGATATATTTCGTGTGCCACTTCTCCACGCGGATGG
>Ga0247611_10009759_pt1 | contig 11449 bp, 8 predicted proteins | sample 177DNAGHGhighgp2_FD_192422 | JGI IMG/M metagenome (GOLD analysis project Ga0247611, IMG submission 192422) | Sheep rumen microbial communities from Palmerston North, Manawatu-Wanganui, New Zealand - 1770 DNA GHGhigh gp2 | ecosystem: Host-associated > Mammals > Digestive system > Stomach > Rumen ... | reverse complement strand
AGTGAATCATTCTGTCCGAACTTGCATATCTGCCTACGGGTGCTGCTTGCACCTTTCACCTCTATCTCCAGTCGTACCTCTGGTGCTTTGTTCTTTGATAGAACAATACTGTCAAAATAGATATAGCACTGGTTGCCCAATAGGTTTTGTAGGGTGATACCCTTCACCTGAATTTTCTTCACCAAGCGTTGGCGGTAGGCATCGAAGGCATCCAGTGCATAGACGCAGTTGTGCGAGGTCTTGTGAGTTGCCGAATAGTTCAGCACAAACAGTGGTTTGAAGTTCTTCAAGGCTCGTTGCGTGGCGGCACCTTCCATCTTCTGTGGCTCATCCATGATGATAATAGGGCGATTGGCAGCAATCACATCGATAGGACGGCGGCTCTGGAAATCGTCACGCTTGGAGTAGATGATACGACTCTCCTTGTTGGCGGCTCCTTCTTTGAAAGAGGTGTTGAAGGCTTGCACGTTGATAATCATCACATTGATACTGGCATCACTACTGAATGAGTCTATCTGCGTCAGGTTGCCACTGTTATAGATGAAGTAGCGAGCCTTCTTGCCATACTGCTCCATGAAATGGTCATCCAGCATCGTGAAACTCTTGAACACGCCCTCACGGATGGCTATGCTCGGCACCACAACGATGAACTTACTCCATCCATAGCGTTTGTTAAATTCGAACATCGTCTTGATATAGACGTATGTCTTACCCGTACCTGTTTCCATTTCGATGTCAAGCGAACATGCCCCCAGACCGTCAGGCAGACTCAGTTTCGTTGATTTAGGGATATTGCCGATGACTTGTTGTTGCTGTATATTGGCTAGCAGCTGATGACCTTGTAATTCTACATCGCTATTACGCCAGCCAACATACTCTTCCTCAAACGTAATCTGTCCCTTACGTTTACCCAAGTCACGACGGTACTGCGCATTCGTCTTTGAGGGTTGTCCGGCAAACACGCTCACCGTCTGCTCTACAGCATCCGTCTGGTATTGTTGTATCTTGAACTTAAACTTCATGCTTCACCCTCCTTTGAGTCTTCGTCTTTTCCTATATTACCCAAACGTTTGATAGAATCCAGATAGTCTTGTTCTACGTCACTGATGGTGCGCTGTTTGTATTTGCGATATTCGTTTGTAGCATGTTCCATTGCTTCTGCATGAGAAACGCTGCCAGCATCTTGCAACAGTTGCTCCCCTGACATTGTGAGAATGCGGTCCAGATAGTTGGCCCAGTCATTCATCGTCATTGGTCGCTCACGTTCGGCCTGCCGTTCGGCAAAGTCCAGATATCCCGAAACCAGTTGTCCCATAGCTCGGAGTTCCTTAGCGTCAAGATAGTTTTTCGCTGTCTTGGCTTCAACTAATGTAGGCTGATTTCCTTTGAAAGTGAGAAGCCCCATGAAGTCTTTCTCTGCATCTGCTCGCTCCACTATCAACTCTGCTGCCGTGCGTCCATGAATGGCATAATGAATTTTGTTCTGCACCTTCTTAAAGAACTCCTGAGATATAGATGCTCGTGGGTCATAGTCAATGCTTGTAGCATAGATTTCCAGCACTTGCCTATAGAGTACCTTTTCAGTAGCACGAATGTCTCTGATACGTTCAAGAAGTTCCTTCCAATAGCCACCGCCGCCAAGCTTTTTCAGTCGTTCATCGTCGAGTGTAAATCCCTTGACGATATACTCTTTGAGCCGTTCCGTTGCCCACTGCCTGAAACGTGTCGCAATGATGGAGCGCACACGATAGCCGAGGGCTATAATCATGTCCAAGTTATAGAAAGTAACTTCGTGCGTTTGGGTCATGCCCTCAATGGCACCATGCTGACTGGTTGTTCGGAATTTCCGAACAACCACTTCGCGGTCAAGTTCTCCTTCTTCGAAGATGTGTTTGATGTGTTCACTGACGTTCGATTTACTCGTCTGATATAGTTCGCACATCTGAGCCTGTGTAAGCCATAGCGTATCTTCTGTCAGTCTCACGTCAATCTTTGTGAGTCCGCTGCTATCTGTATATATGAGTATTTTATTGTTTTCTTCCATAATCTTTACAATTATTCATATTTACTGTATCTTTACTATATTCTTCCCAAATTTGCTTGAAGAGGTGCATTCTACATGGAATGTCTCTGTGCTTTGCAACAGTTCCTGTATTTCTTCTTTTGAAATCATACTTTATAATACAGTGTTATAGTATTTTACTCACTGCTTTGCGTAAACATAAATTTCATGTCTTATCACCCTCCTTCAATGATGCAAATTTCTTTTCGTCAGCTTCTGCCTTATCAATCAGTTCAGCCTTTTTCTCTACATCTAATTCTATTTCTGCCAAAGTTCTATAGCATTTTGCCCTATTCACATATGCTTCTTTTAAATTATCATCTATTAATATAGCAAAACTAAAATCAGAAATAGCTCCAATATCGTTATTTTGTGCAGATAATATTTCCCCTCTTGTCACATAACAAACCGAACTGTTTTTATCTATCATGATGGCAATGTTTATGTATTCTAGAGCCTTTGCATATTCGCCCTTTCTTAATAGAATATTAGCCAAATTATTGTAGGCCTTAGCATTGCCTGGCCTAATTTCAATCACCTTACAATAATCAACAAAGGCACCATCGTCATCTCCCATATTACTTTTTAAAATTCCACGATTAAAAAGAGCATCAACATGGGTCGGAACTAATTCTATTGCTTTATTAAAATCTTCTAATGCACCTTTGCTATTATTCATTTCATACTTTAGATTACCTCTTTTAAAATATGAGTCTGCAAAATCTGGATTGCAAGTTATTGATTTGTTAAAATCATCTAAAGCTCCTCTCTTATCTCCCATTTTCATTTTTAAGAAGGCTCTATTAGAGAAAGCAACAGGAGAATTTGGATTTAGCTCTATAGCTTTTTCATAGTCAGCCATAGCACCATTTATATCATCCATATTTAATTTAAGATTACCTCGATTATTATATACGTCAGCCCTATTATCGGGAGATAATTCGATTGCCTTGTTAAAATCATCCAGAGCTTCAGTTAATTTTCCCATATTACTCTTTAATACGGCACGATTGTTATATGCCCCTGCAAATACAGGATTCAATTGTATTGCTTGTGTATATAATTCTATAGCTCTAACTGGATTTTTCTCATGTTCTGCTAAAGCTTCTGTAAATAATTGGCTCGCTTTAGCTTCTTTTGCAGCCTTTTCGGCAGCAATTGTATCAGCATTTATCTTTTGTTGAATTTCAGAAACTTGCGTTTTAAGGCTTTCTATATTTTCTACAGATTGCTTTGCATCTTTTGCTTGTTGAGCAGCAATCTCAGCTTGTTTTATAGCCGTTTCTACTTGAGGACGTATTTGTTCAAAAGCTTCTTTCGCCTTGTTTGCCTGTCCTGTTGCAGTATTAGCCTGACTTGTTGCAAGTCTAACCTGTTCTCTTAAATCATCTTTCATTTCAGAGAACCTTGTTTCTACGCGTTTACTGTTATCCTTATTTATAAAATATGGAGCACCGACACCCAAGACAGCTCCTATTAGCCCCATAATAATTGCTAATAATGTTAACCAGCGAGACTGCTCTTCATCAATCTCTGCAATCTTTGCCCTAACATCCCCACGATACAACTCAATTTCTTTTTCTATTATCTCCAGTTGCACTTTCATTGCTTCGTTCTCGGCTTTTATCAGCTTAATGGATTCTTCCTGATTGGTGGCAACTTGGGTAGATGTTTTTTGAGGCTGTCCTTGTGTTGAGACAATTTTAGGTTGCTGCCCAAAACAACTCAGGCAGACAAGTAACACCAAAACAACTATTGTACATCTCGGCTTCATATCTATGTTTTTTATATGATTCATCTTTATGATTTTACGAAATCTGCTTCCCTTTGTTAGCAAGAGATTAGGTAAAAATGTAAATCTTTACACATAATATATTAATCCAAATCTTGTTCTTCTATAACACCTACCCTAAACAAATCTCCACGTTCTATTCTCGCAGTCCTACTATTTGTACCAGTGTACATAACGGAATAGTATTTACCATAATTAGAATCTATGTTACCTTTATTTTGCATTACGTGTTCTTCAAATGAAAGCAATCGGTCTCTTAAATTTGCAGGGACATTTTCTTGCTTAACAATCTCACAAAACAGAGTAAAGAAGTTTGACTTCCTAAACCACATAGAATCATTAGGCAAATGTAAATCTATAATCAGTTGTAATTTCTGACTAAACACACAAATTATAGAATCTTTGTTTGGATATTCATCATTATAATTTATAATATAAGTTTCGGTTTGATTATTACCCCCAAAATAACCGCCTTCTTCATATGTAGCCATCAGTAAAAGAATGTAATTAAGATCTACCATTCTCGTTATATCAGTCTCACTAAAAACAGGTAATGCATTGGCATCAAAGTGACTCAATATTTCTTTTGCCGTAGATATGAATTCACCATCATAAAATGCATTCTGAATTTCAATAGAATTAAGACTATACTTTGTCTGGTTAATCCTACGAAAGATTTCTTTAATTGTATCAGAAGTCGCATTACCTAAATTGATGACAGAAACACCATATCCAAGGAAATCAATTTTGTCTTCTTCGCTCAAATCCCGAAATCTTGGTATAGTCTTATAAGTTAAGTCATCGGAAACGTACTTCATGATTGTAGAAAGACGTTGCTGACCGTCAACAACAACTTGTTGCGTTTGCAATGTTTCCAAATCCACACCAGATTGAGCAATATATATTTCAGGGAAAGGATACCCTTTTAATATTGTATCAATAAAAGATTCTTTATGTTTCTCATTCCAAACAAGATTTCTTTGAAATTCCGGTTGCAAAACGAGCCTACCTTGCCTAATATCGTTGATAAGTGATGATATACTTACCGATCCTGTACTTGTAAAAATCTGTGTAGCCATATTCTCCAATTTATTTTTTTATTTTTAATAATGATTCTGCGTAATACTTTTCCATATAATGATAATTCTTAAACAAGCCTCCTGCAACTTTGTAATTACCCACAGAACTTTTATTATATGAGATTGATTTAAAAAAATCAAACCAATCTTGTTTCATTGATAATATTTGTAATTTAGGAGGTAACATGTCTGGACGCATCCACCCTTTTATCAAATACTGCAGAAATAGATTGTATTGAGTGTTTTCTTTTTGAGTCATAATAATGCTACCTTTATCCATCTCATATTGATAATTACATATATTATCATAATACCATTCAAATAATCTTTCATTAACAAGAGCAACGTCAATATCTGATTCTGTAGAAAATACAGAATCTTTGTGGTAACTGTACCCCAATTTTGCGGAGCCTAAAATCAGAACCTCATGGAAATTAATCTGAAATTTTTTTGCAATACAATCTCTAAATTCATAGAAATCGTTTTCTCTATCTTGAAATACGTGCGGAATACCATGAATAATATATTTTCTAACAATTTTAAGACGTTCGTCATAATTGTTAGATTCAGAAACTATTTGCAGCAAGTCTTTTTTTGATATCATATTACATTATTCTTCTTACTGTATCTTTACTATACTCTTCCCAGATTTGCTCGAAGTTGTCGGCGACCTGATCGTTGGCGAGGCTGCTGTCGCGCATAACGAAGTAGTAGGGCTGTTGGCGGGCTATCTCCGTGATGGTCGTCTCGTTCACATCTTCGTCGAAGCAAGCCATGAGGTAGCCGTCGCTGACACTCCAGACAGTTTTGCCAGCAATACTCCGCTTTTCTATCTTGGCACTCAGCTCAATGCCAAGCTCTATCATTGTCTGGAAAAGCAGGTCTTCCTCTGTGCGGTCGGGCTTGATATTGTCGTCAAAGAGTTTCTGCTCATTGAACTCTGATGGAGTGTAATAGACATCCTGCATGTTCGATGAGTCGAGTTTCAGAACACGGAAACCTGTGTCAAGATCTTGTGTGGTCAGCGGGCTATCTTCCTTTATTTTCTTTCCTGCACGGCGAATACGCTCTTTGCCTATTTCACAGATGTTTTTATAGCCAGCTTTGTAAGCCTCACTTTCTTCGTTCGTTGCTTCAGGTAGTTGTACCATAACAAACTTTCGCTTACCTCCGTCCTCTGCATTGAGCTGCATCACGGCGTGAGCGGTTGTAGCTGAGCCAGAAAAAAAGTCAAGGATAAGTGAGTCCTCTTCAGTACCTATTTGGATTATCTGCTTAACAAAGGCTACAGATTTGGGAAAATCAAATATACTCTTTCCAAGAATATCAGCAACTTCTTTTGTTCCTTTATTAGAGATAAACTTAGTTTCATTCCAGAGAGTTTTTGCAGTTTGTGTCAATTTTCTCTCTTTTTGAAAAATACGATAGTTCCCATCAGGGCCTTTATATGCAACAAGTTGATCCTTCTTTAACTCAGCAGTTTCTTTTCCCCATCTCCAGACGCTTTTAAGTCCATCAATGACACTTGCTTCTATTTTAATTAATTCTTTATTTTCAATAGTTGTAACAGGAAACAAACCATTCTTATCAGGTTGTTGAATATTTGCAAAAAAAGGATATCTTAAATTAGGACGATTAGAAGAATTAAAGGATTTTACATTTCTGTTTCTTAACCCTTTTAAGTTAAAGCCTCCATCTTCATCATAATATTGGTAAGAGGCGCCTTCAACTGAAATCTCATTCGTTATAGCAAAATTTGAATCTTTTGAATATACCAAACAAAATTCATGACATTTCGCAAAAGCCCCATATCTTCTGCCTTCAGGTTTAATAATTATAGTTAAGTGCCCTAAAAAATTCACCTCACCAAACACCTCATCGCAGATGTTCTTCAAATTCTTTTGTTCATTATCATCTATGGAAATGAATATCACCCCATCCTCGCTTAACAAATCCTTTGCCACTTTCAAGCGTGGATAAATCATATTGAGCCAGTCTGTATGAAAACGGCCATTACTCTCTGTATTCGCAACAAGACGGTTACCTTCTTCATCCTCTTGCCCGCTATTGTGCATATACTCACCTGTTGTCTGCGAGAAGTCATCGTTATACACAAAGTCGTTGCCTGTGTTATATGGCGGGTCGATATAAATCATCTTCACCTTGCCCAGGTAGTTCTCGCGCAGCAACTTCAGCACCTGCAGGTTATCACCCTCGATATAGAGGTTTTGCGTGTTGTCAAAGTCCACGCTCTCTTCACGGCAAGGACGCAAGGTGTCAGTGGTAGGAGCATTCGCCAGACGGATAGCATTACGCTTGTCAGGCCATGTAAACTGATAGCGTTCCTCTGCGCCCTCCACAATGCCTTTCGACAATTCCTGCCTGAGTTGGTCAAAATCAATTGCCATTTCCGGCTTCCCCTCTTCGTTCAGCCGTTCCGTGAGGCAGTTGGGAAACAAATCCCCAATCCGCTTTATATTCTCATCCACGATGTTCGTGGTCTGCATGTTTAATTTATTCATATTATTTGCTTTCTATTTTATCTGCTATATTATTCAAACTGTCTTTGATTTCATTAAGAGTATATGTATCCATATCAGAAACAACCCCAGCTATTGACTCAATAGGACTGGGAATCTGAAATGTTCCTAATATATTGAAATCTCTGATAGTGAATCTTTCTTTGATGGGATATTTGTTATTGTAGCTACCATTGATAGTTATATCTTTCTCATCGTATTCTTTGAGCCAATTGTTTATCTCATCTTTAGTCCGTTTTTCTTTCCAAGGAAGTTTAATGTTATATTCCATGATTGATGGGCTTATATAGAAATATCTTTTAGCTCCTCCTTTTAAGACAAAACTACTATCTTTTAAATCGACAAAAACCTTTTTGACGAAATCATATAGGTTGTTCTCTATTGGTAAACCACTAACATATACCTTAATATCGTATGCGGTTTCTTTACCTACATTTTCAACACATAGATAATACCCATGCATGTGCTTGATTATGGAAAAATCTATTCGTGCTCTATTATCTTCTATTCTTTGTTTACGCTCTTTATGCAACAAGTAGAAGCTAACCCCAAGGGACATGAAAGCAATAGCGGCCATGACAATATTAGATATTGCACTAACAGCCTCCCAATTTACACAACATATAAGCATGTTCATTTTAGTTTCTCCTTTAACTTTATTATCTGTTGATGCAGTTCGTACTTTTTACGAGTCTGCTTCTCTGTACGGCATTGCTTTTCTAATGATTCTATCTGGCGAAGCAACTTTTCTTGTTGTTCACGATGGATAATCTGTTCCTCGATGGTTTCTTCTGCCTGAGCATCCAAGCCTCCGATGATTGCTACTATATTATTCCAGACATCATCGAGCGTCAAGCCTTGTAAAATGATGGTGGCTTCGTCAGTCGGCATCCATGCAGATTGTTGCAGGCGAGTATGGAAGATGCATAGCTGCGTCTGCTCCTCAAATTGGAGGGCAAAGATGAGCTTCTGAGGTATCAGCTTTTGTAGCATGAGGATATTTTTAGAGTCATAATCCTTTCGCTTCAATGCCACTTGCAGCACATAAAATCCTTCTATTTCTTTCCCTTTCGTTAGAGCCGGAACTGTTGCCGTTGACACCCTTGCCACCAATGCCATACGGCTGATGTCGGCATCGAAACGGTCACGCTCTGCCGCTTTGAAATTGAACTTCTCAAAGACAGCCTTCTTGTAGAGTGGCTTGTTGATGGCGGTAGCAGGTGGTAACTGGAACATGGGCATCATTTGATTACGAGGAAACAAATCAGCTCAAAGTCGTCAAGTCCCGTGATGCGCTCCTCAAAGAGTTCGCCCACATAGCCATCAAGGAAACTGTCAATATCAGACTCTTCCTTCTTGGTCACAATAGACTCTATCGCCTTGCCAAGCAGTTCTGAGTATTTGCCCATGCGCAGACCGTCGCGTGTCTCTTTGTTGAAGGCACTGCAGAGTTTGACATCTGGTTTCGTCATGGGCTTGCAGAGCAGACGCATCTTGTCGAGCAAGTCTTTCGGGTGCAGATGGTCAACAAGCACTTCGCCATCGTCCCTGATATAGACCATATAGAACGGATGCAGTTGGTTCTTGTGGTCGATGTTCACGCCAGCCGTGCGATTCTTCAAGACAAAGACGGTCCCGGCTGGTGCCTGGTCTGTAGCATGTACAACGGCATGAAGTCCGAAGGGAGTATGCTCCACGTCATGATTGCTGTTAATATATTCCAGCAAGTCAAGTCGGAACTCATTCAGTCCCAGGTCCATGATGCTGACACCAGTATTCATCTCTTCAAGGTCAACAACATCTTCTTTCAGGCGTTCCAACTGCTGCTTACGATACTCCAAATCGTCTTTCTCTTCGGGCGAAAGAAGGTTGTCATCGCCTGTGGCGGTCATCACCGTCACCTTCATGCGTGACTCCACACGTCCTTTTAAGTTTATGTACTCGTCGAGAGTCATATCTGGCCAGTAGTTGACCAACTGAATCTGTGTATTCTTCGATCCGATACGGTCTATACGTCCGAAACGCTGAATGATGCGCACGGGATTCCAGTGTATGTCGTAGTTCAGCAGGTAGTCACAATCCTGTAGGTTCTGACCTTCGCTGATACAGTCAGTAGCAATCAACACATCAATTTCATCTTTCAGATGTGGATAGACGGCTTCACGCTCCTTGGAAATTGGCGAGAAGAGAGTCAGTACTTTGTTGAAGTCAAGCTTCTCCTTCAATTTGAGTGTGCTTCGTGCTTCTACATCACCTGTCACTAAAGCCACGTTTAAGCCATATTCTTTCTTGATTGGGTCAGCCAAGCAGTCATATAGATATTCGGCTGTATCAGAGAATGCCGTAAAGATAAGTACCTTTTTGTTATTCCCGTTGATGGGATGGGCAAACTTGTCTTTCAGGTCACAGATTAGCTGTTGCAGTTTGCTGTCATGCTCTGGCGTGATGCTTTGGAGCATGAGAAGGAGCAGACGGATGATTTCAAGGTCATCCTTGATTTCCTTCTGCCAGGATATATAGTCCATATCCTCCAAGAGGATGCGGTTCTTCTTTTTACCGATGGTGAAGTCCTGCTCGTCCTCATCACCATCAACACTTTCATAGTCATCTACCGACACACGTCTCTCGCCATTTTGGAAACGGGCGATGGCATCAAGCGTTTCCTGCATGTAGTCGCGAATGCGAGTCAAGGTCAAGCGGAAAGAGTTGACTGATGACTCCAGCCGTTTCAACAACTGCATATTCATCAATCGCTGAATGCCCTGCTCACGTTCCTCTATGCTCAGGCGGTGGCCTGTGGTGCTTTCCTCTTCCTTGTACTTCCAGAGCTGGCTCGGAAGGATAAAGGCAGATGGCGCATAGATGGCCAGATGCAACATTTGCAGTTGCTCAAATATCTCATTATAGTTGATGGCCGTATCAAGGTCGGTAAGATGTGGATTCCTGGATATGGGCTTCAGCCGTTCAGGGAACGTGCCAATATCTGCGGTGTCATAATACTGCTGAATGTGTTTTCGGCTTCGAGCGATGGTGACAGCATCAAGCAGACGGAAGAAATCGAAGTCGAGCATCCTCAGAAGTCTCTCTGTGGTACGCTCTTCTGGTGGAAGGTCTGCCCAGATGTTATAAGAGCCTTGTGCCTGACGGAAGATGTCATCAATGCCCCGATTGGTGGGTAACAGTTTGTCGAAGGCTGCGGATTCGCCTTCGTATGCCAACTGGAGTTGGTTCTTCAGGTCGTTGAAACGGTTATTGACTGGTGTGGCAGAGAGCATGAGTACCTTCGTCTTCACTCCCGAGCGGATGACTTTGTTCATCAGACGGAGATAGCGATTCTCTTTGGGATTCTCGCCGTTCTCGTCTGTGCTCACCTTACCGCCATTACGGAAATTATGGCTCTCATCAATGACTACAAGGTCATAGTTGCCCCAATTTACACGTTCCAAATCGAGGTCGTTACTGCGGCCATGTTCACGCGAGAGGTCTGTGTGATAGAGAATGTCGTAATTCAAACGGTCTTTCGCCAACGGATTGTTGACGTAGTTCTGGCGATAAGTATTCCAGTTCTCAAAGAGTTTCTTGGGACAAAGCACTAAGACGGTTCGGTTTCGACTCTCAAAATACTTGATGACCGACAGGGCGGTGAAAGTCTTTCCTAAACCCACACTGTCTGCAAGGATGCAACCATTGTACTTCTCCAGTTTGTTGATGACTGCCAGGGCTGCGTCTCGCTGGAAGTTATAGAGCTTATTCCAGATGGCAGAATTCTTGAAGCCAGTTGCCTCTTTTGGCAGCTCATCTTCGCTGATGTCTTCCAAAAACTCATTGAATATGTTATAGAGTGCCACAAAGTACAAGAACTCAGGAGCGTTCTCTTTGTAGGCATTGCTGATGCTATCAATGACCTCTTCCGTCACTACTTGTAGGCGGCCGCTGTCGTTCCATATCTGATTGAAGAGGTCGATGTAAGCTTTTG
>Ga0247611_10009757_pt1 | contig 11451 bp, 7 predicted proteins | sample 177DNAGHGhighgp2_FD_192422 | JGI IMG/M metagenome (GOLD analysis project Ga0247611, IMG submission 192422) | Sheep rumen microbial communities from Palmerston North, Manawatu-Wanganui, New Zealand - 1770 DNA GHGhigh gp2 | ecosystem: Host-associated > Mammals > Digestive system > Stomach > Rumen ... | reverse complement strand
CATAATTTTGCAATTTTTCTTTCTAAATCACGAACACCTGCTTCTCTTGTATAGTATTTTATAATATCTAATATTGCACCATCTGTGATTTTACATTCATCTTCTTTTAAACCATTTTCTTTAAATTGTCTTGGTATTATAAACTCTTTTGCTATTTTAAATTTTTCATTTTCAAGATAACTTGGAACTTTTATCAATTCCAATCTGTCAAGCAATGCATATGGTATTTTTAAACTATTTGCCGTTGCAACAAACATAACTTGTGATAAATCGTATTCAACTTCTAAATAGTGATCTACAAATTTATTATTTTGTTGATAATCTAAAACTTCAAGCAATGCACTTGCAGGATCCCCCCTATTGTCATTTGATAGTTTGTCTATTTCATCAAGTAATATTAAAGGATTTGTTGTTTTTGCTTGTTTCATTGCCATTATAATCTTTCCTGGCATTGAACCAAGATATGTTTTTCTATGTCCTCTAATTTCCGCCTCGTCTCCTACACCACCGAGCGCAACCTTTACAAATTCTCTACCTGTTGCTTTTGCCATTGCTTCTGCTAAACTTGTCTTACCAACTCCTGGCGCTCCATATAGACATAAAATTGTCTTTTTTGGTTGCTCTCCTGTTTTTATTTGAACTGCTATACTTTCAAGTATTCTTTCTTTTGCTTTTTCCATTCCATAATGACTTTCATTTAAATATTTCTCCGCCCCTTTAATGTCTGTTTTTAAATCACTTTTTTCTGTCCAAGGTAAATCAAATATTGTATCAAGATATCCTCTTATAACACCAGCTTCACTTGATAATGGGCCAAGATATTTTAATCTTTTAATTTCTTCCTTTACCTTTTTTGCAACTTTTTCTGGTAATTTCTTTTCTATAATTTGTTTTTCATATTTATCACTTACATCCATTGGGCTATCACCATCACCAAGTTCTTTTTTAATTATTCTCATTTGTTCTTGTAAATAATATTCTCGATTATTTTTTTCTATAATTCTATCTGTTTTTCTTTTTAATTCTTTTTGTAATCTATTTAAAATATTGTCATCATTAAGAATTTTTAATATTTTATTTAATCTATTTTCTAAATTTAATTCTTGTAATATATCAATTTTAATTGGCAAAGGATTGTCAATTCTTGATATAACTATATCACTAAATTCTTCTGGATCATTTATTGCAACTAAACTTTGATATATACCTTCGCTTATTCTTTCACCATTGTTTGCATATTTTGTTAAACTATCTTTGATTTCTTTAACTAAAACATCAATTTTAACATCGTCTTGTTGTGTATTTTGTTTTACCAATTCAAAATTTGCAGAAATATAATAATCTTCTTTTAGAGATGTAATTTTTGCCCTACAAATACAATCAAAAACAACCTTCATTGTTCCATCTGGTAATTTTAATGATTGTGCTATTTTACAAATTGTCCCTATTTCTGGTAAATTATTTATTTCAATATCATCACTTATATTATTATCTTTTTGCGATATAATTAAAACATCAGTTCCATTTAACAATGCTTGATTTAAGGCACTTATTGATTTAGGCCTTCCAACAAATATTGGAACTATTGTGTTTGGAAATACAACAATATCTCTCACAACTATAACAGGAAGATTGTAATTTTTACTTTCAAAATTTGAAGTTGTCATCATTTCTTTATATAATCAATTTTTTTACTTTTCAAGATTAAATAATAATGTTAGTGTTTTTTGTTATTCCTTCAAGCTGGGCTGACAGGTTGAAGGAATTTTTACAAAAAAAATATTTTTTATAAATTATTTATCAATTTTCACTCGTTTCATCTTCAACTGTTTCACCACCTTCTTCATTATCGTCATTAACATTTATACTTATATTAAACAATCTCTTAACAACTATATAAATAAAGTTATTCATTGTCTTTTGCATTAAATTATAACATTCAAATTTATATTCATTAAATGGATCTTGGTGCGCATATGCCCTCAAATGTATTCCCTCTTTTATATGATCTAAATAATATAAATGTTCTCTCCAACATTCATCCAATGTTTGCAATAAAACTCTTCTTTGAACTTCTTCTAATATAGAAATATCAACATCTGCAAACAACGATGAATAAAAGAAATTTAAAGAATTATTTATATGATTTAAATCATAACTTGTAAAATTCATTTGAACCGTTGGTATTAAATAAGCATCAGATAATAGATTTTTTAATGTTTTTGGTTCAACTTTATCATTAAATGTTGATTTATTTATAATATCTTCATTTACATCACTAACTATTTGTTTTATAATACCGCTTATATTGTCAGATTTAACAAAATTCATTCTTTGTTCATATATAATTTTTCTTTGTTCATTTACTATATCATCATATTTTAAAACATTTTTTCTTATTTCATAATGGTAATCTTCAACTTTTTTTTGTGATTTATTTATTATACTATTTAACATTGGATGGTTCATCGCTTCACCACCTTTAAAACCAAATTTTGACAAAAATGCATCAATTCTTTCACCACCAAATATTCTTAATAAATTGTCATATAAAGATAAATAAAATTGTGTTTGTCCAGGATCCCCTTGACGTCCGGAACGTCCAATTAACTGATTATCTATTCTTCTACTTTCGTGTCTTTCACTACCAATCACAAATAACCCACCAACATTTACAACTTGTTCATATTCTGCTCTGTGTTTTTCTTTTATTTCGTTTGCAATTTTTTCTGCATTTATCTCAACAACATCTTTTAAAATTTCTTTTCTCTCATCTTCATTCTCACAAGCATTTGCTTTTTGCATTATTTGTTGGTTTTTATCTCTCATTTCTGCTATTGTCCTATCTATTTCTTTTTGAACATTTCCACCAAGCATTATATCTGTTCCACGACCAGCCATATTCGTTGCAATGGTTATCGCTCCAAATCTACCTGCTTCTGCTATTATTTCCGCTTCCTTTTCGTGATATTTTGCATTTAACAAATTATGTTTTAACCCTGCTTGATTTAATAAATTTGATAATTTTTCTGATTTATCAATACTTGCAGTTCCTATCAAAACTGGTTGTCCTTTTTCATGTGCTTTTTTAACTGTTTCAACTATTGCATTAAATTTTTCATCTTCATCTTTAAAAACTAAATCGTCTAAATCAACTCTTCTTATAGGTTTATTTGTTGGTATAGAAACAATAGGCAATTTATAAATATCAAAAAATTCACTTTCCTCTGTTCTTGCCGTTCCTGTCATTCCACTTAATTTATTATACATTCTAAAAAAGTTTTGATATGTAATTGATGCCAATGTTTGATTTTCTGGTGCTATTTTTAAATGTTCTTTTGCCTCTATTGCTTGATGCAGGCCATCACTATATCTACGACCATCCATTATACGACCAGTAAATTCATCAATAATCATTGCTTGACCATCTTTGACAATATAATCAACACCGTTTTTAAATAATGTATGTGCTCTTAAAGATTGAATAATGAAATTTAATAAAGCAAAATTATTTGAACTATATAATTCATCGTTTGGTGCTATAAGCCCCGCTTGTTTTAATAATACTTCAATGTGTGTATTTCCTGATTCTGATAATTGGACACTTTTATGTTTTTCATCAATTTCATAGTCTTCTTCACTTAATTTACTAACTAAATTATCAATAATTACATATAATCTTGGGTCATGTGTTGTTGGTCCCGATATAATCAATGGTGTTCTTGCCTCATCTATTAAAATAGAATCAACTTCATCAACTATTGCGAAATTAAATCCTCTATTTATCAATGACATCTCATATATACTTGATTTCATGTTATCTCGTAAATAATCAAAACCAAGTTCATTGTTTGTAACATAAACAATATCTTTTGCATATTCATCATTTCTATTTTCCATTGGTGTATCATCAGTTACACAACCAACTGAAAGACCTAAAAATTTATAAATTTTTCCCATTGTTTCAGCGTCTCTCTTAACAAGATAATCGTTTACAGTAATAACATGAACACCTTTACCAGTTAAAGCATTTAAATATGCAGGTAATGTAGCAACCAATGTTTTACCTTCTCCTGTTTTCATTTCAGCAATAGAACCATCATTTAAGACCATTCCACCTATCAACTGAACATCAAAATGTCTCATTCCAAGAACTCTTCTTGACGCCTCTCTTACAACTGCAAAAGCCTCTGGTAAAATTTTATGTAATTCTTTGTTTATAGCTTCATTATTTTCTTCATCTGTTTTATTTTCCTTGATAACTGACTTTATTTTTTCCTTAAATTCATTAGTTTTTTCTTTCAATTTTTTATCCGTCAACTTCTTAATTGTAGGCTCTAACTCATTTATTTCCTTAACAATTACTTCATATTTTTTTAATGCCTTTTGGTTTGCATCTCCAAAAATAAAATTTAATATTTTTCTAATCATTCAATAAAAAAAATAATAATTTTTTTTTATTTTCAAGATTTAAATTGACAAGTTAAAAAAAAATGACATAATTTTTATGTTTTAAAGTTAATTTTATGGGAGAACTAGATGTTAGATGTGATATATATAATAAAAACAAAATTAAATTTAATGGTAATACATTTGATGTCAAAAATAAGACATTTAATGATGTAGAACTTGACCCTGAAAATGAATTTTTTGTTTACGATGAATTGTTTATAAATGATTTCTTTCCTAAAGATGGAAATCGTTTAGCTTTAGAAGATCCAAAATTATGTATATGGTATGGAGATCCTAAATTTGATGTCTATCTTAATGAGAGAGAAAAACTTCCATTAAAAAATGACCCTACTAATCCTAATAGAAAAAATATTCAGTTAGATTTTACATCTTTATTTGAATTAAAACAAGTTGATGGTCATTTGTTTAAAAAAAATGATTTTTTATGCAATAAACTAGAAGCGCTTTACACTACATCATATAATGATACAAATGATATTTTAGATAGAAAACAACATGTATGTTTTTATCTTGAAGACATCAATGAGAACAACAAAGCAGAATATTTAAACAATTTACAAAAAGAAGATACAGAAAACAAAGAAAAAGAAAAACGACAAATAAATAATCAAATTCAACTTGTAAAAGCTTTAAAAAAGATAACAAACAAAAATATGAAATATTTAAAGTTAAAATATGATGAAAGAAAACATTGTTTATATTCACTTGATAAAAATTTCTTAAGAGAAATCAAATTATTTTTTGATAATGCAAACAACTTAACAAAAGTAGAACAAATTTCAGCAATTAACATTGGTAGTTCTTTGAATAATACCAATACAGACTACAAAGACTTAAACTATATTATAGTTGATAATAAAATTTTAGTAAGCAACAATAAAGATATTGTTATTTTGGATAAAAAAACAAAAAAAGTAGACGAAGTCAAACATATTAATACAGGATGTTTTCAATATTATTTGGATATAACTAAAATATCAAAAACAGATGATAAAAAAAAGCTAAAATTAGAAAAAGTTTCATTTCCATTTGTATCTTTTAATAATATTGAAACAAAAAAAGATGATTTTTTCAAAAAAAAAGTTAAAATCATAAAAAGAATTAACAATCAAGAAGTTGAGTTACCTCTACGAGAAAAAGAAAATTACTGTAACATTTATTGATTTTAGCAACTCTTTTTTGTATTTTTTATACTTTTTGGTTTGCATTACAAAAAAAATTTTTTAATCTTTAAAATAAAAAATAATAGTTTTTGTTTTAAAGATTAAATAAATTTTGTTTGTTTTTTTTATTTACTTTTTTTCAAAAAAATTTTCTCCTAAATATATATTTTTTGCAAAATCATTATTTATAAAATCATATTTATCTCCATAAAAAATTGCTTTTCCATCGTATATTAAATATATTTTATCAGCCAAATCTATAACTTCTTTTACATTATGATCTGTTATTGCTATACCTATATTTTGTTTTTTTAATGCAAGTATAATGCTCTTTATATCATTTAATGCTATTGGGTCTATTCCTGCAAAAGGTTCATCAAGTAATAAAAATTTTGGCTCTAATGCTATCGTCCTCGCAATTTCAAGTCTTTTTTTTTCACCTCCTGATAGTAAATACCCCATATTATTCCTAATTTTATCTAATTTAAAATCATTTAATAAAATATTTAATTTTGTATTTATATCTTTTAAATTTTTATGTTTTAATTCTAAAACTAATTTTAAATTATCTTCAACAGATAGATTTTCAAAAATAGAATTTTCTTGTGGTAAATATCCTATTCCAAGTTTAGACCTCATGTGTAATGGATAATTTGTAATATCTTTGTTATCTAATAATATTTTTCCAGTGGTCGATGGAATAACACCTGAAAGAATATAAAAAGATGTTGTCTTTCCGGCACCATTTGGACCAAGAAGTAAAACAATCTCACCTTGTTCAATATCAATATTGATATTACTTAAAATTGCTTCTTTTTTTATACTTTTTGATATATTTTTTGCAACAAGTTTCACAAACAAAAGTTAAATATTATTCTTCTGGCTCAATATTGTTTTCAGGATCTTCTACATTTTCTTCTTCACCTTCAAGTTTTATGTGCCCCGCTTTTGCTCTAATTTGATCTTCAATTTCTTTTGCAACTTCTGGATGTTCTAATATATACGATTTAAAATTTTCCTTTCCTTGTGCAATTCTTTCACTCTTATATGAATACCAACTTCCTGCTTTTTCAACAATACCTGCTTGCTCTGCAAGATTTACAAGTTCACTTTCTTTTGAAATTCCTTTTCCATATATTAAATCAACCATAACTTCACGGAATGGCGCTGAAACTTTATTTTTAACAATTTTAATCTTTGTTTCTGCCCCAACTGCTTTTTCTGCGACTGTTATTGTTTTTCCTTTTCTAACTTCCATTCTAACTGATGAATAAAATTTTAAAGCGTTTCCACCTGTTGTTGTTTCTGGATTTCCAAACATTACACCAATTTTCATTCTAATTTGGTTTATAAAAACAACAATACAGCCTGCCTTTGAAGCATTACCTGTAATTTTTCTAAGACCTTTGCTCATCAATCTTGCCTGTGAACCCATTGCTTGTTGATCCATATCGCCTTCAAGTTCTGATTGTGGAATTAAAGCAGCAACACTATCAACAACTATTATATCAACCGCATTACTTTGAACTAAATCATCAACTATTTCAAAAGCCTGTTCTCCGTAATCTGGTTGTGAAATCAATAAATTATCAACATCAACACCAAGATTTTTTGCATATACTGGGTCAAGAGCATGTTCTGCGTCAATAAAAGCCGCTGTACCACCAAGTTTTTGACAAGATGCTATAAAACCTAATGCAAAAGTTGTTTTTCCTGAACTTTCTGGACCATATATTTCAATTATTCTTCCTTTTGGCAAACCACCGACACCTATTGCCATATCAAGCGACAAACAACCAGTTGGCATTGTTTCAACATTAACTCCATTGTTTTCGCCCATTTTCATTATTGAACCTTTACCGAATTGCTTTTCAATTTTTTTCATTACTGCATCTAAAATTTGTTTTTTATTTACACTACCTGTTTCTTCTTTTGACATATAAATTACATTTTAAAATCAATTTTATAATTTAATAGTCAAACAAAAAAAATGAAATAAAAATAAAATTTTTGATTTTAATTTTAAAGTTAATTTATTAAATTGTTTTTATAAAAATGTTTGATAGAAATACAACAAAAACAATATATATTATAGATGGTTATGCATTTATTTTTAGGGCTTTTTACGCTGTCCCAAATTTAACTTCAAAAACAGGCGAACCAATAGGTGCCGTATTTGGTTTTTTTAAAATGTTAATTAGTTTAATAAATACAGAAAGACCTAATTATATTGTTGTTGCACTTGACACAGGAAAAAGAACTTTTAGAAATGATATTTATGATAATTTTATTGAAAACAAATCAATAAATGAACTATATTCTTGTCAAAATTGCAAAGAACATTTTGATAAATTTAATATAAGTTTAGAAGAAATTAAAAATTTATCATCAACCGAACTTATTGATCGATTAAATATTGATAAAGATAAAGTTATTAAAATATGTGAAGAATTCAATGTAGATTTTATAAATCCTCCAAAAGTTTTAGTTCTTCTACTATTTTTAGAAATGGGAGATAATATTAAAGTTGAAGATTACAAAACACAATATAAAGCAAACAGAAGGGAAACACCGGTTGAATTAAAAAGTCAATTTAAAATAGTAAAAGAGCTTATAGATGCAATGAATATAAAAACAGAATCTGTTATTGGCTATGAAGCGGACGATGTTATAGCATCTATTGCAACAGAAGCGGTAGATAAAGGATACAAAGCTGTAATTGTAACGGGAGATAAAGATCTATGCCAACTTGTAAAAGACGATAAAATATCTGTTTTTGACCCTTCAAAAAAAAAAGTTTTAGATGAACAAGGTGTTATTGAAAGATTTGGTGTAAAATCAAATCAAGTTTGTGATTATTTATCAATAGTTGGCGATCATAGTGATAATGTTTTTGGTGTTAATGGTATTGGGCCAAAAGGTGCAATTAAGTTATTAGAAAAATATGGAAACATTGAAAATATATTGCTTCATTTAAACGAATTAGATGACAAAACAAGACAAAAATTTATAGATAGTAAAGAAGTTTTAGAACTTGCACATAAGTTAATTTCTCTCAAATATGATGCGTTGCAAATTGATAATTTTGAAAAATATTTATTTAAGTTGGACGAGCAAGGGCTAAGAAATTTTAGAGAAAAATATGGTTTCAAAGATATAGATAGTAATTTAAACCATAGTGGTTTTAGAAGAAAAAATAACAATAGTGAAAAAAAAGAAACAGAAAACACACTTGATTTTGACGATAAAAAAGATGAAATTGAGAATGATAATAAAAAAAATGATGATAAAAAAATAGAAAATAAAAATTTATTTCAAGGAAGTTTATTTTAAAGTTTTAAATTTCTAAAACTATCATTGTTTTCAATAATTTCTCTTGCTAAAATCATAACTTTTCTATATTCATAACCAGCATATTCACATACTTTTTTAACATCTTGTTTATTTTCTTCGTCCATAAACCATTTATATGCTTCTTTTTTTGCAGAATTATATTTTTGTTTCTTTGATTTTATCCTTAAATCTATCAAATGTTGTAGCAAAACAGCACGCCATAAAGCAACTTCACCACATATACTCGCATAATTTTTTTCTAAATAATTATTATAATCACCATAATATGATTTTTCAACCATTTCATCTGTTATGTGGTTTTGTTCAAAATCAATAAAATTGCTTTTCATAATTGTTCCGTAAAATATTAAATAGAAAGTTTTTTTACATATGGAAGGCAACAAAAAAAATGTTTCTTTTTTTGAAACATTTTTTTAAATTTTGATATTTTTTTACAATTTATATAATAACTTTAATTATTTTTTATTAAACTTTTATAATCAAAATATATTTAAATATATTTATATATAAAATATAATTAAATCAACAACAATTAAAAAAGTAAAATTATTATTTTTTTACTCTTTGTTCTCTTTTTGTTATAAAAGTTGATTATTTTATGATTGGAGAAAAAAAGAAAACGAAAAAGATAAAGAAGAACAAAAGAAAAATACAGATGATGTAAAAACATATAAAATAAAACTAAATAATGAATATAGAGACAATGAAGATAAGAAAGAATATGATATTGAAGATAACAACAAAGAATGTGATAAAGAAGAATGCAAAAGCAGCGAACGTAAATTAAATGATAATGTCAATAAAGAAAAAAAATACAAATAGCGAATATAATACACAAGAGCGTATAGGGAACAAAAGAGTACCAGTGCATAGTAATAGATGTTGTAGAGATTGTAATATATTTTAATTTGTAAATAATAAAATGTTATCATTTTAAAAAACTTGACAATTAAATAATATTATTATGCTTTCTTTGTATGGCAAATTTAAAATCTTCCAAAAAAGATGTTAGAAGAACATTAAAAAGAACTATTGCAAATAGACAAAAAAAAAGTAAAGTAAGAACTTTATTGAAAAAAGCAAAGTCTTTAATATCAACATCAACGAATTTTGAAGAAGCAAATAAGGCACTTGTTGCATATGAAAGTGTGGCAATGAAACGTTCAAACAGAAAATTATTTAGTAAAAAATCTTCTGCACATAAAGTTTCAGCATTAAGAAAACAAATTAAAGAAAAATTTAAAGATGTTGCATAACATTAGTTATTGTATAATTATTTAAAAGTTTTTTTTATGGGCCCGAGTGGTTTATTTATTTCAATAGCAATCTTGATATTGTTATCTACTTTTTTCTCATTAGCAGAAACGGCAATTACATCAACTCCTGAAGAGAAAATTTTTAAAATGAACCAAGATGGAATTGTAAGGGCAAAACCTGCAATGAAAATTCTATCAAATAAAGAAAAAATTATAAGCATAGCATTACTTTGTGATAATTTAGTAAATATAGCCGCCTCTTCATTGTCGGCGGTATTTTTTGCTCAATTATTCGGCGAGTTTGATGAAATTGGAATTTTACTTTCAACGATAATTATGACAATATTAGTTTTTGTTTTTGGTGAAGTTTTACCAAAAATGATTGCTTTAAGACAGCCAACAAAAATTACTTTAATTGTTTCTCCTATATTCTTACTTTTATGGAAAATTTTATATCCAGTTGTATGGATAATAAATAAACTTATAAATTCGTTGGTTAATTTTTTACATATTAAAAATGAAGAAGACTTTGACAATGCAGATAATTCAATATTAGGCGCGGTAGAAATGTATCATCAAAAAGGAATGCTTGAAACAAATGAAAAACAAATGTTAAGTGGTGTTTTGCATCTCGATGATATTGATATGAAGGATATAATGAAACATAGAAGTGATATGTTTGCAATAGATATAAATGAAAACATAGAAGAAATTATAAAAAAAGTTTTTTCAACAAAATTTACAAAAATACCATTTTATGATAAATCGGATGATAAAATTATAGGTTCTTTAAAAGTTATAGATTTAATGAAAGAATTGCACAATAAACAAAATGATTTATCAAAGATTAACATTCGTAATTTATTACTAAAACCTTGGTTTTTGCCAGGCGATTCAAGCATTGGGAAACATTTGCAAGAATTCAAAGACAATGGGAATTCAATAGCATTTATTGTAGATGAATTTGGTGGTGTTATGGGGATGGCAACACTTGAAGATGTATTGGAAGAAATAGTTGGTGATATAAATGGAAAAGAAGACAATGAAAGTGATAAAATCATACAATCAAAAGACGGAAGTTTTATAGTTCAAGCAGATACGAATTTACTTTATTTAAACAGCAAAATTGGAAGCAACTTTGAAGACAAGGAAGTTTCAACAATAGGAGGTTTTTTGTTAAATAAAATTGATAAAATACCAAATAA
>Ga0247611_10009756_pt1 | contig 11451 bp, 5 predicted proteins | sample 177DNAGHGhighgp2_FD_192422 | JGI IMG/M metagenome (GOLD analysis project Ga0247611, IMG submission 192422) | Sheep rumen microbial communities from Palmerston North, Manawatu-Wanganui, New Zealand - 1770 DNA GHGhigh gp2 | ecosystem: Host-associated > Mammals > Digestive system > Stomach > Rumen ... | reverse complement strand
CAATCTGGGTGGCAAGCTCTCGTTAGATCATAGCTATACAGCAGGATGCCGCTTCACAATAGAGATGCCTAAGTGAAACGCCGGCACGCAATATCTTCAAATGTAACAAAACTTTTTGCCTGAAGGCGCCGCACAACACATTGTTACACGGCGTAAAGTCTGCGTTACGCCGCAAAAAGGCTTATATCGATTTTATGTATATCTTTGCAGCATGAAAGACTTTTTCAAATCGCTTTATTTCTGAGTAAGCTTATATAGTTACTAAGAGTTAGTAGTTTTGGTATGTAAAAATTTTGAAAAGGGGGCCGACGTGAGTCTCCCCCCTTTTTTTAAGAAAGATGTAAAGTTAAACTAAAAACATATATCAATCCAATGACAAGAAAACTAAAGAAGAAGTTTCTGCTCTTCGCCGCGTTGCTCTGTCTGGCAGGGACCGGTCGTATGCTGGCACAAGCTTCACCCTCGCCACTGCATGTGGACGGACCGTTTCTGGTGAATGCTGAGGGAAGGCGCGTCAATCTGCACGGCTTTGCCCAGACGTTCAGTCCTTGGTTTAACGAGCAGGGAACAAAATGGACCAACTATGACGTGAACGGATGTCTGGCGTACAACAAGGGCATCATTGACGGCATTATGAATGGGGGATGGAAAATGACCTTCGTCCGCCAGCACATGGACCCTTACTGGAGCAACACCCCCGGCAAGCAGACCAAGGTGATTATCGACCTGCACCAGATGCCAGCCTACAAAGACGATGCTTGCACACAAATCGACCACTATGTAGACGCAAGCCATATCTACATAGCCGGATTCTGGACTACGGGCAGTGCTCCTATCTATATCAAGGATGTCTTCCTGAGTAATGACGGTATTAATCCGACAGAATCCGACAGGGATTTCCGAGTACGAGACTGGTCATTACGGAGAAGTCGTCCGCGAGTATTACACACCTGACGGCAGGAAACTCGACAAGCCTCAGCCAGGGCTGAATATTGTAAAAGTAACGGATAATAAAGGAAAAACAAAGATTATAAAAGTATGTTACAAAAGATAAAAACCGTGTTACACACGAGAAACGCCATTCGCGCGAAACCATTTATCTTTGCAGCGAAATTGCATGACTGAAATCAATTTAACGTAATTAACATAATGTAAAACAACTATGAATCAAAATCTGTCAAAATGAAGAATCTAAAGCAATTGATTAGACAGACCGCACTCATGATGATGATGCTGACGTGTAGCACTCTGCTGCACGCCCAAGGCATCAGTGTCAAGGGTACGGTAGCAGATGCAAACGGGGAACCGCTCATCGGTGCCTCGGTTGTAGTGAAGGGAAACACTTCCCTGGGTACAGTGACTGATTTCGACGGTAACTTCACGCTAAGTGTGCCTTCTGAGAATTCGGTTATTGTGTTCTCGTATGTGGGCATGACCACACGCGAGGTGAAAGTCGGCAAGCAGCGCACCATCAAGGTGACCCTGCAAGACGACACCCAGCTGGAGGAAGTGATTGTGGTAGGCTACGGCCAGCAGAAAAAGGCTTCTGTGGTGGGTAGTATCACCCAGACCGATGCCAAGACGTTAGAGCGCCACAGTGGTCTGCCCTCTTTGGGTGCAGCACTGACGGGTAATCTGCCTGGTGTCGTGACATCTGCCTCGACGGGTCTGCCTGGTGAGGAAGATCCGCAGATCACGATTCGCGGTGCTGCCACGCTGAGCGGCAGCGCAGAACCGCTGGTGCTGGTGGATGGTGTTGAGCGTCCTATGAACACGGTGGACCTCAGCTCTGTACAGAGCATTTCCGTCCTGAAGGATGCATCTGCCACAGCCGTCTATGGTGTGAAGGGTGCTAATGGTGTCATCCTGATTACCACTAAGCGTGGTCAGGAAGGTAAGGCTCAGGTGCATGTTAAATTCAACGCTACCATGAAGGTGGTGTCTAAGCTCCCTGAGAAATATGATTCTTACGACACCTTTATCATCAAGAACGACGCTATTCAGCGTGAAACTCCCGTTGAAGCCGGCTCCTGGGGCGCTTTCAAGGACATGGAAACCATCAAGAAGTACCGCTATCCTGCCAATTCTACGGAGTGGGATCGCTATCCCAATGTTGACTGGCAGGACGAGTTGTTCAAAAAGAGCGCTATGTCGTACAACGTGACGGCTGATGTGTCCGGTGGTACGAAGTCGGTGAAGTATTTCGCTGCCATCGACTACACTCACGAGGGTGACATCGTGAAGGATTTCTCGAATACACGTGGTTATTCTTCAAGTTTCGGCTACAACCGTATCAACCTGCGTTCGAACCTGGACTTCGACATCACCAAGACCACTCAGTTCACTGTTAACCTGTTCGGATCAAATGGTGTACGTCGTTATCCTTGGGGCAACTCGGGCGGTGGCGATGCTTTCTGGGGTGGTGTCTATCGTACGGCTCCTGACTCCTTCCGTCCTATCAACTCCAACGGTTCCTACGGTTTCTATGCTCCCCGTGATGCCGACCAGCCCAACTCAGTTGCCAACATTACCTACGCTGGTGACGAGCGTGCAACGAACACGCAGATTACTACTGACTTCATTCTGAAGCAGGACTTGGCGTTCGTAACCAAGGGTCTGAAATTCCAGGGACGTCTGTCGTATGACAACACGATGAGAGAGGCACAGCGCGGTATTAACGATGTCAACTACCACCCCTACTACGAGTACATCAACCCTGAGTCGGGCGACATCAGCTATAACTCTCGCTGGAACCAGACTGAGAACACGCCCTACGAGGAGCAGGTGTTGTGGTCGACCAGTGCCGGTAGCGTGGACAAGAATGCTACCTATCGTAAGTTGTACTACTCACTGCAGTTGGACTATGCCCGCCAGTTTGGCGACCACGAGGTGACAGCCTTAGGTTTGTTCAGCCGCGATACTTACGGAAGGGGTTCTGAGTTCCCCCACTATCGTGAGGACTGGGTCATGCGTCTGACCTATAACTATGCTTCCCGCTACTTTGCCGAGTTCAACGGTGCCTACAACGGTAGTGAGAAGTTCGGTAGCAACAACCGCTTCAAGTTCTTCCCCGCTGTGTCAGCCGGTTGGATGATCAGTGAAGAGCCCTTCATCAAGAAATATGTAGCCAAGTATCTTGACATGTTGAAGGTTCGCGCCTCTTGGGGTAAAGTTGGTGACGACAATCCCGGCGGACGCTGGCTGTATCGTGACGAGCTGGCCTACCCGAGTAACTACTGGAAGCAGGGACCTGGTCAGGACGACAGCTCTATTTATCAGCAGTACACCATCACCCGCTTGGGTAACCCTGACATCATGTGGGAGACCGTTGAGAAGAAGAACTTAGGTTTCGACTATTCATTCTTAGGTGGTCTGATAGCCGGTTCGTTCGATATCTTCTCCGACAAGCGTTCCGACGTCATTGTTGATGGTAACAAACGTGCCATTCCCTCTTATTTCGGTTTTGATGCGCCCACCTCTAACGTTGGTGTTATCAAGAATCATGGTTGGGAGTTGGTGGTGCGCCTGAACAAGGTGTTTGCCAACAAGCTGCGTCTGTGGGGTAACTTCAACATCACACATGCTGTAAATAAAATCGACTTTGCCGACGACCCAGCCTTAAAACCTGCCTACCAGAAGAAGGCCGGCTATGCCATTGGTCAGACAACATCGTGGATTAACAGCGGCTTCCTGAACACTTGGGACGACGTGATTGGTGGAACAGCACGTAACACGCTGGATGACAAGATACTGCCGGGTGACTACCGTATCATGGACTTTAATGCTGACGGTGTGGTCGATAAAAATGATGCAGCACCTTATAAATACACGGGCACGCCCGAGAACACCTATAGCTTTACGCTGGGTGCCGAGTATAAGGGCTTTGCCTTCAGTTGTCAGTTCTATGGTGTGAACAATGTAACCCGTTTTGTCAATTTTGACGAATTCTATGGAGCCACGAACGGACTTTTCAAGGAGGGTAGCTATTACTATGCAAGCACTCACTCTGGCGAACTTCCTCTGCCGCGCTGGTCGGCCAAGCTGGATGAAACAACTTTGAGAGACAGAGGTACCCGTTACTACTACGACGGCTGGTTCTTACGTTTGAAGAATGCTGAGATTTCCTATACCTTTACCCAGAAATGGTTGAAGAAAGTAGGTCTCAGCCACATGAAGGTATATCTGAACGGTGACAACCTCCTGCTTTGGACCGACATGCCTGATGACCGCGAGTCTAACTTCAGCGGTGCCGGTAACAGAGGTGCTTATCCTACGGTACGCCGTTTCAACTTAGGTATTGACTTAAACTTCTAAATTATAAAGCGTTATGAAAATCAAACAATATATTTCCGCTTCTCTCCTGCTTCTGTCGGCACTTATGTTGACAGCCAGCTGTACAGACTATCTGGACAAGGAGGAGAAGAGTGACATTGATCCCTCACAGCCCTATGAGAATTTCAGGAATTTTCAGGGTTTCGTAGAGGAACTATATACAGCCATGCCTATCATGACGGCTCACCAGTATCACGGAGCTTGGAACTTCGGTGAGGATGACTATTGGGAACCCCAAGAGAGCCGTCAGTTGCCCAACGCTATCGACCAGGGTAACTACTGGGCATGGGACGATGCCTTCTATTCTTATCTGAAGTCGAATAAGAATGCTGATGGATCAAAGAGAAGTATGAACACCTCCACACCGGAGCGTATGATCAACGACAACTCGACCAAGGGCTACCTCTACGACCTCTGCTGGTTTGGCATCCGTAAAGCCAACATCGGACTGAACAATCTCGACAAGATGGTGGACGCTACGACGGAGGAGAAGAACCTCATTGCCGGGCAGCTCTATTTCTTCCGTGCATGGAACCACTTCATGCTGATGCAGCTCTGGGGAGGACTTCCCTATATTGACACGGTGCTGGACCCCAACTCTGTATTTAGCCTGCCCCGTCTGAATTATCAGGAGACAGCTGAAAAAGCTGCTGCCGACTTCCAGAAGGCTGCCGACCTGCTGCCCATCGACTGGGATCAAACGGCTGCTGGCAAGACGACTCTGGGTAAGAACCAAATACGTATCAACAAGGTGATGGCTCTGGCATATATGGGCAAGGACCTGCTTTGGGCCGGTAGCCCCCTGATGAATCAGGAATCTACTGGTAACGCCACTTATAATGCAGACTTTTGCAAACGTGCTGCCGATGCCTTTGGCCAAGTGCTGAAGATTTGTGATGAGACAGGTCGCTACGAACTGGCAGACTGGGATCACTACTCTGAGATTTTCTATACCTATAAGCAGAATAAGATTAATGGTCTGAAAGAAGTGATGTTCTGGGAGAACACTGCAGCCTGCCACGTGGGTGTCTGGCGCTGGAACCTTGTCAACGACTGGCGTCCACCATTGATTAACAACTCAGGTATCAAGTGCTATCCTGCAGCCAACTATACCGACTACTTCGGAATGGCCAATGGTCTGCCTATTCCAGACATCACGAAGAAGGATGCTGCCAGCGGCTATGATCCCGAGTACCCCTATAAGGACCGTGACCCGCGCTTCTACTACAACTTCATCTACGACGCTGTGAAGACCGTGCTGGATGGTAGTAAGATTCTGAAGGATGGTCTGCCTGACGAGCGCAAGCAGTATGCCAGCCTGTTCGAAGGTGGCTTGTATCGTACGGACACCCCGTCAAAGTGCTGTTTCACAGGTTACATGAACAAGAAGTTCACCTCTCAGTACATGAATGACTTCGACGACTACAAGGAAGGTACCGTTCTGGTCATGCCACTCCTCCGTCTGGCTGATGTCTACCTGATGTATGCAGAGGCTACTGCCAATGGCTATGGATCTGCTACGGCAACGGCTTCGGGCTATGGTCTTACCGCTGTTGGTGCTGTCGATATAATTCGCGACCGTGCCGGTGTGGGTCATGTGGATGCTAAGTTCTTAGGCAGCGTTGACCAGTTCATGAGCGAGGTTCGCCGTGAGCGTGCCGTAGAGCTTTCTTTCGAAGGTCACCGTTTCACCGACCTGCGCCGCTGGCTCCTGCTTGACAAGGCTCCTTACAATGTAAAGACCGCTGTCTACTTTGACCGTGCTGCTGACCAGACCGATAAGGACCGCTATGAGGATCCTACCAAGAATCACGTGGTGAACCTGCGCGAGGTGGTACTTACCGAGCGTAAGTGCAACGAGCCTAAGCACTACTGGCTCCCATTCCCGCAAAGGGATGTGCAGCTTTATCCTGAGTTTGCACAGAACCCGGGCTGGTAATTCTAAAAACAGAAATTAGAAATTAGAAATTAGAAATTATGATTACTAAAGTAAAACATATGATTGTGCTATCGCTGTTGGCTGGTACCTGCCTGCCTTCAGCAGCACAGCAGTTGTCTGACACGACACAGGTCAATGTAGCGTTTGGCACACAGACCAAAGAAGATATCCTTGGTGGTGTCAGTACTGTCAATGTGTCCGACTTGCTGAAGAAGGACTATTACACCAGTAGTCTCGGTGAGCTGTCAAGCTTGATTAGTGGTTACAATGGCAGTGTCTGGGGACAGGAAGCTCTTGTCCTCGTTGACGGGGCTCCCCGCGATGCTTCCTACGTGAATCCTACCATGATTGAGTCGATTACCGTGCTGAAGGCTGCCAGTGCTGTAGCTCTCTACGGCAGTAAAGGTGCCAAGGGTGTCATCCTTATCACCACTAAGCGCGGTAAGGCAGAACCGCTACACGTTGACGTCCGTGCTAATACGGGACTCTATTTCGCCAAGCGCTATCCTAAGTATTTAGGTGCTGCTGAGTACATGACGCTCTACAACGAAGCTCGTGCCAACGACGGACTGGCTCCCCAGTATAGCGATGCTGCCATCTACAACACAGCAGCCGGTACGAATCCCTATCGCTATCCCGACATGAACTTCTATAGCAGCGAGTTCCTGCGCAAGGCATACAACCGCAGTGACGTCACTGCAGAAATCAGCGGTGGTAACGATCGTGCCCGCTACTATGCCAACATGGGCATCCAGTACAACAGCAGCATGGTCAAATACGGTGACAAGAAGAACGACGACGACCTGAACCTGAATGTCCGCGCCAATGTTGACATGAAGATTACCGACTGGCTGACGGGTTACACCAATGCCGCTATGAAGTTCGAGAACAACTACAGCGGTCGTGGCGACTTCTGGGGAGCTGCTGCAAACATGCGCCCTAACTGGTATTCGCCGCTGCTGCCCATCAGCATGATGGACCAGAACATTTCTTCTATTTCCTCGGCCATCAAGTCGAGTAAGAACACCGTCGACGGTGAGTATCTGCTGGGTGGAAACAACGCCAACCAGACAACGGTTTATGGCGACATGCTGAAAGCCGGATACATCAAATCGCGCGTGCGTACCTTCTTATTTGATGTGGGCTTAAAAGCCGACCTGAACAGTCTCTTGAAGGGTCTGACTTTCAGTACCGTATTCAGCATTGACTACTGGAACAACTACAACGAGGCCTGGAATGAGGGCTATGCCACCTATGAGCCCGTATGGTCTCAGATGAACGGTAAAGATGTCATCATCGGTCTGAACAAGTATGGTCTGGACAAACCTGCAACCAGCGAGTATATCGGTCAGGCCTTTGACAAGCAGACTACCACATTCCGTGCACAGTTTGACTATGCGAACAGTTTCGACCAGCATCACATTGCTGCCACCTTGGTGGGCTGGGGTTATCAGCAACAGTTGGCACGTGACGCTGACCATAGCAGCAGTGACTATCATCGTACCAGCAACCTGAATCTCGGTCTGCGTGTCGATTACAACTACGCACAGCGTTACTATGCAGAACTGAGCGGTACGCTCGCACATTCTGCCAAGTTGGCTGAAGGCCATCGCAACGCTTTCTCGCCTTCTATTGCACTTGGCTGGCGCCTGAGCAACGAGAACTGGTTCAAGGAGAACGTTTCGTTTGTCGACAACCTGAAGCTCACCGCAGCTTATTCCTGCCTGAATCAGGATATCGACCTGAATGGATGGTATATGTACCAGGGTGCATACAACGCCAACGGTGGCTGGTATAACTGGCAGGATGGCAGCCAGGGCGGTGCCGTTCCTTTGTCCACTCGTGCAGCCAATGAAGATCTGAAGTTCATCAAGCGCAAGGAGTGGCGCATCGGTCTGGAGGGTAGCCTGCTCAACCGCATGATTTCGTTCGACTTCAACTACTTCAATCAGTTGACAGACGGACTTATCACTGACGGTGCTGCTACGCTCTATCCTTCGTTCTTCACTGCACGTGGTAGTTTCTTGCCTAACACCAACTTCAATGCCGACAAGCGCAAGGGTTTCGATTTCGATGTACGCTTCAACAAGAAGTTTGGTGAGGTAGAGACATCTCTCGGCTTTGTAGGCATGTACTACACCACCAAGGCTGACAAGCGCGACGAGGTTTGGGCAAACGACTATCAGTATCGTGCCGGCCACAGCCTGAGCACTGCGTGGGGTTACGAGTGCGAGGGATTCTTCAACAGCGAGGAGGAAATTGCCAACCACGCCAAGCAGACCTTCGGCGAGGTTCGTCCTGGCGACTTGAAGTACAAGGACCAGAACGGCGATAACGTCATCGACTCTAAGGACCAGATTGACCTGGGTAAGGGAACTGCACCTTTCTTCTATGGTTTGAACCTGACCTTGAAGTGGAAGAACTTCACGTTCTTTGCACTGGCAACAGGACAGGCCGGTGGTATTGCCTTCAAGAACAACTCTTACTACTGCCCCAGTGGCGACAGTAAGTACAGTGTGATGGCACGTGAGCGCTGGACTCCGGCTACAGCCGCTACAGCGTCTTACCCCCGTCTGACCACCACTGACAATGCGAACAACCGCCAGACTTCGTCGTTCTGGAAATATTCCACCAACCGCTTCGACCTCAACAAGGTACAGGTTACCTATGACATGCCGCAGGAGTGGTTCGAGGGCAAGTTCGTCAAGGGCCTGAGCGTCTATCTGAGTGGCGAGAGCCTGCTGACTATCTCTGGCGAGCGCGAACTGCTGGAAACTACCATTGGAGCCATGCCCCAGTGCCGTTTCTACAACCTCGGTGTAAAGGTCAATCTTTGATCAAGATAAAAAGTATATAAGGTAGAAAAATTAACAGATATGATTACCAAAGTATTAAAATATACAGTTCTTTCGCTGGGTCTGTCCTTTGTGCTTACCTCATGCGACGATTTGCTGGAGCCCGCTTTAGAGAACCAGAAGGACTTGGAGGCATTGCAGAAGGAGGCGCTGTCCGTAGAACGTCTTATCCTGAATGCATACGCAGCATTGCCGGCTTATTATGACAACAGCGACTATGCTACAGACGATGCTGTCACCAACCAGAAGAGTGACGCTTTCATCAAGATAGCTACTGGCGGATGGACAGCAGACAATGGTGCGCTGAGCGTGTGGGCTGGTTCATACGCTGCCATCCAGTATGTGAACCTGTTCATGCAGACCAGAGATGGTCAGCAGTACGTCAAGAATGAGACCACAAACGCTTTGCTGACCACACGCTTGTTAGGTGAGGCATACGGTTTGCGTGGCATCCACCTCTATTACCTGTTGCGTAATCACGCTGGTATGGTTAATGATCAGCTGTTGGGTGTTCAGCTGTTTGACGGTGCGTTGGATATCAAGAGCGACTTCAATATTTCTCGTGCATCATTTACCGACTGTGTCAACAAGGCACTGGCCGATTTTGACGAGGCTGAGAAGTATCTGCCTTTCGACTATAATGACATCAGCAACGAGTCCGACATTCCTGCTAAGTTCCGCAACATCACTACTGACCCCTCCATCTACAATCTTGTAATGGGTAAAAAGGCCCGTCAGTTGGTTAACACGCAGATCATCGAGTCGTTCCGCTCACGCCTGCTGCTGTTGGCTGCCAGCCCTGCCTTCCTGAACACAGGCTGGGATCGAGCTGCCGATGCTGCCGCTACCGTCATCGACCATTTAGGCGGTATTTCTGCCCTGCCTGCTGATGGCATCACTTACTATGATGGCAATAACGTGGCTGATGCTACGTTGGCAGAGGGTGCTAACCCGAAGGAAATCCTTTGGCGTGGCAACAGGGAAACCAATAACAGCTCACAGGAAAAGAACAACTATCCCCCGTCGCTTTTTGGCAACGGTATGATGAACCCCACCCAGAATCTGGTGGATGCCTTCCCCATGGCTAATGGTTTCCCCATCAGCGACAGCCGTTCCGGTTATGATGCCCAGAATCCCTTCGCCAATCGCGACCCCCGCCTGGATACCTACATTATCCACGATGGCAGTATCGCTGGTGTGAACAACAGTGTCATCCGTACTGGCAGCAAGTCGGGTACCAACGACGGCATCGACAAGGTGGAGAGCAAGTCAACCCGTACAGGCTACTACATGAAGAAGCGCCTTCGCATGAGTGTAAACTGCGACCCCTCTGCCACGTCAGGACAGACACACATCACTCCGCGCATCCGTTTGACAGAGATTTTCCTCAACTATGCCGAGGCAGCCAATGAGGCTTGGGGCCCCAAGGGTACTGGCAGTCATGGCTATTCTGCCTACGATGTCATCAAGGCCATCCGCCAGCGTGCAGGTATCACCGATACCGGCTATCTGGACGAGTGTGCCGGAAGCCCTGACAAGATGCGCCAGCTGATTCGTAACGAGCGCCGTCTGGAACTCTGCTTCGAGAGTTTCCGCTTCTGGGATTTGCGTCGCTGGAAGGCTGACCTCAACGAGACTGCCCGTGGTCTGGACGTCAACGAGGACTTAAGTGGTTTCACCTACACTCCGCTCAACAATATTGAGGTACGTACCTACCAGTCTTACCAGTACTATGGTTCCATTCCACAGTCTGAGGTACTGAAGTATAACAACCTGCAGCAGAACGACGGATGGAAGTAAAGGAAAGACAATAAAGTAAAAAAGTAAAAAAGGTAAAAATGTAAAGTTATGAAAACCAATAATATCAAATCATTACTCCTCGCAGGTATCGTGAGCTGTGGCTTAGCCACAGGTCTCACCTCCTGCAAGAGCGGTGACCAGGACTTCCCTGATTTCGACTATCAGACATGCTACTTCGCCAAACAGTATCCCGTACGTACTGTAGAATTGGGTAATGACCTGTATGTTGACTTGACAGGAGACAATCAGCACAAAATTCAGATTCAGGCTACGATGGGTGGTGCTTACAGCAATCCCCGCGACATCACCATCGACTTTGCTGTAGAACCGAAACTTTGTGAAGGTCTGACCTTTGAAGACGGTACTGCTGTCACGCTAATGCCCGAAAACTATTATCACATACTGGGCAACAATATCGTGATTCCTTCAGGACAGCCCGTTGGCGGCGTAGAAGTTCAGCTTGAGGATGCTTTCTTCAATGACCCTCTGTCAGTCACCAACCACTATGTGATTCCCGTCCGCATG
>Ga0247611_10009755_pt1 | contig 11451 bp, 8 predicted proteins | sample 177DNAGHGhighgp2_FD_192422 | JGI IMG/M metagenome (GOLD analysis project Ga0247611, IMG submission 192422) | Sheep rumen microbial communities from Palmerston North, Manawatu-Wanganui, New Zealand - 1770 DNA GHGhigh gp2 | ecosystem: Host-associated > Mammals > Digestive system > Stomach > Rumen ... | reverse complement strand
CGACTACAAGTCCGATGATTGTATAGGTAATCACATCGCCATATTCCATGATCTTATCGGTGAGCTGGTCTTCGGGCACCACAGCATGCAAGTACCAACCTAATGCCGCAAGGATACAATTCCAGATTCCGGCACCGATGGTCGTATAAAGCAGGAACTTCCAGAAGGTCATCTTAGCCAGACCTGCAGGAATAGAAATAAGGTGGCGTATGCCAACAATTAGTCGCCCCGTGATAGTTGCCACCATGCCGTGATTGTTGAAATACTCCTCACTCTTCTCCACCTTCTTCTGGTTAAGGAGACACATCTTTCCCCATTTGCTGTTGGCAAACCGATAGATGATGGGACGGCCAAGATAATAGCCTGCCAGATAGTTAATCGTGGCTCCGCAGTCTGCTCCTATGGTAGCAAATAAGATGACCAGGAATATATTTAAGTGTCCGCCTGCCGCATGATAGGCCGCAGGAGAGACCACCAGTTCAGAAGGGACGGGGACGACCGTGCTTTCCAATAACATAAGGAACCATATCGTACCGTAGTTCAGATTCTCCAATAAGGTTGTTATCCAATTCATTTCTTTTCTCTTTATTTTTGATGTAAAATATAATCAACATATTGTTCGGGAGACAATGTCGGCGGGAAGAAGTCTCCCAGTACCAGACGCGCCTCATCGGGATTCAGTTCACACGCCTTACGAACCGCCTCGACATATTCTTCGTTTTTCCCCAGTTCCTTACAACAAAGGGCTAAATACGACCAACCGTCTTTCCATTCGTCATCCACTACACTGAACAGCGTGTGAAACATCTTGTAAGATAAATCGAAATAGCCGCAATCATATACGGAGATTCCGATGCGAAGAAAGATGTCCGGAGCACCATGTAAACTCTCTATCGCCTGCTGGAATAGTTTTACGGCCTCCTGCATATCTCCCCGGAGTAGATGGACATGTCCTCTCAAGACATACGCTTCATCCTTAGACGTTTCCTCCAGCTGCTCGAATAGGGTGATATACTTCTGACATTCATCATACCTGTGAAGGCTTGACAAAGTGTAGATAAGTTCAATATAGATGTCACGAAGATTCTTGGAACCGACCGGTGACAGCTGTTCTGCTTTCAAAAGATGCACCAGCCCCTCATTCAACTTGTTCTGATTCAGAAGAGTTATTCCTAAATACATCTCTCCCATCTCATCACCAGGACACGTCTCAATGAATCGGCGGTAGCATTTCTCAGCCTCGACAAAGTTGCCAAGCTTGAAGAGTCCATTTGCCTTGTTGAGAAGAGCCTCATCATCATCCGGATTGATGGCAAGTGAAAACTCGCTGCTCTTGATTGACTCCTGAATGTCGTTATGCAGGAATTGGGATGACGCAAGATGGTTCCAGTAGAGGGCAGAATAAGGATTCGTGTCGATAAGTCTGTTGAAGATCCGTTCACTCTCATCAAAATTCCCTTTGAACATCTCTATGCGCCCTTGCAGTTCCTGATAGTCGGAGGCTTCGTATTCCGTAGACAAGTCAAGCCATTCCTGCGCCTTGTCCACAATCTCGTAATCAGCATATAGCATAGCCGTATCGATGACAAAGTCGGCCTTGTCGGTATCGTCTAACTGCTCATACACCTCTTTTAAATATGTGTCGGCTTCATCTATCCTTGAGTCAGAAATCATGATTTCTGCCTTGATGAAGAAATAATCCAGGTCGCTCTTATCTGAAATCATCTCGGCAAACTCATCCGCTTTCACGGGATCGTTCTCAGCAAGCAATGCGATACGTGCCCGATACACCAAGGGACTCAAAGCACCTGGGAACATACGAATAGCATACTCTATCGTACTGATAGCTTTACCAACATTGCCGAGTACATAATAATACCCGGCAATGTCAGTAATCTCTTCAGGTTCTAAATACACGCTTTTGCCAAGAGATTGCGCCTCCTCAAACTTCTTGAGGTTTTCCCTGAACTTCTTATTCTGATAAGTATTATCCTTTAAAGACATGCTTATTTGTTCTGTTTAGCCCAAGTGTCTTTCAGGCCAACAGTCTTATTGAACACCAGTTTGTCTTCTGTAGAATCAGGATCCATCATGAAATAGCCGATACGCTGGAACTGGAGGTAATCGCCTGGTTTCATCGTTGCGGCAAACGGCTCTACATAGCAGTCGGGATAGACTTTCAATGAATCGGGATTGATAATCTGCTTCATCGCCGTTACGGCATCGCAATTTTGCGCCTCGCGAATCTGCGCCATCTCATCACGCGGATTCTCCACCTTCCATAAACGGTCGTACAGGCGTACTTCTGCCTTCACGGCATCATGACAACTTACCCAATGCAATGTCTTGCCCTTAATCTTGCGATTAGAACCAGGCATTCCGCTACGTGATTCCGGGTCGTAGGTGCAATAGATGGTGGTCACCTTGCCATTCTCGTCTTTCTCACAGGCATTCTCCTCATTACATTTAATAATGTATGCATTCTTCAGGCGCACTTCCTTGCCTGGTGCCAGACGCATGAACTTCTTTTCGGCTACTTCCATGAAGTCGTCACGCTCAATCCAAATCTCACGACTGAAATCCATTGTATGGGTTCCATCGGCCTCGTTCTCCGGGTTATTGATAGCGGTAACCTGCTCTACTTGTCCTTCGGGATAGTTGGTGATAACCACCTTTACGGGGTCGATAACGGCACTCACGCGGATGGAACGGCTGTTCAAGTCATCACGAACCACACTCTCCAAGAGAGCAATGTCGTTGAGACCGTCTATCTTGGTATAGCCAATCCTGTCGATAAACTTCACAATGCTCTCAGGACTATAACCACGACGGCGGAATCCGCATAGTGTCGGCATACGGGGATCATCCCATCCACTCACCATCTTCTCGTTGACCAAAGCCAACAGGTTGCGCTTTGACATCAAGGTGTAAGAGAGATTCAACTTATTGAACTCCGTCTGACGAGGACGGTTGTCCTCAATATTCTCGGTCTCGCCCTTGTATTCCTTCATCCAAGTAACGAACAGGTCATACAAAGGACGGTGCTCAACAAACTCCAGCGTACAGAGCGAGTGGGTAACTCCTTCCAAGTAATCACTCTGTCCATGAGCGAAGTCGTACATAGGATAAGCATTCCACTTGTTTCCCGTACGAATATGCGGGATATTCAACACGCGGTAAATCAGCGGGTCACGGAACAACATGTTAGGATGCGCCATATCAATCTTAGCACGTAAGACAAGTGTTCCTGGAGTAGCTTCACCACTGTTCATAAACTCAAACAAGCGCAGATTCTCTTCAATGGGTCTGTCGCGGAAAGGACTGTTCGTGCCAGGACTGGTAGTAGTACCTTTCTGTTGAGCTATCAGCTCAGAACTCTGTTCGTCCACATATGCACGACCTTGTTTGATGAGCCAAACGGCGAAGTCCCATAACTCCTGGAAGTAGTCGCTGGCATAATAAACATTCGCCCATTTGTAACCGAGCCATTTGATATCGTGTTCAATACTTTCAATGTATTCAGTATCTTCCTTTATGGGGTTTGTGTCGTCGAATCGCAAGTTACAGATTCCTCCGTGACGTTCAGCCACACCGAAATCCATGGCTATTGCCTTGGCGTGACCGATATGAAGATATCCGTTTGGCTCTGGCGGGAAACGAGTCTGGATACGACCTCCATTCTTCCCTTCTGCAAGATCTTGCACGACCATTTGCTCTACAAAACTCAAACTTTTCTTCTCTTCGTTTGCTTTTATTTCTTTAATATCCATAGTAATTTGCCCCTTGTTTTATTTGTTAAGTGCAAAGGTAATGATTTTTACTGAATGCGTTTGCGTACACAGAACAAAAATTTCCACAAATGTCCGAAAACATGTTCTTTAACATAAAATTTTATTTGTTTGTGAAATAAAAAGTCCTTATCTTTGCATCGTTATCCTGAATACAATCTTTTTACCTTAAAAAAGCTAATACCTATTGAGATTGATGCTTCCCTCTGTGAAGAGGGGAGCATTTTTTAATGGATTCCTCTTTGATTCAGGGCTGCCGCATACTTCGATGCGTTCCTCAGATGCTCCTGTAAAGTCCTGGCAAAATTATGTGTCCCGCTGAAATCTTCCTTGGCGCACATGTACAAATAGTCATGATGGGCATAATTCAACACGGCATCGATTCCTGCCACGGAAGGAATACGAATCGGCCCCGGTGGAAGTCCGGCATACCGATAAGTATTATAAGGATTGTCAACTTGAAGATGATAATTATAGATGCGGCGAAGACCAAACTGCTTCAACGCAAATTTCACGGTCGGGTCTGCTTGTAGCAACATACCATGAGACAAGTCGTTTCCTCCAAACTTCAGACGATTGTAATACATACCGGCAATCATTGGTTTCTCACCATTGTTCGCCGTCTCCTCATCTACGATACTGGCAAGGGTAATCACCTGATTAGGAGTCAGTCCCATATTCTTTGCCTTGTTCTTACGGTCCTGATTCCAGAAGCGGTCGCTCTCACTCTTCATCCTATCCAGGAACTTTTCCACACCGATATTCCAATACATATCATACGTATTGGGAATGAACATACAGGCAATAGTAGTCGTGTCGTACCCATACTTCTCACAAACAGCCGGGTCGGAAAGTGCTTTCATCAGGCTTGCACTGTCCATCATCAGTTTGCTGCCTATCTCCTTGCTCAGTCTGTCCAGAGTGCGAACCGAAGGAACGGTCAGATTCAACGGGGTCTGAATACCGTTCTTCAGATTGCGGAAAACGGTATAGGTACTCTCATCAGGGGAGATGGCATAGCGCCCGGTATGAATGTTCTCAGAGAAACTACTATGACGAACAACCGTGTTAAAGCCAAACATTGAATGCCTGGAGGCCAATGGTGCCAACTTTGAACAAATCGAGTCTATATTATCATCCTGATCAACATACACATATTCTATCTTATCCTTTACGGAAAAGGAAGTGAAAAGGTAATAATAGACTAAACCAAAAACTAACAGCAGACAGATTGCCGCCGGTATTAAATACTTTCTGTTCATGATATTATGACTTGAGTTTATAATACTTTATCACACACGATACTTGTTTTTGTGTCCGCTCTTCCGACGTGCAGGAGCCGAACCTTTACCACGCTCTTTGGCTACTCCACGATACTGTGCCCATCTGCTATGGATTCTTGAAACATAATCGGCTGTTTCTGAACCACGCATATAACCATACTTCACAACAGAGTCATTGAAGAACTCCGGGGTGGCAAGTTTACGGACATATTCTGACACATCGTTCCATCTGCGAGGATCACCGCCGAATTTCTCTGTCAGCGACATCGCATCACGAACATGCCACAAGCCTCCATTGTAAGCAGCAAGGACGAACTTACGACGTTCCGCTGAATTACGTATATCCCTGAAATGATAATCCAGTTGCCGGATGTACTTTGCCGCGGCGGCAATATTTGACTCCGGGTCCCATATCTTGTCTTCGGGCAAGCCCAGTTCATGGGCAGTGGAAGGCATTATCTGCATCAGTCCACAGGCACCGGCAAATGACCGGGCATGCGGGTCGAAAGTCGACTCCTGATAACACTGGGCAGCAAGCAGGCGCCAGTCACAACGGGCAACAGAGGCATACTCCTGGAAAAAGTGGTCGTAATGAGAAAGAACGCCCTGTGACTTGTTCAGAACTGGAGAATAGACGTGACGGATGACGTTTCTCGACGTAAGCAGGACACTCTCTTCCGCCTTCATCTTTTCTGCCATATCTGGCTTATACCAACGATTCAGCGTATCTGCTAACTCACGATTCCCTTTCTGAACGGCCCACGAAGAAGCACAATACTGGATATCCTTTATGTTTTTAGGAAGCGGATAGGCAATGACATCTCCTTCTCCCTTCTTCAGTCGTCTCACCATGTCGGCAATATCCTTGCACACCTCTACCCTAAGAGAAACACCGATTGCCTGTGCAAACTTTTCACAAAGCAGATACTGGGTTCCCATCTTATATCCACGATAATCATAATAGGTAGTAGGTCCGCTCACGGTCAGCATAATTAACTCACCATTGTTCTGGATGTCACTAAGTTTAAAAGTGTCCTCCACAGCAATGGAATCTTTCTTAACGCTTTTCTTTACCGGAGTTCCCCAAGGCGTAGTCTGGGGCTTCTTTTTTTCCACACAACTTGACAACGAAATAAACGCTGCCAAAAAAACAATGAATTTTAAACGCATATATTTTTATATCGAGCACAAAAATACAACATTTCTTGCAAATTAGCATGGAATTCTGTAAATTTGCATCAGTTTTTTAAGAAAATTAGAACTTATGTTGCGCATAGCTGTACAATCCAAGGGTCGTCTTTATGATGACACAATGAATCTGCTCGCTGAAGCAGATATAAAAATCAGTTCTTCAAAACGTACACTTTTAGTACAATCAACCAACTTTCCGCTAGAAGTTCTTTACCTGCGCGACGATGATATTCCTCAAAGTGTTGCCTCAGGTGTAGCCGATATAGGTATTGTGGGAGAGAACGAGTTTATTGAGAAAGGTGAAGATGCCCAGATACTCTCCCATCTCGGATTTAGCAAATGCAGATTGTCATTGGCCATTCCGAAAGAGTACAAGTACACAGGTCTTCAATGGTTCAGTGGAAAGAAGATTGCCACTTCATATCCCAACATCCTTCGGAAGTTCATGAACAGCAACGGTATCCGTACCGAAATTCATGAAATAACCGGTAGCGTTGAAATCAGTCCGGGCATCGGTCTTGCCGATGGCATTTTCGACATTGTCAGTTCAGGCTCCACACTTGTCAGCAACAACTTGCGTGAAGTGGAAGTTGTGATGAAGAGTGAGGCTCTGCTTATTGCCAACTGGCATTTAGATGAAGAGAAGCATCAGATTCTGAATGAGATGCTCTTCCGCATCGAAGCAGTCCAACAAGCTGAAGACAAGAAATACGTAAGAATGAATATTCCGCGCAACAAGCTTGACGATATCATCAATGTGCTGCCCGGTCTGAAGAGTCCCACGGTCATTCCCCTTGCAGACAATGAATGGTGCTCTGTTCACACTGTCCTCGACCAGAAACGCTTCTGGGAGATTATCGGTAAACTAAAAGAAATGGGCGCACAGGGAATACTGGTGACACCCATTGAAAAAATGATTCTTTGACAGATAAGTATCCTATGAAAATACTTAGATACCCGATTCCGGCAGAATGGCCCGACATTGTCAAACGTCCACATTTAGACACGTCACTCCTGAATAAAAGTGTTGAAACCATTCTTAATGACGTACGTCAGAATGGTGACAAGGCTGTATTACAGTATGAGGAGCGATTCGATCATTCTGTATTATCGTCACTTGCTGTTTCTGAAAAAGAGATGGAAGAGGCGAATTCGCTGGTTTCCCCGCAATTGAAGCAAGCCCTGATACTGGCACATGAGAATATAGCAAAGTTTCATTCTGCCCAGAAGTTCAATGGGGTAAAGATAGAGACTTGTGATGGTGTTACATGCTGGCAGGAGAGTCGGCCTATCCAGAAAGTCGGTCTCTATATTCCTGGCGGTACTGCCCCACTCTTTTCTACCGTTCTCATGCTTGCCACACCCGCCAAGATTGCCGGATGTGAAGAGATAGTTCTCTGCACACCACCGAATAAAGAAGGAAAAGTACATCCTGCAATTCTCGTTGCAGCCCAGATAGCAAATGTGAGCAAAGTCTTCAAGTGCGGAGGAGTTCAGGCAATCGGCGCAATGGCTTACGGTACAGAGAGTGTTCCTAAGGTTTACAAGATATTTGGTCCCGGTAACCAATATGTCATGGCGGCTAAGCAACAAGTCAGCTTGCATGACGTGGCAATAGACATGCCTGCCGGTCCCTCTGAAGTATGCGTGATTGCCGATGACACCAGTAACCCTGCATTTGTTGCTGCCGACCTGCTCAGTCAGGCTGAACATGGTACAGACTCACAGGCTATTCTCATCACTACTTCAGAAGACATTATTAAAAAGGTGTCAGAAGAAATCACTTCTCAGCTTGCCCGGCTGCCTCGTAAAGAGATTGCAAGCCAATCACTGGAAAACAGTAAAATGGTGTTAGTGAAAGATCTTGATGAGGCAATGGCTCTCAGCAACATCTATGCTCCCGAACATCTGATCTTAGCAACCGACAACTATGAGCAGCTGATTCAACAGGTCGTTAATGCCGGTAGCGTGTTCTTAGGAAAGTATGCTTGTGAAAGTGCAGGCGACTATGCCAGTGGTACAAACCACACATTGCCAACCCATGGATATGCCCTTGCCTATAATGGAGTCAATCTTGACAGCTTCATCAGGAAGATCACTTTCCAGCATCTCAATGAGAGAGGCATTCAGTCTATAGGACCGGCAGTGGAAATAATGGCTGAGTATGAACAGTTAGATGCTCACAAACGGGCTATGAGTCTGCGTGTTGAAGCTTTAGCTGAGAAAAACCATTAAGATATGGAATAACCAATCATTCAGAATGAGAACATTAAAAGATTTAGTAAGACCCAATATTTGGCGATTAGCCCCATATAGTTCTGCAAGAAACGAATATAGCGGAAGTACGGCACGGATATTTCTCGATGCCAATGAGAATCCGTACAATAAGCCTTTCAACCGCTATCCCGACCCTTTGCAGAAAGATCTGAAACAGTCTATTTCCAAAGTCAAAAACGTACCTGTTGAAAGTATCTTCCTCGGAAATGGAAGCGATGAGGCAATCGACTTAGTTTACAGATGTTTCTGTCGTCCGGAAAAAGACAATGTCGTGGCAATAGAGCCTACCTACGGGATGTACAAAGTATGTGCCGACATTAACAACGTGGAGTATCGTCCTGTCCTTTTGGATGAGAAGTTTCAAGTCAAGGCAGAACAGCTCTTGAAAGCCTGCAACCACTTCACAAAGGTGATCTGGATTTGCAGTCCTAACAATCCTACCGGCAACAACATCAACCATGATGAAATAAAAAAGGTTCTGCAAAACTTCGACGGAATCGTTGTCATTGATGAAGCTTATATCGACTTCTCTTCGCAGCCTTCCTTCAGAAGTATGCTCAGCCAGTATCCAAAAATGATTGTCCTCAACACGCTCAGTAAGGCATGGGGATGTGCAGCCTTGCGTTTAGGCATGGCTTTTGCAGACAAAGAAATCATTAATTTATTTAATAAGGTAAAGTACCCTTATAATATAAACCTCCTGACACAAGAAAAGGCGCTTGATGCACTTGCTGATCCTTTTGAAGTGGACAACTGGGTAAACAGACTACTCTTAGAACGTGACCGACTCATCTCAGCATTCCGCCAACTGCCAATCTGTGAAGAGGTGTATCCGACCGAGGCAAACTTCTTCCTTGCCAGAATGAACAATGCACAAGAGATATATAATTATCTGGTCGAGAAGGGTATCATTGTACGTAACAGGAATAAGGTCAGTTTATGTCAGAACTGCCTGCGCATCACGGTGGGCAATAAAAGTGAGAACAATGAACTCTTAGGTGCTTTGAGACAATACTAATATCAATAACATAATAATCTATTAAGCCTATGACTATTACAATGATTGTCCAGCTACTGATTGTATTGCTGGCTCTGTGGGTTGGTTCAAGATTCGGTAGCCTTGCACTCGGTGCAATCTCCGGAATCGGATTAGCTATCTTGGTTTTCGGATTTGGACTTAAACCCGGAACTCCTCCTACTGACGTTATTTACATCATCATTGCTGCCGTAACATGTGCCGGTGTGTTACAGGCATCGGGAGGTATGGACTGGATGATACAGGTGGCCGAGCGGTTACTGCGTAAGCATCCAAACCGCATTACCTTCCTGGCTCCACTGACAACCTTCTTCTTGACGGTTCTTGTTGGTACAGGACACGTGGTTTACACGCTGATGCCTATCATCTGTGACATTGCATTGAAAAAAGGTATCCGCCCAGAACGTCCCTGCGGTGTAGCTTCTATTGCCTCTCAGGTGGGTATTACATGTTCCCCGATTGCCGCTGCTGTTGTAGCTTTCGCCTCCATATCTGCTGCTAACGGGTTCCATGTGAACAACCTGCAGATTATCATGATTACCATTCCTGCATGTGTGTGTGGTCTGATGGCTGCTGCTACCGCCTCCTACAAACGCGGACTTGATCTTGACAAAGACCCGAAATTCCAGGCTCTCTTGAAAGATCCCCAGCAGTATAACTACATCTATGGCAACTCTGCAACTACTCTCGACAAAAAGATTGAACAGGAGAGTAAGAATGCTGTGTTTATCTTCCTCGGAGCACTGGCTATTATCGTTGTCTTCTCTATCGTCCAGATGTTTGGGGGTAACATCTTACCCACATACGACACAATCCAAGCTGTTAAAGGCGGGCCTGCAACAGTCACGCTGGCAGACGGTGTAACAGAGACGGCTAAACAAATTGCAAGCGCAGGTGTGGTACTTCCAGGCGTTACGGAAGTTGTCTCTAAGCCTCTTGCCATGAACCTTGTCATTCAGATTATCATGATTTCTGCAGCTGCATTCATGATTATCTTCTGTAAGGCAAAGCCGAAAAAAGCCGTTGGCGGAGCAGTATGGCAGAGCGGTATGGTGGCAGTCGTAGCCATTTATGGTATCGCTTGGTTGGCTGACACATACTTCAGCAGCTACATGAAAGAGATGCAGCTCATGCTGACCGACCTTGTATCTGCTTATCCTTGGACCATCGCTATCGCCTTCTTCCTTGTATCTGTTCTTATCAACTCACAAGGAGCTGTCGTTGTAGCCATGCTTCCACTTGCATACACTCTGAAAATCGAAGGATGGGTGCTCTTAGGTGTGCTGCCATCAGTATATGGATACTTCTTCATTCCTAACTATCCTTCAGATATTGCCACCGTGAACTTCGACCGATCGGGAACGACTGTGATTGGTAAGTATCTGCTGAACCACTCTTTCATGATGCCTGGTCTCATCAGTGTCATCGTAAGTACACTTGTTGCCTACGGCTTGTCTTATCTCTGCCATACTTCAGGCGTATTCTAATATTATACCCCCTCTTCCCTTTTATTAGGAGGAGGGGGTATATACCCGTTCAAATTTGATTCCTAAAATTGTTCCCGCTGATTCATAAACACATTGTTTATGATGTCCAAACGTATCGTTTACGCTGGCTAAATGTATCATTTACGAGGCGCAAATACTATGTTTCAACGATGAGGGAAGAGAAAAGAAGTTTTAGAACTCTTCTATATAAGGTCGGGTTCCTTGCCTGGAACCCGACCTTAATGTATATTGCGCCCAAATAGTTTTAGCGGACACCAATAAATCAGTTATTGTTGACGTCAACAATTCTCAACTTCTTTTAACCACAAGTTATTGGAAGCATCGCTGGGCATGCGCCAATCTCCACGCGGACTGAGGCTTACGCTACC
>Ga0247611_10009754_pt1 | contig 11452 bp, 8 predicted proteins | sample 177DNAGHGhighgp2_FD_192422 | JGI IMG/M metagenome (GOLD analysis project Ga0247611, IMG submission 192422) | Sheep rumen microbial communities from Palmerston North, Manawatu-Wanganui, New Zealand - 1770 DNA GHGhigh gp2 | ecosystem: Host-associated > Mammals > Digestive system > Stomach > Rumen ... | reverse complement strand
GCCTCGGAAAATGCGGGAAGTAGGGAGAATTTGCTCAAATAAGTGGTGCGGATGCGCCAGGGAGCGGGGTAAAGGTTGTTGATGCGGGTGCCGACGCTCTTTCCTTCGCCCAACGGCAATCCCCGATAGGTGAGAGTAACCTGGCCCCTCGAAGCGGCTAAGTGCAGAGCTTCGCCCCGCAGATAGTGCAAAGCTTCATCATAGGTGAGTGCTACGGTGTCGGTTTCGCACGCGGGAGCCTGAGCGGAGTCAAAGAGTACGTGCATGGCACCCATCGCCGGCAGGGGTTTTTGACGCTCATCCCGGACTGCATTTTCCCCGGAGACCTTCCTGATGGCTGCAATGTAGAATCCTTCCCCCCGGTCGCGTCCGGGCAGGAAGTGGCGTTCCTCCAGCAGCGTGCCGCCCAAACGCTCGCAAATCCAGCGCACGTTGTCCTCGTCCTCAAAGCGGTTGAAGGTGCAGGTGGAGTAGACGAGCAGCGCGCCCTCCCTCAGACAAGGCCAGATGGTCTCCACAATGTCGCGTTGGCGTTCGCTGCAGAGTCTCACTTGCTCAAGACTCCAACCCCTGACAGCCTCTTCGTCCTTGCGGAACATACCCTCTCCGGAGCATGGAACGTCTGTGACGATGAGGTCGAAACAGTCGGTGAAACGGGAGAAATCTACCGGCATCTGCTGTGTCACCACGCAACGTACCGGATATTGCCCTTGCGGCATCCTCGTCCATTTCTGTATGTTCTCTGATAATACCTGTGCCCGTTTCGGAACGGGTTCATTGCATATCAACGTACTTCCTTCAGACAGAAATCCTGCCAGCAGTGTGCTTTTGCCTCCAGGAGCAGCACACAGATCGAGAGCCGTGCAGACATCCTCTGACAGATGACGGGAGAGTATGTCGGCCAAATACATCGATGAGGCTTCCTGCACGTAGTAGGCGCCTGCGTGGAGAAGGGGGTCCATCGTGAAAGGCGGACGCTCGGAAAGGTAGTAGGCATCGTGACACCAGGGAACAGCATCAATACGCAGAGGCGCCTCGCAGAGCCCGATACGCTCTTCGGTGCTCAGAGGCGTGGGATGTTTGTAGGGATTCAGGCGGACGGAGACTTCGGGCTCGGTGTGGAGCAACGCGTGACACAGCCGGGATGCTACATCCTTGCCGTACTGCTCCTCCATCAGAGCAGCAAAGTCTTGCGGAAGGCTCAGGGCCATAGTGTGCGGTGGTTGTGCAGAATGATATTCTCGGTCAGTCCGGGCGTGCATCGGCTGTCTCCGCAGAAGTCGAAGTAGATGATGCCCAGACGTCCCGGCCAGGTGGCGGCATCGAGTTGACCGTTGAGCCAGCTGTTGTGGGTTTTTGCGTAGTCGAGGGGATAGGTGAGGGGCGAACTCCATTGCCAGGCAACATTCATGAACGAAATATAGAAATCGCCGGAAGAGGCCGATGCTGCGTCCAGATTTGCCTTCATATAGTTCTGTTTTGTCGAACTGTTGGTGGCATTATAGTTGTCGGTGACGTGAGCCGCGCAGACGATGTTTCCGTAGGTGTAGAGCAGGTTGGTGGTGAATGACTCGTCGTCACCCCAGTTTTCCGTGAGCGCACCATACACGATGTCGTTGTAGACGCCCTCATTTCCGTATGGGTTGTGGGAGATGACCACCATCTTTCCGCGACAGCTGCTGAGAGTGGTGGAGGAGGAGAGCTGCTGCAGAACCCGGCTTTTGTGGTTGTTCAGGCAGGCCCTCACGGACGAGCGCCATGTGGAGGAGTAGTCGGTGCCGCCGGAATTCTCTTTCTGCAGATTGATGAACACCGTCTCCGTCGGATTGGCCGCCAGGAAGTTGTCGATGTCGTCTATCGCATCCTTGAATAGCACACCGGTGGCGCTGATGCCGTGATAGATTTCGAGATTGTTGAGCGTGATGTCGGACGAAGAGTCTCCTGTGTAGCGGGGACGTATATCCAGAGCACGCACTCCGGCATTGAGTAATTCCGTGATACTCAGGCTCTGACATTGACTTGCGCTGCCGCAGTTCTTTGTGGCGGCATCGTGGGCTCCGGGGATGGTGAGAGCTCTCAGCGACGTCGTGTTGGGAATTGTCGACATCCAGCGCCGGGTGTTGAGTTTCAGACGTTCGGGACGTTTCAACACGATGCTGTCGATTTCTGTGGGGTCGTATTTGAGATTGCCGATAGCCACCTTTCCTGTTCTTTTCGCGACGGTAATACTCGGCGTGTACGCTGCGTGGTGGATGTCGTATGTCTCACCGCTGCAGACGTAATAGGTCTGTGCGTAAGAGAGGGATGCGATGAGGAGAGCGACAAGAGAAAGGAGATAGCGTGTCATTTGTTTGCTTCTTTTACTTTTCGGAACAGGTCTGATGCAAAAATGAATGAATTGAGGGTCTCGTTGGTAGATGACATGATATCATCTTTGGTGCCCTCCCATTCTTTCTTTCCTCCTGCCAGGAATATGATTTTCTCACCGATACCCATCACGGAATTCATGTCGTGGGTGTTGACAACGGTTGTCATTTTGTATTCTATCGTGATGGAGTGGATGAGTTGGTCGATCACGATAGAAGTCTTGGGGTCGAGACCGGAATTGGGCTCATCGCAGAAGAGGTATTTCGGGTTGAGAGCAATAGCTCTGGCAATGGCAGCGCGTTTCTGCATACCGCCTGACAGTTCGCCGGGGAACTTGGATTCTGTGCCGTCAAGATTTACGCGTGACAGGCAGTATTTTGCCCTTTTGATGCGGTCGGCCTCGTTCATGTCCGAGAACATATCAAGGGGGAACATCACATTCTCCAGCACGGACATAGAGTCGAAAAGTGCGGCTGCCTGGAATATCATTCCCATCTCACGGTGTATGAGGGCTTTCTCCTTCTTTGTCATGTCGTTGATGTCCCGCCCGTCGTAAAGCACTTTTCCCGAGGTGGGAACATAGAGGCCGACAATATTTTTCATCAGCACCGTTTTTCCGGAACCTGACTGACCGATAATCAGATTGGTCTTGCCGTTTTCAAATACAGCATCTATACCCTTCAGGACGGCACGCCCGTCAAAGGATTTGTGTATGTCGCGCAGTTCAATCATGATAGTATTTTCGTCAGGAAGATGTCGGAAAACAGTATGAGAATGGAGGATGAGACGACGGCATTGGTCGATGCTTTGCCCACATCAAAACTTCCGCCTTCCACCGTGTAGCCGTAGAAGGCGGCCACACTGCTGATAATAAAGGCAAAGAACAGACTTTTGATAAGTGACATCCACACATACCACTGATTGAATTCGTGCTGGAGACCCGCTGTGATATCGTCGAAATTGATGATGCCGACAAACGAGGTGGCATACGCACCTATAAAACCCATTGCTGCCGAGAAAACGACGAGGAAGGGAATCATAGTGATAAGTGCCAGAATCTTGGGAAGTATGACAAAGGAAGCGGAGTTCACTCCCATAATCTCCAGGGCATCAATCTGCTGGGTCACTTTCATCGTGCCTATCTCCGATGCAATGTTGGAACCCACCTTGCCGGCGAGAATAAGACACATGATGGAGGAGGAGAATTCCAGAAGCATAATCTCTCGCGTGGTGTATCCGGTGGTCCATGCTGGCATCCACGGAGAAGAAATGTTGAGTTTGATTTGAATACATATCACGGCACCGATGAAGAACGATATCAGCATCACGATGCCAATACTGTCCACACCGAGGTTTGCCATCTCCTTTATGTATTCCCGCCCGAACATGCGCCAACGTTCGGGGATGGCAAGAACCCTCCACATGAGTTGGAGATAACGACCAAAGGTCGCTATATAGCTGGTCAAAAACATACTTTAATAGATATTTCAACCGCAAAAATATGCAAAAAAAGTGAAAGATGGCGGAAGTTGGGATATATTTTTTTGGAGAAAGTAGTGCTTTCCGGATTATTTTTCGTATATTTGCGCAAAATTTTCACGCGTGAAAGAAAAGGAGAGAGCTGAATTACGTAGTGAGGGCCTGGTAAAGGTCTACGGCAAACGTACCGTGGTGAACAATGTTTCGTTCAATGTTCATCAGGGTGAGATTGTGGGTCTGTTGGGGCCGAACGGTGCGGGTAAGACTACGTCGTTCTACATGACTACGGGGCTTGTGGTGCCTAACGGCGGACATATTTATCTGGCAGGGGAGGAGATAACCAAGGATCCTGTTTACAAGCGTGCAAGGAAGGGTATCGGATATCTGGCTCAGGAGGCTTCAGTTTTCCGCAAGATGTCGGTGGAGGACAACATCGCATCTGTGCTTGAGATGACAGGTAAGCCGAAAGAATACCAGCGGGAGAAGCTGGAGAGCCTGATTGATGAGTTCCGACTGCAGAAGGTTCGCAAGAATCTTGGTGATCAGCTGTCGGGCGGAGAGCGCCGCCGCACGGAGATTGCCCGCTGTCTGGCAATAGACCCGCTGTTCATCATGCTCGATGAACCGTTTGCCGGCGTGGACCCGATTGCGGTGGAGGATATCCAGTATATCGTGTGGAAACTCAAGCAGAAGAATATCGGTGTGCTTATCACAGACCATAATGTGGAAGAAACACTGTGTATCACCGACAGAGCATATCTGCTTTTTGAGGGTCAGATACTCTTTCATGGCACTCCGGAGGAACTGGCCGTGAATCCCGTGGTGTTGGACAAATATCTGACCAGAAGCTTCAAACTGCGTCTCAAGGACTTCCAGAAGATGGACAAGGAGCGCACGGCCGGAGCGGAAGAACATAAGGAAGAAATAAAACCGGATAGCGGAAAATAAATACAACAAAATCATACAAACAACAATGGAAATTAAATTTGAGAAGATTGACAAGGTGAACGGCCTTGTGACGATGACACTGAAGGAAGAAGACTACAAAGAGAGTGTAGAAAAGGGTTTGAAGAACCTGCGTAAGAAGGCTTCTATTCCCGGATTCCGTCCGGGACAGGTACCTATGTCTCTCGTGAAGAAGCGTTTCGGCTTGGAGGTGAAGGCAGAGGAGGTGAACAAGCTCCTGGGTGCAGAACTGTTTAAGTATATCCGCGAGCAGAAGATAAATGTACTCGGTGAACCGATGCCCAGCGAAGACAAGCAGCCTAAGATTGATTTCGAAAACCAGACAGAGTATACATTCGTGTTTGACGTAGCTCTGGCTCCTGAGATGGACGGTAAGATTAGCGACAAGGATGAAATCCCCTACTATGAGGTGAAGGTGGATGACGACCTCGTTGACCAGCAGCTTCAGAGCTATTGCCAGAGAATGGGCAGCTACAACAAGGTGGAGGACTATCAGGACAAGGACATGGTGAAGGGTATCCTCACCGAATTGGACGGTGCAACTCCCAAAGAGGGCGGCTTGGAAATCAAGGACGCTGTGATGCTGCCCGGCTACTTCAAGAATGATGACGAGAAGAAAAAGTTTGATGGAGCAAAGCTTGGCGATGTGATAACATTCAATCCTGCCAAGGCATACAACGACAGCGAAGTGGAGCTCTCAAGCTTGCTGAAGATTACCAAGGAAGAGGCTGCCGGGATGAAGAGCGATTTCCAGTATCAGATTACGGAGATTACCCGCTACGAGGCCCACAAGCTGGATCAGGAACTGTTTGACCAGATTCTCGGCAAGGACAAGGTGAAGAGCGAGGAAGAGTTCAGAGCAGAAACACGCAAGACCATTGAAGGCCAGTTTGCTGTGGACTGCGATTTCCGCTTTATGATGGATTTGCGCAAATATGTATGCGACAGAGCAGGCAAGGTGGAATTCCCCGAAGCTCTTCTGAAGCGCTATATGAAGCTTAACAATCCCGATAAGGATGAGGCATACTTCGAAAAGAACTTTGCACCCAGCATTGAGGAACTCAAGTGGCATCTTCTGAAGGAGCAGTTGGCTGACCAGCTTCAGATCAAGATAGAGCAGGACGATGTTCTCGAGACGGCTAAGGAGGTGACACGTATGCAGTTTGCTCAGTATGGCATGATGAATGTTCCCGAGGAGGCTATTGTAAACTACGCCAACGGTATGCTCAAGGACAAACAGCAGGTGGAGGGACTCGTCAGCCGTACGGAGGACCGTATGATCGGAGCAAAGGCCAAGGAAGTCGTTAAGCTTAAGAAGAAGAGTGTCACAAGAGAAGAGTTCAATAAGCTTTTCCAGGAGGACAATAAGTAAAAAGAATAAACGGGAGATATGATTAAAGATTTTGAGAAATTTGCTAAGGACAGGACTGGTATCAGCAGTTTGGCATTGCACGATGTGGTGTCAATGCAGAACCAGTATCTGAATCCGTATATTCTGGAGGAGCGCCAGCTCAATGTTACGCAGATGGACGTATTCAGCCGTTTGATGGCAGATCGTATCATCTTCCTGGGAACGGAGATTGACGACTATACGGCCAATACCCTGCAGGCCCAGTTGCTCTATCTTGACAGTTCGGATCCGGGTAAGGACATCAGTATCTATGTGAACAGTCCCGGTGGCAGCGTGTCTGCCGGATTGGGCATTTACGATACGATGCAGTTCGTCAACTCTCCCGTAGCAACCATCTGTACAGGTATGGCAGCATCAATGGCTGCTGTACTCCTGGTTGCCGGTGCGGAAGGAAAGCGCAGTGCCTTGAAGCACAGTCGCGTGATGATACACCAGCCGATAGGAGGAGTGAGAGGACAGGCATCTGATATAGAGATTACGGCACGTGAGATACAGAAGCTCAAACAGGAATTGTACACCATCATATCCGACCACTCCCATACCCCTTACGACAAGGTGTGGGCAGACAGCGACCGTGACTACTGGATGACAGCACAGGAAGCCTTGGATTATGGAATGGTAGATCAGATATTGGAAAAAAAGAAATAGATGTCAAAGAAGTCAAACTCAAGATGTAGTTTCTGCGGACGCTCTGACCGGGATGTGAATCTCCTGCTCACAGGTCTTGATGCCTGCATTTGCGACGAATGTCTGAGGCAGGGAATGCTTGTGCTGAATGAGCATCAGACCTCAGCAAAGGCTTTTGACAAGGCAGCAGAGGAGAAACCGCTTCCCAAGCCGATGGACATAAAGGCTCATTTGGATCAATATGTCATTGGGCAGGATGATGCAAAAAAAACTCTCGCTGTTGCTGTGTACAACCACTATAAGCGTCTGAGACAAAAAGTGGAAGACGACGGAGTGGAGCTCGAGAAGAGCAACATCATCATGGTGGGCAGCACCGGAACCGGTAAAACGCTCCTTGCGCGTACTATTGCAAAGATGCTGGACGTTCCCTTCACCATTGTGGATGCAACGGTGTTTACGGAAGCCGGTTATGTAGGTGAGGATGTTGAGAGCATCCTGTCGCGACTGTTGCAGGCAGCTGACTATAACGTGGCAGCAGCAGAGCGCGGCATCGTGTTTATTGACGAGATAGATAAGGTGGCTCGCAAAGGCGACAATCCCAGCATAACACGCGACGTGAGCGGAGAGGGAGTGCAGCAGGCACTGCTGAAACTCCTTGAAGGAAGCAGCGTTAATGTTCCGCCAAAGGGCGGACGCAAGCATCCGGATCAGGACTATGTGAAACTGGATACAAGTAACATCCTGTTTATATGCGGTGGCGCGTTTGACGGCATAGAGCGCAAGATAGCCCAGAGACTGAATACCCATGTCGTGGGTTACAACAGTGTGCAGAATGTGAAGCGCATTGACCAGAAGGATATGATGAAGTATATCCAGCCTCAGGACCTGAAGAGTTTTGGACTTATTCCGGAACTCATAGGCCGCCTGCCGGTGTTGACGCACTTGGACCCGTTGGATCGCAATGCACTGAGAAGCATACTTACCGAGCCCAGGAATTCATTGATACGGCAACAGAAGAAACTGTTCAAGATGGATGGCATAGAACTCTCGTTCGAAGAGGATGCCTTGGATTACATCGTTGATAAGGCGATGGAATTCAAACTGGGCGCCCGCGGACTCAGAAGTATAGTTGAAGATGTGATGCAGGAGGCACAGTTTGATGCACCCTCATCGGATAAAACAAAACTTGTAATCACAAAGGACTACATTATGGACCGGCTTGCACGCAGCGAGCGCCTGGCATCATAGCGCACAGATACAGAGTAAGAGAAAACCTTAACCCACCACGAATATGAGACAGGAAATAGATCTTCATAAGGCACTGCGGCAGTACTTTGGTTTTGATACGTTCAAAGGAGACCAGGAGCAGATTATCAGGAATCTGCTTTCCGGCTGCGACACATTTGTGTTGATGCCTACGGGCGGCGGTAAGAGTCTGTGTTATCAGCTTCCTGCGCTCGTGATGGATGGCACGGCTATTGTGATATCACCGCTGATTGCGCTGATGAAGAATCAGGTGGACGCAATTCGCCAGGCCACAGAAGACGACAGTGTGGCCCATTTCCTGAATTCTTCGCAAAGCAAGGTGCAGGTGGATGAGGTGAAGAACGATGTCATTGCAGGAAAGACAAAACTGCTGTATGTCGCTCCGGAAAGTCTTAACAAAGCGGAGAATGCGGAGTTCCTGTCTTCTGTGAAGATATCTTTCTATGCGGTGGACGAGGCTCATTGCATCTCTGAGTGGGGGCATGATTTCCGTCCGGAATACCGTCGCATCCGTCCTGTGGTGGAGAGCATCGGGAAGGCTCCGATTATCGCTCTTACGGCAACGGCAACGGACAAAGTGCGTCAGGATATAAAGAAGAATCTCGGCATACCTGATGCCAAAGACTTCATGAGTTCGTTCAATCGTCCTAATCTTTATTACGAGGTGCGCCCCAAGACGAAGGATGTAGAGAAGGACATCATACGGTATATCCTGCAAAATCCCGGGAAGAGCGGTATTATTTACTGTCTGTCGCGTCGCAAGGTGGAAGAACTGGCAGAAGTGCTTCGTGCCAACAATATCAATGCCCGTGCATACCATGCAGGCATGGACAGCGTGCAGCGTGCGGAGACGCAGGACGATTTCATAATGGAGCGCATAGATGTTATCGTAGCCACGATAGCATTCGGAATGGGTATTGACAAACCGGATGTGCGTTACGTGATTCACTATGATATTCCAAAGAGTCTGGAAGGTTATTACCAGGAGACGGGCCGTGCCGGACGAGATGGAGGAGAAGGTGTATGCCTTACGTTCTACAGTCCTTTGGATTTGAAGAAACTGGATAAGTTCATGGAGGGCAAGCCTTTGTCGGAACAGGAGATTGGCAGACAGCTTCTGAGCGAGACAAAGGATTATGCCGAGACGAGTTTATGCCGGCGCAGACTTCTGCTGCATTATTTCGGTGAGACCTACGGAAAGGAAAACTGCGGTGCGTGTGACAACTGTCGCAGACCCAAGAATCAAGTTCAGGCACAGGGCGACCTTGTCAATCTGCTCAAACTTATTGTACAACTCAAGGAGGACTTCAAGAGCGAGTATCTTGTTGATGTGCTGATGGGAAGAGAGACCGACCGTGTGATGGCTCGCGGACATGAGGAGTTGTCCCTGTTCGGTGTGGGCAGTTCGCGTTCTCAGAAGTTCTGGGAGGCACTCATCCGCTCTGCAATACTTTCAGAATATATCCGCAAGGATGTGGAAAACTACGGTATATTGAAGTTGTTGCCCGAAGGTAAGGAATATCTGAAACATCCCACACCGTTCTTCGTGAGTGAGAACAATGACTTTGAGGACTATGATGCCGAGCAGTCCGGTACCTCAGTTCTGGATGCCACTCTTCTGAAGATGCTGAAGGGTTTGAGGAGAGATAAAGCTTCGGAACTGAACATCCCGCCGTATGTGATTTTCCAGGACAATACATTGGAGGCAATGGCGACGATGTATCCTGTCACTCAGGCGGAATTACAGCAGATGCCGGGTGTCGGACAAGGTAAGGCAGCACGTTATGGGAAGGCATTCTGCGAACTTATTGCCCGTTATTGTGAGGAAGAGGAAATCGACCGCCCGTTTGAGATACGCGTAAAGACCCTTGCCAACAAGAGCAAGATAAAGATTCAGATTATTCAGCAGATAGACCGCAAGATTCCTCTTGATGACATGGCGAAGGGATTCGGACTTGATATGTCGGAGCTTTTGGATGAGATAGAGGCTATTGTTTACAGCGGGACAAAGATAAATATCGATTACTTCATTGAGGAGGAAATGGATGAGGAGCATGTGGAGGATATCTACAGCTATTTTAAGGAAGAGTCTGTAACAGACAGACTGACCTCAGCCATGAAGGATTTGGGCGACGACTATACGGAGGAAGAGGTAAGGTTGGTTCGCATCAAGTTCCTTTCGGAATTGGGTAATTAAAATTTGAAAATAAACAACATAAAATAAATAGAGTATGGCAAGTTTTTTAGAAGACAAGATTGTGATGGACGGACTCACATATGACGATGTCCTTTTGGTGCCAGCTTACAGTGAGGTTCTTCCCCGTGACGTTGAACTCACCACTCGTTTCTCTCGCCACATAGAACTGAAGATTCCGTTTGTCACAGCGGCAATGGATACTGTGACGGAATCTACGATGGCTATTGCTATTGCCCGTGAAGGCGGCATTGGTGTAATCCATAAGAATATGAGCATTGAGGAGCAGGCGCGCCAAGTGGCTATCGTAAAGAGAGCGGAGAACGGCATGATTTACGACCCTGTCACAATTCAGCGTGGTCGCACCGTGAGAGATGCCCTTGAGATGATGGCAGAGTATCATATCGGAGGCATACCTGTGGTGGACAGCGAGAATCATCTTGTCGGCATTGTTACGAATCGCGATTTGCGCTTTGAGAAGAATCAGTCACGTCTCATCGACGAGGTGATGACAAGCGAGAATCTCGTGACGACACATGTTAAGACCGACCTGTTCTCTGCCAGCGACATTCTTCAGGAAAACAAGATAGAAAAGCTCCCTGTGGTCGATGACGAAAACCACCTTATAGGTCTGATTACATACAAGGATATCACGAAGGCAAAGGATAAGCCGATGGCATGTAAGGATGCGAAGGGGCGTCTGCGTGTAGCAGCCGGAGTGGGTGTTACGGCAGATACTATGGTACGTATGAGGGCATTGGTTGAGGCCGGCGTGGATGCAATAGTTATTGATACCGCACATGGTCATTCGCGTTCTGTGATAGAGAAACTTAAGGAGGCAAAGAAAAATTTCCCCGAGGTTGATATCGTTGTCGGTAATGTGGCTACAGGTGAGGCTGCCAGAATGTTGGTCGAGGCTGGTGCCGACGGAGTAAAGGTAGGTATAGGCCCCGGCAGTATCTGCACCACGCGTGTTGTTGCCGGTGTGGGTGTACCCCAGCTTTCTGCAGTATATGATGTGGCAAGCGCCCTCAAGGGAACGGATGTGCCCCTTATTGCAGACGGAGGTTTGCGCTATTCCGGTGATGTGGTAAAGGCATTGGCTGCCGGTGGATATTGTGTTATGATAGGTTCTTTGGTGG
>Ga0247611_10009753_pt1 | contig 11452 bp, 8 predicted proteins | sample 177DNAGHGhighgp2_FD_192422 | JGI IMG/M metagenome (GOLD analysis project Ga0247611, IMG submission 192422) | Sheep rumen microbial communities from Palmerston North, Manawatu-Wanganui, New Zealand - 1770 DNA GHGhigh gp2 | ecosystem: Host-associated > Mammals > Digestive system > Stomach > Rumen ... | reverse complement strand
GCCGGCCATAATGCCGATAAGAAAGAATCAGTGTAAGATTGTTTCGGGATTCGGTATGCGCTACCATCCTATCCTCCATTACCGCCGGATGCATACGGGCATAGACCTGACAGCCCAGCTGGGAACGCCGGTCTATGCCACGGGTAACGGTACTGTTCAGTTGGCAGGACGTGGAGCAAATCTGGGCGGATATGGGGTTGCCGTTGTGCTGAACCATGGCTACGGTTTTCAAACACTTTATGGACATTTGTCAGAAGTGTCCGTCGTTCCTGGCCAGAAAGTGAAACGAGGCGACATGATAGGCAGGGTGGGCCGATCAGGTTTGGCGTCGGGATACCATCTTCATTATGAGGTTATCCAGAACGGTAATAAGGTGAACCCAGTCTACTTTTTCTTTAACGACCTTACGCCCGAGGAGTATGACGAGGTGTTGGAGACTTCCAGTTTGGAAAATCAATGCCTAAGTTAGTATTATAGCCATTCTTTAGCAATGCAGATAAAAATAGACGATAAAGCAGGTTTTTGTTTCGGGGTGGTGAAGGCTATCGGTACGGCCGAGGAGCAGCTTTCGCACAACGAAACCCTCTATTGTCTTGGCGACATAGTTCACAACAATGCCGAGGTGCATCGTTTGAATGAAAAGGGACTGCAGGTGATAGACCACGGGCAGTTGCCGCGGCTGCAAGGTAAGAAGGTGCTAATACGGGCACATGGCGAGCCTCCTGCCACATACAAGGAGGCGGAGAGGTTGGGCATAAGGCTTATTGATGCCACCTGCCCAATAGTGTTGGCACTGCAGCAACGTATTCGAAAAGGGTACGACGAGATGCGGGCTTTGAAACCGGTCGGACAGGTGATAATATTCGGAAAGCCGGGCCATGCCGAGGTGATCGGACTTTGTGGCCAGACAGACAACACGGCCATTGTAGTGAGTTCGCCCGACGACTTGGGCGGAATCGACTTTTCGAGACCGATGCGACTTTACTCGCAGACTACAAAAAGTAAGGAGGATTTTTCACTCCTTATTAAAAATATTGAAACCAAAATATCGCAGACCATAGGTGAGGTGCCCGACTCTCATTTCATAGCCTACAACACTATTTGCAACCGTGTTGCCAACCGGGCCGCCGAATTGGTCGAGTTTGCCCACAGTGTGGATGTGGTACTTTTTGTGAGCGGCAAAGGAAGTTCCAATGGACACTACCTATACGAGTACTGCAAAAAGGTTCAACCTAACACCCGGCTGATTTCAGACGTCGACGAATTGCAAACCACATGGTTCGACCAGGTGGAACGAGTGGGCATCACAGGAGCCACCAGCACTCCCCGCTGGCTGATGGAAGCCGTGGCTCATGCTATCATTAACTCCCAATTGTAACTGGTATGTACCTGACGAATTTTAAACTGAACAACTTTAAAACCTATGGAGACCTGGATGTGGACTTCTGCTCCAACATCAACTGTCTGGTGGGTAATAACGGAGTTGGAAAGACCAATCTATTGGATGCCATCTATTATCTATCTTTCTGTAAAAGCTACTTCAATTCAATAGATAGTCAGAATATCCGTCAGGGCGAAGACTTTTTCGCCATTCATGGTAGCTATCAGTTTGGAGAAGAACTTGTGCACGTGTCCTGTGTACAAAAAAAAGGACAGTCTAAGCAGATGCGTTGGAATAAGAAGCCATACAAGACTTTCGGTGAGCATATTGGGAAAATTCCCCTTGTTATCATTTCTCCTAATGACCAAAATATAATCATGGGAGGCAGCGAGGTGCGCCGAAAATTTGTCGACGGTGTCATCTCGCAAACTGACAAGGGCTACTTGGAACACCTTCTCCAGTATCAGAAGGCACTCGACCAGCGCAACCGGTTGTTAAAACAATTCTACGAGGACCGTCAATGGGACGAGCCCTCTATCAGCATCTGGGACGAACAGTTAGTCCGCCATGGAGAAGTACTTTATGAGGGGCGAAATGCTTTTCTGAAGGAATTCTTACCCCTTTTCTCGGAATATTACTCGTGGATATCCAACAGCTCAGAAGAAGCCATTTTGAAATATATCAGCCAGTCTGAGACCCCTCTTCCTCAACAACTGGCTGAAGCCCGTCAGAACGACAAGTATGCCCTCTTCACAACGGTCGGACCTCACAAAGACGACCTGGAGCTGTCTATCGGCGATTTCAACATTAAGAAATTTGGTTCACAAGGTCAGCAGAAAACCTTTGTGCTGGCGTTGAAACTGGCTCAGTTTGAATATATTTTCCAACGGTGCGGACAGAAACCCATTCTTTTGCTTGACGACATTTTCGACAAGCTAGACATGCTCCGTGTAACCCAGCTGATTCATCTCGTAGGCACCGACCGTTTCGGCCAGGTCTTTCTCACCGATACCCAACCGGGGCGTGTGGAAAACATCTTTGCCGAGATACCGAACGTCGAGCACAAGATATTCCAAGTCACATCAGGAACTCTGACATTAACAGAAAATACCAATGCCGCCCATGTATAGCAACGAACATACGCTTCAGGAACTGCTTCGCAAGGCCTACCATCAGTTGGACATGGACGACACTGCCAACGAGATTGAGGTGAAGAGCGCCTACAGCCGAGTGGTGGGCGATTTCATCAACCGACTCACCTATTCGGCCAAATTCAGCCACGGCACACTTTCACTTTCCATTCCCTCGGCCGCTCTAAAGCAAGAACTCTTTTACAAACGCTCCTCATTGGCCGACAAAATAAATGAAGCCATCGGTCGTAATGTGGTGAAAAAAATCGTATTCCTATGAAACAACTCTTCAAGGCTCTTAATATGATTAGGATGTGCGAACAGAAATCTTTCTGGTTGCGCATCTTCTACGTGGTCGTGCAGAGCGTTCTGCCACTCCTCAGCCTCTATATCCTAAAGTTTATGGTCGATTCTGTCACCAATGGCACCGACCAGGTCATTCTAGGCCATCAGTTCAACACCTATACACTTCTGGGCACCTTCTGCCTGCTCTTTCTACTCAACCGACTGGTAAACGTACTTAGCACCGTCAACACCGACATTATGTCGCAGCGTCTGATTGACTACCTTAGCGACCGAATGCAGAAGCAGTCGGCCCAATTAGACATGTCTTATTTTGATAACCCCGAATACCACGACACCTATCACCGTGCCCAGCAAGAGGCCTCTTACCGTCCACTTCAAGTGTTAAATGGTTTCATGAGCCTTTTCGGGGCGCTGATAACCATTTCGGGTATCGTCATCATGCTCACCGCTGCCTCCCCTTGGATAATCGTGGTGATGGTCGTGGCCGTGGTGCCTTCTTTCATAGTACGTATTATCAAATCGCGCCAGATATATGCCTTCCGACGTAACAACACGCAGAATTACCGCCGAACCATGTATTATACTGCCCTTCTGGGTGGACGCGACTATGCCAAAGAAATGCGCACTTTCGGCCTTGCTCCTTATTTCAGAAGTCGATTTGTAAAGATACGCAAAGAACTAGTAAAGAGACTGCTGCACATCTCTCGCAAACTGGCTGTATACGACTCCATTTGTGCCATTGTAGAAACCGCTGCACTATTCTTTGTCACGCTCTTCCTCATCATCAGTGCAACCAGCGGAGCCATCACCGTGGGCGCATTTGTCATGCTCTTCGAGGCCTTCCGCCGTGGTCAGGCCGCCCTCACCAGTCTGGTCTCTGCCATTTCGGGTCTTTACGACAACCGTCTCTTCGTTGGCAATCTGTTCGAATTCCTCGACCTCCAACCCACCATCGTCTCTCCCAAGAATCCCAAGCCTTTCCCACAAAGAGTCGATACGGTTGAATTTCGCGACATTACCTTCCGCTATCCCAAAATGGAGCGCGACGTGTTGAGCCATTTCAACCTCTCCGCCAAGGCTGGCCAAGTGACCCAGATTGAAGGCGAGAATGGTTTTGGCAAAACCACCCTTCTGAAACTTCTGCTTCGACTTTACGACACTGACCAAGGAGCCGTATTGGTCAACGGAGTGAATATCAAAGAATACGACCTTACCCAGCTCCGTCATGGCATTGGTGCCATCTTTCAAGACTATGTGCGTTTCTACTGTACTGCCGAGGAAAACATCGAGTTTGGCGACATCGACAACCCCGACCCCGAGCGCGCACGATATGCGGCCGAGCTGGCCGGGGCAGACAAAATAATTGCCAAGCTTCCTAAAGGCTATCAGACACCCCTTGGCCGAATGTTCGATGGAGGCGAGGAACTCAGCATGGGCCAGTGGCAGCGTATAGCCCTCGCTAGGCAGCTCTACAGCGATGCCCCAGTGCTCATCTTCGACGAACCCACCGCCTGGATGGATGTCCCCTCGCGCGACAAATTCTACCAGACATTGGATATGCTAAAAAATAATAATAAAGTAATCATATTAATTAAGCATGTGTAATAGTAACTTACCTCCACGTGCCACATAACTCCTAAACAACAACCCTTATGCGTTTTACACTTGAACAGATAACCCCAAAAGAATATGCGGGCAATGTGATTTTCCTTTATGGCAACGAAGTCGCCGACCGCAACCTGCCGCTCAACAAAAAAGAAATCGACCATCTGAAAAAACGTCGCAAAGAGGACGAGTATTCCATTGTGGTTTTCGACCGCTTGCCCTATCACCTCTACGTAGTCAACTTCAATGCCGAAAAATTGGCCAGCGAGAGTCAGGAAAAGCTTCGCCGCAGTGCCCATAAAGTGGTCTCCATGCTGAAGGACGAAAAGCAAACCTCCGTAGGCATTACCGGCGACGGCGTTATTCCCGAAGAGGTAGTAGCCTTTATGGAAGGCATGATGCTTTCCGATTACAGTTTCGATAGGTATAAGGCCAAATCCCCTGCACACATCGAGTCAGCTGCCGTTGACTCCACCTTCCTTACCCAGGACGAACTGGACCGCAGCCTTCGTCTATGGAACCGGATTTTCTGGTGTCGTGAGTGGGTCAACCTCCCTGTTGCCGACCTCAATGCCGAAGAGTTTGCCTCCGAGCTGGAAGATATCGCCAAAGACCTGCAAGTGAAATGCACCGTCTTCGACAAGAAAAAAATCGAAGCGCTTCGCATGGGAGGCCTTTTAGGCGTAAACAAAGGCAGTGTCGACGAGCCCCGTTTCGTTGTGTTAGAGTACAGTCCCGCCGATGCTGTCAATCAAAAGCCCGTGGCTCTGGTTGGCAAAGGAGTCATGTACGACACTGGCGGCCTCAACATCAAACCCGACGACTACATGCGCGAGATGAAATCCGACATGGCCGGGGCTGCCACCATGGCTTCCGTTCTTTTTGCAGCTGCCGAAAACCAACTACCGGTGCATCTGGTGGCTCTCCTTCCCATGACCGACAATCGTCCCGGCTTCAATGCCTATGCTGCCGACGACGTGCTGACCATGTATGACGGCACCACCGTCGAAGTAGTCAATACCGATGCCGAAGGCCGCCTTATCCTGGCCGATGCCATTGCCTATGCCGTTGCCAACTACGACCCCGAACTGCTTATCGACGCAGCCACCCTCACCGGTGCTGCCGTCCGTGCCATTGGCACCTACGGCATCGCTGCCATGCAGCAAAATGCCGACAATCCGTTCAATCTGCTCAAAATCATGGGTAACCAAGTCTATGAGCGCATCGCAGAGTTCCCCTTCTGGAGCGAGTACGACGAACTCATCAAATCTGACGTAGCCGACATAAAGAACTGCGGCATAGCCCAGGCAGGTGCCATTACCGCCGGCAAGTTCCTAGCCCGTTTCGCTCAGAAAACTCCCTACATCCATCTCGACATTGCCGGTGTGGCCTTCTTCTCCAAGCAGCAGGACTACTATGCCCCAGGCGCCTCTGGCTACGGCATCCGCCTTCTCTATGCCTTCATGCAGACATACGAAATGACCAAAAACAATCAATAAGCATCACCCTTTTCAGCCATCGCCTTCAGCCTTGGCCTCTTATAACAAATACAACACATGGAAGAAAAAAACAACAATAACCGCATCCGTCTGGGCATTACCCAGGGCGATATCAACGGCATCAGCTACGAGGTCATCCTAAAGACTTTTAGCGACAACCGTATGTTTGACGTATGCACCCCCATCCTCTACGGCTCCACCAAGGTGGCCTCTTATCACAAAAAACTCCTCCATCTCCATCAGGACATTGCCTTCAATGCCATTCATGATGCCCATGAAGCAGGCGACCACCGCTTCAATGTGGTCAACCTCACCAGCGATGAAATCAAACTTGATGTGGGCAAACTTACCGACATTGCCGGTGCCCAGTCGCGCCTCTCGCTCAACCGTGCCTGCGAGGACCTCAAGAAGGGCGACATCGACGTTCTGGTAACGGCTCCCATCAGCAAGAAGAACATCCAGTCGCCAGACTTCGACTTCCCGGGCCACACCGAATACCTCTCCCACCAGTTCGGCTGCAGCAGCCTTATGATAATGGTGTGCGACCGCATCCGCATTGGCATTGTCACCAACCATCTTGCCCTAAAAGACGTCCCCGGTGCCATCACCCACAACCTCCTTTTCGACAAAATCATGCTCATGAACGAGTCGCTCAAGCGCGATTTCGGCATCCCCATGCCCAAGATTGCCGTCCTGGCTCTCGACCCCCATGCCGGCGACAATGGCGTCATCGGCAACCAAGACTCCACCGTGGTCAAACCAGTCATCGAGCAGGTGCAGACCAAAGGCGTTCTGGCCTACGGTCCCTTCCCCTCCGACGGTTTCTTTGGCAACGGCGATTTCAACAAGTTCGACGGAGTTCTGGCCCTCTACCACGACCAAGGACTCATTCCGTTCAAACTCATGTCCTTCACCGACGGCGTCAACTTCACCGCTGGTCTGCCCTACGTCCGCACCTCTCCGGCCCATGGCACTGCCTTTGACATTGCCGGGCGCGACAAAGCCAGCGAGCAGTCCTTCCGTCGTGCCGTTTACTTGGCCTGCGACATTCTCCGCAACCGCAAAGAATACGACGAACTCACCTCCGACCCTCTCGACCAATGAAAAAACTGGTTCTGTTAGACGGCATGGCCATGGTTTACCGTGCCTATTTTGCACTCAACGGCTCCAACAGGATGAACTCCAAGGGCATGAACACCTCTGCCGTCCTGGGGTTCACCACCACCATGTACGACCTCATCAAAAAACTCAAACCCACACACATGGCCGTAGCCTTTGACCTGCCCAAACCCACCTTCCGTCATGAGATGTATCCTGAGTATAAGGCCAACCGCGAAGCCATGCCCGAGGCCATACAGGTGGGTCTGCCATACGTCAAACAGATTATCGAGGCCTTCAATATTCCCATTCTCACTTGTGAGGGCTACGAAGCCGACGACGTCATCGGCACCGCCTCCGCCTGGGCCGAAGAACAGGGCTTCGACGAGGTAGTGATGGTCACCCCCGACAAGGATTTCGGACAGCTGGTCACCGACCATGTGCGCATGTACCGTTTCGGACGCATGGGCAAACCCGACCAAGTCATGGGCGTGGATGAAATAAAGGAAAAATTCGGTGTCAGCCGCTGCGAGCAGGTCAAAGACCTTCTGGGACTCTGGGGCGATGCCTCCGACAACATCCCCGGCATCCCCGGCGTGGGTGAAAAAACAGCCAAAAAACTCATCGACCAGTTCGGCTCTGTCGAGGCAATGGTAGAACACTGCGACGAGATTAAGAACGTCAAAATACGCAACCTTGTCCAGACACACGGACAGCAGGCCATCTTCAGCAAACTCCTGGCCACCATATCCCTAGATGCCCCTATTGCCCTGGATGAGGAATCGCTCCGGGTACGTAAGCCTAACTACCAACAGCTGCAATCCCTTTTTGCCGAGTTGGAATTCCGCAACCTGGCCAAGCGCCTCTACACCGACCTCTCCGTCTCCGACCCGGCCGAGGCACAGCGTTTTGCCGCTGCCAAGCCCGCAGCCGCCAAGTCTAAGGCTGCTGCCAAGCAGCCTGAGGCACAGCCCACCCTCTTCGACCAGCCGTCGCTCTTCAACACCCCTGTAGTCGACGAGAAACGCTCCGTCGAAATCACCCGCCTATCCCAGTTCCCCGACTCCGGCGATGTGGCCATATACGTCACTGGCCCCACCATCGTCCTGGCCTTCAGCGCCGACGAGGTATATTCCTCTCTCGTGGGCGACATCGATGTCGCCCGACTGCGTCAGTTGCTCCAGAATGCCTCCACGTTGAAACTCTGTTACGACCTCAAGGCACTCAAATACATGCTTCGCGAATTGGACATAGAACTTGCAGGTGAAGTCTTCGACCTTCAGCTGGCCCATTACCTCATCGATGCCGAGGCCCGCCACACACTCGAGAGCATCGCCATCGGCACCGTGGGCTACGAACCCGCCGATGCCCTCCAGTCCGCCGCCATCATGTGGCAGGTCTACCCACTCTTGGCCGCTCAAATGACCGACGCGGGTCTCAACCACCTCTATTCCGAAGTCGAACTCCCTCTTGTCGACGTGCTTATAAGTATGGAAGAAGAAGGTGTGCGCATCGATGTCGACGCTCTGAAAGAATACTCTGGCCGACTATCACTCGAACGTGACGCTCTCGAAAAAGAAATCTTTGACCTTGCCGGAGGCCCCTTCAACATCTCTTCGCCCAAACAGCTAGGCGAAGTCCTCTACGAGAAACTCAAGGTAACCGACAAGCCCCCACGCACCGCTACCAAGCAATACTCCACTGCCGAGGACGTCCTTCTCAAACTCAAGGACAAGCATCCCATCATCGACAAAATACTCGAATTCCGTTCCCTCAACAAACTCATCGGCACCTACCTCGACAGCTTTCCCAAACTTATCAATCCCGTCACCCATCGCCTCCACACCGTATACAACCAAACTGTCACCGCCACCGGCCGACTCTCCAGCAGCAACCCCAACCTGCAGAACATACCCATTCGCACCGAGCGCGGACGCGAGATTCGCAAAGCTTTCGTTGCCCGTAACGACGACTACATCTTGCTGGCCGCCGACTACTCTCAAATCGAACTGCGCATCATAGCCTCTCTTGCCAACGACCGCCACATGATTGAGGCCTTTGCCAATCACTACGACATCCATGCCGCCACTGCAGCCAAGATATACAAACTGCCCATCGAAGAGGTATCCAAAGACCTCCGCCGCAATGCCAAGTCGGTCAACTTCGGCATTGTATACGGCATCAGCGCCTTCGGCCTTGGCGAGCAGTTGGGCATTCCGCGCAAAGAGGCTGCAGCCCTCATCGACGAGTACTTCGCACAGTACCCCGACATAAAGCATTATATCGACACCAACATAGCCTTTGCCCATGAGCACGGCTATGCCCAGACCCTCCTCGGCCGTCGCCGCTATCTGGCCGACATCAACTCTCGCAACGCATCTGCCCGCAACTTTGCCGAGCGCAATGCCGTTAACATGCCCATCCAAGGCACCTCGGCCGACATGATAAAGATTGCCATGATCAACATCTTCCGGCAGTTCCAGCACCTCGGCCTCAAATCCAAGATGATTCTGCAGGTACACGACGAACTGGTTTTCGACTGTTTCAAACCCGAGGAAGAACAGGTGCGCCAAATAGTGAAGGAGGCCATGGTCAACGCCCTCCCCCTTTCCATTCCCATAGAAGTGAGCATCGACGTGGGACCCGACTGGCTCACCGCCCACTAGCAAATAAATCAAATCAACGAAATAATAAAAAAATACTAATAGTCATGAAAAAGATTCTTCTTCTCATTACCATTGTCCTGATGGGTCTGACACCCCTCCGTGCCCAACAGGACGACAGCAAAGCCGATTTCTCGGCCGTCTGCTCCTCTGGACAGGTTCTTTATTATAAGATTGTCGACTTCGGCGAAGTCAACGTGTGGTATCAGGAAGAGTACCCCGAACTCCTCGGCGGATTCGTCAAAGTGCCTCGAACCGTCCGCTACAACGGCGAAAACTACGTAGTCACTGGCATAGGCGACGGCTGTTTTTCCAACTGCATCCGTGTCCAAGGCATGGAACTGCCCACCACCATGTTCTACATTGGCCATGCCGCCTTTGCCCACTGCACCGACTTGCGTTTCATCGAAATGCCCAAGACCCTCACCTCCATCGGCGACCGTGCCTTTGAGGACTGTACCTCGCTCATCGATGTGGTCATGCCCAACTCCGTCTGGCAATTAGGTGCCTACGCCTTTAAAGACTGCGTCAATGTGCGCCATTTTGTCATATCCCATGGCCTGACAGAAATACCCGAAGGCTGTTTCGAAAACTGCTCCTCCGTCACCGACTATCTCATCCCTGCCAACATCACCACCCTTGGCTGCGGCGCCTTTGCCGGCTATGCCAAGCTCAATTCGGTCATCTTCCTCGGCACGGTTCCGCCGCTCCCCGCCTGCGCCTCCGAGCCTGCCTTCGGACGCGAAATACCCATCACCGTCACCCGTCAGGCTTTCGACGCCTACAAAGCCTCTTACATCTGGGGGCAGTACACTATCAAATCCATGTAGTCCAATAACGGTTGACACCCCATAAAGGCTGCGCTGGTCCATCCGGCGCAGCCTTTTTCTTTACTCGCCCCGCCCCACACCTAACAATACGAACCCTTCACGCAGTCATCCCTTTCCCTTTCCACCAACAATTCCACACCTTCACCACAACGCCCCACCTCGTATATTCAGACACCCCCACCTTTCCATTCTTGCCCCTTCATCACCGCTCTCAACCACCCCGCTTCCTTGTCTCTTCCTTCGCCTTTTAGTTTGCATTTAATTTGTATTTAGTTTGCATTTTATTTTTGTCGATTAAATGAACAGCAAATAAAACATGTAGTAAAAGTAAACAAAAAATTGGTTGTTCCGGAACTAAAAACTTAGTTTCTTTTTAGAGAATGCGATGGTCGATAGTGCTGTTATTATAGATGACTTGTTCTTGCCATACCTGCTGTAGTAGTATCGTTATTGGTTATGTGCTTCGGCTTTGTCAAAGTAACGGTAGGATCGGACCCTTTGATAGATTCAAGCATACTCTTTGTCCATTTGGTCTAAAAAAAAAGACACCCAGCAGAGTGGGCGTCTTTTTTTATTTATGGAAACTGGACGGTATGTCTAGTCGATTTTCATCTCTTGCAGGAATTTAACGCTGGCGTGGATGTGTTTGTACATGATTTGGTCAATGTCGACGAAGTTGACGCACTTGCGGTAGTCGGCGACGAGTTTCTCAATGAAGGGGCTGCTCTTGAGACCATCCTCGTGGCGGAAGTCGAGGGCCTGTGCGGCATCGAAGAGTTCGATGGCCATGACGCGCTCAGTGTTTTCCATGACGCGGTAGCACTTGGTGGCAGCATTGCCGCCCATGCTGACGAGGTCTTCCTGGTTCTGGCTGCTGGGAATGCTGTCGACGCTGCAGGGGGTGCAGAGTTGTTTGCTTTGGCTGACGATGGAGGCTGCG